>Ga0265295_1000219_pt1 | contig 119026 bp, 134 predicted proteins | sample Munlansysbiofilm_FD_192503 | JGI IMG/M metagenome (GOLD analysis project Ga0265295, IMG submission 192503) | Leachate microbial communities from a municipal landfill in Southern Ontario, Canada - Methane capture system biofilm | ecosystem: Engineered > Solid waste > Landfill > Unclassified ...
GTGGAAAAAATCTTGTTAATATTATCCCTTGTGCTTTTAGTACTAATATCATGATTATTAGGAATGCAAATACTACTCCCATCCCTAAAAACATAAACTTTACTGATTCTGCGATTAAGTTTACTTCCATATTACTCTCCATGGTTACCACTTGTTAATATCAACGTAATAATATATAAAAGTTGCTTTAGTAATATTTAGATTTTTAATAGATTTTTATTAAATTTGTAAATTTTATTTTATTTTTATATTTATAAAATTTTTTCACCAAATTCATATATTAAAGTATCAATCTTTTTTAGAATTTTTATAACATTATTCTTAGTTTTACTTATTTTTCTTGCCATAATTTATCCTTATTAATTAAATATTGCAAATTTTATATTAAAATAAAAAAATACTTGAAAAATATTTCATTTTGTAATATAATTTGAAATATATAGTTAAAAGGAGTTATTAATGTTGATAGTAGATGAAATTATTGAAAAATTAAAAGATATTATCAGTGCAGATGGTAAAAATGGAAAAGTGTTTGACAAAGATGTGGCAGAATCTCTTGACTTAAGCCAAGCAAATTTCGCAACTATGAAAAATAGAGGGAAGATACCGTTTTCAAATATTTTAAATTTTTGTGCTAAAAAGAAAATCTCAATTAATTGGCTTTTATATAATCAAAATCCTGGTTCATTGGTTGATACAACTGATAAATATTGGATTAAATATTATCCAGCTGTTGCTGTTAGTGCAGGAGGTGGAGCTTACGAAGCAGAAGATAATTATGAATCATTGGAATTACCTACATATTTTGTAAATATGTTAGGAGGGAAAGAAAATCTTAAAAATGTTGATGCCATAAATGTAGTAGGGGATTCAATGGAACCAACATTAAATAGTGATAATATTATATTTATTGATAAAACAAAAAAAGATGTTTCAAGAGATGGAATATATGCTTTTACGACTACTCATGGATTGTTTGTAAAAAGAATTCAAAGACGAGTTGATGGAAAGCTTGATATTATATCTGACAATAAAGATTATCCTTCTCAAATTTTAAATAAAAATGATTTAGAAATTTTAGGAAAAGTTATCAGTTCTTTTGGTTTAGTATACTAATCTTTTAAAAGAGTGTTGAAAACTTTTCAGATTTTAAAAGATATTCATAAATATCTTTATAATTAAAACCTATTATATAAATTGCATTAAATTTTATTTCTCTTAATATAGGTTTTAATTCTTCTAAATTATTTATAATAATTTGTTCTTCATCTTTTAATAAATCTAATTTAAAAGTTGAAATAAAAATAGTTTTTGCATATTTATATTTTTCTTTTAAATAAAATATTTCATTTTTATATAAATCTTTTTCATTTTGACAAATGATAAATTTATCACTTTTCCCAAATTCTATTAAATTTAGATTTCTGTCAAGAAAAAGAGGTTTTATATGATAAAATGATTTTAATTTTGAAAAATCAATATTTTGTTCAAAAAAATTAAAAACTTTAATAAAATTTTTTAGATATAAACTAGAAATTTTGAGTCTCGAAAAATATATGTTTTTATAAGAAAAAGAGGTTTCAAATAAAGAATGTTCAATCAGATTATCAATTTTATCTAAAGTTTTATTTTCATCAAAATGGTTATTATTTGGATAAATTTTATCTAAAATTAATTTATCTGAAGAAATTATGATATCATTATCTTCTATATCATCAATATATCTGAAAAAATTTTCCAATTTATTTGGAACTAATTTTATATTTTCACCAAAATTATTAGAATAAATTTTTAACAAATCATAAGTTGCCTTTTCACAAGAATAAGCTTCCAAATTTTTAACTGCAAGTTTAAATCTAATTAATTTTATAATACTTAAATCTATATTTTTTACCTTTATCCATGCTATTTCATTATCTAAAATAGGATGATATTCTTCAATAATTATGGCAAATGCACCATTTTTTATAGCAAATTCAATTTCGTTCAAATTTTTGGTGATAAATAAATCACCTTCTTTAACTTTATTTACGTTTGTTTTGATTGAATATATAAAAGAGATTGATGGAGAGTTTAATAAACTTCCATCAACAATGTCTAAAATAGCTGATATTTGCACTAGCTAATTTTTGTTCCAGATTTTTTAGGAGCTTCTGGTCTTAATAATGATAAACCATTTTCATCTTTTGCAGCCATTAACATACCTTCACTAATCATTCCCATAAGTTTTGCAGGTTTTAAGTTTGCAACAACACATGCTTGAGTTCCTACTAATTCTTCAGCTTTATAATATTCTTTAATACCTGCAAGAATTTGTCTATTTCTTCCTTCTCCTAAATCTACTTGTAATTTTAGAAGTTTTGCAGATTTTGGAACTTCAATTGCTTCAACAATTGTTCCAATTTTTAAAGTAGTTTGAAAAAATTGGTCTATAGTGATTAAATTATCATCTTCTTCTATTTTCTCTTCAACTTTTGCAACTTTTTTTATTTCACATTCAGCTTTTGTTTCATCTGATACAGGAGGTTGTTCTAAAAGAATTTCTTCAATTCTTGGGAATAGTTGATCAACTTTTGTTATAACTGTATCAGCTAATAATTCTTGATTTTTTATTAGTTTATTAAAAGTTTCAGTGTTAATATTCATACCTAAAGATTGTGCAATTAATTTTATTTTTTCAGGCATTACAGAATCTAAAAGTAGGGCAACTTTAGCCATAATGTTTGTGATTAGTGCAACTAAAGCCATAGCTTCAGCAGTTTTTCCATCTTTCATTAAATTCCAAGGTTCATAATCATTGATTGCTTTATTTGCAATTGTTAAAACTTTCCAAATTTCTTCAAGATATTTGTTTATTTGCATATTAAAAAGATAGTTTTCAACACTTCCTAAAATAGAATGAACTTCTTCAAGTTCTTTTGCATGGAATTTTATAACATCAATTGAACTAACTTTATAATCAAAATATTTTCCACTCATTCCTGAAATTCTATTTAATAAATTTCCTAAATCATTTCCTAAATCAGAGTTAATTCTATCAATTAATGCTTTTTGTGAAAAATCTCCATCTTGCCCAAATGGAACTTCTCTTAACATAAAATATCTAAACGCATCAAGTCCATAAGCATCAGCTACTTCTTTAGGATTTACAACATTACCTTTTGATTTAGACATTTTTTCACCATCTCTTGTCCACCAACCATGAGCTGCAATATGTTTTGGAAGAGGTAATTCTAAAGACATTAAAAATGCTGGCCAATAAATAGCATGGAATCTTAAAATATCTTTTCCTACAAGTTGAACATTTGCAGGCCAGAAATCCATATTTTTATTGTCAGTTCCATATCCTAAAGCTGTGATATAGTTCATTAATGCATCTAACCAAACATACATAACATGTTTTGGTTCATTCATTGATTCTGGCAGTTTTACTCCCCAATCAAAAGAAGTTCTTGAAATTGATAAATCTTTTAATCCACCTTTTACAAAGTTTACTATTTCATTTTTTTTGCTTCTAGGTAAAATACAATCTTCATTTTCTTCATACCATTTAAGAAGTTTTTCTTCATATTTTGATAATTTAAAGAAGTAACTCTCTTCTTTTACTATTGAAGTTGGTCTTCCACAATCAGGACAGAATTGCTCATCTACTAATTGTTTTTCAGTAAAAAATGTCTCACAAGATACACAGTAAAAACCTTCATATTCACCTTTGTAAATATCCCCTTTATTAAACATTGTTTCAAATGCTTTTTGAACGCCAGCTTTATGTTCAAGATCTGTTGTTCTAATAAATTTATCATATGTTATATCAAAATCATCCCATAATGTTTTAAATTTACCAGATATTTCATCTGCATACTCTTTTGGAGTTTTACCTCTAGCTTCTGCACTTTGTGCTATTTTTTGACCATGTTCATCAGTTCCTGTTAGAAAAAATGTCTCATGACCCATAAGTCTTGAATATCTAGCTAACATATCAGCGATAATTGTCGTATATGCATGACCAATGTGCGCTACATCATTTACATAATAAATTGGTGTTGTTATATAAACATTTTTACAAGATTCTTGCATTCTTACCTCTTTTTTTAAAATTCAAATCCACCGCCAGAACCTTTATTCATCGATTCATAAACAGCAATAACATATCTTTTTCTTAATTCACATTCAAAAAATTGACTACAAGGAGTACAAGATTTTAAACTATTTGATTCTTGACAATTTTTCAATTCAACTAGTATTTTATCTAGTTTTAGATCCCATTCGTCAATTATAATTTCTTCGTGATCAGACATTTTTACTATAAACTTCTAAAACTCTTTTTATTTCAGTATTTGAACCAAAAAAACATGGAGTTGTGTCATGAATATGAGAAGTTTGCACTTCTAAAACTCTTTTAAATCCATCTACAGCTTGCCCGCCAGCTTTTTCATAAGCTAATGCAAATGGGAAAACTTCAAATAATTGTCTTAATTTCCCTTTTGGTCTATCACTTGTTCCTGGATATGAGAATAATCCTCCACCTTTTAGTAATATTTGATGAAGATCTGGAACCATTCCACCAGAATATCTTAATCTATAACCATCATTGAAAATATCATCAATTAATTGTTTATGAAATGGTGCCCAACAGTTTTGAGTAGACCCTGGAGCATTTAATTTACCTTTTTCATTTAGTTTAATATTTTGAATAAATTTAAATTCACCATTTAATAGTCTATACATTTTTACATCAGTTGTAGTTACAACCATTTCAACTCTTGGACCAAATACAACATAAACAGAAGCAACTATATTTTTTGCATTAAATTCATTTTCATAAATACCAAAAATTGAACCAACTGAAAGATTTACATCAACTAATGATGAACCATCAAGTGGATCATAAGCAATTAAATACTTACCATTTTCATGTAAATTAACTATTGCTTCTTGCTCTTCACTAACTATTGCTTTAATACTTGGAATTTTTTTGAAAATATCTTCAATAATCTCATCACTTTCAATATCAAGTTTTAATTGAGTATCACCAGTTGAATTTTCAGATTCACTTTTCCCTGTATCACCAGTTTCAATTAAATATTTTATTTTTATAGCTGATTCTTCAATTGCTTTAATTATTTCTTGCATTTTTACACTCTTTTTGCATTTTTATTTATCCAAGAGATTAAATCTTCTGGATTATTTAAATCTAATTTTTCAATATTGTTTGGAATATCATTTTCATCAATAGTTTCATCACATGCAATTGCATCTGTAACATTAAAATAACTCTCATCTAATCTATCTCTAAAAATTGAAATTCTAGGAAGTTCTAAAGTTTTTAATCCTTCAACTAATAAATAATCAAAATCTTCAAAAAGTTCTATTAATTCATCAATTGTAGATGTAGATTTTTTAAATAAAGTTGTTTTATTTGGACTAATAACAGCAACATCAGCACCTGTTTGAGAAAATTTAAAGGAATCTTTTCCTTCTCTATCAAACATTGCTTTATCTTTTGGATCGTGTTTTACAATACATACTTTAAAACCCTGATCTTGAAGGATACTTGCAACTTTTACAATGGCTGTTGTTTTACCACTATTTGATGGTCCTGAAAAGGCTACTACTAATCTTTTTTTATTCATAAGTCGGATTTTATCTAAATGATTGTTAAATTAAATTTAGTTACTCTTTAACAATTTGTACTTTTTTAAAATCAGGATAAACAAAAGCACTAAAAGGTACGAATAACAAGAGCGTTATCCAAAATAATTTGTTGCTTCTTTTTTTAAATGTATCTTTCATTATAGAAATAAATGAATATAACCAAATGATTATATAATTTAACGCAAAAATAATAATAAATAATAATATTTCAAAATATAATGCAATAGCTAATAATAAAGAATTTAAAATAATTTGAATAAATAAAATTTTGGGTTTATATTTTTCTTTTACTTCTATATATCCAGAATTTATTATATTTGAATAAGTAACTTCAGGAGATTTTTTTCTTAAACTGCTTCTTAACTTGCCATTTAACTTAATTTTTTTATTTATAATTTTATTCATTTTCAATTCTTTTATTTTATACTTAAAATTATTATTTACGTTTATGATAACATTTTTTATTAAATTTTTTCTTTAAAATAATAAAAATATTTTTTAAAGCCTTTCTACAGTAAAATGTGAACAATTAAAGTTTGGAGAAGTTATGTATAAGATGTTATTTCTTTTATTTATTTCACTTTTTTTTATTTCATGTGGTCCTAAAAATAGTGCATTTAGATATTTTGAAAAAAAAGATATAGAAACAAGAGGAGTTCAGTTTACAAAAAAAACTGATTTATTAAAAGATGAAGAAGTATCTGTTATTTTTATGGCAACTTATTTAAATAAAGTTGATAAAAAACTATCTGATACAAAAAATGAAATATTTTTAATATTTACATATTTTTCAAATGCTGAAACACAAAGTATAAAAGATAATAGTTATAAATTTTTATTAAATGGTAAAGAACCTATTTTTATAGAGAAAGTTGAAAAAGAAAATGAAAACTTTAAAGATTTAATGCTAAAAAACAATTGGGGTAATTATTATTTAGTAAAATTTGATTTAATAGATGGAAATAATTTAAAATTGGTATTGACTAATGAAAAATCTAGTAAGGGGATACTAGACTTTCAAAAATAGTAGATAGTGAAATTTTATTTTCACTATTTAAATAATTATTATAAATATAATAATTAGCTAGAACTTTTTTTCCATATTCTCTTGTCTCATTAAATGAAATCATTTCCATACTTAAAAATGGCTCAAATTTGCCTTTTTCTTTAAAAAGTCCTTTTTTTAATTGGCTTCTTGTATAACCAGCTCCACCATTATAAGCATAAGCAATAAATAAAGGATTATTGTCAAATTGTTTCATTAAAGTATCTAAATGAAAGCTTCCATATTGAATATTTTTATTTGGAATAAATTGTTCATAGATATTATAATTTTCATTTAATTTCTTTGAAATATCAAGTGATAAAAAAGGCATAATCTGCATTACTCCTTGAGCTGAAGAAAAAGATATAGAAGATGGAATGAAATGGCTCTCTTGTCTTGCTATTGAATAAATCATAACTTGTTTATATACATCATAATTTTTTATAATATTTCTAAATGGAGTTATATAATATTGAGTTTTATATTTATTATATCTTTCTAAAACAAAAGTTAAATGGGGGAGGGTATCTTCATCTGTGAAAATATCATAATATTTTTGTAGTTTAGTATCATCTAAATTTTTTTTAGTATCTTCAACTACTTCCATCCATTTAAAAGCATCATAAATATCAAAAGAACTTTTTGTATTTTTTAAATCAACAGTATAGATTAAGTTATCTGGTTTTATATCTAATAATTCTTTTGCGTATAAAGTATAAATATTATTATCCCAACTTTTTGATAATTCTTGTAAAAAAGAGTTGTTTTGTGTTACTAAATATAACCAGAATAAAGCTTTGTCTTTATCAATTCTTAAGTATGCTTTATTAAATGAATTAAAAAAGAAGTTATATGCAATTTTTGCATCATTATTGTTTACTGCATTAATTCCAAGTAAAAAATTTGTACTTGATGTCAAACTCTTATCATCTTTTAAAATAAAAAGTGATTTTTGAAGATTATTAAGATTTTTATCATAAACAACATATCTTAAAAATCTTTCAAAATCTTTTTCTTTAGATAATTTATTTATTAACTCAGGAGGTAACTTTTTATTTAAAACTTTTATTCTAAAATTACTACCTAAGTCAAAAAAGAATCTTGAAAATCTTTTTATATCACTATTTACTAAATTAGTGTAAATATCATCTGATGCGATAATTTTTAAATCATTTTTTAAAGTAGGATAAGGGTCAAGTTTGTTAATAAAAAATTCTAAATCTTTTTTTGATAATTGTAAAGCTTCTTTCAAAGATAAACCAAGTGCTATACACTTTGAATCTTCATCTTTTAGTTCTTCTATAGTTGCTCTATAACATTTTAAATCTATTGGAGCTGTTTTTTTATATTTATCATTAAAAACTTTTTTTAGTGTAGCATTTGTTCCATTGCCCATTTCATAAGCAATTTTCGCATTTTCAAAAGATAAATTGTCTTGATTTAGATATTGTAAAATAAAAAAATCTTTTGCATAAGATTTAGGTTTTTGTTCAAGCCAATCTAAAGTAACTTTAAAATCTTTTTCTAAGAAATCCGTAGTGCTAATTTCATTAGCACTAATAGATAAATTTAATAATATAGTAGCAGTTAAGCTAAAAAGTTGTTTTTTCATAATTATGTATTAAAAAGCTAAACTTTTTAAAAATGTCTCTAAAAAAATTAATGCAAAAATTAAAATAAGTGGAGCTAAATCCATTCCACCAACTACAGTTGGGATATATCTTCTTACAAATGCATAAGCAGGTTCTGTTAATCTATAAAGCATTTGAACAATTGGATTATAAGGATCTGGTCGTACCCAACTTAAGATAGCTGAAATAATGATAATCCATTTATATAAAAATATAATAGTTAAAACTACTGTAAAAATAGAGTTTAATAAGGCATCAATCATTTTATGATTTCTCCTAAATAATTTTTAACTAAAGGATAAATATCCGAAATATTTGGACCATTATCAACACCTGTTAAAATATATCTTAATGGTTTAAATAGATTTTTACCTTTTAATCCTGTTTGTTCCATCACATATTTTTTTAACTCTTCATAGTCTTCAAAAAATGGTGCTTTTTGTAAACACTCTTTTAATTTTGAAAATTCTTCTTCAAAACCTTCACAAGAGTTTTTAGGTGTAAAAATAGGTTCAATTTTTTCTTTTATCTCTTTTATTGTACTAGCTTCTTCTAAGAAAATTTTTCCTAGTTTTCCTATATCTGCATCAGCAAAACCTAAAATTTTTGATAATCTCATTTCATCAAGTAGTTCAATATGTTTTCTATTAATAAATCTTAATTTATCAATATCAAATTTTGCAGAACTTTTTGATACATTTTCAATTTTAAACCATTCTATTGCTTCTTCTAGTGTAAAAATCTCAGTTGGAGTTTTATTTCCCATTAAAACTAAATAATTAGCAATTGCACTTGGTAAAAAACCTTGTTCAATTAACCATTTAACGCTACTTGCATCATCTCTTTTACTCATTTTTTTACCAGTTTGAGCATTTAAAATAATTGGTAAATGAACATATTTTATCTCTTTTTCATATCCTAAAGAGTTTCTTACATGAATTTGTTTTGGAGTATTTGAAACATGGTCTTCACCACGAATTACAACAGAAATATCCATTAACATATCATCAACAGCACAAGCATAGTTGTATGTTGGAGTTTTATCTTGTCTTAAAATAATGAATGAATCAATATCAAATGGTGCATAATCAAAATCACCTTTTAAAAGGTCTGTAAATTTGATATTGTGCTCTGGTTTTTTAATTCTTACTGTAAAAGGAGCATTTGTATTTAAAATTGTTTCATCAGATAAATTTTCACAAAAACCATCATATCTGAAAGGTTTTCCTTCTTTTTTTGCTTCTTCTCTTAGTTCATCAAGCTTATCATCACTACAAAAACATGCAAATGCCTTTTTTTGAGTCATTAGTTGTAAAGCCATTTTTTGATGATATTTTAAATTTGCACTTTGATAAAAAAGTGATTTATATTCAATAGAAAAAAGATTTAAAATTTCTAAAATTTCTTTATCTTTACCTTCTATATTTCGCTCAAGGTCTGTATCTTCAATTCTAATAATTAAATCTTCATTTAATTGTTTTGATACAATATAATTAAAAATAGCAACTCTAAGGTTACCAATATGCATATCTCCTGTTGGACTTGGGGCAAATCTTAACAAAATTATTTCCTTACAATTGAAAATGTTAAATTATTTATCTCATTATGAGATTTTATATATTTATTTAAATCAGCTAGCTCTAAAGTTTGAATTTTTTCTAGCTCTTTTTTTGAATAATCAGGCTCTAAACCTCTATAATATAAAGTAAAAGCTCTATTTAATCTTTGAGATAAAGTTTCACTTCTTAGTGGTTCACTTCCTGTTAAAAAGTTTTTAGCCGCTTCTAATTCCTCTTTTGTTACACCTTTTTCAACGAAATCAGCAATAATTTGAGAAACTAATTTTTGTGCTTCGTTTGCACTTTCATTTTTAGTTTGTAAATAACCATTAAAATATGTGTGCGATTTATTTATAGAGATTGAACCATATGCACTATAGGCTAAACCTCTTTTTACTCTAATTTCTTCCATTAATCTTGAACCAAAACCTGAACCACCTAATATAAATGATGCAACTTTGGCTTTGTAGTTTTCTTCATCTTTAGAATCTACATTAAATGAACTTCCAAAATAAATATAAGCTTGTTCTGTATCTTTTATTAGAGTTTTTCCCTCTTTTTTAGATATAAAATCAACTTTTTTTGCTTCTTGAGTTGTTCCAACTTTTAAAGTTTCTAAAATAGGTTTTATTAAATTTTCAAATTCATTTAAACTAAAATCTCCTCCAGCAACTATAATTAGATTCTCTAAACATAAAGTTTTATCTAAAAAATTTTCTATATCTTTTAATTCTATTTTAGAAATAGACTCTATTGTTCCAGAAGAAGGATTTTGTAAAGCTGTATTTTTAAAAAGAATTGATTTTAATTGATTTTGTGCAACATAATCAAAATCATTTTCTTTTCTTTTTAAACTTCCAACTTGAATAGTTTTTAACTTTGTCAATGTATCATCTGTAAAATTTGGTGATTTTAATAAATCATTTAAAAGTAAAATGGCTTTTGATGCTTCTTCTTTTAAACTTGATAATTCCATAACAAATGTTTCAAACCCATTTGAAGTGTTTAAACTAATTGCATTTTCATCAAGTTCTTGTGCAAATTTTGTTGCACCTAACTCTTTAGTTCCTTCATTTAAAAGCTTTGAAGAAAGATTAGCTAAACCACTTTTATTTTTATCTTGAATATAACCAGAATTTTTAAAAACAAGTTGTAGATTTAGAATTGGTAAACTTTTTTGTTCTTCAAAAATTACTGGTATTTCAACACCTTTTATATTAATATGCTTAATTGTAGCACTCATTAAACTTCCTTGTAAAATTACTAGTATAAATAAAAAATAGTATTTTATTTTCATTAGATTTAGAACCTTTCTAAAATCTCGTAAGCTGTATTTCTTTTTGCTGGATTTTCACCAATATCTTTTATCAATCTAATCATTTCATCTTGATTCATTCTATTTGCTGCACCAGCTGCTTTTACAACGTTTTCTTCCATCATTGTACTTCCTAAATCATTTGCACCAAATTTAAGTGCTAACTGACCAATATAAGAGCCTTGTGTTACCCAAGAACTTTGCATATTTCTAAAATTGTCTAAATATAATCTTGAAACAGCTAATAATCTTAAATATCTATTTGAAGATTGAGGTTTGATTTCTGGGTGTTCTTCTAATAATTTAGTATTCTGACCTTGAAATGACCACATGATAAATGCTCTAAAACCACCTGTTTCATCTTGAAGTTTTCGTAAATGTTCCCAATGCTCGATTATCTCTTCATCAGTTTCAACTGTACCAAACATCATAGTTGCGGTTGTTTTCATACCAATTGAATGGGCAAGTCTATGAACTTCTAACCATTCTTGTGTATCCATTTTTTTTGGTGCAATTATATCTCTTACTCTATCAGATAAAATTTCAGCACCAGCTCCTGGAATTGAACTTAAACCTTTTGCTTGTAGTCTTTTTAGAACTTCGAGTTTTGAAATTTTTGAAATTCTTGCTATAAAATCAATCTCAATAGCAGAAAATCCATGAATTGTGATTTGTGGATATTTTGAATGAATATGATTTACTAACTCTTCATAATAATCAATTTTTAGTTTTGGATGAACACCACCTTGGAAAAGGATTTGCGTTCCACCAATAGCTAATAACTCTTCTATTTTTTCATCAATCTCATCAAATTTTAAAACATAAGAATCTTCATCTTTTCCGTGTCTAAAAAAGGCACAAAATTTACAATCTACCCAACAAACATTTGTATAGTTAATATTTCTATCAACTATAAATGTTGTTAATTTTTCAGGATGCAATTCAGCTTTTTTGCTACTTGCCATTTCTCCTAATTCTAAAAGTGAAGCATTTCTTATTAAATCAAGTGCTTCTTCATTTGTAAGTCGTTTTTTTAAATCAACTTCTATTTTTTTTACCATTAGAAACTTGCTCCCAATGAAAACTCAAATGATGATGTATCATCTCCTGGTTCATCATCAAGTGCTCTTGCAAAAATTAACTGTAATGGACCCATTGGTGAAATCCACTCAAGTAAAACTCCTGCTCCTGATCTTTCTATATCATTAAATGTATCTTGTCCAATCATTCCATAATCATAGAACATTCCCCATCTCATTTTTGCACTTGGAATTAATGGGAAACTCATTTCTGCTGAACTTGCCCATAAGTTTTTATAAGGATCTGTTTTATAACCTGTTTCATTAGAAGGGAAAGCATAAGATTTATAACCTCTTAATGTTTTAGGACCTCCAAGATATAAAGAATCACCTTGATTAATTTGTCCATTATCAATTAAAATTTTCATTTGTGTTTTTAATCTTAAAACCCAATCCAGCTCTGTTAAATCTTCTAAAGAATAAAAATATTTTAAATAAGCACTAGGTTTGATATATTTTGAATCTCCACCAACACCTGCATATTCAGCAGAAATTCCTGCTCTATATCCTTCTCTTGGGAAATAATAGTCATCTGTATTATCATAATTTAGATATGGAGTAATTGAACTTGAAGTATAATCTTGTGATTCATATTTTTCACCCAAAGCAGGATTATAAATAAAAGTAGAATCATAATCATAATTTTCACTAACAAAATCAAGTTTATATCTAGCTCCAGCATAAAGATTTCTTACAAGTTCTCTTCCTAAAGCAACAGAGAAACCTTTTGTATCAATAGTTGAATCATAAGCATCTCTATTGATTTCTGATTCAGTACTATGAATTTCAACTTCACCGTTATAATTACTATCATTTATTGCAGGATTTTTTAAGCTTAATTCAAATCTATTTGATCTAGCTGACAAATCTGCACTTAATGCTAAAGCAAGACCTGAACCAAAGATATTTACATCACTAATTGATCCATTAACCATAAATTTATCATAAGAACCATAACCTCCACCTAGCATTAACGAACCAGTTGGTGCTTCAGTTACTTTTACAACAATATCCATTTTTGTATCACTAACTCTTTTTTCTTCTATTTGAACATCTTCAAAGAATCTTGAACGTTTAAGTTTATTTGTTGAATCTTTAAAATCTGTAAGATTATATAAGTCTCCAGGAGCTAAATAAACATCTCTTCTAATAACTCTATCTAAAGTTCTGTTGTTTCCTGAAATTTTTACATCATTAATATAAACTTTTTTACCAGGGATTACATTAAAAACAACATCAACTTTTTGTTCTTTTTCATTTTTCTTTAAATCAAATCTTACATCAGCAAAAGCATAACCTTGATTTGCTACTTGAGTTTTAATATAATCTTGATCTTGTCTTAGTTTTTTAATATTAAAAGTATTTCCTACAATTAATTTTAGTTCAGGATAAATAGTTGCAGGATCTACAATTGAAGAATCTAAATATATTTTTATATCATTAGTTGTATATTTTTCACCTTCTGTGATAAAAAAGTCAAGCTTTGCCTGATTTGAAGCAAAATCAATATCTAAAAAAGGTTCTTTAACTTGTGCATCTAAATAACCTTTTTCATAATATAAATCATTAATTCTTCTAGCATCATATTTTAATTGATCTATCTTTACTTCACCATCATTTTGACCAAACCACCAAGAAGCAAACTCTTTTTCTTTATTTGCAGTAACATGATCAAATTCATCTTGTTCTAATTTATCAGCACCATGATAGTTTGCTTTTTTAATAATAATTTCGTCACCTTTATTAACATTAAATGTAAGTTTTAAAGATTGTTCATTTATTTTTTCAACTTCTGTTTCAACAACAGAATTGATATATCCTTCACTTTCAAGCATACTAAGAAGTTTTTCTTTTGCTTCTTTTACTTTTTTTTCAGTATACATTGACCCTTTTTTGAGCCTCAAAACAGTTTTGAGTGTATCAATATCTTCAGCTCTTGATTTATAACCTTTAATATCAATACTTGCAATTGAAGGTTTTTCTTTAAATATTAATTTCAAATTTCCATTTTCATTTATAACTTTAATATCTTCAAAATAACCCTGTTTATAAAAATTTATAACCGCATCATTTAATTTATTTTCATCAAGTTCATCACCCACATTCATATTTAATGTTTCATTTAAAATTTGAGGTGAAATCTTATTAACATCTTTATACTCTATAGATTTTATTGTATTTGCACTTAATGCTGTTGCACAAGCCAAAGATAATAGTACGACTTTATTTTTCACAACTATCCTTATTTTCATTATAGTGCAATAATATATCTAAATATAGTTTATATAAATATAAAGTAAGATATAATCCAAGCTTAATTTATTTGTTAAAAGGTTATATTTTGAACGTAGGAATTATTGGCTTAGGACTTATGGGTGGTTCTTTAGCAAAGGCAGTAAAAAGATATGGTATTGCAAAAAAAGTTTATGGTTTTACTAATAGTGAAAAAAATAAAAAAGATATCTTAGATTTAAACTTAGTTGATGAGTTAGTTGATTTAGAAACATTAAAAAAAGTTTCTGATGTAATAATTTTAGCTATTCCTGTGGATGCTATTATTTCAATGTTTCCAAATTTTTTAGATATTGATGAAAATACAACTATTATTGATATGGGTTCTACAAAAGAATATATTGTAAAAAATATTCCAGAAAAAATAAGAAAAAATTTTATAGCAGCTCATCCTATGACAGGAACAGAAAAATCTGGACCAAAAGCTGCTATTGATGATTTATATGAAGGGAAAACAGTTGTTTTTTGTGATTTAGAGGATAATGCAAATATTCATGTAAATAAAGCATTTAGAATTTTTCAAGAAATTGGTATGAGAATTGTTGTTATGGATAGTTCACAACATGATATTCATGCTTGTTATATTTCTCATTTACCTCATATTATCTCTTTCTCTCTAGCAAATACAGTTATGAGTCATGAAGATCCAAAAGCTATTATTGCACTTGCAGCTGGTGGATTTAAAGATATGAGTAGAATAGCAAAATCAAGTCCAAGAATGTGGAGTGATATTTTTAAACAAAATAGAAAAAATCTTTTAGTAGCTATTGAAACATTTGAAAATCAATTAAATGAAGCAAAAAAAATGATAGAAGATGAAAATTATGAAGTTTTAGAAGATTGGATGAAAAAAGCAAATACATTACATGAGATACTATAAATAGTATCTCTTTTTAATTTATATTGTTTATTGCTTCAAAAACTTTTATTGCTTGATAGTGTTCTTTTACATCATGACATCTAATAATTGAAGCACCATATCTAATAGATTCCAAATGAATTGCAAGAGTTCCAGAAAGTCTATCAACAACTTCTGTTGGAGTTATCATATTTATCATTGATTTTCTACTTGCTCCTATTAATAATTCATAACCAAAATGTTTAAAATGTTCTAAATTTTTTAAAAGTAATAAATTATGTTCTAATGTTTTTCCAAATCCAATTCCAACATCTAAAACAATATCATTAATTCCAAAACTTTTTGCTTTTTGGATTTGATTTTTTAAATAAGTATCAATATCTAAAATCACATTTTCATATATTGGATTATCTTGCATATTTGTTTGATTATTTTGCATATGCATAATAATTGCTTGAGCATCATATTTTGCTACAAGTTTACAAACTTCATCATTTTCTAAACCTGTAATATCATTTACAATTTTAAAACCATGATTTAAAACATAATCAATAACTTTTGGAGCAAAAGAATCAATTGAAAAATCAACTTTTTCATAATATTTATTTTTATAAATAGTTTGAACTATATCTTTTACTCTTTCTAATTCAACATCTTCAGAAACTGCAAGACTTCCAGGTCTAGAAGAAACAGCTCCAATATCAATAATATTTGCACCATTTTCAATCATTTTTTCAATTTTTATTGAAGCACTAGAGTTATCAAATCTACTATTTTTGAAAAATGAGTCTTCATTTGCATTTAAAACACCCATTATTTTTGTTTTATAGTTTTGTTCTTTTACATAATTTTTTAAAGATTTTGCTAACTCTTTTAAACCAAAAGGTTGAGCTAATTCTTTTCTTGATAAAACTTCAAAGTGTTTAGTTGTTCCAATTAAAACTGCATTCACATATTTATCACGTGCCACAATCACTCCACTTGGAACTGCTAAATCAGCACCAATAGATAAAGCATCTTGTTTTAAAATATTTGCTGCTCCAACATGTAAATCTTTTATGTACAAAGTATGAAGTTTTGATTTTTTAGATAGTATTTCTATACCACCTTTATCACAACCAAGATTTTCATAGAATTTTTTTGTATCAGATATTGATATTTTATATGTTTGCATATAAAACCTTTTTAGTTTTTATTTTTTTGATTTGCCAAAAATAGAAGTAGGGTTGTTAACACATTTATAGGTCTTGAGTTTAATTCTAATAATTTTATTGATTTAGAAAAAAATTCTAGTTCTTTTTGTGATAATTTTATTTTTTGATTATTTACTTTTAATAAAATTGATTCAACAATATCTTTGGCTTCTTGTTTAGAAATTTTTTGATTTTCTTTTAAAAAGTTATAGATATCTTTTAAATCTAACTTATTTATATTTAAAGTAGATTCAAATTTTATTAAAGATTTTTTTAAATATTTATAAGGTAATCTTGAATAAATTGTTGGTAAAAGAGAAGTTTTTGAATTTGTTATTATTATAAATACAACATTTCTTGGTGGTTCTTCTAAAATTTTAAGCAAAGAATTTTGAGCTTCTTTTCTAAAAGTTGATCCACATAAAAAAATATATTTTTTTTCATTTGAAGCTATATATGCTTCTTTTATTGCTTGAGTAGCTTGTGCAATTAAAAATTCTTCTTTCTCTTCATTTTTTATAATTCTTGTAGAATGTAAAGGATATTTTGTCAATAATTCATTTAATGTTGACTCAATATCATTTACTATTAAAATAGAAGAGTTTTCAATAAATTCAATCACTTTTAATTTTCCACATTAATTTCAGCAAATAAAGAAGCACTAACTGATTTATTATATAACCTAAACATTTGTAAAAGTTTCATATCTAAAGCTTCATCACTACTTTTTAGATTAAATGCATCTTGTTTTTCTTCATCAAATAGCCATAAAAAAGAGTTTTTAGAAACTTTTGGGATAATAGCTCTTACATCTTGACTTTTACCAATATACCAAAAACAGTATCCATTTGGAAAAGAGATACTTAACATATCTTTTATATATGAAATATCTTCATCTGATTTTACAGCATCAATGTATCTATAAAAAGATTTAAAATCATAATAAGGTAAAAAGGGTCTATTTAATTTTGTAGAATTAATATTAGCTAAAATATATTCTAAAAACCATTCTCTTTCTTTATCTGTAACAACAATAATAGAGAAACCTCTTTCAAGTAGATTATTGATGTTTTTTGATACTAATGGTGTCCATTCATATTTTTTTTCTTCTAACCAAGGAGAGATAAGTCTATCTTCCCTGATTGTATTAACAGTCCAATTTAAAAATTCTTGCACTTCTAGTTATCCAAGTGATATGCATCATGTAAAGCACGAACTGCAAGTTCTGCATATTTTAAATCAACTATCATAGAGATTTTAATTTCACTTGTAGAAATTATTCTTATATTTATATTTTCATTTGCCATTGCAGTAAATGCTTTTGAAGCTACACCTGTATGAGATTTCATTCCAACTCCAACAATTGATACTTTACAAATTGCTTCATTATAATCAATGTTTTTAGCTTGTTCTCTAAATCTTTCCATAACTTTTTTACAAATTTCAAAATCAGTAGTTGGAATTGTAAAATCTAAATCAGTTGTTCCATCTAGTCCTCTTGTTTGAACTATCATATCAACATTTATATTTGCATCAGCAAGTGCTGTAAAAATAGCTGAAGCAATTCCAGGTCTATCTGTAACTCCATACATTCCTACTCTAATTTGATTTTTATCTAAAGCAATTCCACTTACAACTGGTTTTTCCATAATATTTTCTTCCTTAGTTATTAACGTACCTTCAACTTCTGGCGTAAAGCTGCTTCTTGATACTAAATTTACATTTAATTTTTTCGCCATTTCAACAGATCTATTTTGTAATACTTTTGCACCTAAACTTGCTAATTCTAACATTTCATCATAAGAAATTTTTTCAAGCTTTTTTGCTTTTGGTTCAATTCTTGGATCCGTTGTATAAATACCATCAACATCAGTATAAATTTCACAAAGATCAGCTTCAATCGCTCCAGCAATTGCAACAGCAGTTAAATCACTTCCACCTCTACCTAAAGTTGAAACTCTTAAAGTATCTTGAGCAACTCCTTGAAAACCAGCAACTATGATAATATTCCCATCTTTTATAGCTTTTTTCATTTGCGTTGTATCAATAGATTCAATTCTTGCTTTTGTATGAGCATTATCTGTAACAATTCCAGCTTGTCTTCCACTCATAGACATTGCTTTATAACCCATTTCATTTAAAGCAATAGATAAAAGTGCAGAAGTAACTCTTTCTCCTGAACTTAAAAGCATATCAATTTCATCTAACTTAGGAGTTTTTGAATAATATTCTGCATATTCTAATAATTTATTAGTTTCTCCACTCATAGCTGAAACTACTGCAATTACATCATCACCTTCATCTCTTATTTTTTTGATAATATTTGCAACATTTTGTATTCTATCAAGTGTACCAACACTTGTTCCACCAAACTTAAGTACTTTTAACATCTAATTTTTTATCCTTTTTAAATATAACCTTCATTTTTAAAATATTTTAAAACTTGTTTGTAGACAGTTCTTTTGAAAAAAGTTATATATTCATAAATATTTTTAGTAGGCACAAATTTATATTCGCTAAATTCAGGAATCTCAGTATTAATATTTATTTTAGCGCCTTTTTTTAGTTTTACTAGGTAATATTTTTGTCTTTGTCCATCATAAGGATACATCCTTTTTGCAATAGCAGGAGGAAATTCATATGAAACCCAAGTAGGGTATTCTGCAATGATTTCAATATCTCTAGTTCCAATTTCTTCTTCAAGTTCTCTAAAAAGTGCTTCTTTTGAAGATTCCCCTTCATCAATTCCCCCTTGTGGAAATTGCCAAGCATTTTCTACATCAGTTCTTGAAGCAATAAATATTTCGCACTTATGAGGATATTTTGCTGATAGTACAATTGCGGCTACATTTGGTCTGAACTTTTTTTTCTCGTGATTAATTGTCATTTCTTTTTTATCAGTCATAAATATATTTTCCCTTATAATTAGCCAGATATTTTACAAAAACTAGGATTAAAAATTGCTTTTATATATACACATTCCCTTTTGCGACAGTAAATGTTTTTACTGCGCTTTTAACTCATATACAGATAAGTTTTCTTTAAAACACGAATATATGAAGGCATTAAAAAAACAATTAAAATATAATTTAGATAATTATGTTTTAAAAAGAGATAAAAAAATTGAAACAGTTTTTATAGGTGGGGGAACACCTTCAACTATAAAAGCTTTTGAATATGAAGAAATTTTTTCTATGATAAAACCATTTTTAGAAAAAAATGCAGAGATTACAACTGAAGCTAATCCAAACTCTGCATCTTTTGAATGGTTACAAAGTATGAAAGATTTAGGTGTAAATCGTGTTAGTTTTGGAGTTCAAAGTTTTGAAAATAATAAGCTTAAATTTCTTGGTCGTTCACATAATAGTAATAGTGCTATAAAAGCTATACAAAATGCAAATAGTATAGGTTTTAAAGGTATTAATTGTGATATAATTTATGGTGTTCAAGGTGATACAATAGAAACTATAAAAAGTGATTTAGATGTTGCTTTTTCTCTTCCTATTACCCATTTAAGTGCTTATTCTTTAACCATAGAAGAGGGAACTAAATTCTTTGATAGAAGTAGTGTAAAAATTGATGATGAAGAGTTGTCTTATGAGATATTTGATTATATTTCAAAAAAAGGTTTTACTCAATATGAAATCTCAAATTTTGCAAAAAACAAAGAATCAGAATCAAAACATAATTATGGTTATTGGCAACATAAAGAGTATTTAGGTGTTGGAGCTGGAGCTGTTGGATATATAAATTCTCAAAGAGAATATCCTTCAAAAAGTATAGAAGAATATATATCTAATCCACTATTTTTTGAAGTAGAAGAAATTGATGAAACTGATATAAAAACGGAAAAAATTCTACTTGGATTTAGATGTTCAAATGGCGTAGAATTAGAGCTTTTTAATGAAAAAGAAAAAGAAAAAATTGATGAATTAATACAATATGATAAACTTTATATAGAAAATGAAAAAGTCTTTAATAAGAACTTTTTATTGGCTGATGAGTTAGCTTTATACATATTAGATTAATCTCTTAATTATTTTTATAATATAATCTAAACTTTTAAAAGGTAAATAAATTAATGACGATAAAAGAAATTGTAAGAAAATATACAAATCAATTAAAATTAGTAACTCATATTCCTACAAAAGAAGTTGAAATACTAATTATGCATCTACTAGAGAAAAACACTATTTGGCTCCATTTAAACTATAATCAAGAGTTTTTAAAAGAAAAAGAACTTGAAATTTTAGTAAAAAAACGAGCTACAAACTACCCTTTAGAATACATTATAAATAAAGCTTCATTTTATGGAGAAATGTTTATTGTAAAAGAGGGAGTTTTAATTCCAAGACCTGAAACAGAAATTTTAGTCGAAAATGCTGTTGAGATTTTAAAAGATAAAAAAGAAGAGATAAAAGTTTTGGAAATTGGAACAGGAAGTGGAATAATATCTGTAATGCTCGCAATATTGATTGAAAATATAAAAATTATAGCAGTTGATATAAATGAAAAAGCTTTGGAGTTAGCAAAACAAAATGCTATAAAACATGGAGTTGAAAATAAAATAGAGTTTAGATTGAGTAATTTATATGAAAATATTCAAGAAAATGATATTTTTATGACCATTTCAAACCCTCCATATATTGCAAATAATTATAAACTTCCAACAAATGTAAAATATGAACCATCAAATGCTCTGTTTGGTGGGGATATTGGAGATGAACTTTTAAAAGATATTATAAAACAAACTAGTGAAAGAAAAATACCATATTTACTTTGTGAAATGGGATTTGACCAAAAAGCTCCTTTGGAAAATTATTTCAAAGAGTTTGAAGTTGAATCTTATAGTTTTTATAAAGATTATGAAAGTTTTGATAGAGGATTTACTCTAAAATTTAGAAAATGAGAAAGGAATAAAAAATGTTTAAAGAATTTGATTTAAGTAATTTAGAAAATAGTAAAGAATTATTAGAAAAGTTTTTAGATGAAAATAGAAAAAAAGTTGATGAGTTATTAAAAATAGAAAATAAAACTTATAAAAATTTTGTTTTACCTTTTCAAGAAATAGGGGAGAGTATAAATGATTTTTTAACTCCAATCTTTCATATTGATTCTGTTAAAAACTCAGAAATAACTACAAAAGTTTATGAAGAGTGTATTCCAGTTATCTCAAAATATGAAACTGAAATTTCTCAAAATGAAAATATATATCTATCTTTTAAAGATATACAGTCTAAAGAAAAAAGCTCTTTAAATAATATACAAAATAAAGTTTTAGAAAATGAAATAAGAGACTTTAAACTTTCAGGTTGTCATCTTGAAAATGACAAAAAGAAAAGACTTGAAGAGATAAGTTTAAGACTTAGTGAACTATCTCATAAGTTTTCACAAAACCTTTTAAATGCTACAAAATCTTTTGAAATGATAATTGATAATTTTGAAGATGTAAAAGAAATCCCAGCTTCTGACTTAGAATTAGCAAAATTTGAAGAAGAGGGAATTACAAAATATAAATTTACACTTCAAATGCCATCATATTTAGCATATATTACTTATGGAACTTCTAGAGAAAAAAGAGAAGAGATTTATAAAGCTTATTGTACAAGAGCACCAGAAAATGGAAAAATAATAGAAGAACTTTTAGCTTTAAAAGATGAAAAAGTAAAAATTTTAGGTTTTGAAAACTATGCTCAATATTCACTTGCTACAAAAATGGCTTCAAAAGAAGAAGATGTTGTTTCATTTTTAGAAGAATTAGGGAGCAAAGCTAAAAACAAAGCTAAAGAAGAACTTGAAGAGATAAAAGCTCTTGCTTTAAAAGATGGAATAACAGATTTTAGATCTAGTGATATGTCATATTATTCTGAGAAATTAAAAAAAGCTCAATATGATTTAGATGAAGAATATTATAGACCATATTTTGAACAACAATCTGTTTTAAATGGATTTTTTGATTTTTTACATCAAATGTTTAATATTAAATTTACAAAAGCAAATACTCCTGCTTGGGATGAAAAAGTAAAAGTATATGACTTAAGTGAAGATGGAAAAACAGTTGCTAGAATCTATATAGATTTAGAAGCTAGAAAAGAGAAACGTGGTGGTGCATGGATGAATAATTGGCATACATATCATAGAAACTCAAAAGGTGAAATACAACTTCCAACAGCTTATATTGTAGGAAATTTCCCACAATCAACAGAAGAAACACCATCTTTATTAAGACATTCAGATGTTGTAACACTTTTCCATGAGATGGGTCATGCATTACATCATCTTTTAAGTAAAATTGAAGAGCCATTTGTTAGTGGAATTTCTGGTGTTGCTTGGGATACAGTAGAATTTCCATCACAATTCTTAGAATATTTCTCTTATGATAAAGATGTTTTAAAACTTTTTGCAAAACATTATCAAACAGGAGAAGTTTTAGATGATGCAGCTATAAATAGAATTATAAAAGCTAAAAATTTTCAATCTTCTTTAGCAACTGTAAGACAGGTTGAATTTGCATTGTTTGATTTTAAAGTACATCAAAAATTATACAAAACTGAAGAAGAGATACAAAATTTATTGGATTCAGTAAGAGAAAAATTCTCAGCAATGATACCTCCAAGATATAATAAATTCCAAAATGGTTTTTCTCATATCTTTAGCGGAGGATATTCTGCTGGATATTACTCATATAAATGGGCAGAAGTTTTAAGTGCAGATGCATTTTATATGTTTATTGATTCAGGAAATATCTTCAATAAAGAGTTAGGAATTAAATATAGAGATACGATTTTAAGCCAAGGTGGTTCGTATGATATGGATAAATTATTTTTCAATTTTGCACAAAGAGAACCAAGTGTTGATTCTTTATTAAAAATTGATGGAATTATTAGCTAAATTTTGTAATAATACGGCTTTTAATAATATATATCAATGAGGATTTAATAACCATGACAAACGCAGAAACAATTTCAAAACTAAATAATGCTTTAAGTACTCTAATTAAGGCATATGAAGAACTTCAAGAAGAAAATAATAATTTAAAAAGTAGAATTACAGAATTAGAAGATGAAGTACTAGACCTAGAGGCAGCAAAAGAAGATTTAGAGAAAAATGTTGATGAGTTTAAAAATCATACACAAGAAGATAAATCAAATATTAGTTCTATGTTAGGTAAAATTGAAAGTATTTTAAATAGAAAAATTGATACTACAAGTAATATAAATAATAATTCTTCTAATACAACAAAAGTTGAAGATAAGAAAGAAGAGGAAGAAGTAAAAGAAGAACCAAATATTTTAAATACAAACCCTAACTCTTTTGAAAATGTATTACAAAAAGAAGAAGTAAAAGAAGAATCAAATAGTAATAAAATTGATTTAAATAGAATGGCTTCTTTATTAAATGGTTTTAATCATTAATCAAAGAATTATTTATTTATGATTATTAGTGTAGATAAAGATTCTTTATTTAATTTATTTGGAGTCAATAATTTTTATTCATTGGAAACAACAATAGATACTATGGCTCCATCATTAGTAGAATATCATTTATCAAATTTTTATAATTACAATAATGATAATGTATATTTTAATAAAAGGGATGTAGAAGAGAGTGTTTCTATAGGAGAATACAATATATATATTGATTATGATAAAAATATTTATTTAGAAGTTACAGAATCAAACTTAGATGATAATACTCAAACTCTTTGGTAATCAAGAGTTTGAAATTATCATATTTTCAATACCATTACATAAACCAATATGTGGTAATAAAATAAACTCTAATTCAGGATATTGTTTTTTGAATTTTTTTATTTCACAAGGAATATCTTCAGTTACATGTTTTCCTGCAGCTAAGAAATAAGGAAAAATCTTAATTTTTTTACATTTTTTACTTATTGCATTATTTATTGATATAAATAAAGAAGGATCTGTTGATTCTAGAAAAGCATGAAAAACATGAAGATTTGTCTTTTCATTTGACTCTTTAATTTTTTCTACAATTGTTACGATTTCATCATTTGAACTTTTCATTTTACTGCCATGAGCTACAATTATTAAAGCTTCCATTCTTTCATCCTTTCTCTTAAATTAAATATTTATTTATATTACAGAAATATTATTTAAAATATCTCTGTAGTTTTACGTAATCTTTCTTTATCAAAGTGTGTATAAATTCTAGAAGTATTAATATCTGCATGACCTAAAGCTTCTTGAACAAGTATTAAATCATGATGTTTTGCATAAAGTAGGGTTGCAAAACTGTGCCTTAACATATGTGCACCATTTTTTTCTTTTCTAATTCCAGCACTTATTAAGATATTTTCAACAATTCTACTTATATAAGCTTGCGTTAATCTGTCACCTTTTTGATTACAAACTAACAAATCACTATTACAAACTCGCATATCTAACCAATTTTTTAAATCAGTTTCAATAATTGAGCTTTTTATCATTACAACTCTTGGTTTATTACCTTTACCTCTAATTTGAAGTAAATAAACATTATCTTCTTTAAACATATCTTTGATTTTCAAATTTAGGATTTCACTAACCCTAATACCAGTATAAATTATAATTTTTAATATTAATCTATTTCGATAAGAAGTATTATCTGAAAACTCAAAAGTATCAATTGCATTTAAAAATCTATCAATTTCATCTTTATTCATAAAAGAGGGTAGTTTTGTGCCACTTTTTCCACTTAAACCTCCCCAATTTTTTAGTTCAATTTTAAATAAATATGAACTTCCATCTTCATTTTGATTTTGCTTATCTATATATGAAAATAGTGATAATAGGGCTATTCTATGGTTTTTTTTAGAAGCATCAGACAATGAGCTAGTTTCACTTGCTAAAAAATCACTAAGTAATTCTTCATCTATTTCTCTCATTGAAGCAAGTCCAAGAGTTATAATAAAATTGTATAATTTAAATAGGGGATTAAAATATGTATTGACACCTGCTAAACCAATATTTCTAGCTTCTTTGACAATAGTAGCTAATTCATCAATAGATTTAGTTCCTTTTACTAATTGTTGAATTATAGAAGCTAATTTTTCTTTATCTGTAACTTGTCTGTTTGATAGTGTTGTAAGTTTATTTCTAACAAATCTTTCAATCCAAAATAAAAATGTATCATTAAAACTATTCTTAAAATCTAAATCGTATCTCATCTTAATCCTAATCAATTAATATTTAATGAAAGTATTATATCAGAAGATATATTTATTTTAGTTTGAAAATTATAGCTTATAAAACGTAATAAATTTACAAATTCCTTCTCAAAGCACCATAATATCGATATTATGAAAACTTAAATAAAACTTAATTTAATATCTAATTATAATTACTTCTTATAGGTAGTTATTAAAAATCAATAAATCAGATAATTATATTAAGTTAATCTATTTAAGCTGAAAAACCATATTCTTTAAGAAAACCAATATTTTTAATGTTTCTCATCTCATCATAAAAGAAGTCAATTTTTTGGTTTTCAATAGTATTTCCTTTAGCATCTGTATAATAATTATCTACAATATCACAATATGATAATCTTACTATTTCTGGAACATTTTCAAGCTTATTTATAAATTTAGTATTTTCAGTTACTTCTTTTACTGTGTAATTAGGTTTTTTCCAAATTTCACCAATATTATCATAAATAGAACAAACTTTTTTTGTATCAGGGTCAATAAAAACAGTTATTTCTCTATCTTTGTACATTCGTGTTAATTGCAATAATGAATATTTTCCAGTAAGTTTTCTATAAATATCCAAAGATATTAAAGTTCTTGAAGTATAAAATCTAGTAATATTATTGGCAACATACCAAAGAGATAAATCAGTAATTTTATTTTTTTCATTTCTTAAGTCATCAAAAGTTTTTAAAATATATTTCATTAAATATGATACAGGGTTATTTATATTCGTTTGGAAGTTTACTTGTAAACCTTGATAATTCTCTTTCATATATGAATTAAATCTCTCTACGATATCTGTAATTTTATCAGCTGGTACAAACATACTAAAATGTAGGTGAGGGGTTCCATCTTTGTGTGGTTCATATACTCTAAAATAACATTTTTCACTTTTATTAATATCCCTATAAATTCTTAAATCTATAAGAGATTTAAACATTTTTGATAATTCTTTTGCACCTTCATTTGGTGTATAATTTTTATATTTTGGATTTGGAATTGTTTTTCCATTTTTTAAAGTTTTAAAAGAATGGTATTCACTTGGTAAAGTAATAGTTCCAAATATATTTTTTAGATTTTTAGATGTTGCATATTGTGACAAATTATATACTCTATGATTAACTTCAGAAACATATCTTTTACTATTAAATATAGGCGTTTTAATTACGTCTATCATTCTTATATTATTTGTACCTTTATTAAAGCAATGAGTAGTTAAAAATATTTCTTGCTTTCTTATCTTTCTTTTTACATTATCTCTTATTTCATTTGTTAATCCATACATTTTAAACCTTTTTTATTATTCGTGCAACTTTTGTTAAATTGACAAGGGTTTTATTTATTTGCTTATTTTTTCTGTTAATTCATACATTTTAAACCCTTTGACGAAAACTATTAATAGATAGTCAAGGGCTTTATTCGTTCGCTCGTCCCTCGCTCACTACATAAAGCTTTTGACTTCAAAATATAAGTGCTAACGCAGAAAATATATAACTCTTTAAAGTATTGGGCAAATTTCTATGAAATAGGGTAGTTACAATCCAATACTTCCCACACTTTTTTATATTAAAAAGTCGTGGCTAAATTTTATTTTTTAAATATCTTCTAATTCCACCAAAGGTTTTAATTGTTGCTTTTAATTCTTTATTTATTGCTATTTGGTCAATAATAGAGGTAATATAAGAGATTTTATAATTATCAACGTGAATGAGTAATCTTATATTTTTAATTGCTTCAACTTCGTTAAAAGATTTAGGATTTAATTTATCTTTGTAATAATCTAATAATTCATAGATTTCTTTAAAATATAAATCAAAGTTATCTTTTTTTGGTAGGTGTACCTTAGCACTACATACCGTATATTGATAGGAAGGAAAGCCTTTTTCATTTTTTGAGTTTATCTTTGTTCTTGAAATATACCCATTTTCTATAAGACTTTTTATTATTGCAGACATTGTACGATTTGTTTTGATTTCTAAATCAATTTTTAGCTTTACAAGATAGACTTTATCGATATTTTTAACAATATAATATAAAGCTCTAAATTCTAAGGAACTAAGCTTTTTATCTATTAATGCAGTATCTAATATAGTGTACAAATTCTAATACCTTTCAATATAGGATATTAGCGATTATACACTTTAGTTTGAAAATTATAGTTTTCAATACTAAAATAAATTTAGAATATCTATTATGAGTTATTGACTAATTTATCTGCCATTTCTTTTAATCTTTTAGCATAATCTTTAATTAAATCATTTGTAGGAATAATTACTTGCCAGTCTAATACTTTTGCTCCAATAGAAACTGATGCTTCTTCCATATACATTCTTGCCATGTAAAAACTATGATTCATAAAATATTTTGTTGTATTATAATTTATTAAAATAGAAGTTTTATCCAAAATTGTTTTTCTTGGAGTTGAATGAGCTTGGCCATATGGCCAATAATGATATGCGATTAACCTACTTTCAACTTTTTCAAATAACTTATTTCTATTAAATAAATCATTTCTATCAGCTACAATTACAAATGCCGTAGCTTCTTCAATTTTATCAAGTAAATCATTCATATCATCTTTTATAACACATTTTGTAGGATTATCACTTTTTATTAAAGTGCAACATCTACATTGTGTACATGTAACAATTTTGAAATCTTTAAATCTTATTCTTTCATTTTTTATATTTAAAGAATCAAAATAATTTATGAGAAAGCTTATTATATCTTCAATATTTTTATCTGATCTTTCAGTGCAATCAATTATGTTTATAAACATTTAAAAGACATTACCTCTTTTTTCCTTTAGAAAAATCTATAATGTAATCTGCAATTTCATCTAAATGAACGATATCTTTTACAGCTCCTGCTTGAATTGCTTTCATAGGCATTCCAAAAACTACACAACTCTCTTCATTTTGTGCAACTGTATATGCACCATTATCATGCAATTCTTTCATGGCAATTGTTCCATCATCACCCATTCCAGTCATCATAACAGCCATTGCAGCACCACCAACAGCATTATTTACTGATCTAAATAAAACATCAACACTTGGTTTATGTTGACTTACTTTTTTTGTATCTAATAACTTAGTTCTATATTCATTAGCATATTTTTCAATAGTAAGATGCATATTTCCAGGAGCTAAATATCCATGCCCTCTTTCTAAAATCATTCCATCTTTTGCTTCACAAACATTAACTTCAGAATTATCATTTAATCTTTGTGCAAAAGAGTTTGAAAATCCATAAGGTATATGTTGAGTTATTAATATTGGAGGTAAATCTCCAGGTAATCGTTTAAAAACTTTTAATAAAGACTCTACTCCACCTGTTGATGAACCAATTGCAATTAATTTCATTCCTGGAAAAGTTGAAGCTCTAAGAGGAATCACTTCATCTGGATGTACTTTATATTCCACATTTATAGTTGGCTTATAATTCTTTTTTAAAGCAGGTGGTTTTTTTAAAGTATATCTTTTTAATAAAAATGTTAAATTCAAAAGAGTATCTTTTATTCTATGTTGAAATGAAATCATTGATTCACCAGTATCAGGTTTTGGTATAAAACCCACTGCTCCATCATCAAAAATATCATTACCTCTAACACTTTCACCTGAAATAACAACAGCAGGCATTGGATGTAATCTCATTAAATTTCTTAAGAATGTAACACCATCCATTTTAGGCATATTAATATCTATTGTTACTAAATCAGGTTCATACTCTTTTATTTTTTCTCTTGCATCATATGCATCAGTTGCTACACCAATAACTTCAAACTCTTCAATAGAATTTATCATATCTTTTATAATTCTTCGCATTGATGGCGAATCATCTATAACTAAAACAGTATACACTTATCTTTCCACCCTACTTTATTTTAGAAAAGTTCAATTTCCATTTGAGGTTCAACTTCTTTAGTATCAATACCAAATAAATCAACTCCACCAACATATTCTTTGATAACAGGTGCTTTTGTAATTTCTTGTTGTAAATATTTTTCTTCTGACAAAATTTTACTATCTGTTTCAGATTTTTGAGTTACTTTAATAAAAGTTTCAAAATCATTTGCTAATAATATTAACCTTCCATGTTCTCCACGTGTATGTTCACTTATTAATTTAAAACCTTCTGATTTACAAAAATCTTTAGCAAATTCAACATTTCTAAATCCAATCGATTGATTAGACATATTTATTTGCATTATATCTGCACCACCTGATATTTTTGCAACCATATTTCCTTTACTACAACCTAATTTATACATTTCATTTAACATAGCTTCAACTGAATATAGACCATATTTCATATCATCATTTGTATTATTTGTTTTTGGTAATAAAAAATGATTCATCCCTTTTATTTTTGTATTTTTGTCATAAAACATAATAGCTACACAAGAACCAAGTAAAGTTTTAAAAGCTATTTGATCTGTATCACTTCCAACAGCAAATTCTCCACCAATAACAGTATGAGTTAAATATCCTTTAGTTTTTTGTGTATATCGAACAGCAGAAGTTTTTTCAATGCTTCCATCTTTATGACCTATTACAATCATATAATTTCCTTTTCCTTTACAAAAATATTTTGTCCTACTCTTTTAACAAAGGGAACTAAATCTTGAGGATTTTCTGAATGTCCTAGATATAAAGTTCCACCTATTTTTAAATGACTAAATAGTTTTTTTAATATTATATTTTGGTCTTCAGCAGAAAAATATATCAATACATTTCTACAAAAAATCACATCAAATTGATTTTTAGAAAAAGGATAAGATGAACTACTTAAATTCATAACATGAAAAGTTATCATCTTTTTTAGTTCATCATTTACTTTTATAAGAATTTCTTCTCCTGAAAGATTTTTTTGAACTCTTCTTTTAAAATACTTTTGAGGTTTAATCCAAGAAGGAAACTCTTTTGATGATTTTGAATATCTATATATTCCATTTGCAGCGTATTGTAATACACTTGTATCAATATCTGTTGCAATAATAGATGCATTAATATGTTTTCCTAAATCTTCCATTGCTTTAAAAACAGTCATTGCCATAGAATAAGGTTCTTCTCCTGTAGAAGAAGCAGAACAATACATATTTATTTTATTGCCACTAGTAGCAAAAGTGGGAAGAATCCTATCTTTCAAATCTACAAAATGAAAATCTTCTCTAAAAAAATGAGTTTTATTTGTAGTAAAAGAATTAATAAATTCTGTTACATTATTTCCTTCTTCAATAGAATTTAATAAATCCATAATATCACCAGAATATCTACAATTTCTTTTTAATTTATCAATTCTATTTGAAATCATAATATCTTTATTCTCTGAAAGAGTAATACCTGTTAAAGAATAAAGAAGTTTTTTTACTTTATTATGAACATCTTGCGTCGTATAAGCCATATATTTTATGAAGCCCTTTTTGCTAAGTTCATATCTTTCTCAATTTTAATTTGGGCATTGATTATTCCAACTACATCTAAAATTAAACCAATACTTCCATCACCTCTTACAGTTGCAGCACCAATTCCTTGAACACTTCTAAAGTTTTTATCTAAAGGTTTAACAACAACTTGATGTTGATTTAAAAACTCATCTATTGATAAAGCTACTTTAGTATTACCAGATTTAACAACAATTAACATACCATCTTCTAATTTATCAAAACTTTTTTCCAAACTAAACAATTGATGTAATTTTACAACAGGAATAAATTCTTCTCGTAACATTAATAAATCTTGTGTTCCATCTCCAATTTTTTTAATCATATCTGAAGTTGGTTGTAAAGATTCTACAATTGAACTTAAAGGTAAAATATATTTTTGATTTCCAACTCTTATATCTAAACCATCTAAAATTGCAAGAGTTAACGGTAACATAATAGTAATAGTTGTTCCCTCTCCTAAATGAGTATCAAGTTTAATTGCTCCACCTAGTTTATGAATATTTGTTTTAACAACATCCATTCCAACACCACGACCTGAAATATCTGTTATCTGATCTGCTGTTGAAACACCTGCTCCAAAAATTAATAAAGCTTTTTCATTTTCAGTCATTGAATTATATTGATTTTCATCAATTTGACCTTGTTCAAGAGCTTTTTGTGCAACTTTTTCTGAGTTAATTCCCTTACCATCATCTTCAATAGTAATAATCATTTGTCCATTTGCTTGCTCTGCTGAAATACTTATTGATCCAACTTCAGGCTTTCCTGTTAATTCTCTTTCACTTGGAGTTTCTATTCCATGGTCTAAAGAATTTCTAATAATATGCATTAAAGGATCTGTTAATCCTTCAATCATAGCTTTGTCAATTTCAACATTATCTCCATAATGTTTAAATTCTACTTTTTTACCAAGTTTTTTAGAAATATCTCTTACAACTTTTGGGAATTTTGAGTAAATTGAATCCATAGGAACCATTCTAATACTCATAATTGAATCTTGCATATCTCTTATATGTCTTTCAAGTAACTCAAGTCTTTCTAATACAGAATTTCTTGTTTTTGATTCTTCAATTGTTGATGAAAATTGTGTTAACATTGCATTAGTTATAACTAAATCTCCAACATTATTCATTAATAAATCAATTTTATCTAGATTTACTCTAATACTGTTGTTATTATTAGAAACAGATTTTTTAGTTGTTGCTTCTTCATTATCTTCTGAAGCAGTTTTTTGTTTTCTAACTACAGGAGTATTGTTTTGTGCAGGTTTTGTTTTTTCAATTTCAGATTCAGCTATTACTTTTTCTTCAATATCATTTGTCTGCATCACTGCTGAAGGTGTCATTTCAGGCATTTCATCAAAAAATCCAAAATTATCTTTATCTTCATTTGATATTTTGAAATCACTATCTTTTGTATTTTTTGAAATTGTTTCTAAATCATCATCATAGAAACCTATATTTTCATGTTCTTCATCAATTTCATCATCTGCAAAAATTCCATAAGGTTTATTTTTATTATCTCTTTGCTCATTTAAATCATCATCAAAAAAACCAAAATTATCGCTATCAACAACAACTTCTTCTTTTACTTTTATAGGTTCTTCTTTAGGTTTTTCAATTTTTTCAACAACAGGTTGTTCTACTTCTTTTTTTGCAATATTTCCACCGTTAGAATAAGCTCTTATTTCTTCTAATAATGAACTAGTCATTTCAGTAAAAGTATCTCTATCTAATTTATCTGCAACCTCAAGGTCCAAAATCTCTTTCATTACATCAAGACCATCTATTAATGTTTCAGCCATTTCTGGAATAAATTCAATTTTATGATTTCTTAATTTATCCATCAAGTTTTCAACATCATGAGTAAATTCAGCAAATAAAGCTAATTCTACAGAAGCACCACTACCTTTTAAAGTATGTACATCTCGAAATAACTGCCCCATTTCTTCATCAGTTAAAGTACCATTATTTTCAGCTTCTAAAAGAACATTATCCGCTGATTCAAAAAGTTCTTCAGCTTCTTCAAGAAACATTTCCCTATATTTAGAAATATCAAACGACATGAAAGCTCCTTTATTATCTACTTAACACTATATTTACTGCTTTTAATAACTGATCTGGTACAAATGGTTTTACAATCCAACCAGTAGCTCCTGCAGCTTTACCTTTCGCCTTCATCTCATCACTTCTTTCTGTTGTAAGTACTAAAATAGGTTTTTTTGAATATTGTGATATTTTTCTTAATTCACCTATTAATGTTAACCCATCCATATTTGGCATATTAACATCTGTAATTATTAAATCAAAATCTGCAGCTTTTGCTTTTGCTAAACCATCAACTCCATCAACGGCTTCAGTTACATCAGTATAACCACCCTCATTTAATGCATAGTTTAGCATATCTCTTAGCATTGTAGAATCATCTACTATTAAAAGCTTAGCCATATTAGAACCCCTTAAGTTTGCTTATAAAAAATTATTTTTACTATACTAACGTAAGAAATATTAATTTAGGATTAGAATTTATTATAATTTTTTATTATTGTCTGATAAATTGGTAAAATCGTTATTTTGTAGGGATACGTAGATATAAATTAATCCTTTTTTAAGGATTAATTTGAAGATAATTCTATTCTATCTTTTTTTACTTTTAAAACTTTTACTTCTATTTCTTGACCAACAGATAAAACATCTGAAACATTATTTACTCTCTCTTTAGAAATTTTTGAAATATGTAAAAGACCTTCTCCACCTTTTGGTAAAAGAATAAATGCACCAAAATCAACTACTCTTTCTACTTTTCCAGTTACAACTTCATCAACAGCGTATAATTTTTCAAAATCAACATTTTTTGGAGCGTCTTTTCTTGCAGGAGCATTATTTGAGATTGTTTTTATATGTTCACAAGCATCAAGAACATTTTGTTTATTTCCTCCACTAACTTTTACTGTTCCACTATCTCTATCTAAATCAATTGAAACAGTGAATTTTTCAATTATTTCTTTTATAGTTGCACCTGCTTTTCCAATAATTACCATTATTTTACTTGGATCAATTGCAAATTGTTCTACTAATGGTAAAGCTTCACTTGGAACGATATCTTTAGCAGCTTCATTCATTAAAGATAAGATATGAATTCGACCTTCTTTTGCTTGAAGTAATGCTTCTTTTAATACTGATAATTCAATTCCACCTAATTTAATATCCATTTGTAAAGCAGTAATTCCTTTACTCGTTCCTGCTACTTTAAAATCCATATCACCATCATGATCTTCTAATCCCATAATGTCAGTTAATACTGAATAATTATCTCCTTCAACAACCATACCCATTGCAACACCTGCAACTAAATCAGAGATAGGTACACCTGCTGCTTTTAGTGCTAATGAACCACCACAAACAGTTGCCATTGATGAAGAACCATTTGATTCTAAAATTTCAGAAACTAATCTTATTGTTTCTGTATAATCATCATCAATTGTTGCTTCCAATGCTTTTTTTGCTAAATTTCCATGTCCTAATTCACGTCTACCAACACCAAACATAGGTTTAGCTTCACCAACAGAAAAACCTGGAAAATTATAATGTACCATGAATCTTTCCATCGAAGTTGATTTATCAGTTAAAACTTCATACATTTGCCCATCTTTAGGACCAGCAATTGTTCCAATAACTAATGCTTGTGTTTCACCTCTTGTAAATAGACAAGAAGAGTGAGTTGATGGTAAAATATTAGTTTCAATTGTAATTGGTCTTACGTCTTTTAAACCTCTTCCATCAGCTCTTACTTTATCACTTACAATCATATTTCTTACAATTTCTCTTTTTACAATAGAAACGGCTTCATAAATAGTAGTAAAATCTAATTCATTTGTAGAACAATATTCATTTGAAGATATCATTTTTGCAACATCTTTAAGCTGAGTAGCTCTTTCACTTTTTGCTAATTTTTTAATTGCCTCTTTTATCTCATTTGAAAAATTATCTCTTACATAATTTATAACTGATTCATCAATTGTAAATTTGATTAACTCTACTTCTACTTTTTCTTTGCATACTTCTTCAAAAGCTTTTTCATAAGTTAAATTTGACTCTTTTAAAGCATTTTGCGCAAAAGAAATAGCTTCAACTAAACTCTCTTCATCCATTTCATTTGTATTATGAATTTTTGTAAATGCTTCTATATCAATTTCAACTAATTCACTTGACGATATAGTTTTCATTTCTATCATTAATAATTCATCTTTAGAACCAGCTACATATAAATCTAAAGTAGAATTTTCTAATTGTTCTGATGTTGGATTAATAACTAATTCATTTTCAATTTTTCCTACTCTTACTCCACAAACTGACTTTTTTATTGGTAAATTAGAAGTATATAAAGCTGCATTTGCTGCATTTAATGATAATGTTTGTAAATCAACATCTTTATCTGCACTTAATACCATTACCGTGATTGTTGTAGGATAAACATATCCTTTAGGAAAAAGAGGTCTTAAACTTCTATCAATTACTCTTGATGTTAAAGTTTCAAAATCACTTGGTTTACCTTCTCTTTTTATAAAACCACCTGGTAATTTAGCAGCTGCATAAGTTTTTTCAATATATTGAACAGTTAAAGGAGTAAAATCTTCACTTACAGGATTATCAAATTCACTTACAACTGTAGCTAAAACTACAGCATTCCCTATTTTCGCTAAAACTGCGCCATTTGCTTGTTTCGCTACTTTCTCAAATTCGAAAACCTCTTGTTTTCCATTTAAATCAAATTCACAAACTGTTGCCATTATTTTTTTATCCTTTATTTATTTTTTCTAATTCTTCAAAACTAACATCTTCTAAACTATCATAATAAAAATCAATTTCAACAAAATGATCCAATTTTTTTATGAAATATAAATCATCTGCAATTGATTCTATGGTCGGAATACTAGCTGTTGGTAAAATTGGAGTTGCCACTGAAATAGATTTTGCTTTTAAATTAATTGCAGTTTTTATACAAGCCATCATTGTAAGACCTGTATTTATACCTTCATCAACAATTAAAACATTTTTATTTTCTAATTTTTCAATTTTCTCACCTTGTCTAAATCTATTAATTCTATGTTTAATAGACTCTTCAAAAACTTGCTTAGATTTAGAATACACATAATCTAAACTTATATCAAACGATTTTACTAACTCCTCATGTATTAATACCTCTTCATGCTCTGTAACAACTGCAATTTCACAATCTTCATTATTTGGAGCATAAATTTTTCCTGAAAACATCATATCACATTTACTATTTAAAGTTTTTGCAATAATTTTTGCAATTATAAATCCACCATATGAACTAGAAATTACAGTCCAATCTTCTAATTTCATACTATCAATAGGTAAAACATCTAATAATCTATAAGCTGCTACTTCTCTATTTTTGAAATATATTTTATCAGAATTCATTAGTTGTCATTTTCCATTTTATATTTTTGTTTTATTCCACCTAATGGTTTTAATATTAAATTAACAAAAATTATTTCTTGTTCTTTTGAATCATATTTATTTGTTAAATCATTATATCGAGTTTCTGGAATTACTTCTTTTTCATATTTTAAATCTAAATTCCAACAATTATCATTTATATTAAAACTTATACCTTGTTTATTTCTTGTTTTTTCTAAAATATTATAATTTTCATAATAAGTTATTTTGTAGTCTTTCGATATTTTATAAGAAGTATTAAATCTATATGATTCTAAATCATCTCTATCGTTAAAAGTATTATCTGTTTTTTTCGATTTATAATAACCTGCTGTTAAAGAAAAATCTTCATAAGATAGAGTATTAGATATACTGTTTTCAACAAAAGTATTATCATCCATATTATAAACTACTCTTCCAGAAATAGATCCGAAATCATGATTTACTTTTACGTAGTTTTCAAAATCTTCAAATTTTGGATTATCTACTTCATCATAAAGTATAGATTGAGACATTTTATGATTAATTAATTGTTTTAAACTATTTTTCCCATATAAAGATTGGTTCAATGTCAAATTAATATTTTTTTCTTCTTGAGTTATTGGAAATGCTTTTAATTCATTTTCTTTTGTAGAACCACTAACTGTTGTAATTTTATATAAATCACCATCTTCTTTCAGATTTTTTGGAATTACATATTCTGCACCTAAATTCATAGTATGTAAATAGTTCTCATAAGGTTTAATTAAATCACTTCCAACTAAAATTGATGTTCTATTTTGTATTAAATTTCCATCTTCATAATCATTATTTGTAAAATTGTCATAATCATATTTACTAATAATAGTTTTATTTTCAACAGTTAAATACAAATAATCATCAAGGAAATATTTACTATAACTAATAGGAACACTTATTTCATAAACATTAGCTGTTAAACCTTCAGGTCTAGTATAATTCATAACTTTTGTATCAATTGAATATAATAGATTATCAATAAATACTTCTTTATTATATGAATGAAAATGTGCTTGAGGTAATTCTTGTAACGTATTTGAGTTTGATTTTTTAGATGTGTCTATATAATATCTTGCATAAGTTCCCATATAATAATCAGGAGTATTATAAAAATAATTTATCTTAGATTCAACTTTTTTATCTGTTGAAATACTTTGTTCATCATCCTCTAAAGTTATATATTCAACATCATTTAAATATTTTATAGAAGTAAATAATCCATCTTCTGTATTTTGATTAGCAAAAATATTTTTTCTACTATAATCAACATTTAAACCAAAATGTTCTTGATGATCTAATGAATTTTCTTCTCTATAATCACCATCTTCTCTGAATAAACCACCTTTTACATTTAACATAGAATCAGGTGAATCTGCATATCTATAATATAAATATCCACCTTTTCCTCTAAAAGTTCTAATTTGAGGAACAAATTCTAAATCATAATTTTGTGCAGGTGCAAAATATATTGGTTGAGAGTAATAAACTCCTTCTTCTCTTGAATAACCTAAAGTAGGAAATAATAATCCTGTTCTTCTTGTTTTATCAGTTGGAAATCCAAAATAAGGACTATAAAAAACTGGAACATCTTTTATATATAATCTTGGATTATACGCATTTATCCATTTAGCTTCTGTATCATAATCTGCACTTGATGCTCTAATACTCCAAGCAGGGTCTAAACAATCACAAGATGAGATAATAGAACTATCTAATTGAATAATCTCTTTTTCTTTATTTGATTCTTTAGTATTCATCCAAATATTGTTAGTATTCTCATATAAAAACATAGGACTTTGATTGGATAGTTCATTTTTTAAATCAACAAAAGCATGATTACTTTGGGTTTGAATATTATTGTCTTTTATAATTAGAACATTATCAAAAAGTTCAAAAGTTTCTTTTTCTTTGTCATATATAATTTTATCAGCACTTAAATAATAAGTAGGAGAATAAATAACAACACTTCCAACTGCTGTTATTATATTTTCTTTTGAATCTATATTTTTCGCAATTAATTGAAATTTTTCATTATTTATTTCTTGAGCTGTTAATAATGAGGTACTTAGTAGTAGTGAAATTAAAATTTTCTTATACATTTACTACCAACGTTTTACCAGTAATATCATGAAAAGTTCTTCTTCCATCGTTGAAAAACCCCACTAAAAACCCCACATAAAAAAACATTTCTGAAAAAATTCTTCCTACTGCTCTTAAGAAAGATGAAAAGAAAGATACTCTTCCCCAAGAATTTGCATCAATAACTCTAATTTTTGCCACTATTTTTCCTACTGTTGCACCATAATACCAAACAAAAAAAGTTTGATAGATTATTTTTAGTATGATTAATGGCATAACTAAATCTGTTTTCATTAAATACATCATTGCATCCATATTTTGACTAACAGCAAGGATATTTTCCCAAAAAATCACCATTATAATAATTGTAACTAATAAATCATCAATTACAAACGCAAATGCACGAGAACGCATTGAAGCTAATTGAAGATTGTTTGTATTGTCTTGCATATATTTTTACTTTAAAGCTTGATAAGCAATATCAGATCTACATTTTTTGCCTGCAAAATGCACTTGACCGCATAAAGCATAAGCTCTATCTCTTGCCTCTTTTATTGATTTACCAAAGCCAACACAAACAAGTACTCTTCCCCCAGTTGCCATTAATTTATCATCAATTTTTTCAACACCTGCATAAGAGATATGAGAATTTTGAAGTAAATCTTCATCAACTATTTCATCAACTATAATTTCAGCAGGTGTACTAGAACCATATGGATAGTTTCCACTCGCCATTACAACACCTACACCAAATTCATCTTTTATTTTAATATCAAGTTTATCTAATTGTTTTGTTGCACCTTTATAAAATAATTCAGATACAGGAGTTGCTAATAATGGCATTAAAATCTCGCATTCTGGATCACCAAATCTAACATTATATTCTAAAATAATTGGTTCACCTCGTACAACCATTACTCCAATAAATAGTACACCTTCAAAAGGTGCACCTTCATTTTGCATACCTTTTAAAGTTGGTTTTATCACTCTTTCTTCAATTTTTTTATAAATATCTTCATTTACAAGTGGTGTTGGAGCATAAGCACCCATTCCACCAGTATTTGGACCTGTATCTCCATCCCCTACTCTTTTATGATCCTGAGCAGCTGGTAATACTTTATAGTTTTCTCCATCACAAATTGCAAATACTGATAATTCATAACCATCTAAATACTCTTCTACAACAATAGATGTTCCAGCGTCACCAAAAGCTACTCCACTTAACATTTCAGAAGCAGCTTTTTTTGCTTCATCTTTTGTTTGTGCAATAATTACACCTTTACCTGCACATAAACCATCTGCTTTTACTACAATTGGTTCGTTCATTGTATCAATAAAATCAAAAGCCTCTTTTTCATTTGATGTTTCTATAAATGCTGCTGTTGGTATGTTATACTTTTTAAGTATATTTTTCATATAAACTTTTGAACCTTCAAGTTGAGCAGCTGCTGCACTTGGTCCAAAAATTGTTAAACCATTTTCTTTAAATATATCAACAACACCATCTACTAAAGGAGCCTCTGGTCCTACAATTGTTAAATCAATAGAATTATCTTTTGCCCAAACTGCTAGTTGATTATAATCTTTTATATTAATATTTGTACCCAATCTATCAGTTGCACCATTTCCTGGCATAAAATATAAATTATGAGCATTTTCTTTGTATATTGCTAATCCAATAGAGTATTCTCTACCACCACTTCCTAGTATCAATATATTCACGATAATTCCTTGTAATGTTTTTAATTAGGTAAGATTACCCAAGTAGCCGTTAACCATCAAATGGCCCACATAAGCCACAAATTGCAGGCAAGTGCAAATTTCAGGAGCGAGAACGCAATGAATCGCTGCACACCATTTGACTACAACTGCCCGCGAAAATTATTTATTCGGACCCACAACAATGGAAATCTCGAACTACTTAGATTCTCTTATTTTATCTAAATATGATTAAATTTGAGTTTAAAAAAAGGAATGCTTCGCTAGATTTATACACTCTTCAATAGATGTTAGAGAACTAATTTCATACTTAACATTTTCAGGTAGAAATTTTGCTGTTGTATTTCCAATAACTATTGCTTTATAAGAATCTTTCCAAGTATATTGTTTAAAAAAGCATTCTACACTCGAAGGTGAAGTAAAAATAAATGTAGAATTATCTTCCAAAATAGCAGTTGATTTTTTACATGAAGTTTTATATGCTATTAGTTCATCTAAAAGAATCTCATTTTTTCTTAAAATATTTGGTAAATCAGATACAGTTTTTAAAGCTTTTATATATAAAACTTTTTTGTTTTTTAATAAAGCTATTAATTCTTGTGCAAAATCATTCCCATGTCCTGAATTACCAATAAACGAAATCTTACCACCCAAATTTTTTATAATATTTGCAGTTTTTAAAGCTATTGCATAAGAAGGGATATTCTTCCAATCTTTGTTAAATGAATCTAAAGAATAAACCGCATTCTTTGATGTAAAAATCAAAGCATCATATTTATTTAAATCAATTTTTGATTTTATATATTCTATTTGAAAAACTTCTAAATTTTCAACATCAGAGTATTTTTGATTATTTAATAAATAAATTTTAGCCATATATTAACTCATATTTTTGTGTATAATTTATTGCATCATCAAGATTATGATATATTCTTATTTTTTTGAATACATTTAAACTATCAACCGCTAAAACTTTTTTCTTATGTCTATATTTAAGAACTAAAATAATCTCTAAATCTTTACTTTTAAATTTTTCAATTATATCCTCAAGTGTAAAAATGGCAGAAATATCTAAAAAAGAGACATTTCTACAATCAATGATAATCTTTTTACTATTTTTTATTTTTTCTAATCTTGTATCCAAAGCTGAAGCTGTACCAAAAAATAAAGAACCATTAACTTTAATAATCTCAATGTCATGGTTTTCTATATCAATATCAAAAGATACTTTTGAGTGAGCTGTTTTCATTTGTGTATTTTTTGAAATTTGATATACAGCTATAATTGAAGAAATTGTAATTCCCACACCTACTGCCATAATTAAATCTACAAAAACAGTAAGTAAAAATACTGTTATCATTATAATTAAATCTTGTTTTGATACCTTATTTATTACTTTTAAAAATTTATAATCTAAAATATCAAATCCTACTTTTATCAAAATTCCAGATAATACGGCAAGTGGAATTTGCGAAGCAAGAGGAGCCAAAAATAAAACTATTAATAAAAGAGTAACTGAGTGAACCATTCCAGATAATTTTGAAGTCGCACCACTATTTATATTTATTACAGTTCTCATTGTTGCACCTGCTCCTGGAATTGCACCAAAAAAAGAACAAATTGTATTTCCTATTCCTTGTCCTATCAATTCTTTTTTAGAATCGTGTTTTGTTTTTGTTTTTGAATCTGCAACTATAGAAGTTAAAAGGGAATCAATAGAACCTAAAAGAGCTAAAGTAATAGCTAAAGTTAAAATTGTACTTAATTTTAAAATATCAAATGATATTGGTAAAACAAATTGAGGTAATCCCATAGGAATTTCTCCGATAATCATAACTTTAAAATGGAAAAAGATTGAAAATAATGTTACTAATACCAAGGCAATTAAAGCAGGAGGAATTATTTTTGATATTTTTTTAGGTGTTAAGAACATTATTGCTAGTGTAATTGTTGCAATTAATATAGCTTCATAATTTACTTTTGTTAGTGTATCAGTAAGATGTGTTAATGTATAAACAATAGAACTATATCCTTCAACACCTAAAAAAGGATTTATTTGTAAAATAATTATAATAACACCTATTCCACACATAAAACCTGAAATAACAGGATAAGGAATATATTTTATCCATTTTCCAATTCCTACTATTCCAAAAGAAATTTGCATAAGTCCAGCTAAAAAAACGATTGTCATTACAGTTTGAAAATCATTTGGAAAAGTTGCAATTGCTGTGGCAACAATAACTGTCATTGGACCAGTTGGTCCTGATATTTGAGTTGGAGTTCCTCCAAATAAAGCAGCAAAAAAACCTAATATTATGGCACCATATAATCCTGCAATCGCTCCTGCACCACTTGCAACACCAAAAGCTAAAGCCAATGGTAAAGCAACTACAGCTGCTGTAATACCAGCAAAAATATCATTTTTTACTCTATTCAAGGAATACTCCTAAAATTTTTTTAACTTTTTTCTAAATACTCTTCATCACCCATTTTATCATTTTTACCACGTGCAATTACGTGAATAGGAGTCCCTTCAAAATTAAATTGTTCTCTTAAATAATTAATTAAATATCTTTTATATGTAAAGTGTAAAAGATTTGGTTTATTCATAACAAGAGCAATTCTAGGTGGTCTTGTATCAAATTGAGTTGTATAATAAATTCTTAAATATGCTCCATTTGGACTTGGAAGTGAATGTCTAATAACTGCTTCTTCAATAACTCTATTTAATTGAGAAGTTGGTATTCTTTGCGTATAGTTATTATGAATTTCAATAATTTTATCTTTTAATCTTTCTATACTTCTTCCTGTTTTTGCTGAAACAGCGATAATTGGTGCATAAGATAAAAATCTAAATCTTCTTCTAATTTCTTCTTCAATTTTTTGGAAAGTATCCATATTCTCATCCCATTTATTTAAAACGATAATTGTTCCCAATCCATATTCATCTACAAGCCCGGCAATTTTTTCATCTAAATCAGTAAGTTCTCTTGAAGCATCTAAAATAACTAAAGCCATATTTGCCTTTTCTAACATATCTTTAGTTCTCATTAAAGCATATTTTTCAATTCCTTCAATACTTCCTCTTCTTCTAAGTCCTGCTGTATCAACAAATGTAATTTTTTTCTCTTTATATTCAAAAGATTCATCAACAGGATCAATAGTAGTTCCTGCAATTGGAGAAACAACAGATCTTTCTTCTCCAATAATAGCATTTAGAATTGAAGATTTTCCTACATTTACTCTTCCTATAATTGCTACATTGATTTTATTTTCATCAACTTCTTTATTTATTATTTCTTGTTGAGAAATTTCTTGTTCTTCTTCTGAATAATCCTCTTCATCATCAAAATCAAATTCATTTTCTCTTTGTTTTTTTAAAGCTTCAGCCTCTTCACGTGCTACTGTTTCAAGATTTACAGGAAGATGTTGATAAATCCATTCAAATAAATTTTTTGTTCCTCTATTGTGAGATACAGAAATTCCAAAAAGATTTTCATCCCCTATTCCAAATTCAAAAAATTCCCAAAGTCTTTCAAGTTCTTTATCATTATCTATTTTATTTACAACTAAAGCTAACTCTTTACCTAGTCGTTGAAGCTCATAAAATAATTCTTTATCTTTATCATCTGGTATATTTTTACCATCAACCATAAAAAGTATTATATCAGCCTCTTTTGCCGTCTCAATAGCTTTTCTTTTTACATTTGAAAATATAGCATCATTTGTTTCATCTATTCCACCAGTATCAAGCATTAAAGCTTTTCTATCCAATATTTCAATTTCATGTTTTCTAATATCCCTTGTTGTTCCAGCCATATCAGAAACAATTGCAATTCTTTTATTTGCAATTCTATTGAATAATGAAGATTTTCCCACATTTGGTTGTCCAATTAGTGCGATTTTTTTTAGTGTTTTATCCATAAGTATTTTTAATCCTAATTTTCTTTATATTATAAATTAAAAAAGGTATTAGCATTTTAGCTAATACCTTTTAACTAAATATGAGTTTTTATTAATATAACCCAAATTTTCCTTCAACTGAGCTTTTATATAAAACTCTCATATTATCATCTTTATCATAGAATACTTTAAATGCTGAATCTGATGCTTTTAAATCTTCTAAAGCTTCTTCTATATCAATTGGTTTATAAGATGTTAATCTTACAGGAGTAATTTCATCTTCAAATTTCTCTAATTCTAAAGCTATTTTATCTTGAATTTCATTAGCTACAACTTCAGCTAATTTAGTAGCTTTATGAGCTGCTATTTTATCATGATGTCTTCTTAATACTTTTGATACTCTATCAACAGCAATATCAATAGCAGAATATAAATCTTTATCTTTTTGTTTTACAACTATTGTATCTAAATGCGCAATATTTAAAGTAAATTCAAACGAGAAAGCTTTTTTACCTAATTTTTCGTCTTGAGAAATAATTGAGTTTACAGAAATAATATCTAAATTAAATTTTTTAAATACTTCTACTGAACTATTAATGTAATCTTTAATTGCATCTGTTAATTCTATGTGTCTTCCTACAATACTTGTATTCATAACATACTCCTTAATAATAATTTATATATTCTAACATAAAAAAGATAAAATGGGTACTTTTCTCAAAAAAATAACCCTTGCATAACCTTGTAATTACTGTAAAATGAATAATTATATGAGATTTTTTTTAATTACGCTTAGGAATTTCAAAGCGTAATTAAATGTAGAAGTTAAAGTTGATGAATTTTTTAAGTAAAAGAGTAACATTTTATTTAGATTAAAATTTCTCTATTTCCTTTAGCATTTACTTCTGATAAGATACCCGTTTGTTCTAATTGCTCAACAATTGTTGCAGCTCTATTATATCCTATTCTTAATCTTCTTTGTATATATGAGATTGATGTTTTTTTCTCTGTTAAAACTATCTCTTTTGCATCTTCATAAAGTTCATCAAGATCACTTAAATCAGAATTATTAGAACCATTTGAATTTGAAGAAACAGAAGTTGCTCTATCTTTTATAAAATTCATATCATAAACAACTTCTCGTTGTTCTTTTAAAAATTCTACAACTTTTTCTATTTCAGCCTCAGTTGACCAAGGAGCGTGAATTCTTACAAGTCCAGACATTCCAGGAGGAGTAAATAACATATCTCCTCTTCCTAAAAGTGATTCAGCACCCTGTGAGTCCAAGATAATCTTAGAATCGATTTTTTGCCCTACTTTATAAGACAATCTACTTGGTAAATTTGCTTTAATAAGTCCTGTTACAACATCAACAGATGGTCTTTGAGTTGCAACTATTAAGTGAATCCCACTTGCTCTTGCCATTTGAGCAAGTCTTGCAATTGAATATTCTACATCTTTTCCACTTGTCATCATTAAATCAGCTAACTCATCAATTACAACTACAATATAAGGCATTGTTTCATGACCTTCATTTTTAGCTTTTTCATTGTAATTTTCAATATTCTTAGTTTTAGTTTTTGACATAAGTGTATAACGTCTTTCCATTTCACTAACCATATTTGCTAAAGCATTGATTGCGTCACTTGCTTTTGTAATAACTGGAGTTAAAAGATGTGGAATATCATTATACATTGAAAACTCAAGCATTTTTGGATCAATCATAACTAAACGCAAATTATCTGGCGAATTTTTATAAAGCAATGATAAAATCATTGAATTAATTCCCACAGATTTTCCTGAACCTGTTGTTCCCGCGATTAAAAGATGTGGCAATTTTTTTAAATCTGTTACAAATGGTTTTCCAACTATATCTTTTCCTAAAATCATAGTAAGTGGAGAAATAGAGTTTTGGAAAATATCACTTTCTAACATCTCTCTTAAATAAATTGTTTGAGTGTCTTCATTTGGAACTTCAATACCAACTACATCTTTTCCAGGAATTGGAGCTTGAATTCTAATTGTTTGTGCTTTTAAAGCCATTGCTAAATCATCTTGAAGATTTAATATTTTTGAAACTTTTACATTTGGAGCTGGTTTAAACTCAAATGTTGTAACAACTGGTCCTGTATAAGTTCTTACAACATCACCTTCTATTTTAAACATTGCAAGTTTATCTAATAAATCTCCGATTTTTTGGTCAATAAAAGCTTCTGATACTTTAGATTTATTATCTTTTGGTGAACTTTGAAAGAATGATGCTGGTGGTAATTCAAAATTTTTTGGTTTTTCTGTTTTTCCTACTTCAATTTCTGCAAGAAGTTTTTTATTTTCTTCTAATTCGTCAACAATAATTCCATGAGATTCAACTACTTGAATATCTTTTTCAAAATCATCACTATCAAATAAAGAAGTTTCATAAACTTCTTTATCTTTTATTTTTTCAATATTTTCATAAATTTCAGGAGTTATTGTTGTAATATTATTTTCTACTACTTTGACTTCTTTTACTTCAGGAAGAGATTTATTTAATTTTTTATCTATACTATTTAAAATCTCTTTAGTATTTTCTTCTACTCTTTTTTCTCTATGTTTATTTTCTATTCTTTTTACATCTAAACTATTTTTTAATTTTATTTTATTTCTTAACTTTTTTAAATCATCCATATCAAATTCAGAAGTTTCAAATAAAACTAAAGAAGAGATAGTAAATCCTACAATTACAAAAAAATATAAACCTGCTCGCCCAATAACAGGACTTAGAGAATCAACTAAAATATTTCCAATTTCTCCTCTTGTATAAGGATTTTCTAAAATTAATGCTTGAAATATTAAACTTACAAAAAATAGTAAAAATACTACTAAAATATTTAATATTAAATCTTTTTGGTCAATATTTTTTCTAAAATTAATTATATATAAAGGTATAATCAATAGTAATAAATATATATATGATAAATATCCAAAATATTTATGGGAAAAATCAGAAAATACAAATCCAACATTCCCAACAATATCTTTACTACTTTCAAAAGTAGTAAATTGAAAATAAACAATAATAAATAGAAGGATTAGTGATATAATTTTCTTAGCGATGATAAAACCTTTGTTATTTTAATAAATTTGAAATTTTACCTTGTAATTTAAGCCATTGTTTATGCTCGAATAAAGGAAATCCTGCCCATTGTTTTTTAGGTTCATGTATTGTTTTCGTAACTCCACCACGTGCAGCAATTGTTGTAAATGGTGCAATTTCTAAGTGCCCTGCTGTTGCACTTTGTCCGCCCATCACAACATAAGGATGTAATGTTGTAGATCCAGATAATCCAACTTGTGCAACTAAAATAGATCCGCGACTAATTTTACAATTATGCCCAATATGTACTAAATTGTCTATTCTTACACCATCTTCAATAATTGTTGAGTTAAAAACTGCTCTATCTATTGTAGAATTTGCTCCAATTTCAATATCATTTCCGATTGTTACATTACCATTTTGATAAATTTTTATATATTTTCCATCTTTTGTATTTGCAAATCCAAAACCATCACTACCTATTACAGTTCCAGCATGAATTATACAATCATTTCCAATACTACAATCTCTATATACTGTAACATTTGGATAAATAATAGTGTTATTTCCAATAGTTACATTATCACCAATAAAAGCTCCTGCCATTATTGTACAATCACTTCCAATAACTGAATTTTTACCAATATATACATTTGGCATAACTTTTGTTCCACCACCAATTAATGGTTTCTCACCATCCATTTCTATCACATTTGGAGCAAAAAGTTTGCTTATTTTTGCTAACATTAAATATGGTTCATCACAAATTAAAGCAATACTTGAAGATGGAACTTCTTTTGAATTTTCTTCTGTTACTAAAACAGCTGCTGCTTTTGTATTTTTCAAATCCGATAAATATTTTTTATTTTCTAAAAAAGTAAGTTGATTTTCATTTGAATCTAATAAAGTATTTAAACCTGTAATTTCTTTTTTCTCTTGGCAATCTATACCAATAAAATCTGCAATCTCTTGAAGAGTCATTTTTTATCCTTAATATAAGAACAAGATAAGAGCAAAATACTCTTATCTTTCCATTGCAACTATTCCACTTCTTACAACTTCAAGTGGATTAAATTTTTGCATAACTTTGATGAAATTCATAATTCTTGCACTTGAATCAGTAGCACTTACAATAATAGCTTCATCCGTAACATTTTGAATTGTTCCATGATAAGCACGAGCAATTACATCTATATCTGATAAGTTATTATCAATTGAGAATTTCATTAAAACTGTATCTTTTTCAACTACATTTTTATGTTCATTTACTTTTAATACAGGAATTAATTTATTTAATTGTTTAACAATTTGATCAATCACTCTTTTATCACCTGTTGTTACAATTGTCATTCTTGAATAAGGACTTTCTGCAATTGGAGCAACAGTTAAAGAGTCTATATTATAACCTCTAGCTGAAAATAATCCAACAATTCTTGATAAAACATTATGTTCATTTAATACAACAACAGAAATAACTTGTCTTGTTGTTTCACTATCATAATAATGATTAAAATTGTTCATTATTTTCCTCCTTCTATTAATGTCATTTCATTTAATGCATGACCATTTGGAACCATTGGTAATACCTCTTCATTTCTAGCAACAACAACTTCAATCATTGCTGGTTTTTTCTTTTCTACTGCATCTTTTAAAGCAGCATCAAACTCCTCTTTTGTAGTAACTCTATAACCTAATCCCCCAAAAGCTTCAACTAACATTTTAAAGTTTGGTTGAGCTGATAAATCAGTTTGAGATAATCTATTATCATAAAACATTGTTTGCCACTGTCTAACCATACCTAAATAGTTATTATTTAAAACAATATTTATTACTGGTAATTCATATTCAACACAAGTCATAAGCTCTTGAATATTCATTAAAATTGATCCATCACCAGTAAAATTAACAGAAACTTTATCCGTTCCTTTTAAAGCTCTAGCTACTCCTAAAGCTGCTGGTAATCCAAATCCCATTGTTCCTAAACCACCACTTGTAACCCATTGTCTAGGATATGAAAATGGATAAAATTGTGCTGTCCACATTTGATGTTGACCAACATCAGTAGAAATAATTGCTTTTGAACCTAAAATTTTTCCTACTCTTTCAATTGGCCATTGAGGTTTAATAACTTCATTTGAATCAATATATCTTAAAGGTTCTTTTTCTCTATAATCTTTTAGTAATTCAACCCAATTTGTATAATCATTAAATTCATAATCGCTTATTGCTTCTATCATAGCTTTAACTGTAATTTTTAAGTCTCCAACAATTGGATAATCAGGAACTACTAATTTTGCAATAGATGTGGGATCAATATCTACATGAATAACTTTTGCTTTAGAAGCAAATTCATCAAGTCTTCCAGTTACCCTATCATCAAATCTTGCACCTAAAGAGATTAATAAATCTGTTTCATATGCAGCCATATTAGCTGCAAATTCTCCATGCATCCCTAACATTCCAAAGAATAATGGATTTTCATCACCCATTGCTCCTCTTGCCATTAATGTCTCAACAGCAGGAATATTTAATTTTCTAGCTAATTCTCTAATTTCAAATGCACAATTTGATAATATAGCTCCACCACCAACATATAAAAGTGGTTTTTTAGCATTTGAAATAGCTTCCATAGCTTTTTTCAATTGTCTTTTATTGTAGTTAATAGTTGGTTTATACGTTGGTAAATTTATCTCTTCTGGATAAATAAATTCAGCAACTTGAGCAGTAATATCTTTTGGAATATCCACATGTACAGGTCCTGGTCTTCCAGTACTTGCTATATGAAACGCCTCTTTTATAATTCTTGGTAAATCTTCAATTCTATTAACTAAATAATTGTGTTTAGTACAAGGTCTTGAAATTCCTACAGCATCAATTTCTTGGAATCCATCAGTTCCAATAATCGTAGTTGGAACTTGTCCTGAAATTACAACTAAAGGAATAGAATCCATATATGCATCAGCTAATCCTGTAACTGCATTTGTAAATCCTGGACCACTTGTTACTATTGAAACTCCAACTTTACCTGTAGCTCTTGCATAACCTTCTGCTGCAATAATTGAAGCTTGTTCATGTCTATTTAGAATGTGTTGAAAATAGTTTTGTTTATATATTTCATCATAGACGTTCATAATAGCGCCTCCAGGGTATCCAAATACTACTTCAACCCCTTCTTGATGTAATGATTCTACAACCATTTTTGCGCCAGTCATCTTCATAATAATTCTCCGTTTTTCTAAAAATAAGGTTTTATTTTACAAAAACTATGATTAAATTACCTTTTGATAGAAAGATTAATTTAAAAAAATTGTTTTTTTCTTGGAAATGAATAATGTTTTAATAAAAACTCAATATTTTTTGATATAATAAAAGTAACTATTTTTAAGGAGTAAATATGGATGTAAACGCTATAAATAATAATACGCTTTCTAATTTAAACACTTCTTCACTGCAATTAGAAAAAACTTCTTCAAAATATAAAATTAATGATTCTGAAAAAGAAGCTTTAAATTTAAATATCAATAATTATAATAAACAAAGAGATGAATTATCTTTAAATGTTCAGTCTTTAAATGATGGAATAGCAATTTCAAAAATTGCACAAAATGGAATTGAAAAACAGCAAGAATTTTTGAAAAACGTTCAAAATAAACTTGAAAATACAAATAATTTAGAAAATAAAAATGATATAAAACAAAGTATAAATGAAGATTTAAGAAATTTCAATCAAACAGCTTATGAAACAAAATACAAAAATGAATCATTATTGGCTAATGATTTTTATGATGATAAAACAACAATTGATATAAATACAAGTTCAGAAAATTTTACAATGTCAAAACCAAATACAACAAATTTTGCTAATGATATTTTTGAAACTATAAATAATAGTGATTTAAATAATAATGAAAATTTGAACAATGCTTTAAATAAAGTATCATCTTCTTCAAGTCAATTAGATAGTATTTCTAATCAATTTTCTCAGTTTAGTAAACAACTCGAAGAAAAAGCATTAGAAAATATAAAAGAACAAAATAATCTATATAATGAAAATAAAATGAACAAAAATAAAGATTTTGGAAGAGAATCAACTGATTTCTCAAAATCTAATGTAAATGCAAATGCAGGTTATTTAGCAGCTTCTCAAGCAAATATAGTTCAAGAGCAAAGTGTAAGATTACTTTCTTAATTTTTACACTTTGTTAAACAGTAGTTTATAGCTACACCTTCTCTTAATCCATCGTCTAAAACTATCGATTCTTTTTTATTTAAAACTTCAAATATTGCTTTATAAATAAAAATTCCAACTTCAATAAATTCAACTCTACCACGACCAACAAGTCTTGCAATTTCTTCTTTTGAAGAGTTTTTAAAAATATCTAAACTATTTGTTAAATCTTCTAAATTAACAATTGCTCCATTTACAATATTTCTATCATAAGAGAAAAAATCTTGTCCTAATTTAATAGCTGCTATTGTTGTAGGAGTTCCAGCGGTTGCAACAAAACTATAATTTTTTAAATCTAAATTTAGTGAATCTAAGAAATCTCTTATTTCTATTTTTTTATTTTCTAAATCATTATGTAAGTCATGATTTTTTAAAAATTTTTGAGTCATTGTAACAATACCAAAATCAAAACTTTTTGCACTATATTTATCTTTAGTATTTACAATAATTTCAGTAGAACCACCACCAATATCAAGAAGTATAAAATTATCTGAATTAATATTTTCTCTTTTTAAAGCATACTTAACGGCAAGTAAAGTAAGTCTTGCTTCTTCATCGCCATTTATTATTTCAAAATTTATTCCCGTTTCATTTTTGAAAAATTCTAAAACTTCTTTACTATTCTTTGCTTTTCTCATAGCTGCTGTTGTAACACTAACTGCATTTTCAGGTTTATAATTTAGAACTTCACTCGAATGTTTAATTGCAGTTACTACTCTTAGCATTGCTTCTTTTGAAATAACCCCAGTATCTACTAGCCCATCAGCCATTCCAACAACTTCATTATACTCTAAAACGATTTTATGATTTAAACAATCATATTTTAAAACTCTAAAAGAGTTTGAACCTAAATCAACACTAACAATTTCATTATTCATAGGTTTTCTTATAAATGAGGAATTTTAACTTTTGAATTTAGTAAATAACCTATAATTATCATCATAAAAAGAACAAAAGTTTCAGATATAAATCCTGTTAAAAAAATCAAATAAACAACCCACAATAAAATAGCACCTAAAGGAGTTGGAACTCCTGTAAAATATTTTTCTACTTTACCTTCATCTGCATTGATATTAAATTGAATTAATCTTCTTAATCCTGAAATTACATAATAAACGAATGCAAAAATAATTAAAGGAACACTTAAAAAAGGTTCTTTTGTATCAATTATTGCAAAATAAATAAACATTGCTGGAACAATTACAAATGATAAAAAATCTGCAAATGAATCTAACTGAATACCAAATTGAGTAGAAAGATTATATTTTCTCGCAATTTTCCCATCAAATATATCAAATCCTCCAGCAAGCCATGCAAATAATGCTGCTGCAAAAAATTGATGGTGTGTTAGAAAATAAATTGCAAATAGTCCTGATGCAATATTAAAAAAAGTCACTATATTTGCTAAATTAAAGTGATTGTATTTATTAAACAAAAAACTCATTCTTTCCCTTTGTTATATATATGATATTGATTTCTTCCATTTTCTTTTGACTTATATAAGCATTCATCTGCAAATTTATAAAGTTTGTTTGCTGAAATATATGAATTTGGCTCATATATTATAGCTCCCATCGAAATAGAAACAACATCGAGTATTTTACTATTTTTATGCTCAATTTGTAATTCGATAATTCGTTTATTCATATCTTTTAGGCAATTTTCTAAAATATTTAAATCAATATCAAATAAAATTACTCCAAATTCTTCACCACCTAATCTAAATACAAATTCATATTTTTTATTAAAATATTCTTTTAAATTATTTGCAACTTTTTTTAAAGTCACATCTCCCGAGTCGTGACCATATGTATCATTATATTGTTTAAAATAATCTATATCAATCATTATAAAAGCACATTTCCAATTATTTGCATTTGCAATAAATGGCATATTATCAAAAATCGTATCAAAATATTTTCTATTATAAAGTTTTGTCATTGAATCTGTAATAGAATCTATTTTATATCTTTTATTTAAAATAGTTAATTGTCTGTCTTTTTTTATAACCTGCAAAATAATATAAGCGATAACAACAAATGACAAAATTAAAATTAAAACTATATTATAAAATAGATAATTTTTCATTTGCTCATAATCATCTAAAAAAGCTTTTCTTTGTTTAAAGGCTTGTTGTGTTTCATATTTTATTAGAAAATCAATTCTTTTTAAAATATTGACAAATAAATTGTATTTATTTTCTTTAAATGAATTTAATATTTCATCATTAATTGTATCAACAACTATTCTTTCATCATTGTTTTTATATGATTTAAAATAATAGTCCCATTCTTGTAATATAATTTCTTCTTCTTTTTTAAAATCACAATTATATTTTACTTTTCTACAATTTGCTATTTCTTGATAATTATCTGAAATAATTTGAAGTTTTATAATAGGAATTAGATTTCCAAAATAGATATTGTCAATTTGTTTTTTTAATTCATCTATTTGGCTATAAAATAGTAAAGCAGAAACTATTAATGTAGCAAGAACTGTACATACGAGCATTAACAGTTTTAATGTTGTAGACTTTAAAAACTTGTATATCATTTAGTTATTTTATCTAAATAAAAGTAAATCTTTTATTTACATTTTCATTCTTTTTTGTTAAAATGAAAGAAAAAATGGATTACTTTTGGAAATAACTGATAATTATCTAAATATATCATCAATTTATCAAGAATTATCTCTTAAAAAAAGTCAATTATCAAATATTGACAAAAAAGAGAATGAAAAATCAACTTTTGAAAAGAACGATTTAGTAACTCTTGGTGAAAAAAATTATGATGAAAATGATTATCAACGAGTTTTAAATAAATTTAAAAATAAAGATAATGAAGTAAGAACTCATGAACAAACTCATGCATCAGGTGCGACTACAACAAGTGCAATAAATTATAATTATCAAGTTGGTCCGGATGGAAAATTATATGCGATGGGTGGAAGTGTTAGATTTGATACATCTATACCAGAAAGTTCACAAAGTGCTAAAGTAAAACTTGAACAATTAAAAAAAGCATCTAGTTCTGTTAGTTCTTTAAGTGGTGCAGATGCAAGTATTGCACAAACTGCTAATTTAAATAAAATGTTATTAGAAAGTTTAAAACAAGGATTTACTTATGAGAATTGATAATAATTTAAATTCGATGATAGCTTCAGAATTACAAATAAATGATATGGCAACAAATATTGCAAGAGTTGCAAATACAGTTGCAGATCCAGAGTTTCAAGAAGTAAGTGCAGATTTAATAGATTCTATTGTAGGACAAATTCCAGAAGTTATTTCATATTCTGCAAATGCAAAAAGTATAGAAACGCAAAATGCTGTTTCAGATATGTTATTAAATATTAAGGCTTGAAAATGTCAAAAATAAATATAGTTTGTCCTCATTGTTTAAAAATAAATGCCATTCCTTTTAAAGATAGTTATTCTAAAGCAAATTGTGGAGCTTGTAAAAAATCATTACTTGATACATCACCTATAGAATTAGATGAATCAAATTTTGATCATGTAATTGTAAATTCAGAAATTCCAGTAATTGTTGATTTTTGGGCACCTTGGTGTGGACCTTGTAAAATGTTTGCTCCAATTTTTAGTGAAGTTTCAAAAAAATATCCTTTGAAAGCACTTTTTGTAAAAGTTAATACAGAATCACATCAAAATTTAGCAGGAAGATTTAATATAAAATCTATTCCTACATTAATAGTTTATAAAAATGGTATTGAGAAAAAGAGAGTTTCAGGAGCTTTAGATCCACTTAGGCTATCAAATCTTGTAAATGAAAGTTTATAAGAACTATTTATTAGTTTTTATAAACTTATTTAACTCTTTTAATTGAGTTTCATTAAATACCATAATTCCATTTTCTTCAAGTAATTTTGCTGTTAAACCTTTTCCGGTTATTAAATTATTAGAAAAAGTACCATCATATATATTGATATTTCCACAAGAAGGAGAATTTGCCTTTAAAAGTGCAACTTTGATATTTTCATCTTTACAAATATCTAAAGCTTTTTTTGCACCTAATAAAAAATTTATTGTTATATCCAGTCCTTCTTGATTTTTAACAATAAAAGGTTTATCATTTTTTACTATTTCAGCTGGAATTCTTGGAATTGATAATCCACCAGCAACTTCAGGACAAAATGAATAAATTTCATTTTCACATAAAATATCCATAAATAGTTCTTTTAGTGAGAATGTAAACTTTGGATTAAATGCTATAGATGAATTATTTCCATCATATCTAACATCTTCTCCCAATAAACAAGAAGATATTAATATTTTCATATAGTATTATCTTCTTCAGTTACTTCATCCGTTAATTCTTTTAAATCTTTATAAAAAAATGTTGATAATTGGATATTACTAAAAGCTGCTTTCATTGAAACAAAGATTTTTGGATTTTCTTCTTCAAGTTTTGCTAATAACTCTTTTGTAGTAGCTCTTGCATGTGGCATTTTTACATCAAATCTTAATCCAGGACAAGCTTCATCGCCAATTACATTGATTTCATTTGTATTTGCAAATGCACGTAATTGTCTCTCTCTACAAAAAATCAAAGGTCGAATAACTTCTAAACCATTTTCAGCTTTATAAATGGGAGGCATAGAACGCATAGTTCCATTATAGAAGAAATTCATAAAAAATGATTCCATTGCATCATCTAGATGGTGTCCTAAAGCTACTTTGTTATATCCTTGCTCTTGAGCTGTTGAATATAAATATCCTCTTCTCATTCTTGAAAAGAATGAACAAAAAGAGGAATTTTTTCTGATTTTTTCACCAGCCAATTCAAAAATTTGTGTATCAATTATTTGATGTTCAATTCCATGTTCTTTACAATGGTTACTTAAAAATTCCACTTGTTCACCCATACCATAAGTTACAGTTACAGCCTTAAATTCAAAATTGTATGGAGCGACTTTTTTTAATCTATTTAATGTATGAATTAATGTTAAAGAATCTTTTCCACCAGAAAATCCAACTAATATTCTATCACCCTCTTTTATTAATCCATATTCCGCATTAGTTTTTCCAACTATTGTAGAAATTTTTTTACTTAATTCAACCAATATATTATTCCTATAATTTTTTTGTGATTATATCAAAAAAGTTTTAATACTATTTTACATCAAAACTAAAATGGTAAGAATCAATTTTCATATCTTGATTCAAATAGAATTTATGTGCTTCATGTCTATGGACAGAAGAATCAAGATGAATTGATGTACAATTTTGTTGTTTTGCATAGATTTTTATAAAATTCAATAAAGCTTTTGCAGCATCAGATGATTTAACACTTTTATCAGTCACAAAATCATCGATATAGATATGTTTCCCCCAAGCAAGTTTTTCTCTTATTGAAAATCCTACGACACAAATAATTTGATTATTATCAGTAATATATGCCAGTTTATAACCACTTTTAATCTGTAAAGAGATACTCTTTAAAAAATCTTTTTCTGATAACTCTTTTTTAATTTGATGCATTATTTTATAACAATATTTTATTTCTTCTTCTGTTGCAATTTTTATTTCCAATAGAAAATCCTTTTATTATGTTATTATGGCAACTATATTCACTAAATTTAAAGTATAGAGAAAATTTTACTCTAATTTTAGATAAAAAATATATAATTTCATAAATATTATACAAAGATTCAAAATGACATTAGAAGAAGAAAAAGAGTTTAAACAAAAAATCCAAGAGACTATTTTACCATTTGCAGTAAATATGACAGAAGATCAAATAAGAAAAGTTATATTATCTGTTGAGAAATCAAATAGTAATCTACCAAAAGGTTTTGCGGATATGTTATTTGAACAAATAATGGTATATAAATATAATCAATTAAATAAATAATAAAAGTAAATATGAGAAATTTTATAAATTATAAAGAATCAATTGAAATAATAAATAATATTCAATTAAACAATGCTACAACACAAAAACTATTTATCACAAATGCAATTGGAAAAGTTATTGCAAATGACGTAATTGCATCGCATAATAGTCCTGAATTTCCAACTTCAGCGATGGATGGATATGCCATAAAATTTGAAGATTTAAAAAGTGAATTTTTAGAAATAATTGCAAAAAATCCTGCTGGTAGTGTAGTTGAAGTAGAAGTTACATCAGAAAAATGTATAAAAACATTTACAGGTTCACTTATGCCAAAAGGAAGTGATACTTTAATTCCAATAGAAAATGTTGAAGTATTTGATAATAAAATTAAAATAAAAAAAGAGGTTCCTTTTGGTTTTGCAGTTCGTGATATTGGTGAAAACTATAAAAAAGATGAAGTTTTAATCAAAAAAGGAACTATTATTGGTTTTGCAGAAATTGGTGTTTTAGCATCATTAAATATTTCTCAAATCAATGTTATTGTAAATCCTACAATTGCCATAGCAAGTACAGGAAGTGAAGTTTTAGATTTAGGTGAAATACAAACAAACGAAGCTCAAATAAGAAGCTCTAATCATTTAACTTTGGAAGCATTATTTAAAAGTAATGGTGCAAATATTTTACAAATGGGTGTAGTAAAAGATGATATTGATTCTATTACAAGCTTATTTGAAACTGCTTTACAAAAAGCTGATATTGTTGTGACAACTGGTGGAGTTAGTGTTGGTGATTATGATTTTGTACAAGATGTAGTTAAAGACAGATTAAAAGCAAAAATACTTTTTCACGGAGTTTCAATAAAACCTGGAATGCATATCTTAATTGCAACAAAAGATGAAAAAATTATTGTTGCTCTTCCTGGATTTGCTTATTCATCAACTGTTTGTGCGATACTTTATGTTTTACCATTAATTTATAAATTTAGAAATTCTAATGAATCTTTACCAATAATAAAAGCAAAAATAACTCAAAATTTTCCTAAAAAAACAGATAAAACAGTATTTACTGCTTGTAATGTTAGTTATATAAATGGTGAATATTTTGTAGATTTCAAAGGTAAAAAAGAAGGAACAAGCGCTATTTTAACAAATATGCTTGAAAGCCCTGCTCTATTGATTCAAGATGAAAATAGTGGTGATTTAAAAGCTGGTGATTTAGTAGATATTTTATTAATTAATCATTTAAAATAGATGTCTAAAAATCTATTTCATATTCTTATGGTTTTTGCCATGGTGTTTTGGGGAGCATCTTGGATAAGTACAAAAGTTCTTACTACTTATGTAAATGAGTATGAATTAGTATTTTTAAGAATGGGAATATGTTTTATTACAATGTTTCCAATAATATATTTTTATAAACTTTCATTTAAATTTGATTTTAAATCTTTTCTTTTGATTTTAGTTGCTTCTGTTGTTTTAACATTTTATAGTATTGTTATGTTTTTGGGTGTCGAACATGGAACAGGAAGCTTTGGTGGAGCTTTAGTAACAACGCTAATTCCAATAAATACTTTTATAATAATTGCAATAATAAATCAAAAAACTATTAGTTTAAAACACTCTTTTGCATTAATACTTGGAGCTTTTGGAGTTTTAAATATGCTAAATATTTGGAATTTTAATTTAAATGAGATTTTTTCAAAAGATAATATATACTTTTTAATAGCTTCTATTTTATGGCCAATTCTTACTATAATTACAGCAAAAGCTACAAAAATAAATGCTATGGTATTTACTTTTTATACTTATATAATCTCTAGTTTCACTCTTTATTTATTTTTTGTTGACAATACACTGTTTACAAAAATAATAAACTTTGATTCTATTTTTTGGTTTAATATTTTTGTTATAACTATTTTAAGTACAACTTTTGCAACATCTATTTATTTTATTGGAGCAAGTAAATTAGGTGCAAAAGAGGTATCTTCATATATATTTTTAGTTCCAGCATCAGCTCTTATAATTGGAGCTATATTTTTAGGAGAAAAGATTACTTATAATATAGTTATTGGTACAATTTTTACAATAATTGCTATTTATATTCTAAATAATTTAAATATTTTTAAACTATTTAGAAAGAATTAAAAAGTATTACAATTATTCAAATCACCAGTATCAAAACCTTTTTTAAACCAACTCATCCTTTGAGCTGAAGTTCCATGTGTAAAAGAATCAGGAACCACATATCCTCTTGCTTCTTTTTGTAAAGTATCATCGCCAATCGCATTTGCTGCATTTAAAGCCTCTTCAATATCACCTTTTTCTAAAGAGTTAAAATCTTTTTTAGAATAATATGCCCAAAGCCCAGCATAACAATCAGCTTGAAGTTCAACCTTTACTTGAAGTTGATTCTCTTTTGTTGTTGATAGATTTTGTTTTGCTTTTTGAACTTCGCTTAAAGTTCCTAAAAGATTTTGAACATGATGCCCTATTTCATGAGCTATTACATAAGCTTGTGCAAAATCTCCTGGAGCATCATGTCTTTTTGCTAATTCATCAAAAAATGATAAATCAAGATATACTTTTTCATCAGTTGGACAATAAAATGGTCCAGTTTGAGAAGAAGCAAATCCACAACCACTTTTTACTGAATTTCTAAATAATACAAGTTTTGGATCAACGTACTTTAAATCATACATTTTAAAAACTTTGCTCCAAATATCTTCTGTTTGAGCTAAAACTGCACTTACAAATTGAGCACTTTTATCATCTGTTTTTTCATTTATTACTTTATTTGAACTATTATTTGATGTTGTATTTCCATCCATCAAAGATAAAGGATTAAATCCCATAAAATAAGCAATAACTCCAACTATTAAAATTATTCTTCCTATTTTTGTACCTAAAAGTGTCTTTACAATAGGAATCAATAAAGCTAAAGAGTTATTATTGCTACCAAAATTTACTCCTGTTTCACCTCTTCTATCTTCGACATTTGAACTTTTTCTATTATCTTCCCATTTCATTATGCATCAACCTTTTTTCTATTTAACCAAGGTTTTATTAAATAATATGACATTAAAACTAGCATAATAAAACTTGAAATTTGAGATAATAAGGAACTTCTTTCTTCTTCAAGACTAAAATTTAATATATTTACATTTGTAAAAAATGTGTCAAATAAGTAACCAAATAATAAAGATAAAACAGCAATCATAGTTAAATAGATAATTAGTGAAGTTTTTCCTAAGCTTTTATATACAACACTCATTGTTATTAAACTTGTTGCTGGACCAGCACTTAAAAGTATAAATGCAGCTCCTGGACTCATACCTTCTATTATTAAAGCAGCAGCAATTGGAAGTGAAGCAGTTGCACAAATATATAAAGGCATTGAAAATAAAATTATTACAAGATAAGTTAAAAATTGATTTTCGAAAAGTAGACTTGTATACTCTTTTGGAGCTAATGAAGTAAAAAGTGTTGCGAAAATAAGTCCAATAAAAAGTGGTTTTACCATATCTTTAAATAAAGTTACATAAGCGTAAGAAAAAACTTCTTTTATAGAAAAAGATTTTTCAACTGTTTTTTCTGAACTACAAGAACAGTGACAAGAACAAGAAGAAACTTCTTCTTTTTTTATCTCTTTTTCTTCATCTTTGTCAAAAATATTTTGAATAATTCCTACAACAATTGCAATTATCATAGATGAAATAACTCTATAAACTGTAAAAATAAGACCAAAAAAAGAGTAAGTTGCCAAAATAGAATCAACTCCTGTTATTGGACTTGAAATCAAAAAACTTTGAACGGCACCTTTACTAGCGCCCTCTTTTCTAAGACCTTGAGCTAAAGGAATAACTGAACAAGAACAAACTGGAAGTGGTATTCCAAAAATTGTAGCTTTTATAACTGAACTTATATTTCCACTTCCTAGATGTTTTATTATAAAATCATCTGGAACTATTTGTTTTAAAAATCCTGCAATTAATAATCCAATAAGTATATAAATAGCCATTGCGTCAAGTAATGCTAAAAAATTATTAGCTAAAGTTATTGCTAATTCCATATTTTATTCCTCTTGAGAATTTATCAATTTATTTGAAATTTGTTTTTTAGGTTTTACACCTAAATCTATAAACTCTTCTGCCCTTTTTATTAAGTTTGCATTTCCTAAAGTAAGTTTATTCATAGCACTATCATAAGCTTTTTGAGTTCTATTTATATTTACTCCAATATCTTCAATATCAGCTACAAAGGAAGCAAATTTATCATATAAGTCTGCTGCTTTTTTAGAAATCAATAAAGCATTTTCATTTTGATGTTCATTTCTCCAAATATTTTCTATTGTTCTTAAAGTAACGTATAAAGTTGAAGGAGAAACTAACATAATATTATTTTCAAAAGCTAATTTAAATAGATTATCATCAGTTGAAGTTGCAAGAATAAAAGCACCTTCAACTGGAATAAACATCAACACAAAATCTAAAGTTCTAACACCATCTAATTCTTCATATTTTTTAGAGCTAAGTGCTTTAATATGAGAGGTTATTGATTTTACTAACTCTTTTGAAGCTGTTGCTTTATGTTCTTCATTTTCAGTTTTACAATAATTTATATAAGCATTTAAAGAAACTTTTGAATCAATAACAATATCTTTTTTTGAAGGTAAATGAACAATAACATCAGGTCTTAATCTTTTTCCATCATTATCATTGAATGAGCCTTGAATTGTATATTCGTTCCCTTCTCTAAGTCCAGTTTGGTCTAAAATAGATGATAAAATCATCTCTCCCCAATCACCTTGAGTCTTATTTTGTCCTTTTAAAGCTTTTGTTAAATTAACAGCATCAGTTGAAATTTGATTATTTAAATCTTTTAGATTTTTTATTTCTGTTAAAAGTGAAATTCTTTGTTTTGTCTCTTCATTATGAATTTCATTTACTCTTTTTCCAAAAGAATCTAATTGGTCTTTAAATGAAGTTAAAACTTGTGTTAAATTTAGGTTTGATTTTTTCTGATTTTCATCAAATAGTTTATTCGCAAGATTTTCAAACTCTATTTTTAATTGTTTTTTTGATTCTTCTAAAAGAGTGATTTTTTCATTGAAATTTTCTTCTTTTATTTCAAATTCTCTAAGAAGTTGTTTCTCTTTTGCTTCTGCCATTTTAGCAAGACTTGAAAGTTTAAATTCATAAGTTTCAACTGTATTTGAATTCATTTGAGAAGCGTGTTTTTCTAATATCTTTAATTTATCTTCAAAACTCTCTTTTATAAGTTTTTTTTCTTCTTCAAGTCTTCTATTTGCATTGTTTAGATTAGTTATTTGATTTTCATAAGAGCTATGATTTAATTCTATCTTTTCATTTAAAGCTTTTAATTTAAGTAGTGCTTCGTCTTGTAAAGCTTTTAGTTGATTTTCATATTTTTGTCTAGAAAATTGCAATATTATCAATAATCCTGATAATATTGCAATAAAAGTAACTATTAATGTTAAATAATTTACCTCAATTATTCCTTCACTTAACATCTATTTATTCTCACTAAATTTTAAACTTTTAACATCATATCCTAACTCTTTAAATCTCTCTACTAAAGGTGGATGAGAATAATAAAAGAAAATATACAATGGATGTGATAAAGGAAATGATTTATTTTCATTTGCAAGTTTTAACAAAGCATTTACTAAATCTTCTTTTGTTGCCAAATTTGAACCAAAACTATCTGCTGCATATTCATTATGTCTTGAAATAAAAGATATTAAAGGCATTAAGAAAAATGACAAGATTGGAGAAAAAATCAAAAATACAACTATAATTGCATAAGGTTCATTTTGTAAATTTAGTCCTAAAAATAGTTTATCTGGTAAATTTCCAAAAATTGCAAAAAATACAAACATAACAACACCCATAATTCCAATATTTTTTATAATATCACCATTTTTAAAGTGTCCTAATTCATGCCCTAGAACTGCTAACAATTCATTATGTGTTAATTTTTCAATCAATGTGTCAAATAAAACTACTCTTTTTGTACTTCCTAATCCACCAAAATAAGCATTTAATCTATTATCTCTTTTACTTGCATCTACAGAAAAAACTCCACTACTTTTAAATCCTACTTCATCTAAAAGATTTTCTATTTTCTTTTCTAATTCTTTATCTTTTAATTTTTCAAATTTATCAAACATCTTATCTCTGATTACTGGATAAAGCATATTTATCAAAATAATTACGGCAAATATAAAAGCAAATCCCCAAATCCACCAAGCAGAAAAACTATTTATAATAAATGAAATTCCTGCAATTACAATTGAACCAAAAACTAAAAATAAAATTCCAGTTTTTATTGTATCTTTTATAAATAAAGCTGGTGTCATATTTGAAAAACCATATTTTTTATTTAATTTAAAAGTCGAATAAAGTTCAAATGGTAAAGTTAAAAACCAATTTATAACAATAAATAAATCTACAAAAATCACAGCTTTTAACCAGTATGAATCAACTTGAACTAAAGAATCTAAATAAGATAATCCAAACCCAATCCATAAAATAAATAATACAAAATCATAGAAAGTTGAAACAATAGCAAGTTTTTCTTTTTCTATTGAATAATTTGCAGCCTCTTCATATTTTGCTGAATCTAAGATAATAGCTTGAAGAGTTTTTGCATTTTTAACAAATCCTATTTGCATAAAAGAAGTATAAATATTAAATGCAAAATAGATACAAAAACCTATAACAAATATTTCTAACACTAAAAAATCCTTTTTAAATATTTTTATTTATATGATACAATTTTAATGCTTTTAGTTAAATATTTCTTTTAATTCAACTAACTTATCTATAACCTTTTTATCATCAGTTATATAAATCAAATCATAATTTTCTTCAAATGACTCTTTTGTCCAATTTGTACTTCCAATAATGGCTTTAGAAGAATCAATTAAAGCAACTTTTAGATGCATTTTATTTTTATCTTTGTTGATTATGGTTTTTATTCCATTTCCTTTTAATAAATCTAAAACTTCATCATCTTTTTTTGTTTTTTTATCATCAAATAAAACAGTTACTTGTACACCTTTTTTTGAGGCTTTTATCAAATCTTTTGCAAAACTTTTATATGAAAAGTTATACATTGCAATAAAAATCTCTGTTTTTGCATCCAATATAGCTGAACTAATTTGTTCTTGTGCTTTTTTTGAGTCATTTGGAAGAATAAAAACTTCACTTGAATATAAATTTAAAACCAAAAACAAAGATATAAATAAAATTTTTAACATAATTTTTTCCTAATTAAATAATTCAAAAAAATCCAAAGGAATTTTTGAAGGTTTGAAATTTTTTAAAAATGCTAATTTAAATGTAGCTTTAAATAAAACTTCATTATCTCTAGTAATTTCTTGATACATTACAATTGAAGCTGATTTTTTTTCAACCAGTTTTGCAGATATTTCCAAAATATCTCCAAAAATAGCAGGTTTTATCCAATCTGCTGTTGTACTTTTAACTACAAAAAATTCATCTTTATTATGAGGGGATAAACTTTTTTGAAAAAAAAGTTCACTTCTAGCACGTTCACAAAAATTAAAATAATTAGAGTGATAAACAACTCCTCCACAATCTGTATCTTCGTAATAAACACGAATTTTCATTATAATTTTCCTTATTATATATTTCTAATGTAAGTTCTTGATTGTATCTTTTATCAAATTCAATTGGACTTATAATTAGAAATAAAAGAACTTATTTATACAGGATTTGGTGGTGCACTTATTTTAAAAAAGAAAAAGAGAAAGTTAAATATGTTAAAATCCTTTTATAAAATCGTATATATTTAAAGGTGTTTTTCGTGTCTATTTTTGCTTTACAATCAATAGCTGGTGGTTTTCTAGATGAAGATCTAGTACATTTTAATAAAAAATTTGATGATTGGTGTATTCAATTTGAAAATTATGATGATGCTAGGGATATAGTTCAAACTCTTGAAAATCCAGAAATTATTGATATTGTAGAAATTACGCCATTAAGTTATCCAAAATATTTTTTTCATGATTTACAAGGCACTATTTATGTGACAAGACAAATAGAAGATAAAATTATTTGTGTTGTAGAACCTGTCATGGGAGCTAGTTTTAGAATCGCAATTTGTGATCTTAAAACAAAAAATGTAAGATTAACAAAAACTCATTATAAAACTATTCCTAGTGTTGAAGGTGCTTTTGCTAGTTTTAGTGAGTAAAAAAAGTTAATATTAAACTAATTTTCCTAAAAGTTTTGGCATTATGATTCCTATTTCATTGTATTTATAGTCAAAACTTTCAACAACAATATCATATAACTTATGATTTTTGTATTTATTATGCCATTCTGGTTCTTTATTTTCATAAAAATTATAATACTCAAATCTTAATTTATAAGCCTCTTGAAGTATTTGTTTGTCTTTGTTCACAACAATCCTTTAAAATAAAAAAAGGCTAGAAAAACTTCTAGCCTAAAATAAATCTAAATTTTAAATTTTAATTAGAACAATTTATCTCTCTAATTTTATTTAATAAATCAAAAACAATTTCTATATTATCTTCCATTTCTTTAGTTGTTGAGAAGATTTTTTCATTATTACTTTCATCTGCATATAAATTTACAGTTGATTGAACTAAATCATGAACTTTTTTATGAGCTACTTTTAAATCACCCCACTCTTTACTTTTTGCAAAAAGTTTATTTTCATTTGCATCTATCCATTTACCTAAATTACATTCATGATCATTTTTTACAGTAAATTTAAATCCTGCTTTACATAAAGCAAAATTTGTATTCTTAAAACTTATGTGATCAGATTTTAGTTTATTTATATCAATTATTAAATCTGTATCACAAACTCTTTTATGAGCATTTCTATCAAAACTTGTTTGATTTATAGTATTTTCAAGATGAGTTACTAAATCTGAAGTTTTAGTAGCCATATCATTTATAGTTGAAGCTAAAGCAGCATTTTGTTGAGTAGCTTGATCCAAAGAATTAACTGTATCATTTATTTGAGCCATTGCTTTTTGTTGTTCTTTTGATGCAGTTGCTACATCAGCAATTAACTTTGTTGTTACAACAATATTTTCATTTAACTCATTATATCCTTCAATCATTTTTGAAGTAATATCTTTTCCTTCTTTTGCTTTTATAGTTGCATTTGAAACTATTGTTTTTATTTCATTTGCAGCTTCAGCACTTCTACTTGCAAGATTTCTTACTTCAGCAGCAACAACAGCAAAACCTTTTCCAGCTTCGCCAGCAGTTGCAGCTTCAACAGCAGCATTTAAAGAAAGAATATTTGTTTGAAATGCAATTTGATCTATTACAGAAATTGCTTCATTTATAGCTATTACTTGATTATTTATTTCATCCATAGAAATAGCTGTTTTTTCAGCTAAATTTTTTCCAATATTACTTGATTTTGTAACATTTTGTGCATATTGTGCCATTTGAATAGCATTTTCACTACTTCTTGTAACTGTTGCAGATATCTCTTCAATTGCAGCAGCTGTTTCTTCTAAAGATGCTGCTTGCGTATTTGATGAATCACTTAATTTTTTAGAAGCATTTGCAAGTTCAGATGAACTTGATGATAATTCATTATTTGATTTTTCAATTAAACACATAATTTCATTGATTGATGATTGAGTAACTTTTGCCCCACTTAATAAAGAAGCAATTATTCCTGTAACATTTTGAATATGAGGAATTTGATAATCATATTTTGCTGTTGATAATGCAACTAATGTTTCACTTAAAATAGTAAGATTTTTTTGCATTCTTTCAATCATATTATTAATTTCTTTTACTAAAGAATCAACTCCTAATGAATTAGCTTTTCCTTTTATTCTATCATTTAATAAACCAGCATTTACTTTTTCAATAATTTGTCTCGATTCTTCTATAACTATTTGATCCTGATTTAAGCCTTTTTCAATTGAATCTAAATAATTATTGAAACTATTTACAACTTCTCCTATTTCATCATTTGATTTAACTTCAATTCTTGTTCTTTCATTTGAATTATTTGAGATATTTTCAATTGAATTTTTTAGATTAAATATAGGAAGTAAAATATTATTTCTCATATTTACCAATGAAATACTCATTATAATTAAAACAGCAATTACTAAAATAATAAGTGCAACCCAAATAATATTTGAAGCATGATCAATAGCATTTTTAACAGAATCAATTGGTTCAGCAACTAAAGCAATACCAAGTTTTTTACCTTCAAAATCTGTTACTTCACTAAAAGTATAAAAATACTTGTCTGTAATAAGATATTTACTACTTAAAAGTTTATTAAAATCTATCTTTTTAGTTTCTTCTAAAAAATCTTTGTTTACAAATTTTTGTGAAATAAGATATTTATCTAAAGTGTCTTCTTTTTTTACATCTGCAATAGCTAAAGAAGTATCCATCAATAACAAGAAACCTCTTTTCTCTTCATCAAAAGAGATTGCAACAGAGTTTATTCCTTGCATAAATTCTAATGATCCAACATGCTCTTTATTTGAATCAAAAACTGGAACAACAGCTCTTAAACTTAATCCTGCTTTTCCTATTTCAAAACCATTTACTGCAATTTTATCTTTATTTACTTTTACAACACTTGCTCTAAATGAACTTAAATCATCTCCAAATTTTGTAGGTTGCCATGATCTTAAAAAAGAATGATTATCTTTTGTATGAAGGTGAACTTGAATATTTTTAAATGGAGTAGATTCTTTCATACTCGAAGATAAATTTGCTAAAGTAGATATAGCTAATTCTCTATTTTTTGTAGATAATGATTCTTTTATTGAAGAATCATTTGCAATTGAGATTGCATTTGAAATTCCTACTTCAAATTTAGCTTTTATTCTTTGATTACTCAAAGAATTTAAGTTTGTAGTTACATCTTGATAAACTTCTTTTGTTAAATCATTTCTATACTTATTTAATATAAAATATCCTATAACAAGAACTAATAATGTAACTATTACATTTGTTAGTGTGAATTTTTTACTAATACTCAAGTCTTTCATCTTTATCCTTTTGTGGAAATAACTTACATTTTATTTAAAAATTCATTAAAAAAGATTAAATTTATAAAAAAATAATTTATCCCATTGGATATAAAATATCCTTTTGAATCTCTTCAATTTTTGCTAAAAGTTCATCATTTATCTTGAAATTAAATGCTTTTAGTGACTCATCTAATTGATTTAAAACTCTTGCACCAATTATTGTTGAAGCAACAAAATCAAAATGTTTTGAATATGCAACAGCTAAAGTAACAGGTGAAATTCCGTATTCATGTGATAGTTCAATATATCTTGCTGTTGCATTAAGTGTCTTATCATTTACAAACCTTTTTGCCATTGCTTGAACTCTTATATTAGGATTGTTTGTATATGCTGTAAATCGTGCATCAGAAGGATAAAAATCATTATTATATTTTCCACTTAAAACTCCTCCTGCTATTGGAGAATAAGGTAAAAGCGAAATATTTTCACGTCTACAAACATTTGCTAATTCATCATGAAATCTTGGATTTAATAAAGAAAAATTATTCTGAATAGATTCAAATCTAGTTAGTTTTTCATATTTTGCAACTTCATTTGCTTTTGTTAGACCATAAGCACTATCATTTGAAGTTCCAATATATCGTACTTTTCCTTCTTTTACAAGTTCATCAAAAGCTTTTAATGACTCTTCAATAGGAACAACAGTGTCAGGCCAATGCATTTGATATAAATCTATATAATCTGTTTGAAGTTTTTTTAAACTTCCTTCTACTGCTCTTTTTATATGAAAAGAATCAATAGCTGTAAGTCCGTGACGAATTGGAGGGACAAACCAACCAGAAGCAGCACCAGCAACCTTTGTTGCTAAAATGATTGAATCTCTTGGTTTTGTTTTTAGCCATTCACCAACAATTTGTTCAGTAATACCTGTTGTATTTGCTTTGGGAGGGACAGGATAAAGCTCGGCTGTATCAAAAAAATTTATTCCATTTTCGTAAGCTTTATCCATTATTTTGAATGCTTCTTCTTTTGTTGTAGTTGAACCAAAAGTCATAGTTCCCATACAAATAGTAGAAACTCTTAATCCACTTTTTCCAATATAACGAAATTCCATAATATATCCTTTTTAAACTCTTAAAAAAATTTTAAGAAGTAAAATTCTATGTAAAACAATAAATTGTTTTTATAGGAATTAGATTATATCGTTTTAAGTTGATTATTCCATAATACAAATCTCTTTTTTTCTCATATGTTTTATAGTTTGAATAGCAACTAAAATAACAATCACTGTTGTAATTGTTGTAAGTACATAAGCAAGTAATTCATATATCCAATATTTAGTTAATTCATGCATTAAAATAGCACTTAAACTTACAGCTGCCATCGGAAAAGTAAATGCCCACCATGATATAAAGAATTTAATTTTTACAAAGTTTTTGTACATTACAAAAACTAGAATTGTAAAAAATAGCCCTAAATTAAATAAAATTTGTGCAAAAAAGTCTAAATTTCCAGTTAATTTTATATATGAAATAAATCCAATAGCAGGAGGTGCTATTAAGATAAATAGTGTTGGCATAAATTTTGGTGCAAATTGATTATGAAAAATAATTCTATTTAAAATAATAGAAAATAGAATAATCCAGAAAAAAATTCCAATAGAAAAATAAAAATAAAGAATAGAATCATCAACAAAACCTTTTCCAGCAATTGGAACGATAAGATTTCCAACAATAGGAATAAACCAAGCTGGGTTTGAGTGTTGTATTTCAAGATTATTATTTATCCAAAATTTAATAGTGTAATAAGTAAAAAAGATATGAAAAAGTGCTCCAAAAATAAAAAATATTTCAGATATATTTATAGAATAAGCTCTAAAATCAATAGATAAAATCAACATAGATATAGAAAAAGCTGCAAAAAAGTTTACTCTTATTGGGTGTGTGAACTCTTTTTTAACTTCATCTTTAAATTTAATAAGTTTTAAACTATAAAAAATTAAAACAACAAAAAATAAAATTGTTGAAATAGCTATCATTACTGTGGCTATTAACATTGGGAAAAGAAATACACTACTCATTCTTTCATATACTAAAGTCAAACCACCTAATCCCATAATTGTAGCAAACATCATTATAGGGAAAAATTGCAATCTATTGGAAGGAATTGCTTTTATACTCTCTTGTTCTTGCATTATAAATCCTATTAAGATTAATTTATTATAATTAGAAAAAATTTAAAAGGTTTATTTTGGCAAAAAGTAAAAAAATCATAGATTTAAGTAAAGAAAATCTATCTTTTGAAGATAGAAATCAAACTATAAAACTATTGAATTTTAAGATAGAAAGTATGAGTTTAGATATTGCAATTTATGAAAAAGATAAATTTATCAAAAATAGCACTATGGTTTTCGCTCATCTACCTAAAAAGTTAAAAGCCAAACTAAATCCTAAAGAAAAATAATGTTTTTTTCTAAATATTTTTATAATTATAACTTATAAAATTTAAAGTTTGTTTTATTTTATATAAGTATAAATTATAATACTAAGGAAAATGTTTGAATTGGTTAGCACATATATTTTTATCTGAATCAAATATAGATTTTCAAATTGGAAATTTTTTAGCTGATCCCTTAAAAGGAAAAGCTTGGGAAAATGCCAATGAAGAGATCAAAAAAGGTATGTTTACACATAAACAAATTGATTCTTTTACAGATAAACATGAAATAGTAACTATAAGTAAAAAAAGATTAAGAGAAAAAGGTTTATTAAAACCTATAATCATAGATTTAACTTATGATTATTTTCTAACAAAAAATTGGGATAAATTTTGCAATATTCCTTTGAAAAAATTCTCTAATAATTTTTATCATGAAGCTTATAAAAGAACTCCTTTTATGCCATATCAAGCAAATATACCAATTTCACATATGATAGAAAGAGATTTGTTAAATAAATATCACACTATAAATCAACTAAAAACTTCTTTTTCAAGAATGGATGGAAGATTATCCCCTAGACTTTTACAAAGAGATAGTGCAAGCAGTTATTCAAAAACTGTAGTTGAAAATATTCACCATTTAGAAAAAGACTTTTTAGAGTTTTTCCCACAACTTTGTAAAACTGTAAAACAAGATTTAGATAAAGATAGATTAAAACATTGGAGAATTTAGATGAAAAAGTTGGTTTTAATTCGACATGCAAAATCAGATTGGAGTAATCCTTTTTTAGAAGATTTTGATAGAGGTTTAAATAAAAGAGGATTAAAAGATGCTCCTTTAATGGCAAAAATTTTAAAACAAAAAGATATAAAACCTGATTTGATAATCTGCTCACCATCACTTAGAACAAAACTAACAAGTGAGTATTTTATAAAAGAGTTAGATTTTAAAGGTAAATTTATATTTGAAAAATCTATTTATGAAGCACCTTATGAAAATCTTCTAAAAGTTTTACAAAATATAGAAGATAAAAATAAAATAGTTTTTTTATTTGGTCATAATCCTGGAATTTGTGATTTAGTAAATTTTTTATCTAAAGAGTATTTTGAGAATATTCCAACTTGTGGTATTATTGAGGTAGATTTTGATACTAAATCTTGGAAAGATATATCAAAAGAAAACTCAAAATTTATCTTTTTTGAATACCCTAAAAAGTATAAATAAAAATTTATACTTTTTTATTTCTTTTTATAAGTAAATATACAAAAAATGGCGCTCCAATAAAAGCTGTAACAACACCAATAGGCAAAGTTGAATCAGTATTTAAATTTCTAGAAATTAAATCAGAAAATACTAAAAAAATTCCTCCAAAGAAAAATACTGGAAATATCAAATTATGAGCACTTTGTTTATAAATTAGTTTAATTATATGAGGGATAACTAATCCTATAAAACCTATTGGACCTACAAAACTTATGCTTATTCCAACACTTAAAGAAACTACAATCAAAAGTATTAAATTTATTTTATTTACATTTAGACCTTTTAAAAAAGCAGTATCATTACAAATCAAAAGTAGTTTAATTTTTTCTTTATACAAATAAATTATTAAATAAAAAACAAAACTTACCGCCATAAGAATAAAACTATTTGTAAATCCAACTGTATCTAAACTTCCAAGAGTAAATCTAACAATAGAATAGTTTTCTTGTAAATTACTCATATAAAAAACCAACATCAACGCAGAACTATAAAAATAAGATAATGCAATTCCTATTAATAAAATTGAGTTTGTAGAAACAGCAACAGAGTTTTTATTTATAACTCTTGAAATAAAATACAAAATCAAAATAGTAATAATCGAGCCAAATATTGATGAAATTGTCAAAGATAAAAAAGGAACAAAAACTATACCAATTGCAGTAAAAAGTGTAGTTCCACTTGCAATTCCCAACGTATATGGAGTTATTAGTTCATTTTTAAAAATGATTTGAAAAATCAAACCACTCAAAGATAAAATTCCTCCAACAAAAAATGCCAATAAAATCCTAGAAACTCTTAAATCCCAAAATACCATAGAAGAACTATTTGTTGAATCAAAAATTTCTTTAAAACTAAGAGTTACTTCACCTAAAAATGGCGAAATAATAACTATAATAAAACTAAAAAAATAAAGTAAGATTTTCATAAATTAACTACCAAATGGTTTTCTAGTTTTAAAATAGTTTTATTATAAAATTTTTCTAAATTCTCATTTGTAAAAAATTTTTCATGTTCATCAAAAAACTCTATTTTTCCATTTTTTACAAATAAAACTTTATATTTTAGTGCATAGGCTAAATCTAAATTATGTGTAATTACTATTTTTTGCTCCAATAAATCTGAATTTAATATCTCAAAAACTTCTTTTAATCTACTTATATCTAAATTTGCTGTTAATTCATCAAAAATCGTTATTTTTGCATTATGCATAATTGCACTTGCAAGAAGTAAAAGTTGCTTTTCACCTGAACTAAAAGCTTTGCAAAACCTATTTTTTAATTTTTCAAGTTTTAATAAAAAGATTATTTTATCTATTTTATTATTATCAACTATATCAACACTTGAGAGTTCTAAAAACTCTTTTAAAGTAATATATTCATCAAAAATAGAGAGTTTTGGAGGAATATAATTTATAAGTTTTGCTCTTTTTAAATCATCTATTTTTGAGATATTCTCTTCAAAAAGTAAAACCTTATCATTTGATATTAGATTTGATAAAACTTTTGCTAAAGTTGATTTTCCTGCACCATTTTCGCCCAAAATTATTAGATTTTCATCTTTTTTTAAAACAAATGAAATATCTTTTAAAATTGAACTATTGTAATTTTTTATCTCTAACATTTTCTAATATCTTCCTAAAATCTTTTATAAAAAACTCTATTCTATGGCTTGGTATTCCAGCGTATAATTTATCAATAGTATAAATATTATCATTTTTTGATGCATTTATTGGTAAATCTTTCCAAATTTTGATAATCTCATTTTGAGATTTTTTATCACCTTCTAAAAATGGAGTTAATAAAACAATTATATCAGGATTCATATTTATAATTTTTTCTGTATTTACAACAGGTTGCGCATGATTTTTTGAATAATAAGCATTTTGATTTCCACTTGCTTTTATAACATCTTCAAAATAGATATAATTCCCTGTTATATAAATTTGATTAGAAAGAGTAGTTTGTGGACTTATAACAATCAAGAATTTCTTATTTTCAACTATTGAATTTAAAGAATTTAAAGCATTTGTTATATTCATATTTAACTCTTTTGCTTTATCTTTTTTATCAAAAAAATCACCTAAATCATTTATAGTATTTTGAATAGTATTTATTGTATTTGTTTTATAAATCAAAGTTTTAATACCCAAAGCTTTTAGATTTGAATTTAGTTTTTCATCATAATCTTGCCCTATTACAACTGTTGGTTTTAATTTCAATATCTTTTCTAAAGAGATATTGTTATATCCACCAATTTTTGTAACATTCTTTGATTCTTCAGGATAATCACAAAAATTTGTATTTGCAACTACATTTTTTCCAACATCTAAAGCAAATACAATTTCATTTATTGATGGAGAGAGAGTTATAATTCTCTCTTCTGCCAACAAATTTATACAAAAAATTAGTATAAATAAAATTTTTTTCATATTAGAAAGAAGCCTTTAAACCTACATATGCACTTCTTTGTGCAGTGGCATAACCATCAACTGTTTGATAATATTTATCAAATAAATTATCAACTTTTAGATATGTTGAGAAATTTTTGCTTATTTCATAATTTACAACTGTATTCCATAAAGTATAGTTTCCAGTTTCAGTTCCAGTTTTATTTGCACCATCATATCTATTTCCAACATAATATCCATTTACATTAAAATGTACTTTATCAAGTCCATAATAATCAACAGCAAAACCAACTTGATTTTTTGGTCTTCTTGCTAAATCTTCATCATTACTATCTTTTGCACTTAAATGTGTATAGTTTAGATTTAATAATAAATCTTCAATTATCATTTTTGTATATTTAGCTTCATAACCTTCAATAGTTGAAGTTCCAGCAATATTTTGATATTTTGAAGATTGCCAATTTATAAGATTATCAATTTTATTTTTAAAATATGTAAGTGTAAAATCTTTATATGTTGATGATATATCAAAACTTTTAACTTTTTCAGGTTCTAAATCAGGATTAGCAATTCCCCAAGGATTTAACATATTTATAATATTTGGTGCATTATATGCTGTTCCATAATTTGTACTAAAAGATAAATCCTCATTTACACTATATTTAGCTCCAATTTTTCCTGTATATTTTGAACCAAAATTTGAATAATCATCTCTTCTTAAAGATTCAGTAAGTGCAAAATCACCTAAATAGTTTGTATTTGTTATATAAATTGCTTTATTTGTATTATCATCTTTATTTGATGAATCATCACCTTTTATATAATCAACTTCTGTTTTTTCATGAGATAAACCAATTAAAAAATTATCTTTATCAAAATAAGAAATATTATCTGTTAAATCCAAAAGTTTAACTTTTCCATTAAAATCTCTTACTTGCCATGCACTTGTAGCTTCAAGTTCTTCTTTTTCAAATTTAGATATATCATATTTTAGTTTTATATTATGATTTTTATAAATTTTGTTATAACCAACAGAATATAAATTTGATTCATTATCAGAATGTAACAGTGCATCAGGTGCATTCCAGTCATCATATTCAACTAAAGAGTTTATATGATTGTAATTTACACTTAAAATATCTTCATCTGTGATATTATATGAACCTTTTAAATTAACTGTTGTATTTCTATAACCATCTTTTTCATAATCATCAACTCTATCACCATAAGGTGCTTGAGATGAGAAACCATCTGTTAAAACTCTATCTGCTGACAGTTTTACACTATATTTATCAGTTTTATTTGATACTGACATTCCATATTTTTTTGTATTAAAACTTCCAGCTTCTACATTTACATCTGCATGAGCACCTTTTTTAGCCTCTTTTGTAATTATATTTATAACTCCAGCACTTGCATCTGCTCCCCAAACACTTGATTGTGCACCTTTGATTACTTCTATTCTTTCAATATCTGAAATCATAAGATGAGAAAAAGCTGCTCCACTTGTATTTGAAGGGTCTTGATATTTTACTCCATCAATTAAAACTAAAATTCTTTTAGAATCCATACCTCTTAAAAAAACAGAAGTTGTATTTCCCATTCCTCCATTACTTGTAAAAGAGATTCCAGGAACTGTATTTAAAGCTTCAACAACTGTTGTGAAGTGTCTTTCTTCAATTTCTTCTTTTGTTATAACTTCAACATTCGAAGTAACATCTTTGATTGTTTGTTCTGACTTTGTAGCACTTGTAACTGTGATTGTTTCTAAATCTTGAGCTGAGAAAAGGTTTGTTGCTAGTAGAAAGCTTGCAACTAAGCTTATAGATAATTTTTTTTGCATTATTAATTTTCCTAAATTTTTATTTATATGTTATTTGTTGAATATAATTTGATTGGTTTTAATTGTTTTTGTAACAATTGTTTAGTAATTTTTGGCATTTTTGATAAAATAGAATGAATCATACAATTTATTGATTGTATTTTTTTATCTACAGTCGCAGCTAAAATTCCGAAAAGACTAAAGTATTTTCTATTTTTACTAATCATTATTTCCTCCTTTATAAAATTTATTTTGTTGATTTATATATGACAACTTAAAATTGATTTTGTTGGATCTGTTAGATATTCATAACCGATATATCCTATGTATATTCCAAAAGCAATTACTAAAATTGAAGCAAGTTTAATAAATAAATCTCTTAAATTTGATTGTTTAAAAAGTCCAACAAAAAAACCAAGAGAAAAAAGTGCAGGTATTGTACTAAGTCCAAAAATCAGCATTACAAATGCACCCCAAAATGCACTTCCTGTACTAGCTGCTGTAATTGCAAAAACATATACAAAACCACATGGAAGTAGTCCATTTAGCATACCTAAAAGATAAAAACTAAATAAAGAATCTGAACCTAAAAGTGATTTAAATGTTTTTTGATAAAAAGATGATTTTGAGCAACTATGTTCAAGCATTGTTAAAAATTTAATTTTACCAAGAAGTGAAAGTCCAACTAAAACCATCATAAATCCAGTTATAAGTAAAAATATCCCACTTGTAAGATTATCAAAAGTCACAACTCCACCAACAAGACCAAATAAAGCTCCCAATATCATATAAGTTGTAATTCTTCCAAAAGAGTACAATAAATGAGCAATAGCTTGAACTTGTTTTGACCATTCAGCTTTTATTTTTGTACTTGAATATGCGATAACAATTCCTCCACACATTCCAACACAATGACCAAATGAACCTAAAAAAGCTATTGAAATAATAGTTATAATACTAATTGCTTCCATTATTTACCTAATAATTCTTTTTTATAAACTGGATTTGCCATAGTTTCACCTCGAAGCATTTTTAAACTCATCTCTTGAAAAGTAATAAATCCATCTTGTTTATTTTCATAAGCACCAAATCCGTATCTCATAGGAGTTATATCTGTTTGACTATACCAAGCCGTTCTTCCATCTATATATTTTTTTGTATCGATAGTTCTAACCCAGATTTTTGCTTCATCTTTAAAAGCTTTATCTTTTAACCAATTTGCCATTCCACCGTGGTCATGGAAAAACCAAGTTTTACCATCAGGAGCTACAACTTGAGAAACATAATCAAGATTATCAATAATCATCCCACAATCACTATCTTGATATTTTCCTAAAACTATATCAAGTGGTGTTTGAGTAATATTACCCTCTTTTAAAACAACCATTTGTTTACTATTTGACATTGATAAAAATATTATAACAATGATGGCAATTATTACTATTATTGTAAAAAAAGGTAAGATTTTTTTCAATTGGAACTCCCAAATTTTAGCCGTATTATATTCACTTGTTTATAAAATTCAGATTATTAAGGCATAAAAAAAGGCTTTACAGAGGGAAAAACTGTAAAGCCCGTATTCAAATCTATTTCAGAGTATAGGATACAAAATCATATGTATTTAGTAGTAGGAGGATTTAATACAAATATCCTATGGAAGAATAATATCAGTTCAAATATTAAAATAAGATAAAAGTTCTCCTATTTGTTTATTTTTTTTAACTATTTACTTATATTTTTAATAATATAATAAAAAATCAAAAGAAAAAAGGAATTTAATGCGTCTAATAATGTTTGATATGGACGGAACATTGATTGATAGTGGATTTGCCATTACAAATACTATAAATTATGTACGAGAAAATTTAGGTTTTGAAAAATTAGAAAAAAATCATATCTTAGAAAAAGTAAATGACCCAACTATAAACTCAGCAGAGTTTTTTTATGGAACAAAAGAGTTTACACAAGAACAAACAAAACTTTTTGAAGAGTATTATAATCAACACTGTTTAAGTGATTTGGCTGTTTATGATGGTATTACTAAACTAATTGAAGATTTAAAAGGTGATTTTACACTTGCAGTTGCAACAAATGCAAACTCAACTTATGCATATAAGATGCTAAATCATGTAGGTTTAGCAAAATATTTTTCAACTATTTTAGGATATGACAGTGTAAAAAATCCAAAACCACATCCTGAAATGGTTTATAAAATTTTGGATAAACATAATATACAAAAACATAATGCACAACTAATTGGTGATTCTCACAAAGATATTATGGCTGCTACAAATGCAGGTGTTGATTCAGTTTTAGTTAATTGGGGATTTTCAAATCATGAAAAAGATGCAATTGAAACTGTGCAAGAATTAGAAAATAAAATAAAAGCAAAATTTTACTAAGAGTTATTATGTTTGAAAGTATAAAAAATCTCTTTAAAAAAGAGGAAGTTTTTCCTTGTATTATTTTTGATGGAAAAATTATGAAATATCTTGACTTAACTCAAAAACAAATAGATAAACTTCAAGAAGAAAATAAAGATTGGACAATAACAAAAAAAGAGGAGTGTTAAAGTTTTATAAACTTATATTCACCCTCTTTTAAATCTTCTACATCAAATCCTGCAAAATTTAATCTATGAAGTTTAACTACCCTATTTCCTACTGCTGCAAACATTCTTTTTACTTGATGATATTTTCCCTCAACAATTTCAAGTTTCACTTGTGTTGGAGTTATAATTTCAAGTTTGGCAGGAAGTAAAGGTTTTTTTTCACCATTTAGCATAAGTTCTCCACTTGCAAAGATTTGAGCTTCATCACCTTTTAGTGGTTTTGCAAGTGTAGCTTCATAAACTTTTACAACATCACTTCTTGGACTTGTTAATCTATGATTTAAATCTCCATCATCTGTTAAAATAATAGCTCCTGTTGTATCAACATCAAGTCTTCCAACTGTAGAGATTTTTGGATTTCTTCTATTCCAACGTTGTGGAATTAAAGAATAAATCAAACTTCCTGCATCATTATGAGAGCAAATAAAACCATTTGGTTTATTTAATAAAATAGTGATTGTTTCAGCATCTATTGGCTCACCATCAATTTTGATATCATCGTGATATGCTTTTAAAGATGGGTCAAAAACTCTTTTGTCTTTTACTAAAACTTCAAAAATTCTCAAAAACTTTTTTGCTTCACCTCGTGTACAATATCCCAAACTAGACAGATGTGCATCTATTCTTTTATAACTATTTGCCATAAATTCCTATCTTTTTCTTTTAAATTGGTCGGATATTAACATTTTTTTAATAAATAAATACGAAGAAATAGGACTTAATTTAATAAGTGTGCAATTTTTGTGTTTTACATATCATCTAAAAATGTTCTTTTTCTTTCTTTTGTATAAGTAGGTAAATACCTCGAATATTTTTGCAAAGTTACACTTGAATTACTATGACCCAATGTTTTAGAAACCCACATTAAAGATTCACCATTAGAAAGCATATTTGAAGCAAAAGAGTGTCTAGTTTGATAAATACTTCTATGTTCAAAATCTAACTCTTTTAAAGTTTCTATCCAATACTTTTGTAAACTTCCCGAAGCCCTATAAGGTTTTCCATCAGAACGAAGAAATACATATTTACTATTTTTAGTAATTTCATTTTGAGAACGAAAATATAATTCTGATTGAGAAAGCATATCAATAGTTCTTATACTACTTTTAGTTTTTGGTGTACTAATAAAATTATTTGTATGAGTTAATTTTATTAAAATTTTATAATTAATAAAATCTACATTATCCCAAGTCAAAGCCATTAGTTCACCCGTACGCATACCCGTAAAAAAGGAAATACCAATAAAATTTTTAAACTGTTCATTTTTAATATTTGATAATATAAAATCTATATCCTTTAAAGTAAATGGATTAATTTCATAAACAGACCTAAAACGTGGTTTCGTAATTTGTAAAGGAGAAGAAAAAATATATTCTTCAATAATTGCCTTTTCAAAAGCAGGTTTTAAAATAGCACTAACACAAGTGTTTAAAGTTGATTTATCTTGAAATGAATCATAAAAGTTTTTAATATGCAAAGGCTTAATATTTTGAACCAAAGTATCTTTAAAATATGGTATAATCCACTTATTGAACAACGAACAATAACAATAATGTGAAATAGGTTTTAAAGTCTTTTCCTTATCTTTTAAAACCTCTTCACAAAAATCTAAAAAAGTCTTATTTTTATTCATAACAGCAAATTTATTAAAGAACTCATCATTTTTAGAGTAGGATTGATAAAGTTTCATATTCTCTTTTGAATATTTTAACTTAGTTGAAATCCTTTTACCTGAAATTGAAACATATAAAATTCCATTACGATTATAAAAGGTCATAAATTTTCCTTAAATTGTATAATCGCACTTTCTACAAAGTTATATTTTACCATTTTATTTACAATTGTTTTTTTATAATGTACATTTTCTTTAAATCTTCCATCTTTTATATAATTAGAAACAGTCGTTTTTGATACTTGAAGATATTTTGCAACATTTTGCAATTTAGTAAGATTGGGTTTATTTTTATTTTGAATATTCAAAACATCTTGTTTTAATTCTTTAATTTCTTTCAAGAGCAAAGGAATTAAATCTAAATTTTTTAAATCTATAATCATAAAATTTCCTTTTTTTTGACATAAAAAAAGGTTGAGAAATTAATCCCAACCTTTATAATTCTTTTTTATAACAATAATTTTAATTTTTATCTTTAACACTACATTTAAATTTATCTTTTAAATCCAAAATCGTTTCTATTGCTGTTAATCTTTTTTCTAAGATAAAAGCATATTTTAGAATTGGATAAAAAAGAACAGTATGAATAACTAAAAATATTTGAGTAAATGTATTTACATTATCTAAAGTCATTATTACCCCTCAACTGGAGAAGTATATTGTGCATAAAGCTTATCAACTTTAGTTAATAAACCCTCTTCAACTAATTCATCTTGATATGTTTCTTCATTATATACATAAACACCATTTAATTTGTTCACAATAAAATTAAGCTGATTTGATAAACTAGAAATCGTCCCCTTCACTCCTTGAAGTTCCCCATATAATTGACTTGAATTAACACTTCCGACTTTCCCCTGAAGTTCCCCTAAACCTTGCGAAATTCGTGTAAGATTAGCTCCTAATTCATTAACATCTTGTATTTCTATAGGTAATGAAAGACCTGCACCGCCTTCACCAACTCCTGAACCTTTTAAACTTTCTAACCATTCTAATTGAGTTCCCTCAAAACCTTCATTTACTGCAATTTCATAAGCACTTAATCCGTTTTCTCCTATTAAACTTTCTAACCATTCTAATTTAGTTCCCTCGTAACCTTCATTTTGTGCAATTTGATAAGCACTTAAACCAGTTGCACCACCTCGACCAGTATCACCCGTACGACCTTCTAAACTTTTTAACCATTCTGATTGAGTTCCCTCAAAACCTTCATTAACTGCAATTTCATAAGCACTTAATCCGTTTTGACCTTTTAAAGTGTCTTTTTGTTCTTGTGTTAAGTCTTCAAAAGTTCCGTTTAATCCATCTTCACCCTTGTCACCTTTTTCACCTTTTAAAGAGTCTTTTTGTTCTTGTGTTAAGTCTTCAAAAGTTCCATTTAATCCATCTTCGCCCTTGTCACCTTTTTCACCTTTTAAAGAGTCTTTTTGTTCTTGTGTTAAGTCTTCAAAAGTTCCGTTTAAACCATCTTCACCCTTGTCACCTTTTTCACCTTTCAAAGAGTCTTTTTGTTCTTGTGTTAAGTCTTCAAAAGTTCCATTTAATCCATCTTCGCCCTTGTCACCTTTTTCACCTTTCAAAGAGTCTTTTTGTTCTTGTGTTAAGTCTTCAAAAGTTCCGTTTAAACCATCTTTACCTATAAAATAACCTGATTCATATTTTGACTTAAAATCTTGAAAAATTGTGTTATATTCATTATATAAAATTTGCAAGTCTTCAACAGAAATAACAGATTGTAAACTTTTTAAAGTTTTATATCTTTCCATTATGTCATTTAATTCAGTATCATAATCTTTAATATCTACGTATTTCAAATCCTCTTGTTCGGTAAAAGTTTGATATTTTCTTGCAAGATTTATAAGCGTTTGTTCAACAATTTCTAAAACATTTTCCATTTTTTTTATTTTCCTTTCATGTTTTTTTTAGACAAAAAAAAAGGCTAGGTATTTAAACCTAACCTTTTAATAACTATTTAACTAAAGTAAATTTTATGGATTTACTACAACAGATTCATAACCTTTAAAAGTTACTTTTTTTGGTTTTTCAGTTGGATGAAGTGGGAAAGGATTAGTTAATCCTAATACAGCTGTAATATCATCAGTTGAAGCAGTATTTTTAAAGTGAATAGCACCTGAATAAGGTCTTAATGAATCATAAACAGGATATCCATTAACCTCACCAACGAAACCAATTTGCGTATGTGCATTTGTATTTGCAACAAGAGTTGAAGCACCTGTTAAATTTGATTCAATAACCTCAGAAACCTCATAACCACCCTCTAATAATGCTAAAAAAGCAGCCAAATCAGAAGCTTCCATAGTAATTGAAAAAGAAGTAGAAATCTTTTGACCATTTAAGTTTAATTTTTGTGTAAGTTTATATTTTTTTGCCATATTTATATCCTTATATTATTTTTTTTTATATTTTTTAATTTGGCTAATTAAAAAAGTAAAGAATTATTACAAATATAAAAAAACATTTCAATATCAACTTTTTTTTTCAAAATACACGAGAAAATGGTATTTTAAAATGTATAGAAGTTGATATTAAAGTTTTATAATTTATAATTTGTGGTAATTTTTAAAGAATCAGGTTTTAAAGAATCAATTTTTACATAACTAAAAACTAAATTTTTTAAATCTTCTTCACTAATTGTCTTTTTAAGTTTTGGAATCTTAAAACTATATCCATAATTTTTAGATGATGAAATAACCTTTACATTTGCAGAATGAATATAGTTCTTATCATCTTCCTTTATAGTTTTATCTTCATGTAGTATTTCTCTTATCTCTAATAGTTCACCTGAAAAAAGTTCATAAAATACATCAACTATATTTTGATAGTTATCTGCATGTAATTCTGAATAAAGTGTTTTACCATTAGTATTATAAGTAATTTGGTATTTTCCCATCTGCAACCTTTCGGGCAAAGCCCTCAACTAATCTATAAATAATACGTTATATATATCTTCAATTGGTTCATTATCAATATTTAATTTTTTAAATTGAGTTAATATAATATCTTTTGTAATAGTTTTTTTAATATTGTACAATTCAAACATTTTTGCTTTAGTTTCACTTTTTGCACAAACAATAATTTTTTTATAATAAAGTTCTTTTGTAATAACTTTTTGAACATAATTTACATTTAATTCTTTTGAATAAACAATCTTCTTAATAGAAGACACTACAGCAACTGAAACAGAGTTAAAAAAAGTTAAAATATCAGTTTTTGAATCAGCCACTACAATTAATGAATCAGAACGACCCAAAGACAAGGTTACATGAAACCAAAACATCAAGCAACCTTAGTTCCCAATTGAGTTAATAAATCAAGTGTTAACTTAGCATGAGAAAAAATCTGACCACCCGCAGTTGTTACAATATTTGCGTAAGAATTTAATTTATTTACATATTCTTGATTAAAAGATACAGTATCAGCATTTTGCCCCGTACAATCAAAATAAAGCTTTTTATCTTTTTGAGTATTTTTCCACATACCTTTATCAAATTTAAGCATATATAATTCCATATTTTTTTCTCTTGATTTATTACGGATACCATACATTTTAGATTTTGCATTTTCTACACGTTTAATTTTTTGACCTTGTAAAAGAATTTGATTTTGTCTTTCTTGACCTATTGCACCAACTAAATTATTTGCAGAATTATTAACCATTCCTGCAAGTGCTAAAGTTTCCTTTTGATTACCAATAACAGCATTTGTAGCAGTTCCAACAACAGTAGAACCAACAAAACCTAAAGGTGTACGCTTTAAAACTGGATTATTCAATATTCCATCTTTTAAAGATTGTATAAATCTTCGTCCCTTAATATAAACATATATACCAGTTAAAATAGCACCCGTTTTTGTAATTGCATACTCAGTAACCAAAACAATAGTTGTATTCATAATACCCATTTTTAAAGTATCTAAAGCACCTTCTAAAGCTTCATCGAGTTTAGAATCAGGATTTAAATTTAAATATTTTTTAACACTATTGAATATTTCAGAACCTTCCTCATAAACTAATAAAGAGGTATATTCGTCTATAAAATCCTCACCCGCATTAGACAAGACATTTTGAAACGAAATCATTATATATTCTCCTTTTTAAAAACTTTTGAAGTATTTTCAGTTGCATAAACATCTTTATTATGTAACAAAAATTTATCAAGAAGTTTAAAAAGATTAACTTCATCTAAACCAATGCCACCCTCACCAGTTCCTGAACCACCATTTAAAGCACCATCTAAATGATTTAAAGTTTCTTCAGTACTATCTTTCCAATTATAAGTATTTTCAGCAGTTTTATAAATATTATGTTCAGCATTGTTTTTCGCTTGAACCTCTCTTGGTTTGATAACATTTCCTGAACTATCTTTAAGAGTTGAAATTCCATCTTTTTGAAAGTCTAAATGTTCATTCTTTTTGTCTATGTTTTCTACAATTTTTGTATTAGTAGAAATTTGACTTTCTTTCATAGAATTAAATGAATCAATAAATCCACTTAATGCGTCACCTTCTGTTGTAGTTAATGTCATAGGTTTTGTTGAATTTTGAGAAATAACACTTTTTATATTTGCCATATTTTTAATTAAGGTTGCGTTCTGTTTAATAATTCTTTCATTTTGCAAATACAATTGCCCTTGCATTTGTATTTTTGCCTGCTGTAATGCATTTGCATCTTCTTGCAATTTAATATTCTTTAGTTTAATTTGAATATCTGTTTTTTTATATTCAACTTCAACTTTTGCCAACATGATTGCTCGTTCATGCGCTTTCTGTTTTAAATCGTTACCCGCTTTCATTTGAGAAAGAAGTGGCGAAGTTGCAGGAGCATTTGGAACAGATAATTGTGCATCAAAATCGGATAAAGATTTGTTTAATAGATTTTCTTTAAATCTTGTTTTTTCAGAGTCAAGAAGTCCCGCCAATCCTAAATCATCATCTATAGTTGTAGCTTCATTATTATTTGCCAATGCAAATTCATCTTCACCTATTGCAATTGAAATGGTACCTTTTCCGTTTTTAGTTGAAAAAGTATAAGTTCCAGTTGCCCCCATAGGCAAGATATTATCTGCAATGTTTTCATAATCACTTACCATTATTCACCTCCTGAACCCGTAAAAATTGATAATTTTTTATTTAAATCTTTCAACTCATCTAAAATACCTTGTAAAATTGTTTTACATTCGTCCATTTTTTATTTCCTTTTTATTTTATTTTTTTATTCAGTTATGCCGAAACATTCAGCAAGACAACACACATCTAAATCAAAAAACGGGGTAAGGGTTAAATAATAAACTTGGTATTTAATAGTTCTAGTTTCCATAAATTCCCTATAATAAGTAGGACTTTCAGGTTCATCGTTATTCTTAATTCCATAATCTACGCTTAAAGGCAAAACCGCACAACCTTTATTGTTTGAATAATAACTGTAACTAGACAATCTTTCTTCAGTACATGTCCAAGACGAACCGTATGCCGTTGTATAAATAAGAAATTCTCTAATAGAAGAAATATTGAAACTTAGAAATTTATTCCCTAACCAATAGCAATTTTCAAAAAACTTATTAATAAATGGTAAAAGTCTTTCTAATTCATATGTATCAGAAAAATAACGAATACCTTTATTAATATTTGGAAAATCATCAAAATTAAAAAAATAAATATCTTGATAACTTTGATAGTTTTTATTCCAATTTTTAAAAACAAAACATCTGATATTTTTATCAATTGGGATATTAAAAGCCCTTAAAACAGTATTATATAAATTATCATTTGTTTCTCTATTAATATCAATCGTATAATTTTTATCGCTAGAAGAAAGAGAAAAATAATATTTTTTTGTTGCATCTTCTAAACCATTCAAATCTTTATAAATTTTAATAATACGTTTCTGATTCTCAAACTCTAAACCAAACTGAAAAAGAACACAATGCTTTGTTTTTATATCTTTTGGACGTCCGATACATTCCTGAACAAATTCTAAACTAGGCATAGTTAAACCTAACTTTTACTTTTTTGGATAAATGTTTTATCTTGGTCAGTCACGTTAGATACTGTTTCATCTTCTTTATTACTTAATCCACCTTGAGTGTTTTTTGCTTTATCTAAAGCATCTGCAACAGTTTTAATAACTTTAACACCTAAATCTATTTTACTTGCATATTTTACGGGTAAAAGATACATTAAAGGAGGATAAATAGCTCCTAAGATTAACAACACATTCCCTAAATTTTCCATTATATTTTCCATTTTAATATTTTCCTTCTTTCATTAATTTTGATAAATATTCAGACCTTAATAGTCCACCGTTATTTCTTTTTCCATCTTGCATATCTAATTCAACGAATTTTTTATGCCATTTTGAGTTAAGCATTTCTTTACTTGCAGATTTAAAGTTATGATTAGCCCGAAGAAGATGACCTTTATTAAGAGAAATAACAGCAACCTCTAAATAAGCAATTGTATTTTTAAAGCCTAATAGTTTAGGTACACCCATATTATAAGCCATTTCCATTAGGACATTTTGTCTAATATCATCTAACTTTTTGAATATTGGTAATTTATCCTCTAACTCTAATTTAATATTTAAAATGTCATTTCTTAATAATAAATCTGCTTCACTTTTTGAAATTCCATTTAATTCTATATTTCTCCCCCAACCAATAGTTAAATAACCATTTGGGCAGTTATAAGGCATTAATCTTATATCTTCATTTTTTTTAATTGATTTTTCTAACTCTTCATAATTCATTTTTTTATAACCTTTCTTTTAAATTTTTTAATGATTTGATAACTCCAAAGTAGCTTTTATTTATTCGTTTTGAAATTAGATAAGGACTCACATTAGTTTTTTTTAATCCGTTTTTCTCTTTTTTTCTTTCATCTAGGATTGTTAATATCTCTTTTATAATGTCCCTTTGTGTTTCAGTAACTTCAATAGTCATTTACACCACCTTTAATTGTTCAAAAAAATTAGATGCACGATTTAATTCTTTTTGAATTGGAGTATCAATATTTTTTAGTTTTTGTGTAAGTTTTGAATAAAGAGAAAAAGCTGTTTTTGTGTTATCCATATCAGGTTGAAGCCCATCTTTTAAAAGCATTTTTGAATTTTCGATAAAATTTGAAACAACTTTTAATTCACCGTAATCATGTAAAGTTATTCCTAATAGATCTCTCAACTCTTGTGTAACTTCATCTATTAAATTAACAAGTTCCATTGGATTATTACCTCTTGCTTTATAAGTTGCACCAATATAAGCTTTTAGAAATTTTTTTGCTGTTTGAGATTGTGGTTCTTTAATATGGTTATATTTAAAAATTTGAGTTGCATATTTATTATCCCAATTTGTTAATATATTCCAAAAATCCAATCTATTAGAATTAACTCTTGCACGTTGAAAAATCTTTTTTATAGAGTCAGATTTTAGATTGTCTTCTGATATTCTTGTGACTTCCTCATTTGTCAAATCAGTCCATCTAATCTTATTTATTGCATTATTCCAAAGCTTTGGAGTATTTTGAAAAAAGAATAAAACTTCATCCTCTAAATCTTTAGGCATAAATTTAGAAAGCAATGCCCGTCTATATTGTGCTTCATGTCTAAAAACTGGAAGTTTCTTTTCCATATCATAATCATTAAATTGCCATTTAGTCATAATATAAGATTTATTTTTACGAAGCTGTATTTCTTTTGTTTTATCATAAATCCTAAACATAAAATCATTATTTCCCCAAGCGAATCCAGTTACTTTTTTGAATCTAGAGTGAATAGTTTCTTTAAAATCTTTTTCTTTGTAATTAGTTTGAAATCTCAAATTATCAAAATGTGTGTATCTTATACCTTGAATATCAGTATATAAATCTATTCTATTACATAAATTTCTAGTTTGACCTATCATTTTATTAACAAGTTTTAAAACAAGTTCATAAGCTTTTTTATGACTTAAAGCGAATAAATAATGCGCCCTCATTTCAACTTTAATTTGTGGAGTAGAAAAATCATTACCACCAAATTTAGTATTAGCAATAAAAATTGATAAATCTTCATTTTCAATGTAATATTTATACATTCCCATACCTTGTGCATAGATTTTAAATTGTCCCATTCCTAAGATATTATCTTTTACATATCTAATTTTTTGATTAGATGAATCAATACATTGTGCTTTATCTTTTAAATCTTCTAATTGTCTTAAAAGAGGTAAAAATTTTTTGTTATATTCAATCTCATCAAGTGCAATATGAGAAGTTACAAGAGTGTCTATTCCTTGTGAAATTACTTTTACATCAATTGGATTTTCTTTTGATGGATAAAAATTCATTTTATTAAGTCCTTATAGTAAATGTTGGAAAGTTTTTTTATTTTTAAATGTAGGTGTAAATTAAGTTTTCCAGTTGGTCAAAGGTTATAGAGGTGTCCCGTTGGTAACCCTTGATAAACGGGAACGGGCAAAAGAGGATTTTAACCTCTAAAGCCCATTATTTCATATTTCTAACTCTTGATTCTAATTCTTGTCTATAAGGGACAACAGACAAGAACTCAACTTGAAAATTCATAGCTGAATCAGTTGAAAGCATATAAGTCCCGAAATAAGATTGACCTTGTTCAAGAAGTTCAATTTCTTCTTTTTTTAATCTTTTTGTAGAGATTTTTCCTTTTAATCCCTCGCCAGTTACTTCAACATAAGGTGATACAATTTGTTCAATTTCACCAGTTTCACTATTTACAACATCAATTCCATTTTTATCAGTTTTGTTAAATCTATATTCACCTTTAACAATTACAGTAAATCTTAATTCACCTCTATTCATTGAATTTAATTCATTGTTTAAAAGTGCAATATCTAACATTTTTGATTCAGAAAAGAACTCTTGTGTTACAACTGTATTTGGTTCAACTTTTTTTGCTGTTTCTTTTGGTGTTTCTGTTGTAATTTCTTCAACATTATTTGAAGTTGCATTTAATTTGTTTTTGTCGTTTGACATATTTTTTTCCTTTTTTGTTTGATTAATATTTTAGATTTAAAACCTAATCTTTATATTTGAAAATAAAAAAATACAAAGATTAAGTTTTGATTATTAAATATCCTAACGGAAACGCTAAACATTCTTTGACTGAAACTTGCAACAGCTAAGATAATTTATATTTCTCTGTTCCAGTTAGCTGACGCCCTTTGGTTGTCGTTAATATTAGTAATTTAATATTTATTAGAACAACGAAATATTTTTTTTAAATTTATTTTTTATAAGAGTAAAGACCCAAATAACTTTTAATTAGAGTTTAGAGTTTTTCTTCTTTGTTCTTAACATTCAGAATCTGGGAGCAAACCTTTTTCTTTTTTACTTTATCCCCGATTCACACCTTTCTTATCACAATCATGAGACAACGAAATCTTAATTTAAACCTGAAGTGTCGGGCAAAGCCCTCCAAATAAGGTACATTAAGATTTATTATCTCTTATATGATTGTGAAAGGCGTGAAGAACTCGGGGGCAAACAAGAAAAATAAATCAATTTTTCTCTTAAATGTTTAGATACTAAAATAACTCAAGCTGTATAGCTTTTTGTTGTTTTGTTATAGGAGCTGGATATTTTTCATTGTTAGTATATAAATACCAATATCCTTTTATATCTTTAAATTTTTCTTGAATCAAATCGAAATTTTTATTAAAAGAAAAAACTGGATTAAAAAGATAATATTTGTATGTATTATCTTCTTTATGAGTTGCATTAAAGTAAAAGAATATTTTCTTACCTTTTGCAAAAAATTTTGAAGCATCATAACGAGTCTTTATGTTTTTTAAAGTTGAAGTATCCATTATTTAAGCCTTCTTTTTAGGTACACAATGTAAATTATTAGCAAGTAGAAATAATCTACTTTTCATAGAGTTAGAATAAGAACCTTTAAAAGCAACTTTAAAAAGTCTCGTTTCAAATGCAGATAAAAACTTATTAACATCACGACAATTATCAGAACAGTAATCTTTAGTCCTACTTTTTTTTTGATTTTGATACACAGCCCCACAAATAGGACAAATTAAATCAGTACCAAAACTATTAGAAACTGAATCCATAATAAAAACCTTTATAAAGAATTTAAAAACCTTAATGAAGCACTATAAAAGAATAATCAACCATAAAAAAAAGAAATTAAATTAAATAAAAATGTAAATTGTATTCTCTATAGTGCTTTACTAAAATTTTCACTTACTCTTGCATATATCCAACAGTCCTACTTCCATGCAATCAGAATTTTTACCCCGTCATCGTTTACGTTGGTACGGTTTGAGTTTTAAAAAAACACAAAGTTAAAAAACTTCTATTAATCTAAGAGAATTTAGACTAATAGAAACTTTTTTTAATTAGTTTCTTTGATTCGACTTTCAAAAAGAACTAGAAAAGCCCTTAAATCATAAGCGATTTTTTTCAAGCTATCTTTTTCTAAATCATTAATATTTCCATCTTGAACAGCTTTTAAAAAACAATTAGCTAACTCTCCATTTGTTGCAGATATAGTTAAAAGTAAAGTTTCCATATTTTGATAAATACCTTTTTCCATCATTTCTGCTGAATTAAGACAAACAAATCCAAACTGATGACATAAAGAATCAAGAATCATTTTTTTATTTTGCAAGTCTAAATTTTCCATAATCAATTCAAAATCTGTTATTTTTAAGTTATGAGTTGATTCTTTTGGATTGATATATTTAGGAAATTGAGATTCTGTATATGGAAGAAATTTACTAAAAAATGATTTATTAAAACCAAGACTAGAACAAAACGAATTGACAGCATAATCAATAACATTTAACAATTTTGAAGTTTTAGGAGGATTAAAGTATCCTATATCTATTTGTGGGGTTTTATTTTGCATGATTTAACCTTTCATAAAAACAACATCTTGTGAAATAATACAACATAAAGTTTTTAATGTCAATAGGAGTAACAACAAAATGTATTTAATGGAAGATATAATTAAAAGACTAAAAGAAGAATTAAACCTAAAAACCGATAAAGAACTATACGAATTAATCGGGGTTTCACAAGGTGTTTTTAGCAATTGGAAAACAAGAAATTCAATACCATATTCCGAAATAACAACATTATGTTTTGAGAAAAATATCGATATGAAGTTTATTTTAACTGGTAAAAAAGATTCAAATTCTTTAAAAAATGATGAAAATTTATCAAAAAGACAAAAAGAAATTACAGAAAAAATAAAAAATTTGGACCCTATACAACAAAAAATTATATTAAATAAAATTGATGAAGAAATTTTAAAAAATGAAGAGAAGGAAATAGAATTATTAAAGAATAATATTTTAAAATACTTTAGTGATATTAATTCAACTCATAAAATCATTTTAGATGAATTTGAAAGAGATGAAGAAACTCTAAGAGCTGTTTATATTTCTGATGAATGGAATTTAGATTTAGAAAATGAAACATACATTGAAGATAATAAAAAAAGTTTTATTGAACTTTTAAAAATGTTATTAGAAAATATAAAAGAGAGAAAATGAAAAATATATTTAAAATATTAATAGGGATTTTAATAGTAAATAATTTATATGCAGAAGAACAAAAAGAAATAAAATTTAATAATCCTAAATTTTCTGAACCTTTTGCAAATGAATATTATGGAGAAATTTCTGTCAGACTATCTGAATGGGTTCCAGTTGGTTCAGGACTAAAAGCAATATTAAATATTTTTATATATAGTGATGGAAAATTTGATTATGAAATTTTAAAAGAATCGACATCAAAAGAATTTAATGAAAGTTTGAAAGCTTTTTTAGAAAAACAAAAAGAAATAAAATATCCAGTTTACAAAAATAGAAACATTAAATTAAATGTTGATTTTAAAAGCGAGGGTTAATATAAAAGTGTGCAGTTTTTGTGTATAAACTTTTATATTTTTTGTGTATTTTTAATAAAAAATATAAAAATTCATTTTGTAGAAAGTGCCTAAAATTGAATGTTTGTAATAAAAACAAACAAAAACGTATTAATAAATACCTAACATTTTTTTCAATAAAATACAAATATGAAATTACTTGATAAAAAATATAAAATCTATTTATTAGATGATGATAACTTTGATTTTCCAACTTTGGAGATGATGAAAGATGATTTAGTTGCTGTTGGTGGTGACTTTCATCCTCAAAGACTTATAAATGCTTATGAAAATGGAATTTTTCCTTGGTATATTGACGATTATGGTTATATTCATTGGTTTTCTCCAAATAAAAGAATGGTTTTAAATCCAAATGAAATGAAAGTATCAAAAAGCCTAAAAAAATCTATTACAAACAAAGGTTTTGTTGTCAAATCAAATGAAAACTTTGAAAAAGTTATGCGTGAATGTGCCCAAATTAAACGAAAACATGAAGATAGCACTTGGATAAGTGAAGAGTTTATTCAAGCTTATACAAATTTGCATGAACTAGAAATCGCATTTTCTATTGAAACATATTTGGATGATGAGTTAGTTGGTGGACTTTATGGACTTGTTATTGGTGATGTTTTTTGTGGTGAAAGTATGTTTGCAAAGGTAACTGATGCTTCAAAAGTTGCTTTTTATCATCTTTGCCAATGGGCAAAAGAAAATGAAATCAAAATCATAGATTGTCAAGTTTACAACGACCATCTAGCAAGTTTGGGAGCTAGTGAAATAAGCAGAGTTGAGTATTTTAAAATATTGGGTGTAGATTAATTTACTCTATTTTTAGCCCAAGTTTTTTGCTCATCTCTTGATAAAAAAGTCCAAGCTACGATTCTACTTATTTTTTGACCGTGAGCCATTTCTATTGTTTTTACTTCTACTGCTTTTACATCTTTTAAAGCTTTATAAATAAAAGGAAGATTTTCTTTTTTTGATACAAGAGTTGTAAACCACAAACAGTTTTTTGAAAACTCCAAACTCTCTTTTATCATATTTTTAATAAATACTATTTCTCCACCTTTACACCAAAGTTCGTTGTTTTTTCCACCAAAATTTAGAGCACTTTTTGTACTTGTTTGTTTTGTAAGATTTTGAACTTTTCTTTTATTTCCTGCTAATGCTTCATCTAATGATTTATGAAAAGGAGGATTGCATAAAGTAAAATCATATTTTTCATCTTTATTGATAATATTTACAAAAATATTAGAAGGATTTTCTTGCTGTAATACTTTGATATTTTCTTTTAAAATTTCATTTGAATTTATGATATTTAAAACTGATTCAATAGAACTTTTTTCTATATCACTTCCTAAAAACTGCCAAGCATAAACGCTAACACCAATAATAGGATAAATACAATTTGCTCCAACTCCAACATCTAAACCTTTTATAGCTTTTCCTTTAGGAATTTTTCCATTGTTACTTGAAGCTAACAAATCAGCAATATGATGGATATAATCAGCTCGCCCAGGAATTGGAGGACATAAATATCCTTTTGGGATTTCCCAATTTTTAATCCCATAAAAATGCGATAACAAGGCTTTATTTAAAGCAATAACAGCATCAGGATTTGCAAAGTCTATTGATAAATCACCATATTTATTTGGTTTTACAAACTCTTTTAGACTATCTTGAGATTTTATTAAAGTAGTAAAATCATATCTATTGTTATGAAAATTTCTGTGATGTAGTGTTTTTGTATTTGACATATCTTATTTTATCCTATTGATAATGAAAATTGTATTATTGATTTTCTAAGTATTTGCAACTTTTTATTTTAATAGTGTAATATTTCTTACCAATAATAAGGAGAATATGTGGATTATAAAAAATTTAGTGAAATTTCACCTTGTGATTATGCAGGAACTTTAAAAAGAGAAAGTTTTATGGATGCTGGAATAAAAGAGCTTTGGTCAAATATTCCTAGAATCTCAGGTCCTGCATTTACTGTAAATATGGTTGCAGGAGAAAATTTAGCACTTCATAGAGCTATTTATGAAGCGCCAGTTGGTTCTATAATAGTAGCCCAATCAAATACAATGGATTATGCAGTGATTGGTGGAAATGTAGCCACTATTGCGTATAACAGAGGAATTGTAGGTTTTGTGATTGATGGTGTTGTAAGAGATATCGCAGAGATTAGAGAAAAAAGAATTCCAATGTTTGGACGTGGTGTTTTAGCAATGCCAGGAACAAAAAAACAAGCTGTTCCAGTAAATACACCAATAATTGCAGGTGGAATAAATGTAAATCCAGGCGATATAATAGTTGCTGATGAAGAAGGAATTGCAGTTATTCCAAAAGATAGAGCCGAAGAGATATATCAAGAGTGTAAAGAAAAAGTTAAAAAAGAGTCTGCTTTGAGTTTTGAAGAGTGGGCAGATAGACACAAAAAAAATATAGACTCTTTTTATGAGTGATTTTAACTATTAAGAAAAGATTAGATTTTGCTATCTTTTCTTAAAATAAAAAGTATAAATTTTCTCAAAATAAAAAGAATTTTATATAAAAGTTTTGAAAAAGCATTCTCATAAGCAAAGAAAAAGTGCAATTTTCCCAAAATCGTAGTTTTATCAACTGCATTATTTAAAAACTCTAAAGCTTTAGCTCCTTGAAAACAATCATTTTCATACACAACTATAAAACCATCGTTTATATCAAGGTTTTTACAAATAGTTTCTAGTTCTATGTTACTTTTTCTAGCATCTATTAGTTTTAAATCAAAACTCTTTTTTAGTTTCAAAAAATTTGTATAATTTTTACAAAAAGGGCACTCTTCATCGTAAAATATGATTATTTGATTAGTTTTCATTTTCAAAATATATCAAAACTTTTGCGATGATTCTACAATCCTCTTTTTTATAAACAAGATGAGAAAAATCAGGATTTATAGATACAAAAAACTCTTTTTGCTCTATAAGACTAGCTTTTTTTATCCACATATTATCATCTTTATAAATCAAAAATATAGCTTCATTTTCAAACTCTTTTTGAGATAAATCAGCAACAACCAAAGAGTTATCAGAAATAACTGGTTGCATAGATTTACCTTCTACTTTTGAGACAAAAAGTGAAGTCTTAGAGTATGGAACTTTTATCAAATCCTCTTCAAATTCTAACTCCTTTTTTACTATTTTGTTATCTATTTCTTGGTGGTATTCTAGTTTTATTTTAGACATATTTTACTTCTTTTAAAACTTCATCTTTTACAAGAGGTTTTAGGTATTTTTCCCTTGCAATATCTACTTTTTTATCAAATGCTTTTTCCATAATCTCTTTTAATAAAGATTTTTTTTCATAAATATCTGTTAAATCTTTTTTTAATTCGATTAATATGTCAATATCACTATCATTTTTGGCTTCATTTCTAGCGTATGAGCCAAAAAGACCGATTTTTGTAATACCAAAATCTTTTTTGAATTGCTCTTTATGTTCTGTTAAATAGTTAATGATTATATCTTGAGTCATTTTCAATCCTTAATGAAATAATTATATCTAATTTGCTTTTATATTTACGATTTTAAAGTTTCAGCTTTTTCAATATTTTCAATGGCTTTTGATATTTCATCTTTGTCACCATTTTTTAATACTTGTGCTAAGTATTCATCTCTTATTTCTTGATTGTCTAAATATTCAGAAATATCAAAATCTTTTAACTCATTTATTTTGTGATTTTCTTTTTTCTATGTATTTTTGAAAATCACTCATTTTGTTACTCCCAATTTTTATATGATAAAAGTATTTTAAACCATTTCCCCGAAGTCAGGGAATTGGTTTAATCTATTATTTAATAATTTTATTCTCAAATATATCTCGAAAAGTATTCTCATATTTAGAAACTAATATACAATCATCAACATTATCTTTCTTTAAACATTTATACATTTCAAGTAATAAATATTCAATTAAATCTCCTTTTAAAGAAAAATTACTAATAATTCTTTGTGTGAACTTTAATATATCATTATTTGATTTAATATTTGAAATTAAAAAAATTGTTATTGCCTTCATTGTTTGAGTATTAGTATTTACTTTTGGGTCAATTAATGATAATAAATAACCATAAGTTTTTAATTCTAATTTATTGTATTCTAGTTCAAAAAGAATATTATAGGAAATACTAGAACCTATTATTCTATATCTTCTTTGATTAATTATAATTTGAAATACAATTTTTATCAAATCGGTTTCTTCTTGATAAAAGCTTATAGTATCAATAATTTTTTTGATTGCTAACTCAAGTAATTCTTCCCTGAGAATTGACAAACGATAATCTAAATTAAAAATTGTAAAATCAATTTTTAATTCATATAAATGTTTTTTATCTATTAATGCAATTATTAATACTAAAGATAAAGAGTTAAGATTAATATTAAATGAATCTTTATTATTATCCTTTAATATTTTAAAAATATTTTGAAGAAATCCAGCTTTTTTTTCATCTTGTATATTTACTGTTCTATTTTCTAGTACAAATGATAATAAAAAATATTCAAATAATTTTGGATTTTTTTCAATATCAAATTGTTCATAAAAATCAATAAAAGATACTTTTTTTGCATTTCTATGTGAATAAATTAACTCTAAAAAATCAATATTAAATAATACTTTATCTGTATTATTTAATTCTTTTTCATATATTTTAAATTCTTCTAAAGAATTTCCCCATGTTGATATACTTTGTAATATTTCATCATCTGGAATTTTTTCAATCAATTTAGATATAACATATTTTAACTGCCAATTATATTCTAAAGAATTTGTATTTATTATAAATTGTATTTTTGATTTTATTACATAAAAAACATCATTTAATGTTTTTAATGTGGGTTCAAGTAAATAATTAAAAATTTTATTAAGTAGAGATAACTCATTACTTATAGAAGTTATTTCACAGAGATCTATTAACAATTTATTCTGTCTTAAATCTTTTATATTTTTTATGGAAGCTTCAAAAGGACCAATTTGTATCAAAAATTTATTTTCTTCAAATAAACTGTTATATTTTATATCTGTTTCAATATTTAATAACCTCAAAAAATATTCTGATATTTTTTCTTCAGAATATCTTTGAATATTAAAAAAAAGATATTCAGCTAAAAAATATTTTGCTTTAATATTTGAATGTAAACTTTCTGATTTTATTAATGCTTCAATAAAATCAAACTCAAAAAACATATTTGGAAGATTTTTCTCATATTTCCAATCAAAATATTTGTAATACTTCTCTAAAATAAATTCATTAAAGACACTATTATCAACAAATAAATTTAAACAATATAACTCTTCTTTTTCATCAATTGGCCAATAATTATAAAATTTTGGAAGTAAATCCTTATTATTTTCCGATAATATAGCAAGAATATTCCAACTACTCAGTCTATTAGCTAATAAACTTGACTGTAAACCCTTTTGTAAAATATCTGTCATTCCATTGTCAATAATTTTAAATCTTAATTTTTGTAGTAAATGTTTTATATTATCAGGTGCAATTATATTGGTCAATTCTTGTAAATGTTTTATAAATTTATTTTCTTGTTTTGGCCGATTTGAAAGTATTGATTCAGATAATATCTCAAGAGATAACAAAGCTCCATATTTAGAAGATTTACTTAATGAAACCTCTTTAAAATCAATATCTGAACCATTTAATTCTCCTAAATATGAATCTAAAGAGTCTAATAAATAATCTTTATTTTTCGCTATATACCCGATCATAAATATAAATATATTTCTCCAATAAATACTTTCTGAAATAACTTTTATATTTTTTGTAACTTCTTGATCACTCTTATTATGTACATTATACATCGCAGAAAAATATTCTTGTGTTGAACGTATTGCAAATCCAATTTTATTATCTTGGTTTTCTGTTATAAATACCAATCTATCTGTTATTGCTTCCATAATCTCAAGTGTATACTTTTTCTTATCTATTTCTTCTATCTCTTGCTTGGTAAAATAATCTTCTATCAAATCTTGAAAACTACTTATTTCAATATATGAAGAAGAATTTTCTTGACTTTGAGAAGAAAGTTGTAAGTTATTACCCAATAAATAATGTATTTCATTAATATAATCTTCATGTTCACTAATTATTTTTAAAACATTTTTCTGCTTTTCTCTTTTTAACATCGTTTGATAATAATCATTAAAAAGTGAAAACTTATCTTTTGATGGCTTACCTCCACTTTTTACTAAGATAGCCATTATTGTAGCTTGAAGAGGTGTTCTCATGATATTTGAAGTTACTTCTGTACTCAATGCTTCTTTTAAAATTTTTAATTGACTATTTCTATCATCCTCTGAGTTTACAGTATTATAAAGAAGATTTTCTAAATATTTTAAACAAGTTTCATCATCTAAATCATTAAGTTTAAAATGTTCAAAATTTGATTCATTAAATTCATGAGAATAACCTTGAGGTCTTGTAGTTGCAATAATTATTGCATCACAACAAATTGTTTTTAATTCATTATTTATAAAATTATCAATTTCAGCAATTACTTCTCCTCTATTTGAAGTAGATGGAACTTCATCTAAACCATCAAATATAAATAAAAATGATAATTTTTCTAAAAAAATCCTAAAATTACCAAATTCACTAAATTTTTCATCTGCTCGATACTCAATTCTATATTGAATATAAGAAAGTATAGAAAATGATAAAGCATCTTTTTTTTGATTATTTAACCATTCTGAATAATCACTTAATATAATTCTAATTGGAAACCGATAACATTTAGGATGTGTATCAAGATTCATATTTTGATCTAAAAAATTTCTACTATTATCTGACAACTTTTTGTTAAAATTCTTTAAAAAATGAACTCGATATATTTGAGTTAAAAACTGAGTTACAGTTGACTTACCTTGTCCTGGTCCACCTATAAAAACCATTTTATATTGATTATTTTTCCAAATTTTATTACCAGTATCAATACAATATTGAACAAATTTTTGACTATCATCTTCAAATAGACTATCTTTACTAATACTTAAATCAACAAATACTTTATCTAAGTTAATTTTTTTATCTGTTAATTCATTTGCTTGTTCTAATTTTGAATATAAATCTTCTTCAAATTCTTTGTTTAAAAATCTATATAAAATATTTTGATCTTTTTTCTCATTGATTTGTATTGATTTATACAATTCTTGTAAAATATCACCAGATAAAATAAAACTAGCATATGATGTTGCAACATCCCTATTATTATCTAAAAACTTACAAATTTCATCGTAACCATATATTTTAATATCTGGAATTAAATGAACATAAGTTTGTTTAAACTTTTCAATTTTATCTCTTCCTCCTGTCTTGCTTACTGAAGTAAATCTTATATTTGTAAAAAAAAGATAAACGTCAGGAGTTTTTAAATCTCTATCTTTATTTTCAAATTTTTCCATTTCTTTCTTAAATTCATTTTCAGCCCATTTCCAATCTAAATTATCCTTAGGACATGAACATTCTTTAAACTTAGCCTGAATAACATGATAACCTTTTGTAGTCTCTTCATTAATGATACAATTTCCCTCAAAAGTTGCTTCTCTCGCTCCATCAGGTCCACTTCCAAATACAATATTTTTATAATCAAATATTTTTGTTGAAAGAGATTGAACCAAATGTTCAAATTCATTATTATTTAATCTGTCTAATTCATATGTTCCCATGTTCTACCTTTTTAATCAATGTTTTTTTATTTTTATACTTATATTTTTTTTAATCATAACTTTAACTTTCATATTTATTCATAAATATATCCTTTTATTCTAATTATTTCCTAAACTTCCACAACCCGCTCAAACATCTCTTTTATCTCCATTTCATGGCTGATTAAAAATATTTGTCTATATTGTTCTTTGATTGTATGAAAGGCTTCAAGTATTTCCATTCTTCTCGTATCATCTTGACTTCCAAAAACTTCATCAAAAGCCAAAAACTCTACACTATTTGCACCGCTTAGTTCACTCAAAGTTTTTGAAATAGCGATTCTTAAAACTAAGTTTGCAAGGTCTATTTCTCCACCACTAAATCGTTCTATTGGATACTTTTTACCTTCATCATAGATATAAAAGTCAAATTCATTTGAAACCTCTATATGTTGATATTTTCCTTTTGTGATTTGTGCAAACATATTTGAAGCAATATCAGAGATTCTTGGAGCTACTTTTGAGTTTAGTTTTGTTTTAAACTCTGCTAGATTTATTTTGATTTTTTCATAGTCATTTAGGTCATCTTTTTTTGTTTGTACTTTTTTTAGTTGAGTTTCATTGTTTGATAAACTCTCTTGTATAGTTTTGATTTGCCCTTGTATAGTTGCTATTTTTACTTTTAAATCATTTATTAGACTTATTAGACTATCTTTTTGTTTTTGTACCTCATCAAACTCTTTTGATTTTTCTTGATGTTTTACCTCATCATAGTCTATAGCTTTATACTCTAAATCTTTTTGTAGAAGTTCTAGATTATATTTATCCTGATTATGTATTGAAGTTTGTAACTCCTCTTTTATAGTATCAACTCTTTTTAACATTGTTTCAAGTGAGAGTATATACTCATACTTAGTTTTTAACTCTTTTTGTTTTAAAAGCTGTTCTTCATGTAAGTTCTTATCATAACTATAGATTTCAAGTTTACTTAACTCCTCTTTATTTTTTACTCCCTTTTGTGTCACTTTTTCAAAATGCTCTTTTAGGGCTAATAAATCTCTTTTTTTATTTTCTATTAGATTTATCTTTTTAGAGATTTCAAAATGCTCTTTTATATATGCTTTTTGTTGTTCTTCTAGTTTTTCTTTTTCATCTTTTATATTTGCTAGTTGTTCTTTTGCAGTATCTATCTTTGTATTTTGTGTATTTGTTACTATTTGCTCTAGTGAGAATATAACACTATCATACTCATCTAAAAGTGGTCTTGTACAAGTTGGACAGTTTGATTCTTTTCCTAATGTTGTAATATTTTCTATTTTCTTTTTTATATCAGCTATTAGTTTCTCTTCACCTGCTATTTCTTGTACTACTCTTTTTTCATCTAACTCTTTATTTGTTAAGAGTTGTTTATACTTCTCTATACTCTTATCTAACTCTTTTTCTTTTTCTACTAACTCTAAATGCTCTTTTGTTTCAAACTCTAATACTTTTATACTATCCTTTGCTTTTGTGTATTGTTCTCTTAACTCTTTTTGCTCTAAAAGTAATCCATCTTTTCTTAAACTATACTCTTTTAGTTTATCTTGCTCTTTTAAAGTTTCATGTAGAGTTATATACTCTTGCTTTATAGTTTGTAAACCTTTTAACTCTTCTTGTTTTGTATATAGAGTATTTAGTTCATTTTGTAGTTTCTCTTGTGCTTTTTGGTGAGAGTTGATTGTATTTGTTAAAAGTTCACATCTAGCTTTTAGGCTTTGCTTTTGCTCTTTTGTTTTTGTTAGTTGTTCTAACTCTTGTTTTATAGTAGAAACTTTTTTATTTAACTCCTCTAAAACTAAACTTTGTTTATCTATCTCTTTTAAAAACTCTTCTTTTTGAGATGTTTGTTCAACTATGTTTTCTTTTTTTATAGTTATATCTTCACTACTTAGTAATACTTCTTTAAAAGCATCTATTTCTCTTTTTAATTCCCTACTCTTTTCTATTAGCTCTTTTTCTACAAAATCTATCTTTTCAAGACCAAGAAGTTTTCTAATCATCTTTTTTCTATCTTCTGGTTTACTATTACTTAAACTTGTAAGTTCTTTTTGACTAGCAAATAAAGTATGCATAAAAGCATCTTTACTCATCTTTGTTAGATTCGAGATAGTTGTAGTTACTTCTTTTGCACCTGTTGTTATAAGTTCTTCGTTTTTATATAGTTTTGCATTTGCACTTAGAGTCTTTCCTCTAAACTCTCTAATGATTTTATATATACTCTCATCTATTTCAAACTCTAGTTCAACACTAACTATATCTTTTGAAGTTGCATTTGCATTTCTTACTACTTCTTTATCACCTTTGTTTCTTAGTTCTCCATATAAAGCAAATAAGATAGCTTCAAAAATAGTAGATTTTCCACTACCATTTTTCCCTATAATTCCTATAAGTCCTAAATCAAAAGAGATTTCAAATGAACTATACTTTTTAAAGTTTTCTAGTTTTAGTTTAGTTAGTATCATAACTCACCTCTTCATACTTAGAAAATAGTTCTTGTGTTTTTTGTTTTAGTCTTTCATACTCTAGGTCATTACAACTCTCTTTTATATGCTCTAAAAAATACTCTTCAAGTGATATAGCTTCAAGATTATCAATATTTGATGAGGTAGTATCTTTTTTAAACTCTCTTTTTATACTAACACTTAATGCTGTTGGAAATAACTCTTTGATTTGTTTGTTTTGAATATCTATTGAGCCTAATGGTGTAAGATTTGTTAGTTTTACTTCTACTATTGCATTTTGGCAATCACTTGTATCTAAAGCTTGTATTGAAACTTCAAAATCTTCACAATCTATCTCTTTTTGTCGTATAGCTCTTATGTTTATCTCTTTATACTCTATAGTTAAACTCTCTTCTAAAGTTGCAACGATAAAACCTTTTGAGTTTCGTTTATCATTTAGACTTGTTCTCTCACTACTTCCACTATAATAAACATTTTCATACTTTCCAACTTTTCCAAAACCATGCCAATGCCCAAGAGCCACATAATCCATCTTTTCAAATATATACTCTTTATTTGATGGATATACCCATTCTCCAAACTCACTCATCAAATACCAAGCACCAACTGAACAGTGCATCATCATAATATTTTTTTTGTTTTCATCTATATTTGCTTCACAAAAGTTTATTTGCTCACATGCAATATTTTCATCATTCATATGTGGCAAAGTATGAAATACTACATCTTCAAACTCTATTTTTTTATACTCTTGATTATATGAAACATAGATATTTTTAAAGTTTTCAAATATCTTTAAAATAGGAGAACTAAGATTTGTTCGTGGTGTTGAGTGATTTCCAGCTATTAAAATAAATGGAATATTTAAAGCATTTATTTCATTGAACTTTTCAAGTGCATAAGTAATAGCTCTATTACTTGGACTTGCTCTATGAAACAAATCGCCAGTATGGATTATGTAATCTGGTTTGATTAGTTTTATTTGTTCAACTACTTGAGAAAAAGCATCATAAAAATCTGCTTCTCTTTGGTTTATATTGTTTTCATTTATAATATCAAGGTCATTAAAACCTAGATGTGTATCGCTAAAATGTAGTATTTTCAAAGTTAAATCTTTCTTTTTTAAAAATTATTAAAAGATTATAACAAACAAATTACTCACAAATGACTTTTTTAGATTAACTTATACTCTATTGGAATTTGAATTTCTATACTTTTATTTGTTTTAGGAAAATTTCTTGAAGCCTCTTGTATAGCTTCAATTGTTGCATTTTGTAAAAATTTATGTCCATCAACTATGATAATATTTTCAACTGTACCATTTTCATTGATTTTAAATCTTACTGTTACAACTCCTTGAATAGATAATTTTCTAGCTTTCAAAGGATATTTTACATTTTGATTTATCAAATTTCTAATAAGTGCTAAATGTTTTTCTAAATACTCTTTTTTTTCATCAACTACTGGTTTTGTAGCTGATAATTCTTTAGTTTCTTTTTGTATATTATTATTTACTATATTTTCTTTTACATTTTCTTCTTTTGTAGAATTTTTTTGCTCTTTTATTTCCTGTTTTTTAACTACTTTTTCTTTTTCTATTTTTTTCTCTTTTGGCTTTTTTTGAACCTTTTTCTTTTCTTCTTTTTTAATTACTTTTTCTATTGGTTCTGGTTTTATTTCTTCTTTAATTTGCTCTTTTTTTTCTTCTTGTATAATCTTTTCTTCTTTTATTTGATTAACAACTGGCTCAGGTTTTAACTCAATATGATTTAAAGATATTTTTTGAACTACTTGAGAATCTTTTGTAATTATCTTTTTATCTATAAAAAAATAGAAAATTCCAAAAGCAAAAAAACTATAAAAAACTAATGCAATAATAAAAGAATTAAAATATCTTTTCATTTCTTAGTCACTATTGAAATATTTGAATATTCGTATCTTTTTAACATATCTAAAACAGATACAAAAATCTCAAATTTTGAGTTTTTATCACTATTTATATGAATTGGTGTATCTTTAGAAAATTGTAAAATATGTTCTTCTATATTCTTTAAACCCTCTATATTATTATTACAAAATAGAGTTCCATCCTCTTTTATAACTATTATTATCTCTTTATTTACTTTTAAATTTTCAGCATTTACAGCTTTGGGAAGAGATATAGGAATTATTCCTTTTGTAATGAAAGTTGATGTCATTAAAACAATAGTTAATAAAACAAGTAATACATCAATAAATGGTATTACATTTATTGAATCATATTTCTTCAGTTTCATAATGACTTTCCAAAACTTCTGCATAACGTCCTAAGATATTGTAAAAAATCTGAGAACTAATAGCAACTACAAGTCCAATAGCAGTTGCTTTTAAAGCAAGTGCTAATGAACTCATGATTTTTGCTGCATCAATGTCACCATTTCCCATAGTAAAAAATGTAAGCATAATAGCCAACACTGTTCCAAGTAATCCAATATAAGGTGAATTTGAAGCTATTGTTCCTATGATTGTTAGGTGTCTTGTCAAAGCAATATCTAAAGCCTTTTTATTTTTAAAACTTTTTACATCTAACTTTTTATAAAAGATTATTCTTTCAACAAAAAACCAAAATGAGATAAAACTCATAAAAAGTAAAAGAGCAATAACTCCATAATCTATAAGATTTTTTAAAACTTCGATATTCATTTATTCTCCATGCTCATTTGATGATTTTTATGATTGTGTCCTATATTTGCACCATAAGTTTTAAATACATAACCCGTATAAAAATTTAGACTCATATAAAAAATTATAAGTGCAGATGCAAAAGGAAAAGCAAAAACTTTTAAAATAGTTTTGCTCTCTATTAGTTTAAATCTTGCTATCATCAACACAAAAGCCCAAATATAACCTATATGATTAAAAACTTTAAAAATATGAACCCAGTCATCTTTTCTACTTGCAAGTGGTTGCATAGTTTCAAATCCTAAATAAAAAGCTTGATTAAACCCATTTACTATATTTGAAGCATAAGAATAAAAGAAAAATTCTCCAATATGTGATAATCCACCTATTATAAATAGTGGAGCAAAAGCATATCCTAAAGTGTAAAATGTAGTTTGAAAATTAACTTTTAAAATCTTTGAAGCAATAAACATTCCTCCAACACTTAAAACTATTGAAATTAACACTGCATATAAAAATGCAAAAAGTCCAACTGTATCAATAGTGCCAAAATTTATAAATGTTTCAAAATATCTTGCTGTTTTAGTCCAAAAAAACTCTTCAACTATCGCACTTCTTCCAAGTGCGTGATGAAATCCCATAGTTATACTAATAGCTGCTGTTATAAAAATCAAAGCCCAAACTTCTGCTTTTGATGTTTTAAACTTATCAAATAATGTGCTTGAAGGTTTTTTAAATTTAAAAGCTACACTTTCACAAACACTACTACAATCCATACATAAAGTACAATCTTCCATAGAATTTTTCTTTGCAAAAGTAAATGGTTTTAAGTTATAACTACAAGCAGTTGCACAATCAAATGTTTTACAAGATGAACAGTGTTCTTTGTAAGTTTCAAGTTTTGTAAATCCTACTTTTGAGAAAGCTTTTGTCATAGTTCCAATAGGACAAATATATTTACAATATGCCATTTCATCATAAATATAATAAAAAACTACAGCAACTAAAGTCATAATAAAAAATAAAAGTGCAGTTGCATAAGGTGTTTTGAAAAACTCCGGATACATATAATATGTAGCCCACCAACCAATAAAAAGTAAAATAACTCCAATAAAAGGATTTGCTAAATTTTGAGGAATTTTTCTTTTTAATCCAATTTTAGTGATATATTTTCCAATAAATCCATGAGGACAAACTCCACAAAAAATTCTTCCAAATGTTGATAATGTTGTAACCATAAAAAATGGCCAAAACAATCCCCAAAAAAGTCCAGTAGTAAACAGATTTTCCTCTTTTGTTGGATTAATAAATCCCATATAAATTGCATATGCAAATAAAAATAAAACTAAAATCTGAATTATTCTTTGAAAAACTCTATTTTTAAAAATGATATTTAAAATAGGCATTCCAAAAATATCATTTTTATCTCTTTTTACAAAATTTACCATAATTATTTCCTAAAATTTATATGTATATGTAAGCATTGTCATTCTAGGACTTGCAGCTTTATATGACTCAATCCCATAAACATCTTTTGAAGCTTCTGAAGCGTAATATTTATCAAATAAGTTATTGATATTTAACTGAATATTGTGATTACTTTTTTCATACCCAATCATAAAATCTGTAATTAAATCATAACCTTCATATTTTTGTGTATTTGCATTATCCATATAATAACTTCCATAAGTTCTTGCAGTTACTCTTGTTTTAAATCCATTTGCTAGATTATAAGCTGCAAATAGTGAGTATTGATTTTTTGGAATATATGGCATATAGTTTCCATCTCTTGAAACTAAACTTCCTCTAACTGATTCATTAAAAGTATCAAATTTAAAATTACTATAAGCATAAGCTCCACCAACTTGTAAAGTTGAAGTCAAATCATAAGCTAAATTAAACTCTAAACCTTTTTTATCTGTTTTCCCTGCATTGTCATAGATAGAATTTCCATTTGCATCTTTGATTTGTATAATCTCATCATCTACAAAATTCTGGAAAAGTGCTAAATCATAAGCTAATTTATCAGTTCTTGTTTTTAATCCAATTTCATAGTTTGTACTTTGAGATTTATCTAAATCTTCATTTTCTCCTAATTCACTTGTTGTTGGAGCTTGATTTGCAGTTGCAATTGATGCATAAATATTTGTATTATCTGTTATTGCATAACTTGAACCAAATTTTGCAGAAAATAGAGTAAATGAATTATCTATTGAATACTCACCAATACCAGCTTTATAACTTTTTGTTGAATAATCATAAGTTGAAATTTCATTTCCATCTATATCAAATTTTAATTTATCAATTCTTGTACTAATATCAAAACCTAATTTATCTGTTGCTTTAAAACTCTCCATTAAATAAGCACCATAAAGTAAAGTTTGAGAATCTTCAGTTGAAGCTAAGGCTCCTTTATTATTTGATAAAGTTTTTACTATTTGATCAACTGTTGTTTTATTTGCACCCCAACCTGTTGTTACAGTATTAGTTATAACATCTGCATATTCATATTTTTTAGCATCATTTGTTTTGTCCATTTTAAATGTCAATCCACCAACAAGCATTGCATCTTTTTCAAATAGTTTATGAGCTGCATTAAACTCTAAATCTGTACCAAATACTTTATTGTCATCAGCATCATTTATAAGACCAGTTACAGGATGGAAATGTTCCCAAGAGTTAAAATAAAATCTTGGTTTATATGTGATATTTCCTACTTCTTTTTCATATTTACTATTTAATGAAAAGATTTTCGAATCCCTTGCACTATTTTGCCATTGACTTGAAGTATCATGTTGTTTTCCTGTTTGTTTAAAAATCTCAAACTCTTCTTTTGTCATAGAAGCTGGAAGTTCTAAATTTGACTCTGTATATGAAAGTTCATTTTCGATTGTTGAGTCATCATCAAAAATATGACCATATTTTAAAGTTGCTTGTGTAGTATCAAACTCATTGTTATCTCTCCAAGAGTTATCGATTTTTCGTGAACTAAATGTAAATGAAGCAAAATCATTTTCATCTATTGCACCTCTTAATTTAAGATTTACATTTCTTTGATTTTCATCACCAACTCCAACTTTGAAACTATTTTTATCTTCATCAAAAACTGATTTTGTAATTAATTGAATAACTCCACCTGTTGAATTAACAGCATTTATAGACCCTGGTCCTTTTTGAACTTCAATACTTGAAACATCTTGCATATCAATAAAATCAAATCTAGTAAAAGAATCTGGATCTGTCATAGGAACACCATCTTTCATAACCATGATTTCTCTTACACCATATCTAGCTTTTAATCCAGCACCTCTTATAATTAGTCTTGGACTAGGAGAATTTGATGAAGATTCAGCAATCACACCTGGAATATTTTGTAAAGCATCTTGAATATTTAAGATATTTTTATCTTTGATTGTTTTTTCATCTACAACAGCAATACTTTCACTTACTTCTTTTGTTGCTTTTTCAACTTTTGTAGCAGTTACTGACATCTGTTCTAGTTTTATTGTTTCATTTGATAAAAGATTTGCATTTAATGCAATTAGTGCAAATATAGAGTATTTTAGTCTCATTTCAGTCCTTAAATAAGTTTTTGAAATGATAGAACTACTCTGTTAACTTTCTGTTAATTTTTTGTTAGATTTGTAATAAAAAGGTAATTATCCCAAGAAAAATCTTGGGATAAGAAAAAAACTAGGCTAAAATTTCTTCAATAGTAATATAATCACCAACTCTTCCTGTCATTTGTTCAACATCTGTATTAACTGGAAGTGTTTTTTTACCAGGAACCCAACCAGCTGGACAAACTTCACCTGTTTTAGATGCATGTTGCCAAGCTTTTACTTGTCTTAAAAATTCATTTACATTTCTTCCAACCATTGGAGCTTGAACTTCTTGAGCTACAACAACACCATCAGGATTGATTAAAAATCTTCCTCTTAAAGCTTGTCCCTCTTCTTCAATCATTACACCAAATGCCCTACTTACATTTCCTGTTGAATCAGCTCCAATTGTAAGTTTTAATCCTTTTAATAAAGGTTCAGTTTCAACAAATCTTTTATGAGAAAATTTTGTATCAGTTGAAACAGCTAAAATTTCAACTCCTAATTCTTGAAATTCATCATATTTTGCATTCATCGCTGCAATCTCAGTTGGACAAACAAATGTAAAATCTGCTGGATAAAAACAAACAACGTGCCATTTACCTTTATAATCTTCACTACTAACTGTTGTATAATGACCTGTTTTTGAATCATAAGCATCCATTTTGAATTCTGGAACTCTTCTTAAAACTAAACTTGAACTCATATTTTTTTCCTTTTTTATTTCATTATTATTTTCATTTTCTAAAACTGTTTCTTTTTCTTCTATTGGTTTTGCACCTGTATCGCAAGCCATAAGTTTCTCCTTTTAAATAAAGGATAATATTTTTCCTTTGATAAAAAGAATTGTATATGATTTAAAATAAATTAGACCTTAAAAATAAAATAAATTTATAAATTTATCATAATATATAATTATAATACTAAGAATAAATTAAATTCTAATATATTAATTTTTCTTATATATTATTTATAATATTTTAATATATTAATAAGTAAGATAACAAAAAAATTTATTAAGGATTATTTATGACTTTAAGAGAAAAATTCTCTCCGACTTGTTTTTTATCTGCTTTAGGTGCAGGTGGATTAAGTGTATCATTTTTTATGTATCTAATGTTTTTAGTTCCACATCCAAACACACCAATGGCAACTTATGATTTTATAATGCCAGCTTTATTAAAAGGAGATTGGTTATCTTTTGTAATCTCATTTTCATTAGTATTTATTATTGCATTTGCTTTTTTTCATTTCAAATTATTGCTTTGGAATACAAAACAATATAATTTATATAAAAAAACAAAAGCTTATGAAGATTTAAAAAATTCAAATGCACAAATTACTCTTATGACTCTTCCTTTAACTTACACAATGACTATAAATGTTTGTTTTGTTTTAGGTGCAGTTTTTGTTCCTGGTCTTTGGAGTTTTGTTGAATATTTATTTCCTTTTGCACTACTTGGTTTTATAACAACTGGTTATTTTGCTTTAAAAATATTTTTTGAGTATTTTTCAAGACTTTTAACAAAAGGTGATTTTGATTTTTCAAAAAACAATAACCTATCTCAAATGATTTCAATATTTGCCCTTGCAATGGTTGCTGTTGGATTTGCAGCACCAGGAGCAATGAGCCATAATATAGTTATAAATTCTATTGGATTATTCTTTTCAATATTTTTTGCCTCTTTATCAATTTTATTAATATTAATAAAAATAACATTGGGTTTCAAAAATATGTTTGAAAAAGGGCTAAATCTTGAAGCAGCTCCTTCTATTTGGATAATTATTCCTATTTTAACACTTTTAGGTATTGCTTTTATAAGAATCTCATTTGGATTAGAGCATCACTATTCTTCACCCGTAGAAAGAACTTCTTTATTTATTTTAACTTCTGTTATCTTATCTTTACAAATTATATTTGGTATTTTAGGATATATGGTTATGAAACAAATAGGATACTTTGAAAAATATATAGAATCAGGTGAAAAATCTGCAATTTCATTTGCTTTGATTTGTCCTGGAGTTGCTTTTTTTGTGTTTGGTATGTTTTTTATAAATTTTGGATTAACATATAATGAAATTATTTCAAAATATTCTATGGCTTATTTTATTTTAATGATTCCTTTTATTTACATTCAAATAAAAACTATTATCTATTTCTTTAAACTTTACAAAAAGTTTTCTTTTTAAAAGAGGAAAATAATTCCTTTTTTTATCTTATTATAAGTTAAAACTATTTAGAATAAATAAGTTTTAATTATAATATTAAAACAATTTTATATAAGGATTTATAATATGAAAAAAACTTTACCTATTTTATTATCTTCGTTAGTTTTATCAACTTCTCTTTTTGCAAATGATAATTTAGCAAAAGGATTAAATGTAGTTATCACATCAAAAGATGCGCAAACTCAAATGATGGGAATGGTTCTATCTATGATGACTTTAAAACAAAAAAAAGAAGTAAATATGACTCTTTGTTCTGATGCAGGAGATTTAGCTGTAAAAGGAATTGAAAGTCCTATTTTAAAACCTCAAGATAAATCACCAAAAATGATGTTACAAGCTTTAATCAAACAAGGTGCTAAAGTTGAAGTTTGCCCTCTTTATTTACCAAATGCTTCGAAAGATGAAACAGTTTTATTAGAAGGTATAAGTGTGGCAAAACCAGCTGAAGTTGCAAAAAAATTATTAGATAAAGACTATCAAAATTTAAGTTATTAAATAATTAATAGAGTAAGTTTTTCTTACTCTATTTCCAAATCACTAATGCCGTATTTTTCTCTTATTTTTCTACGTTCCTCAATTTCTTCTTTTTTTGCATTTGGTTTTGTAAAATCAATTTCAGGTCTTTCTATAACTGGGATTTTCCCTTTTAGTTTGGGATTTAATCTAAAAAATTCTTCTAAATCAATTTTATAAATGTTATCTTTATTATGTAATTCTGTTTGTTTTGGATACTTTAAAATATAACAACCTTTAAAATCTTTTTCTATTACCCCTTTTTTTGAGAGTTTTCTAAAAATATCAAATTTAAAAATCATATATCCAATTATAAATATGCAAAAAGCAAAAAAGATATCTCTAATATATTCCATAATCCTTATCCATTTAAATATTATTATTTTATTAAAAATTAGATTCTAAAGCTTGAAGTATAACAAATTTAACATTTTAATAAAATTTATTTTTCCTGATTGATTGACTCTTATATCTTAAAATGATATGATTTCATAAAGATAATAATAAGAGGAAATTATATGATTAACATAAGAAATATTTATTATTTTTATCTTAATGGTTTTAAAAGTATGACAATTGGAAAGACTTTATGGAAAATTATAATTATAAAATTATTTGTAATTCTTATTTTCCTTAATTATTTTATCCATGATAAATCATTAAATACAGAATATAAAACATACGATGAAAAAGTTGATTTTGTTTATAAAAATCTAACAAAAAAGAATTAAATAGGAAATCAAAATGGAAGAACATTTAGTTGACTGGTCTAGAGCTCAATTTGCACTGACTGCTATGTATCATTGGATTTTTGTTCCTTTGACACTTGGTCTTGGTTTTATTGTTGCTATTATGGAAACAATTTATGTAAAAACAAATGATGAGTTTTGGAAAAAAACTACAAAATTTTGGATGACATTATTTGCCATAAATTTTGCAATTGGAGTTGCAACAGGAATAATAATGGAATTTGAATTTGGTACAAACTGGGCAAATTATTCTTGGTTTGTAGGAGATATTTTTGGAGCTCCTCTTGCTGTTGAAGGTATTTTAGCATTTTTTATGGAAAGTACATTTTTTGCAGTTATGTTTTTTGGTTGGAATAAAGTTAGTAAGAAATTTCACCTAATATCTACTTGGTTAGTTGCAATTGGTTCAAATCTATCTGCATTATGGATTCTTGTGGCAAATGGATGGATGCAATATCCAACTGGAATGACTTTTAATCCAAATACTGTAAGAAATGAGATGAATAATTTTTGGGATGTACTACTTTCACCAGTTGCCATAAGCAAATTTTTACATACTATTGCAAGTGGTTATGTTTTAGCTTCACTTTTTGTAATAGGTGTTAGTGCTTGGTATTTACTAAAAAAAAGAGACATATTATTTGCAAAAAAATCTATGATTATTGGAGCTACATTTGGATTGATTACATCTTTATTTTTAATTTTAAGTGGAGATGAATCAGCTCATCAAGTTGCACTTAAACAACCAATGAAGTTAGCGGCTATGGAAGGACTTTATGAGGGTGAAAAAGATGCTGGTATTGTTGCAATTGGAATTTTAAATCCAAATAAAACTTTAGAAAATGATGAAAAAACTTTTATTTTTGAGTTTACAATACCTTACGCTTTATCTTTTTTGGGGTATCATAACATTAATGCTTTTGTTCCTGGAATTAAAGATTTAATTTATGGTAATGAAGATCAAGGAATTATAAGTACACAAGAAAAAATGCTAAAGGGAAAGTTGGCCGTTGAGGCTTTAGAAACCTATAAAGAGGCAAAAAAATCAAGTGATGAATCAAAAATGATTGAAGCTAGAAAAATCTTGGACGAAAATATGCAATATTTTGGTTATGGACATATAAAAAATCCACAAGATGTGATTCCTCCCATCTCAATAAATTTTTATTCATTTCATATAATGGTAATTTTAGGAAGTTGGTTTACCCTACTTTTTATTATTGTTCTATTCTTATCTACTAAAAGAGATATTATGAATTACCCAATTATTTTAAAAGCTACTTTATTTACTATACCTTTAGGATATATTGCAAGTGAAGCAGGATGGATTGTTGCAGAAGTTGGAAGACAACCTTGGGCTATACAAGATTTAATGCCTGTGGGAATTGCTGCTACAAAAATTGCAACTACAAATGTAATGATAAGTTTTTTTATATTTGCAATACTTTTTACATTGTTACTTATAGCCGAAATCAAAATAATGACCAAACAAATCAAAATTGGTCCAGACAAGGAGCATTAATATGGGCTTTGGATCGCTTGAACTTTTAACACTCCAACAATATTGGTGGATAATAATATCTTTATTAGGAGGTCTTTTTGTATTTATAATGTTTGTTCAAGGAGGACAAACCTTAATAGATAAATTAAGTGAAAATGAAACTGAGAAAACTATGTTAATAAATAGTATAGGAAGAAAATGGGAACTTGGTTTTACAACTTTAGTTCTATTTGGTGGAGCATTATTTGCTGCTTTTCCACTATTTTATTCAACAAGTTTTGGTGGAGCTTACTGGGTGTGGTTAGCAATACTTTTTTGTTTTATTATTCAAGCTGTTAGTTATGAATATAGAACAAAACCAAACAATTTTCTTGGACAAAAAACCTATGAAAATTTTTTAAAAATAAATGGAAATATTGGAACATTTTTATTAGGTGTTGCAATTAGTACATTTTTTAGCGGAAGTGAATTTATAGTTGATAGTAATAACTTTGTAGATTGGCAAAATTCATTAAGAGGTTTAGAAGCACTACTTAATCCTTATAATTACTTACTTGGCTTTTCGCTTGTTTTTTTAGCAAAAATAAGTGGAGCTTTATATTTTATAAATAATATAAATTATGAAAAAATTAGAGAAAAAGCTGTTTATTCTATAAAAATAAATATGATTTTTTTCTTAGTTTTCTTTTTAGGATTTATATTTTGGATTCTTACAAAAGATGGATTTGCAGTGCAAAACGATGGTATTATTTTCTTACAAGAATACAAATATCTTCAAAATTTTATAGAAATGCCTATTGTTTTAAGTATGTTTTTAATTGGTGTTATTATGGTTATAGTTGCAGTTTTTGTGACAATTACATTTAAAAAAACGTGTTGCATAAAAACAGGTGGAATTGGAATAGTTCTAACTGTTATGGCTGTGCTTTTAAATGTTGGTTTTAATAACACATCATACTATCCATCAATATCCGATTTGCAAAGTAGTTTAACTATTATGAACAGTTCAGGAAGTCATTATACACTTATGACTATGAGTTATGTTTCTTTAATGGTACCTTTTGTATTAGCTTATATAGCTTATGCTTGGTACAGTATGGATAGAGTAAAAATTACAAAAGATGAAATAGAATCTTCTGATTCTCACAATTATTAAAAATGAGTATGAATTATGGAATATATTAGTGAATTAATCTGGTTAAGTCTTTGGCCCATTGTTATATATCTTGGATATAAGTTTTCTATGAAAAATGCAACAAAGGAGATTAAATGATTGCAATACCGTTAAATAATGAAGAAGAAAATAGTGGTTTATCAAAAAAATTTGGAAAAGCGAAATATTTTGCTTTTATAAATAATAATAAAATTGAGATTTTAAAAAATGAACAAGAAGATAAAAAAGCAGTAGTAAGTTGGTTAAAAGATAAAAATGTAAATATTCTTATTGCTTTTCATGTAGGAGAAAAAACTTTTCAAAATTTAAAAGATAATGGTATAAAAGTATATTTTTCTGGTACAAATAAAATTAAAATAGATGAAGTATTATTAAAATATGCAGATGGAGAGTTACCAATTTTGAATAAATTAAGTTTTTTATGTCATGTCGTATAATCTAGAGGAAAGTAGAGAATATCTCTCTACTTTTTTTCAATAGTTGCACTATTTCTAGAAGTTTTTAGAACTACAACTTTTTCACCTTCTTTAAACTCTTTCTCATCAAGTTTTGAATCTATTTCCCAATAAGTCCCTTTATAAAAAACTTTTGAATTTTTTATCTCACCTATTCCTTTTTCATTAAAAAAATCATCTGATATTTCCATTTTTGATTTTAAAAATTTTTCTAAAACTTTTTTTCTTAAAATCAATATTAAAAATAATGAAATCAAGGAAACAATAGCTAATTGCCAAACAGCTCCTGAAAATATAAAAAAATAACTAATTAAAGCAACTATAATAAAACCTATTCCAAACCAAATAAGAATAAATGAAACTATTAAAGCTTCTAAAGCTATCAAAGCTACACCTATTGCTAATAATATATATGGATCAACAGCACTAAGCATTATTTGTAACTCCATTACTTACACCTTTGAAAAAAGCATCTCCTAAAACAGATGTTGAACCTATCATTTGAGAAACTTCATAAGGTAAAATCATTTTATCAGTTGAGTTACTTTCAGCCAATGCTCTAAAGGCTGCAATTCTATCTTTTGCTAGTAAAAATTCTGCTGCTTTTTCATTTTCCACCATTGAAATATTAATCAATCTCATAGCTTCTTGTTGCCCTGCTGCCATTTGTTCTTGTTCATATCTTTTTGCATCAGCCATTCTTTCGATTGCTTCCGCTTTTAAAACTTCTTCTTGTTTAAATGCTTCTGCTTTTCTAATCACTGCTTCTTTATCTGCTCGTGCTTTTGTTTCAATGGCTCTTTTTTCTCTTTCTGCTTCCATTTGCATATTCATAGCTCTTTCAATTTCAGCAGGAACTGAAATATCAGAAATTTCAACTCTAGTTACTTTGATTCCCCAGTTTGTTGCAGCACTTCCTAATTCATTTTGTAATTTTGCATTAAGTGTTTCTCTATTTGATAAAGTATCATCTAAATCCATTCCACCAATTTCAGCTCTTAAAGTTGTCATTGCAAGATTTGCAATTGCATTTTTAAAATCAACTACATTATAAGTTGCTTGCATTGCATCATCAACTTTACAAAAAACTATTCCATCAATAGAAATATTTACATTATCTCGTGTAATAACTGATTGTTTTTCTATATCAACTAATTGTTCTCTTGAAGTAAGAACTGCTCTTACTCTATCAATAATTGGAATAATAATATGAAAACCACCATGCAGAACTTTATGAAACTTTCCTAATCTTTCAATTAAGTATAAATCTGATTGTGGAACAATTTTTACACCTTTTACAATAATAATCAAAACAAAAAATATTATTGCAATAGCAAATACAATACTTGGTTCCATTGAATTTCCTTTTTTTAATTTAAAATTACATCTATAATATAATAATTTATTTTAAAGCAAAGCTTTTAAATAATTATATTTTTCAAATTTAGATTGAACTTATTTCCAGACTCTAAAGTTTCAATATTTATCAAAATTTTATTTTTATCACAAAATTCTTTTACCATAGCAAGTCCTAAACCAAAACCATCATGAGAAGGATTTTCTTGGAAATATTTATCAAAAACTATAAAAAGATTTTTAGTGTCAATTTTTTCACCAGAATTATAAATTGATAAAATTGAGTTTTTATAGCTAATTTCTACTATTGGATTTTCTTTAATATTGTATTTTATTGCATTTGAAATAAGATTATCAATAGTTTTTAAAAAACCATTCATATCGCTTTTAACTTTTATATTTGGTATATTTACAAAAATTTTTGTATCATTTTTTATATCATCAAATTTTTCAATAGAAGTATTTATAATCTCATCTAAAAAAAACTCTTGTTTATCTATTTTATCAATCTCTTTTTTTATATTATATTCCATATTCTCATATAATTTTAAAAGATTATTACTAGCTTGTTTTATTCGTTCTAATCTTTTTAAACTCTTTTCATCTGTAATTGTTTTTTCTAAAAGTTGAGTATTCATTTTTATAGTTGAAACTGGAATATTTAGTTCATGAATAGTCTCTTTAATACTAAGTTCTAATTTCTCATCACTTTTAAACAATGGTTTTAAAATAGAGATTGAAAAACTTAGAAATATAGATAAACCTAAAATTATTAAAGGAACAATTATATATATAAAATTATCTTGATTTAGACCAAATTTAGAGATAAAAAAATAGTTTAAATACAAAATAATTACTAAACAAAAAGTAAAGATTATAGATATTGAGATTAAAAAATCTCTTTTTTTAGAATTCAATTTTATATCCTATACCTTTTATATTTGAAATTGAATCTTTATTTTCAAAAAGTTTTTTGATTTGATTTATATAAACTCTAATTGAACCTTCACTATAACCTTCACTTGTAGCCCAAAGTTTTGAAATAATCATCTCTTTTGTAACTATTTCTCCTCTATTTTCTATGAATAATTCAAATAATTCTAAAACTTTTACTGGAAGATTTAAATCAATTCCATTTTCATAAACTCTTTTATTCAAAGGATTAAAAGTTAAATTATCTGATAACTTTATAATATCAAATTGTTTTTTATTTCTTTTCAATAAAGCTTTTATTCGTAAAAGTAACTCATCTAAATCAGCTGGCTTTTTCAAATAATCATCGCAACCTTTTAAAAAAGCATCATGTAAAGTATCTTTATCTTTATATGAAGTCAAAAATATAGTTGGGGTGTTATCTTCACTTTTTCGTAAATTTAATAATAAATCAAGACCATTTATTTTTGGAACATTTATATCAAAAATATATAAATCATAGTTTTTTTCATAATTTAGACTTAAACACTCTTCACCATCACTTGCAATATCGACAATAAAACCTTCATCACTTAAAAAATCTTCAAGTGTTGAGGAAAAAAGTTCATCATCTTCTAAAACTAAAATTTTATACAAAAATAATCCTTACTTAACAGCTATATTTATTATATTTATTTTTTGTTAAATAGTTGATAATTTTTACAAACAAGGGAAAAAAAGAGTTCAAAATATTATATTATCTATAAATTATAGTAAATCTAAAGATATTAATATTAATTTGCTACAATAAAGGTTTTAAAAATAATTTTTAGGATGTTTAATGGCAAAAAACTTACTTTTACCTTTTGGATTTCTTATTCTTGCAT
>Ga0265295_1000220_pt1 | contig 118608 bp, 104 predicted proteins | sample Munlansysbiofilm_FD_192503 | JGI IMG/M metagenome (GOLD analysis project Ga0265295, IMG submission 192503) | Leachate microbial communities from a municipal landfill in Southern Ontario, Canada - Methane capture system biofilm | ecosystem: Engineered > Solid waste > Landfill > Unclassified ...
TGCGGTAGCCCCGAAGGTGTTGTTTTTCTTCCACTCCATGATGCCGACAATGATCTGCCCCAGGCCGCCGTAAAAAATTCCCATGGACAGAATCATGGCATCCAGGGGGAAGAATCCGGCATTGTGCAGGTTGAGCAGCACGGTGGTCATACCGAAGCCGAGCAGACCCAGCGGTGCAGGGTTGGCAGTAGTGTCCTGTAATGACATGTTCTGAACTTGGTTGCTCATGTGTTCTCTCCTTGTGTGATAGATTACATTGGATAACAGGTTGTGCCTCAAGGGCGTCGTTGCATTTACTATTTAAGACGAAGGTTAAATTATAGAATAATGTTTTGCACTCATTGTGCCAATTTTTAGTTACAATGAAAAAATCATCTAAGTTGCTGTTATTAATGGATAAATTTTTCACAATAGCTGTTTTGGAATCTATGCTGTGCAACAGGTGTTTTTGCAAAAGTGCGAATTGGATGCTGTGTCAAAGGGCCTTAACCAAAATATGGCGTAAATATTACTTTAAAATCAGATACTTAGATATTTTTGCAGCTGTGCAAAATTTCTTTTGGTTTTTTGCAAATAACAGCGGTGCCTGGCCTCGGCCACTATCTTGCATCCCGTGGACGCGGGTAAAGCCCCGCTGCAAGCGGCAAATTTCTACGGCTGTTGTGACCCCAGTGGGAGCAGCGTTTTATGGAACAGCTCGTTGAGTACCAGCCCGAGCCCAGCGTAGAGGGCACTGAGACCACACAGTATCCCGGAATAGCCTGCGATATGGACAAGCGTTGTCGATGTTGCTGCGGTTCCGGTTGCCAGCAGGATAAAAAACAGCAGCAGCAGGCCAAAGGTCACCCTGATTGCCCAACTGTGGCGAAAACTTGCCAGAAATATCACTGCGGAAATAACCGCCCAGATGCTCAGGTAAACTCCGGCAACCTTAGGCGAAGCTGGGGCATAGATGCCAGCTGCCGTGCCGATGTTTGTCGCAACCAGACAGAGCCAGAACAAACCATAAATAGAAAATGCTGCCGCTGCGAAAATATTGTTTTTCTTCCACGCCATCACCCCGACTATGATCTGTTCTATTCCGCCACAGAAGATACCCATTCCCAGAAGCATGGCATCCATGGGAAAGAAACCGGCAAAATGTAGATTCAGCAGCAGCATGGACATCCCCAGCCCGATCAGCCCAAGGGGCACCGGATCTGCCGTAGTTTCGTGGACCAGGTATGCAGGGCAGGTGGGACGGGAGGATGCTTGGATTAAAGTCGAGCTTGAGCCACAGAGCGCCGTATGGATTACCGTCTGGGGCGCACCCTGTTTTAGTGCTGCCTTGGGGTGGGCGGAGGGGTGAAATTCAGGCCGGTGCGCCAGTACTTGTTGCAGCATGATTGCGGCCGGCCACTTTACCTGAAACGGTTTGACTACAGGGTTGCCTTCGGAGCCGGGCCTGGATGGCGGGGGTTGAAAGCTGGAGCTGTTTATTTTCATATGGACTCCCGCAGCGTAGTGGCGCTGCCCGGTATATGCACCGGGCAGCTTGTGCCTGTGAAACTATTTAGCTTTTTATTTTAACCGGCACCGCCCCTAATGGCGCGATTTCACGCTCGAACACCTCGTTGAGAACCTGCGCCAGCCCGGCGTAGATCGCGCTGAGACCACAGAAGATCCCTTCGTAGCCGGCGATCACTTTTAACGCGGCATTGCCACTGAAATCGGCGGCGGCGAGGAGGAAGAACAGGATCATCAGTGAACCGAAAACAACCTGCAAGGCCCTGTTGAGTCTGAAGGTGCCCAGAAACAGAACTGCGGTGAACAGCCCCCAGCAGGTGAGGTAGAAACCCATCGCCTGCGGCGTGGAGGCCGCGACGACGCCGGTTTTAGGGAGCAGAATGAGTGCGACCAGGGTGAGCCAGAACAAGCCATACGAGGTGAATGCGGTAGCCCCGAAGGTGTTGTTTTTCTTCCACTCCATGATGCCGACAATGATCTGCCCCAGGCCGCCGTAAAAAATTCCCATGGACAGAATCATGGCGTCCAGGGGGAAGAATCCGGCATTGTGCAGGTTGAGCAGCACGGTGGTCATGCCGAAGCCGAGCAGACCCAGCGGCGCAGGGTTGGCAGTAGTGTCCTGCAGGGACATGTTCTTAAATTGATTGCTCATGAATTCTCTCTCCTCTGTTTCCTGATTGAGTGTGGGCGCTGCGCAGTGCAGCATTTCTGGATGATAGCTGGATAGCTCCCTGAATTTCATGCACTCGGTGTAGTCATCGGCGCAGTAGTCGATAATCATCTTGATATCGTGGTTGGAGATATATTCGCAACCTACGTCACAGTAATCTTCGTTTTTTCCAAAAAAAGGGCATACGCTTATATCCTGCATTGCACTCCCCGCTCCTTAGTGTGGGTGTTATGCAGGAGTAATTGCATAGCGCGTGCCACTTCAGGATTATTCTGCTAAAAGTCTTTTATTCCGAAGGGTTATGCAGGAAAGATGCATTTGGAAGTGCGAAGGAAAATTTGAGGTTTTGCATTTATGCAAATGGATGTGGAACTGGGATCAGAGAGGTTGCCGGCTGGCAGCGAGGGGTGGATCGGCGGTGGGTCGGCACGTAAGCAGCCGAAATATAAAGAGTTATGTTAAATTGGTCTGTGCGGTGTCTGGCTCCGCACAGACAAAATAACGCGCTGGCCGTCCTTTTTGCATTTATGCAAAACATTCACGAAAAATACTCCTTACTGATGGAGTGCTTTTTCAGTTTGCGGTAGATAGTGGCCATATTCATCCCCGCCAGCCGGGCGGCTTCCTCCACGTTGCCTCTGGTTTTCTGGAGCAGATTATGCAGATATTCTGTTTCAAAATCTGCCAGCGCCTGGCTGTACTCGGCGTCCAATTCGGGGTTCGCTTCCGAAGATTCCCGTTCCTGCTGGGCCGCACTTGTTGCAGAGGGGGCACATGCCGGTGTGCTGGCTCCGGCATGGGGGTACAGGAACTGTTGCAAAGTTTCAAGATCGATACGCCCACTGTCGACCATGGTCATGCAGGCTTCAATAATGTTTTCCATCTGGCGGATATTTCCCGGCCAGTCGAAGGTGCACACCAGTTGCATCGCCTCTGCGGTAAGTCCTCTTACCTCGGTGCCAAATTTTTTATTATTCTTCTTTATGAAGTGGGTAACCAGCAGGGGTAGATCCTGGCGCCGCTGGCGCAACGGGGGTAAATGGATATTGACGACGTTAAGGCGGTAGAACAGATCTTCGCGCAAGGTTCCATCTGCCATGGCCTGCTTTAAATCTGAGTTGGTGGCGGAAATAATCCGGGTGTCTACCTTGATGGGCTGGGTGTCTCCCAGGCGCATGAATTCGTGTTCCTGCAGAAAACGCAGCAGGGTCTGCTGCACATTCATGGGCAGGTTTCCCACCTCGTCCAGAAACAGGGTGCCACCGTCGGAGGCTTCGAGAATCCCCTTCCGATCGGCGTTGGCGCCGGTGAACGCCCCTTTTTTGTAACCGAACAATTCACTCTCAAGCACGTTGGCGGGTAGCGCACCACAGTTTATCGCCATGAAGCGGGCATTTTTCCGCGCGGAATTGGCGTGAACAGCCTGCGCTATCACCTCCTTGCCCGTCCCCGACTCACCGGTTATAAGGACAGAGGTGTCACGCAGGGCAACCCTGCGCACAATATCCATTACCCCTTTCAGGCCGGAGTCTGCGCCGATGATGCTGCTGAAATTCAGGTGGCCCGCAAGTTTTTGTTTAAGCTGCTGATTCTCTGTTTCCAGCTGGTTGGCGTGGAGAGCGTTTTTGACCCGGTACAGAAGTTCCTCCGGTTCAAAGGGCTTTGTGAGCATATCGTAGGCCCCTTTGCGCAGCGCCTGAATGGAGGTCTCGACCGTGGCGTAGGCGGTGATCATGATTACCGGGACATGACTATCAAGGGCGCGAATCTTCTGCAGAACTTCAAGTCCATCCATCCCCGGCATTTTAATGTCGCTGATAACCAGATCGTAGGCGTCGGGCTGGAATGCCTCAATCGCCTTAAAGGGACTGGTAAAGCTCTGGACCTGATAGCCGCTGTCGCCCAGCACCGCCTCAATCATGCGGCACAGCCCTTCTTCGTTGTCGATAAGGAGAATTCGGTTTTGTTGCATAATACTTATCAATGCTCCGGGTGCAGGGGGAGACGCAGCGTTACGCTGGTGCCTGCGCCGAGGCGGCTGTGGATCTGGATAGTGCCCTGGTGCTGCTCCACGATCTGTTTGGAGATCGCAAGACCCAGGCCGGTGCCGCGCTCTTTGGTGGTAAAGAACGGTTCATAGATGCGTTCGAGGGTTTCATTATCCATGCCGCACCCGGTGTCGGTTATGCGAATAATGACCTCATCATCCTCCAGTGCACTTTCTACCACGATTTCGCCGTTATTGCGAATCGCGCCGCCGGCGTTGAGGAGCAGATTGATAGCGATCTGGCGCATCTGGTCGCCGTCAACCTCTACCGGGGGGAGGTCTGCGGCAAAATTGCAGCGGATGTGGACATGGTGCATATCTGCATGATTGGCGGCAAAATTGACGATTTGTTCCAGCAGGGCGTTGAGGTCTGTAACCTCAAGAACAGACTTGGGGGTGCGTGCATAGCTGAGCAGATCCTGCACAATTTTTTTGCAGCGTTTGCTTTCGCGCTTTATCTCATGGATGTAGGTATAGTTAGGATCGTCGGGGTCAATTTTCCCCTCCAGATACCCAGCATATCCAAGGATCACTCCGAGGGGATTGTTGATTTCGTGCGCAACCCCCGAGGACAGAATCCCCAGGGACGCCATCTTCCCGTGCTGCGCCAGACTTTCTTCCATCTCCTTGTTTTTCTGGATTATTTCCGTCATTTTATTGAACGTCTGCGCCAGTTCTCCGAGCTCGTCGGTGGTGGTGATCTCCATTTTTTCCCGCATGTGCCCCGCTTTTACCCGCCGGATCACCTGGATCATGTGTTGGATGGGGCGGGTGATGACGCTGGAAACCCAGGTTACGAGTACCAGCGAGAAGAGCCCGGCCGCCATGGTGGTTAGCAGGGTTATCTGCGCAGTATCAGAGCTGATCCGGTCTGCGCTTTCATAGAACTCATCTTCATAGCAGCCTACAGCGACAATCCAGTCCCAGGGGGGGAAATACTCGTAGCGGACAATCTTGTAGCGCGGAGCTTCAAGGGCGCTGTTCTGCCACGGATACCGGATCCACCCCTGCTGCGTTTCACACATCTGCCGGATAAATGCGTTGCCGTCGGAATCGCGGATGTCGTAGAAGTTTTCCCCCTCCTGCTCTGGATGGATGGTGAAGGTTCCGTTGGTGTCCATGGCGAAGATGTAGCCGGTTTTTGCCACCCGTTTTTGCTTTATCTTGTTCTTGAGCTCTTCCAGCGCCTGGTGTTCATAGGCTGCGTTGGCGTAGCTCTCCTCGATATATCCGGCGGCGGCGATGATCCAGTCCCATTCAGGAAAATAGGAGTAGAGTGCGAGCTTCTCCCGGTAATCGGTGTCGCCCAGCACCTCATTGCGCCAAGGATAACGCATCTGGTGGACGGTTTCAGGGGGGGAGTTGCGGGCGGTCTCGATCATTTCGCGGATGAATGTGCGCCCGTTGCCATCCTCTTCGGCAAGGATATTTTCCCCCTCGCGCGCGATGTGGGTCTGGAGCACGCCTGCGCTGGAGAGGGTGTATACATATCCGCTGGCTCCGATACTGATCTGTTTCAGCAGTCTCCCTGCCTGGCGGCGGGCCACCTCCGGCGTAAGACTGCCCTCTTGCTCGAGACGATGTTTCTCCTTCACCATATCGTATGCAACCCGCAACAGGTTTTCGAGCTCGCGCGTAAAGTCTTTTTTACGCTCCTGTTGGTAAACCTGAAATTGTTGATGATGAGATTCGAGCAGATGGCGGGTGAACGCCGCCATGTGTTCCAGGTCGGCGCGGCTGGCTTGGTTGATACCACTGCGAGCCAGGTCGGAGGCATTGTAGCCGACAATGTTGCCCACCAGCAGCAGCGGGAGAAAGACCAGTGGCAGGATTATGCTCAGCAGTTTCCAGCGCAGCTTCATGTTTTTAAACATGGTTGCTATAGACATTGTTCTGCATATCCTCTAAGGAGAAAGTCCGCTTTTGGTATCAGGTAGAGAAAATGCGCGGTGGTAATGGCGGATCTGGATCAGAGCGATTTTACATGCGCTGAGGATGGGCACCCCAATGATCATCCCCAGAACGCCATATATCCTCCCCCCCATTATGATTGCCAGGATCACCAGCAGGGGATGGAGGTTGGCATAACGGGAAATAAGAATCGGAATCAGGATGAAATTGTCGAGGATCACCTGGATGATAACTATGTACAGGATCACGATCCACCAGAACTGGGTTCCAAAGCCGAGATCAATCATGGCGATGGTGATTCCGGGGATCATCCCCACCAGCGGCCCCACATAGGGGATAAGGTTGGTTACCCCGGCAAAAACCCCCAGCAGCGGGGCATAGCGGATATCGGTCAGGCTGAGTCCGGCGGTTACGCACACTCCGATGATGGTGGCTTCGATGATGCGCCCGCGCACAAATCTGGCGGTCTGGCGGCTGATAAGGTAGGAGAGGTCGTGCGCCATTTCAAAGTAGCGATTGGGTGCCATAGCGATAAGGCTGCGCCGAATGTTCGCCCCATCGCGGATAAAGAAAAACGCGAACAGCGGCACCAGAATCAACAGGCTGCCAAGCTTGAATGCCGATTTAGGTGTGGCCACGATGAGAAAAGAGAAGAACTTTTCCGCGCCGGAGCGTACTGTTTCGGTCAGGTCGTAGTGTGCCAGAAAAGGGAACTCCTCCTGCCAGGAGAGCTGTGCCTCCTTGAGGTAAGTTATCAGCCCTGCAGTGTAGCGGGGGAAATCCTGCAGCAAGGAGATCCACATCTGCTGGGAGTAGGCCACCAGCCAGCTGCCGGAAAACCACAACATGGCCGCGATAGCGAAAAAGATGGCCAGGGTGGAGCGGCTGCGCGGGATGTGGTATTTTTCCAGTTTGCTGACCACAGGGTCGAGCACAAGGGCTGCAGCTACAGCCAGAATCAGCGGAACAAAAATTCCGGCAGCGGCCGAGCGCAGCGCCAGAGCGATGGTTGACGCCGAGGAGAAGAGCGCCAGGCCACTGGCCAGCGCCGCGGTCATCACCAGATAGAAAAACAGAAACTGGGCGCGGGTTATATTCATCGGTACTTATGTTGCTCCATTTGTGGTCTGGCGGCGCAATTCCAGGATGGCGTTCTGCAGCCGTTCACTGATAACGGAGGTGAGGCCGAGTAAAATCCGGGTGGCAATCTCCGGATGGCGCTCCGCGACGGCGAACAGGTCGGAGCGAAACAGCCCGGCCAGTTCGCAGTTTTCGCTGCATGAAGCGGATATAACCCGCGGTGCCGGAGTTGCGATGGTGGTTTCGCCAAAGAAATCGCCGGGGCCGAGGACACTCAAATCTTCGCGCCGATTGTACTGGTCACGGGTGAACAGGGTGACATGCCCGCTGCGGATGATATACATTCCTGAACCGGGGTCGCCCTGCTCAAAGATGATCTCGCCCGCTTCGTAATTGCGGGTATGGAGCAGGGTCTTTATATAGTTGAAATCGCGCTTCTTCAGATGTGAAAATACCGCGATGCGCTGCAGGAAAGCACTCAGGCTTTCCTCTTCTTTATTGAGGCGAAATACTCTGTTCCACAGATTCTGCATTGAATGCTCTCCATACCGGGCTCTTCTAAGTGCCGCAAGCGGGCAATTCGGCTGCGATTCTATATCATCCGGGGCGGATAAAACCAGCTAAATCCCCGTTGCCGGAGACAACCGCAGCGACGCTGCTGCCTGCAGTTAGATATATGGCAAAAAGGAGCCAGGGGTGGAGCGTGATGAGGGGGCTCGACGTAGGGCCTTTTTGTCGGGCCACCATCCGGGCGCAGGAATTGTTCTATAGTTATGTACCTTGTATTTGACACTCTTTGCGAAAGCATCAATGTTACGCGACATAGGGGGCACCCATGCGAGCGAATGAGCTGTTTGAAGAGGGGAGAAATTGTTGGCGTATCTGTCGAGCCGACAAGGCGGCGGTGCTGGTTGATGGAGCAGCCTATTTCAGTGCATTGGCGGATTCCCTGGAACAGGCCCGCCATAGCATCTTCATTGTCGGATGGGATATAGACAGTCGTATTCGGTTGCGTCGCGATTCTGAGGGTGAGCCGCCGCTTGGCGATTTTCTGAACAATCTGGCAGAGCAGCACCGGGATTTACACATCTATGTGCTCAATTGGGACTTCGCTATGCTTTACGCGCTGGACCGGGAGCCTTTGCCGGTTTTCAAGTTCGGGTGGAATGCCCATAAAAGGCTTGAATTCAAGCTTGACGCACATCATCCTGTCGGGGCTTGCCATCACCAGAAATTAGTGGTGGTCGACGATTGTCTTGCCTTCTGCGGAGGCATCGATCTAACCCATGGAAGATGGGACAGGCCGCAGCATGCTCCTTATGACCCGAAGCGGCACGACAACGGAGTGGACCAGCCACCTTTTCACGATGTACAAATGATGGTGTCCGGCGCGGTGGCGGAATCTCTTGGGGAACTCGCGCGGCGGCGCTGGCAAGGTGCCGGAGGGGAAAAGCTGGCAGGGCACTCACCCTCGAACCTTGATTGCTGGCCTCAGAATGTTGAAGTTGAGTTTTATGACGTTCACGTTGCCATCAGCCGCACCGAACCATTATATGAAGATGAAGCAGAAGTGGTGGAAGTCAAACAGATGTGGATTGATGCTGTTGCCGCGGCGCAGCGCTGCATCTATATTGAAAATCAATACCTCACAGCGTCCGAAGTGGTGGACGTCCTCGTTTGTCACCTCCAGCGGGAGCGGGGGCCGGAGATCGTCATTGTGCTGTCACGTCAGCATACCGGGTGGCTCGAGGAGGCGACCATGGGAGTTCTGACACAGCGCCAGGTTAACCGTCTGCGTGGAGTTGACCGGCATGATCGGTTGCGCATTGTATACCCTGAATACACCGATCTTGGGGAAGATTTTATCAAGGTGCACGCAAAGGTGCTGGTGGTGGATGATGTGCTGGTGCGGGTTGGTTCCTCCAATCTCAATAATCGCAGTATGGGGCTCGATACAGAATGTGATCTGAGCCTTTTTGCCGAAGATGATGAGACCCGTAGGTCCGTGAGTCGGTTACGCTGGCGGCTGCTGGGGGAGCACCTGGATATGGAAATTGATGAGGTTGAGAAGGCGCTGCGTCGCGAAAACAGCATGATCTCGCTGATTGATAAATATCGTGATAAGCCGCGTTCTCTGCGCCCTTTCGATTGGCAGATTGATCCTATATACGAGAGTATGGTGCCCAATGGCTCCGTAGTTGATCCACAAAAGCCGCTTCAGTTTGAGGTCCCGAACGCCCAGATCCTCGCAGGTGATAGCGAGGCTCTATATGAAAAAAATAAAATCGGTCTGAATAAAATATTTACTCTGCTCGTTCTGATCGGGGCGGCTCTGTTTCTGGCAGCAGCTTGGCGCTGGATGCTGCACAGAGAATATCTCGACCTGGATCAATTGCGCGAGTGGGCCGGGTGGGTGAGAGAAGGGAGTTTTACACCGCTTGTTCTGATGCTGGTCTATATTGTCGGCGGATTGATGTTGCTACCGGTTACCGCCTTGATTCTGGTAACAATTCTTACTTTCGGTCCTTGGTGGGGAGGTGGATATGCCTTGTTGGGCTCCTTGCTCAGTGCGGTCATCACTTATGGGGTCGGGCGCTGGGGTGGACGTGATGCCGTGCGACAGATCAGTGGAGCACGCCTCAATAGAATCAGTAAACGGTTGGAGCAAAGTGGCATGTTGGCCGTTATGGCGGTACGTCTGCTGCCGATAGCACCTTTTACGGTAGTAAATCTGGTTGCCGGGGCTTTGCGTATCCGGTTTGTGGATTTTTTATTTGGGACCCTCGCTGGAATGGGGCCGGGAATTATCATGCTTGCCGTTTTTGGCAAGGGGCTTGAGCAACTAATACAGAACCCGGACCTGAAATCAATATTGATTTTCCTCCTTATCGTGCTTGGGGCCGGCGGGTTGCTCTGGGGGCTGCGCAAAAAGGTGGGGCACAAAACAGAGCGCAATCTCGAGCGCACAACGGACTCATGATTTGCCACGGTGGGAAGACCAGCAAGGCCCTGTTGCGGGTGGCCAGCTATAACATCCATGAGGGTATCGGAGGCGACAGGATTCGAGATCTGGAACGGGTAGCAGGTGTTATCAATGATCTGGATGCCGATGTGATCGCCTTGCAGGAGGTTCATGTGAAATTTGGCGGTAAAGCCCAACGCCGCCAGCTTGAGTTCCTCGCACAGGCGACGAAAATGACGCCTGTGCGCGGGGTGACGATGATGCGCCCCGATGGTCATTATGGCAATGCTGTGCTTGTCCGTATCCCGATATTAAATGAATGTCTGCATGATCTCAGCTTCTCGGGGCGCGAACCGCGCGGCGTGATCGATCTGCTTATTGAGACAGATATGGGACCTGTCAGATTTATGGCCACCCATCTGGGGCTGTATCCTGGTGAGCGGCGTTATCAGGTCCGTCGTCTGCTGGCATGGGTTGAAAGGGCCCAGCACCCGGTTGTTCTGGCTGGAGACTTCAACGAATGGTTTCCTTGGGGACGGTCGGCGCGTTGGCTGGCCCGGTCTTTTGCCTCTCAGTCTCAGCTCTCACCCCGCACTTTTCCGGCACGATATCCCCTGTTCAGACTCGACCGTATCTTTGTCTCTCCCCCTTTACGGATTGTGCGTCACGATGTGATCGACCGGGGTCTTGCCCGCATCGCCTCCGATCACCTGCCATTGCTGGCGGTAATCGAAAAAGGATAGAATTCAGGAGTGGTCACTCAAAAGGGGACAACGAGGGGAACGGAGCGCCAGGCAGGCTAGATTTCCCGGTAAGGAGGACGGGCATAAGTACTGGTAGTTGCAAGGTTCAGTCTGCCATGTGTAAAAGAAAATAGATCGTAGCAGGGTTTATAGAAAGAATTTTTTGTACGCAGAACAGCGTATGCCGCGATACCTTTATACAGCGCACCGCTGGCATATTGCGTACAAAGCAAAGGGCTGAAAGAACACCAGCTGGCCTCAGGGGTACGTTATAATCACATTGGCCGTGACAGAGAATCCTGACATTTTTGCTGAATATCTGCGCAGATTATTTATTAACCCTCGGCTGATATGAGATTGCGATGGCAGAGCTTAAAGATATAAATCTGGAGCATATCCCCACCAGTTGTGGAGTCTACCTGATGTACGATGCGGCAGGGCAGGTTATCTATGTGGGGAAGGCCCGCAATCTGCGTGCCAGGGTGCGCCAGTATGTGCGTGGCGATGACAAGCGCGCCCAGATCCAGTTTCTGATGCAGCGGGCAAAACAGCTCGAAACAGTACTGACCGATACCGAAAAAGAAGCGCTGATTCTGGAAAATACCCTGATAAAGAAGCACAAGCCGCGCTACAATATCAACCTGCGGGATGATAAGACCTACGTCTCTTTGCGTATTGACTTAAACGAGGAGTACCCGGCGTTGAAGGTGGTGCGGCGGGTGAAGCGGGATAAGGCCCTGTATTTTGGCCCCTATGCCTCCGCCGGAGCTTTAAAGCAGACATTAAGGGAGATTCAGCGCATTTTCCCCCTGCGGCGCCATGCGTGGACCCAGTGCCGCCGCCGTGAGCGCCCCTGCCTGTATCACCAGATCGGCCAGTGCAGTGCTCCGTGCCATGGCAAAATCGGGTATGCTGAGTACCGCGCCCTGGTGCAGGGGGTGATAAAGTTTCTGTCAGGACGCCAGACCGAGGTGGTGGAGGATTTACGCCGCCGGATGGAGGCAGCCTCCGCTTCTATGGCCTTTGAAGAGGCGGCCCGCCTGCGTGATCAGATAGCAGCCATCGAAGAAACCCTGCAGCAGCAGAAGATGGTGAGCACCGATGGTGCCGATATGGATGTGATCGGGATGGCGCACCTCGAAGCAGAGGTGGAGCTGTGTATGCTGTGTGTGCGGGGGGGACGTCTGGTGAGCCGGCTCACCTTTGCGTTGCGCTGGATCCAACCCGAGGATGAATTGCTCCTGGAGTTCTTACAGCGCTACTACAGCCGCGATCCGGTCATTCCGCCAACGCTGTTGCTGCCCCTCTGGCCGCACAGCCACGCGGTGCTGCAGCAATGGCTCGAAGAGCTGCGCGGGGGGAAGGTGAATCTGCGGGTCCCCCAGCGGGGCGAGCGTCGCGAACTGGTGCAGCTGGCACAGCGCAACGCCGCCGAGCACGCCCGCGTCCGTGGAGATCAGCGCGAGGCCCGCACTGCAGTGCTGGAACAGCTGCAAAGCGCCCTGCAGCTGCGGCGGCTGCCGGAACGGATGGAATGCTATGATATCTCCAACATCCAAGGGGAGCACTCCGTGGCGAGTATGGTGGTCGCCACCAACGGTGAAGCGGATACAGATGAGTATCGCCATTACCGCATCAAGACCGTGAGCGGAGCGGATGATTATGCCTCGATGCAGGAGGTGTTGCGCCGCCGCTTGACCCGCGGCATGCGCGAGGGGAATCTGCCCGATATGATTTTACTCGATGGGGGCAAAGGACAGCTCTCTTCTGCGTGCCAGGTTGTCGAAGAGCTGGGGCTGGAGCAGGAACTTGATCTGGTATCCATAGCCAAAAGCCGGGTAAAGCGCAATGTGCGTGGGCATGCGGTGGAGCGCAGCGAAGAGCGGTTTTTCCGGCCGGGGCGCAAGAACCCTATTATTCTGCGTGCCGGGTCCGCAGCGTTGTTCATGTTGGAGCGTCTGCGCGATGAGGCGCACCGTTTTGCTATAACCTATCACCGCCGCCTGCGCCACAAGGCCGGGCTTGAATCTGTACTAGAGCAGATCGAAGGGATCGGTCCGAAGCGCAGAGTGCGCCTGTTGCGCCATTTCGGCAGTGTGGCAAAAATCAAAAAAGCGAGTATGGACGAGTTGCAGCAACTTGAATGGCTGCCGCAAACGGCGGCGCAGGCGCTCTACACCTATTTCAACCCGGATGAATAGAAAACGGCACCCCCCGCATGCTCGGCCCATGTGCGGGGGGTGCCGTTGCTTTGGAGGGATATATGCTCAGAGGGATGGCGATATTGCTGGGGTTACAGTTGGTTGGAGAGCTGAGTACCTATGTGCTTAAAATTCCCTTGCCCGGCAGTGTCGTGGGGATGCTGCTGCTTCTGGCCGGACTGCGCGGCGGGATCCTCCGGGTGGATTGGGTACGGGAGGCGGCGGAGCTATTGTTGCAGAATATGTCGCTGCTCTTTGTCCCTGCCGGAGTTGGAGTTATGGTATACGCCGGGTTGATAACCCAGCACTGGCTCCCGCTGACCACGGCGACCATCTGTAGCACCCTGGCGGTGCTCGCAACTACCGGCTGGAGTGCCCAGTGGCTCGCGCGTAACCATGGTAACAAAGGGGGTAAATAATGTTGTCCGCATTGGTTCAGACCCCGTTGTTCGGCATAACTCTCACCCTGGTGGTGTATGAGGCTGCCACCTGGATATATCGCCGCTGGCCGCTGGCGCTGTTGAATCCGGTGATTTTAACCGCAGGATTCATTATTTTTCTGCTGAAGACGCTGCACATTCCATATGCAGATTATGCAGTCGGGGGGGATATCCTTCTGTTTCTGCTCGGGCCTGCGGTGGTCGCGCTGGGGTTGCCGCTGTACCAACGCCGCGCTGAGATTATCTCGCGCCTGCTCCCAACCCTGTGTGGGGTGACCGTGGGGGCGCTCACGTCTATCCTTTCCGCCACCGCAATATTGATGTTGTTTGGCAGCGGGAAAGCGTTGATCCTCTCCATGGCGCCGAAGTCGGTGACGACGCCGATAGCTATTGGCATTTCAGAGAAGATAGGGGGAATTGTCCCCTTGACGGCGGCAATTGTGGTGATTACCGGGTGCTTTGGTGGCATGGTGGGGCCGATCTTCTGCCGCGCGCTCCGCATCCGTGATCCCTTTGCAGTCGGCCTGGCCATGGGAACTGCGGCACATGGACTCGGCACCGGCAGAATGCTCGAAATAGATCGCTTCGGCGGCGCCATGGCCGGGCTCGCCATCGGCCTGAACGGAGTTATAACTGCGGCAATCATGCCGTTTTTTGTCGCCCTGCTGAGTTGAGCCGGGTGTCTTCCTGGCGGGTTATTTCACAAGCGCCTGGCAGGAGTGTGTTTCAATAAATAAGGAGAGCAATATGTCTGAACCCAAACCTGTTCAACCGCAAGGTGTGGTTGACTTGAAGGGCGAAAGTGATTGGCAGGAATTTGATGCCGCGGCACTGGTAGGTGAATCGCTGCGTTTTGTCTCCGGCGAACCGGACGGAGATCGATACCGAGTGCGCTACTATAAAGATGCACAGCAGCAGCTGCGTGCGCGGATCTGGTTTGGGCCCGAAACCCAGGGACCCCCGGAGCATGTGCATGGTGGAGCTATGGCGGCAGTGTTTGATGAGGTGTTGGGGCTCGCTGCCTGGGCCGCCGGGTACCCCATCGTGGTAGGGAATCTGAATGTGAGTTTTCGCAATTTACTCCCCATCCGCCAAGTGGCCACGGTGGAGAGCAGCATAGCGTCTGTAGATGGGCGCAAGGTGCTGGTGAAGGGGAAGCTGTGTGCAGGAGATATGGTGTTTGCCGAAGCCGAATGTCTGTGCATAACGCTGCCGGAGAAAAAGCTGGAGAAAAAGGTTCAGTAGCTGCACTGGCAACCCCGCCTGCGGCTGGGGCGCTGCATATCCAATAAAAAAGAGGGGTGTCCACCCGGACACCCCTCTTTTATTATTGGTTGCTTGTATTGGCATTGCTTACATTGGCGCCAGGCGTTCGCATTACTACTCGATGGTTACGTCGGCATTCTGAATGATAAGGTCATATTTATACCCGTAGCCGAAATCCTGGTTCTGCTCCAGGGTACCTTTTACTACCACCGTATCGCCAACCCCGGGTGTTGCTGCCGAAGTGATGGTAAGGTCGCGATTGCCTTCGCTGCCGTCCTGGAGGTGAATCCAGTTGGTTTTCATGATATTGGGGCTGAATTTAACCACCTTGGCACGAATGCCGATCTCCTGTCCGACGAGGGCTGTGCGCTGGGCAAAAACCTCAGCCAGTGTTTTACCCCCCTCCAGCGGTTTGAGGGTGGAAAAGTCTACCTCAACCTCAACCGGGGCGGGTCTGGCGTGGGCTTCATCATCCAGGTCACAGTTTTCGTGCCCAGCCATCCCCGGGTTTTCACTCAGAGCCATACCTTCCCCGGCGACAGCGACATTGCCGGCAAAATGTACCACGTCAAAATCCCGGTCGAGCGTATTGCTGTGATAATTAGGCATGGGGAGGGATTGGCCTACAATTACCGGATCTCCCACCTTTACCTCAAATTCCGGCGCAGCAACCCATATCTCTTCGGTTCCAGTATCAACCTTGATGTAGGTGTAACCGGCGGTGTTCATGGTCTCGGTCACGCTGCCAGAAATATTTGCCTGTGCCTGCGGATTTACCTGTTGCGATATGTCTGGATGGTTTTCCGGCAGCGCTGTGGCTGTGTTTTTGGCCTGCGCGTTGCTCTGTTTGTTGTTGTCACAGGCGCTGAGAGAGATAAGTAGCGCAAAACTCAAAAGAATGCTTAATGCCTTCATACGGGTTCACCCTTTCTGTTACGTGAATTGTGAGGCTGAAAATATCTATTCAGCTCCTGGTTGAATAGGTGGTGTTCTGCACGCAGTGACCTGAATACAGGTTCTGCAGGGCAGGTGTCAATAGTTTATTGATTTAGTCATGTATTTTGTGGTGGCATGCTCCGTTGCCTCTCTGAGCATCAGGCGGACTTATCACTGCCTACCAGCGGCATGATTTTATCGACACTGAAGTACACCAGATGGCGTTCTTTCTGGTCGGCGCGCCCGGGGCGCAGCTCGGTCATGAGCTGCTCAATGCGGGCGCGATCATGTTCTTCTCCGGCCATGCTCAGGTGCAGGCGTACCCCTTCATAGCCCTCCTGCCGCTCCAAAAACAGGTATGCCGCATGTGGATTGCTCTGCAGATTTGCATAACTTAAGCGTTCAAGCATGATAAATCCGATACGTTCCTGCGCAAAAAACCGGGGGCGGGCATACACTGCTGAATTAACCTTGCCATCAGCGGCACAAGTGGACAGGATGCCCGTACCTTCAGCGCTCTCAAAGTATTGCTCCAACTGTTTTAAATCCATTTGAAACTCCTTGGGTGGTCTGATAATTTTAGGTTTCGTTGTTCTGCGGATAACGTAGTCAGCTCCAATATACCACTGCGCACGTTAAGTTCTGACGTAACTCTACACATTACAGGAGAAGTAAGTGAAGATATATGTACTTATGCTCGTTATGCTGCTGTGCACATTACGGGTTCAGGCTCAGACATTTACGCAGCAGGTGCAAAAACCCCTTGAAGAGAGCATCGAGATGCAGCAGCATTCCCAACAGGAGCTGGATTCCTGGGAGCGGGAAAAGGCTGAATTACTGCGCCAGTATGAGGAGCTGCTCCGCCGCCAGACTGTTATTGAAGGGCACAACGTCAGGCTGGAGCAGGAACTGGAGGCGATAGCACAAAAAATTCAGCAATCCAGGCAGGCGGTGCTGCAGGCGCAGGAACTTGAACAAGAGATGGAACCTTTTCTGCGCCAAAGTGTGCAGTTGCTGGATGCGGTGGTGCAGCAGAGTCTCCCCTTCAACATGGTGGAGCGCCATGCGCGCCTGCAGCAACTGCAGCAGGACCTCCTCACCGGGGAGGTTTCAGTGGCGCAGCAGTTTCGCCATCTGATGCAGACTCTGAAAGAAGAATTTGACTACGGCCACAGTGTTGGGGTGCAGCGCACAGAACTGGAGATAGAAGGGGAGCAGGTGGTTATGACGCAACTGCGCCTCGGCGCTCTGGCTCTGTTTGCGCTGAGCCTGGATCAACAGCGCTGCGCCGCGTATGATTTGGCTACGCAGCGCTGGAGGTGGCTGGATTCGCGCTGGTGTGCCGAGCTAAGCCTCGCGGTTGCCATGGGGAATAAACAACGTCCGGTAGATTTGCTCACGCTTCCTTTTGGGCGTCTGGGGCAGCTATGAATACTAAGGGGAAAACATTGCTTGGAAACTGGGCCAGGGTTTGGGTGACGGGGCTGCTGGCCTGCGGCTTGGGGATTTCAGGGTTCGGAGCTCTTGGGCTGGGGGGAGCACCTGCATATGCGCAGGACGCGCGCGCACACGTGCAGGCACAGGATGAGGTTGTAACCAGAGCCGCTGCCCACGCCCACCAGGTTAGGCAGCAGGTTGAAGCGCTGCGGCGGGAGCTGGAGCAGGATCGGCAGGGGGTTGTCACTCGCCTGACACAGCTGCGCAAAGCGGTGGTGGAGCTGGAGCGTACCAATGCACAGCTGGAGGGGCAGGTGGAGCAGCGCCGCGCTGCATTGAAGAGGCAACAAGAGCTTGAGGCCCAGGAGAATCAACGCCATGTGGAGCTGCTGGGCTCTATCCACACCAGTGTCACCGATGTCGCGGGGATGGTGAAAAACAGCCCGATCACAGCTCTGAGAGGGACGCAGGATGCCGCGTTGCAGCAAGTGCTCGCGGCGGACACCCCAGCTTCAATCACGCAGGTGCGCGCCCTACGCACACTAATGCTGGAGCAGATTCAGGCTGCATCTCAGGTGCAGCGTCAACACATTGTTATCGTAGATCGCAAGGGGAAACAGGTGGATGCTCAGGTGGTGCTGCTCGGGACGTTTACTGCTCTGTACAAGACTGATGCAGAGGTGGGGTTTGCGCTGTATTCCCCCCCTAGTCGCCAATTGATGGCGCTGTCGCAGTTGCCCGGATATACCCTTAAAAAGCAGATAAACAACTATTTTTCCGGCAGCAGTAGCGCCGCACCCATCGATATCGGGCATGGCGCATCCTTACGGCAGATGACCTACAAGCGCAGCTTGAAGGCGCAGGTCCGGTACGGCGGCATTATTGTCTGGCCTATTCTGGGGATCGGGGTGGTGGCTTTGGTGCTGGTGGCGGAACGCCTCTGGTTCTTATCGCGCCAGCGCTATGACAGTGACGCTATTCTGACGCGGTTGCAGCCATGTATTGATGCGCAGCAGTGGGGCGAGTGTGAACAGCTGTGTCAGCGCTGGGATCTCCCCCTGGCCCGGGTGCTTGCTGCGGGGATCCCCTTCGCCACCCGCCCGCGCGAGGAGTTAGAGAATGTGCTGCAAGAGGAGATCCTGGCAGAAATACCCGCGCAGGAGCGCTTCCTCTCAACCCTGGCAGTGCTGGCTTCCATCGCACCCCTGCTGGGTTTGCTCGGCACCGTAACCGGAATGATCCACACCTTCGAGCTCATCACTTTCCATGGAACGGGGGATCCACGTATGCTCTCTTCCGGGATATCAGAAGCGCTGGTGACCACCATGTTCGGGCTTGGGGTGGCAATACCGCTGATGCTGGCGCATAGCTTGATCAGCCGCCGGGTGGAGAGTCGCATAGCCGAACTGGAAGAAAAAGCCATCAGTTTTGTCAATCGGGTAACCAAGGTATTGCAGGTAGACGCCAGCGGAGCAACACCGCCGTGGAAGGTAGCGGAGTGATTATTGAGGTGAGTTATTTGCGCCCGGCCCTTGAGTATATTCAGACGGGTGGAGTTGTGATGTGGCCACTGATGCTGGTGTCAATGTTGCTCTGGGGCAGCATAATTTATCGGCTTCTGGTGCTGAAACAGCTGTATCGCAACCAGCTTAACCCCACAGATGCGTGCCTGTATGTGCACAAAGGGGCTACGGAAATACCCGCGGCATATCAGGGTCTTACCGCGCTTCTGTTGCGCATTTTTCTCAGCTCCCGCAGCGGCAACCCGCACCTGGATCGATATCTGCTCGATGAAGCAGCTACCCAGGTGCGCGCAATGTTACACCAGGGACTGACGTTGATCGGGGTGCTGGCGGCGGTGGCGCCGCTGCTGGGATTGCTGGGCACCGTGCTGGGGATGATAGGCACTTTTGACTGCATAGCCGTGTTTGGTACCGGCAATGCGCGCGCGCTGGCCGGCGGGATTTCAGAAGCCCTGATAACAACGCAAACCGGCCTGCTTATCGCCATCCCGGGGCTGTTTATGCGCAACTTTATCCAGCGCCGCGCAGATGCACTGGAACGGAGGCTTAACACCCTGACCCAGCAACTCAAACGCCAGCTGGACATGCCTGGTGCGGCCCCTCATTCAGGAGGCAACCTATGCTCAACATAACTGCCGCAAGGCGCGCGCGGCGTCAGGGGGTGGAACTCAATATCGCGCCCTTGATCGATATGGTGTTTATTCTCCTCATCTTCTTCCTGGTGACCACCAGTTTTGTGCGCGAGACCGGGGTTGAAGTCGAACGCCCCACGGCCCAAAGCGCCTTCACCCAAGAAAGCGCCACCCTGCTGATCGCCATAACCCGTGAGAATCGGATCGTGATCGAGAACCGCACGGTGGAACCCGGGGCGGTGCGGGTACATGTAGAACGGGCCATGGCAGAAAACCCCGACGGGGCGGTGGTTATCGTAGCGGACCGGGGCAGCAGCACCGGCACCGCGGTAGCGGTGCTGGACGCGTGTAAACTCGCGGGGGCGGAGAACGTTGCGCTCGCAGCGGCTGAAGGTTCGCGGTGATCGGTCTGGGTTCGGCGAAGCGCATCATGTTATGCGCCATAGCGGGAGCGCTGGTTTTTAACCTGCTGCTGTTTATACTCCTGGCGCTGCTTGTGCGTGACCCGCAGTCTGAAGCTGCGCCTGCCACTGCGCCGATTCGGGTCAGCGCCGCCCCGGCGCTGCCGGAGCTTCAGCGCCGCACCCCGCCCCAGGGTGCAGCGCCAACGGATACCGCTGCCGCAGCGCCGGACAACTTCAGATTAGCGCTCACTTCAACACAGATAGCGGCGCTGAATCCGATAGCAGTTCCGGCCCTGAAGCCGACGCCGGATATGGATGCAACTTTGCTGGAGTTTTCCATTCTGCCTGGATTACCCGCCCCTGAATTGAGCAGCGCGGGCCATGGGACAGCACTCGGAACTCCAATGGCTTTACCGCCGCAGGTTTATGCCGCCGCCGCGCTCGACCGCCCGGTACAGCCCCTGACTCAAACCCCGTTTATCTATCCCCTGCGGGCAAAACGCAAGGGGGTCGAAGGCTGGGTAAATGTCGCCCTGCAGGTGGGGATTGAGGGTAACGTTGAGGCGGTAGAGGTGCTGGAGGCGCAGCCGGAAGGGATGTTTGAAGAGAGTGTGGTCCGCAGTATCCGCGCGTGGCGCTTTTCCCCGGCCACGGTAATGGGGGAGCGGGTTAAAACGCGCGTTGTTACCACCATCCGTTTTGAACTCGAAGATTGACGAAAACTGCGCCATGTTGCCCATCAGGTTAAAATCTACAGCCGCTATGTGCTCCGTTCTGCGCTCTTTTCAGCGAAATAATCTGCTTTTTATTATTCTGCTCTTCGGGGTGGCGTTGCTGAGTGTCGCGGTAGATGCTGAGTGCGCGGCGCAACTGCGTCCCAGTGAACAGCGCGGTATCGCTCAGGCGCAACAGCACCTGGAGCGCCAGGAGTATGCTCAGGCTATCGAGAACTTGACACCGCTGCTGCAGCGCCAGAGCCATCACCCGCTGGTGGATTTTTATCGTGGGATCATTGCGCAGACGCAGGAGCAGTACGCGCAGGCGCAGACCTGGTTTGAGCGCAGTGTTACAGCCGACCCCGAACTGCTCTTCGGCTGGATCAATCTGGCCCAATGCCGGTTTCAGTTGGGAGAATACGCCGGCGCTGCGCAGGCGTTCGAACGCAGCTACACCCTGTCTACTCCGCTCGCACCCCGCTGGCGCTACAATGCCGCGCTGGCCTGGTTTCAGGCTGGAGAGCTACAAAAAGCGGAATCCCTGCTGTTGCACCTGTTGGAGGACTTTCCGGCGGAACCGCCACTGCAGTGGCGCGAATTGCTGGTGCATATCTACCTCGGGGAGGGCAACTTGAAGCGGGAGGACGAGGAACGCAGGCGTTTGGCCCTTGCCCAGGTGCAGATTCTGGCGCACCAGAGTGAGGAACCCGCACGGCGGCGCTGGCGCGAATATCTTGTACATCTGTACCTGCAGCTGCAGCTGCACGCGCAGGCGCTGGAGTTTGTCACCCACCTGCTGGAGGTTGAGGGGCTGGAACCCCGCTGGTGGAGAGTTGCAGCCCATCTGTATCTGGAGGAACAACGCTATCGCTCTGCCCTGGTGGCGCTGCAGGTAGCGGGATATCTGGCACCGGGGGATGAGCGGGAGCAGCGTCTGCGCGCTGATCTATGTATGCATCTGGGGATACCCGCCCAGGCTATTGAATACTATCTGCAGCTGCTGCCAGAACAGGGGCAGTTGCAGCCAATGCAAGGTGATGCGGCGGAATTGCTGCTGCGCCTGGCGCAAGCGTATGTGCAGCGGCATGAACCACAACAGGCCCTGCAGTGGTTGGAACAGATGGATACGCAGGATATGGAGATCGTCCAGCTGCGCCTGCGCGCCCAGATTCTGTTTATGCTCAAGCGCTATGGCGAGGCCGGCACCGCCTATGCCAGTCTTGCTGTAAAGGAACAAAACCCGGCTGCTGCCGGGCGCGCATGGATGCTGGCAGCGTACGCGGCCTGGAATGCTAAGGCGTGGGGAGACGCAACTGCTGCCTTGAATGCGGCGGCACAATATCCACCCTATGCCAGTCAGGCTCACGCATTGCTGCAGCAGTTGCAGGATGGCCAAGATTTTCGGGATGCTCCATAAGTTTTACCTGCTGGCGCAGGGTGAGGGTTGATTGTTTTGTTTAAACGGATAACCTGACGTTGAACATGGAACACCAAAACTACTATGTGCCCTTATTTAAGTTAAAGCTCAGGAAAGTTGAAGCTCAGGAGGCTTAATGGTGAGAAGAATCGGTAAAACTTTGGTGGTACTCTCGGCGCTGCTGTGTTGCTGCGCGTGCAGTGTTGGGGGCAAGAAGCAGGGTGGCGCAGTTGCGGTGGATGCCCATACCAGCATGAATGCACTCGATTGGGCGGGGACCTATACGGGAACAATGCCGTGCGCGGATTGCGCCGGCATTGAGACTACCCTCACCCTCACTCCCGCGCGCACCTATGTGTTGCACCACAGATACCTCGGACGCCAGGAGGGCGGGAATGAATTTAACTACAGCGGAGTGTTTGAGTGGAGCCAGGATGGCCGCAGCATCGAACTTCACGGCCTAGCGGGTGGGCGCGCCCTGTTTCAGGTAGGGGAGAACAGACTCTTTGCCCTGGATCAGGGCGGAGCGCGGATTGAGGGGGTATTGGAGGAGGCATATACGCTGACCAGAAGTGGCGCTATTCGTGCGGGAGATCTTTCTGCAGCGGTGAACGTGTTTGCCGGCACCGCCTGGCACCTCGTTGAATTGGAGGGTGAACCCCTTGCGCCGCAGGAAGCGGCGGCGTGGTTGGTGTTTGAGGTTGAGCCTGCGCGTGTGCATGGATTCAGCGGGTGTAATCGCTTCTTTGGTGCGTATCAGGCAGGTGATGCCGTACCGCAGCGGGTTGTTGGTACCGCTTTACCTCTGAAATTTGACTCGATGGGGGTAACCATGATGGCCTGCCCACCTCCGGTGATGGAATATGAGACTAGATTTCTGGCGATGCTGGAGCAGGTTGCCGGGGTTTATATAGAGCACAAGGCCGGACCGGAGAACAAAACGGAACGAGAGAACACGACCAAACCCCAGAATTGGTGGGAAGGCAGCGTCTTGGTATTTGTAGATTCCTCTCACCGTGTTATAGCCAGATTTGGGGCGGATGCCGAAATGTAGGTTGGAAGGAGACGAGGTGGGGATGCGGTCTGCTATCCAGAGTGACGCACGGAAGAGATCGCACACAGTGTACTCTGCTGGTGCTGGGTCTGGCACTGGCTCTGGTGCTGGCAATACAGACGGTTGGCTGGGCGCAGGAGCATCTCCCCATGCTGCCCCGCGAATACCAGGGCGCGCCTGAGGTCAGCGGGTGGTGGATGAGTGAAAAACTCGACGGAGTACGGGCTTATTGGGACGGAACGCAGTTATATAGTAAGAATGGGCGCGCCTTTGCCCCTCCGCCTGAATTTGTCGCCGGGTTGCCACCCTTTGCCCTGGAGGGAGAGCTGTGGGGCGGCCGCGACACCTTTGCGCGTACAATATCAACGGTATTGCAGCAGCAGCCCCATTCCGGCTGGTTCGAGCTGAAATTCATGATATTTGATGTCCCCGCTGCCGCGGGGAGCTTTCGAACGCGCTTTGAGCGCGCGCAGGAGTGGTTCTGCGCCAATCCTGCCCCCTGCGCAAGACTGATTGAACAGGTAGTGGTGGAGGATTCTGCCCATTTGTCCCGCCAGTTGGATACGGTGGTGAGTCTCGGCGGGGAAGGGCTGATTGTGCGCGATCCGGACGCAATATATACTCCGGGGCGCAGCGCCTCGATTCTGAAAGTAAAACGCTTTCAGGACGCCGAGGCGATAGTGACTGGCTATGTGCCCGGGTGCGGGCGCAACGTTGGCAGACTCGGAGCATTGGTGGTGCGCGCGCCTGACGGTACTGAGTTCAGAATAGGGAGTGGTTTCACCGATGCTGAGCGCCAGAATCCGCCAGCTATTGGTACGCTCGTGACCTACAAATATCACGGTTTTCATCCATCCGGTATTCCTCGATTTCCAGTGTACATGCGGATTCGCCCTGACACCCACCTGTGAAGCGGCCTGATCCATCCTGGATAGTTCCAAGGAGTTTATATGTTTGATTTTCTGCTCAGTTTACACCCGGTAATGCAGGCTTTAATAGCGACCCTGTTTACCTGGGGGATGACAGCGGCTGGCGCAGCCCTGGTTTTTTCCACCCGCGAAATTAACCATAAACTGCTCGATTCGATGCTGGGTTTTGCTGCCGGAGTTATGATCGCTGCGAGTTTCTGGTCGCTGTTAGCGCCGGGGATCGAGATGGCGGAGCAGATGGGGCAACTCCCCTGGTTTGTGGCCGCTCTGGGGTTTATGTGCGGAGGAATATCCATGCGCATTGTGGATAAGTTCTTACCCCACCTGCATCCGAGTCTGGCGATTAATCAAGCGGAAGGGGTGAAAACATCGTGGCAGCGCAGCACCTTACTGGTTCTGGCTATCACCATGCATAATATTCCAGAAGGGTTGGCGGTCGGGGTTGCCTTCGGCGCGGTGGCGGCAGATCTGCCGTCGGCAAGTATTGGCGCGGCGGTGGCGCTGGCTATCGGGATTGGAATTCAGAATTTTCCGGAGGGGACCGCTGTTTCCATGCCCCTGCGCCGCGAAGGCTTAAGTGCAAAAAAATCATTCTTCCTAGGGCAGCTCTCCGGTATCGTGGAACCCATCGCTGGAGTGCTGGGGGCTCTGTTTGTGCTGCATATGCGCGATATTCTCCCCTTCGCCCTGTGCTATGCCGCCGGGGCCATGATTTTTGTGGTTGTAGAGGAACTTATCCCTGAATCCCAGCGCAAGCAGGCACATATTGATCAGGTCACCATGTTCACCATGGCAGGTTTTACGGTGATGATGATCCTTGATGTTGCGCTTGGTTGATGCATAGGCCATATAAATCTGTGAATAAAGGATAAATATGTGTGAGAAGGAGAGCTTCGATCTGTGTGTGCTGGGGTGCGGGGCGGGCGGTTTTGCCGGGGCGATGCGCGCTTTTGATTTTGGCGCTCATGTATGCATTATAGAGGGTGATGAAATTGGCGGGGCCGGGGTAAAAAAAGGGGCCTTATCTTCTAAAACCATGTGGGAACTGGCCAAGGATTACGCCATTGCCAACCGGATAGATCGCGGCTATCGGGCGACCGGGTTGAAGATCGATTTTAAGGCTCTGATGGCTACGGTGGAGCGGGCTGTCAAGGAGCGCCAATATCAGATGCTGACGCAGCTCGAGACCTTTTCTCCACGGCGTTGGCGGGGAGCCGGATCCATAACATTGATAAAAGGGATGGCATCATTTTTAGATGCGCAGACAGTAAGTGTGCAAAGGCCAGCTGGAGATAAACGTATTATCAGAGCTAAAAACTTTCTCATTGCGACAGGCAGTAGTCCGCGCCCATATTTGGGAGTTGAAGTAGACCAGAAACGCATCATTGATTCTGATGGAATCAGCGCCTTAAAGGGTTTCCCGAAGCGCCTTCTGATTGTGGGGGCGGGGGTGATAGGGTGCGAATATGCGACCATTTTTTCTAATTTTGCCCAGACCCAGGTGTATCTGGCGGATCATAAAGAGCGAGTTCTCCCGTACGAGGATGGTGATGTCAGTCGGTTTGTCCAGCAAAACCTCGAAAGGGACGGGGTAAAGATATTCCAGTGCGCGACCTTGCAAAAAGTTGAGCACTATCCTGACTACCTGCAGGCTTATCTTGATTTTCCTGACGGGCACACGGAGGTGATAGAGGTTGACAATGTGTTGTTTTCCGTCGGGCGCGTGCCAAACCTGTCGGGGCTAAACCTCTCTAATGTTGGGGTAGATGTGGACAAGAGGGGACACCTCACCACTGGTTCGGATTGTCGTGTGGTGGAAAATATCTATGCCTGTGGCGATGTAACCTGTAATCCGAATCTGGTTAATATTGCGGTGATGGAAGCCAGAATGGCCGCAAAAGTGATTTTTGGCCATGCTACTTATCCGCTCAACTACCGCAATTTGTCCACCATCATGTTTTTGAACCCTTCGATAGCTACGGTAGGGTTCGGTGAAGAAGAGTGTCAGGCTAAAGGTTATAGCTACAGGGTAGCATATGTAAGCAATGCCATGATGAGCCGTACGATTGCCATGCGCAGTATGCGGGGGTTTATAAAAGTAATTGTGCAAGATAATGACGAAATGAGAATTTTAGGTATGCGTGCGGGGGGGCCACAGGTTTCCAACGTGGCGACTGCAATAGCCCATTTTATGGATCATGATAAAGGGGTGGTGGATGTGTTGAAGTCCGTGTATCCGCATCCGAGTGTCGCAGAGATTACCCAGGAATGCCTGCGGTTGCTGTTGGGTAAATCAGTGTATAAGCCACAGGCTTTTCCAGATAAGATGTGGGTCAAGTCATGGAATAAGCACACAGGTTATAGTTGCTGATGGGCTGTACCGCAGATTATATTTTTGGCGGTGGTAAATAAACAACGCCCGGAGCAGTAGCACATGCTCCGGGCGCTATAGAAAAATCCCCGCGGGGGATGTTGCGCTATCCTGTTAGCCGGCCTCTCCCAGCAGGGCGCTACGCTCTTCCACACAGAGCTCGTAGTGATGATGGGTAGAACGTGCATTGGCGAGATAGACATTCTTCACTGCGGGATCGTCAATTTTTTCGGCCATCGCCAGCAGTTCCTTTTCCAGCTGCGCTTCCTGTTCAATGGCAAGCTCAATGGCTTTGCGTTCATCAAAGTCACCGAGCATGGCCCGCTGCAGCGCTTTCCACCAGCTTGACCCGGTGTCAGGTCCGCGTGCGATAAAGGCTTCAAAGTCGGGAATGTCATCACCCTTGTAAAACTCATAGAACATGTGCGCGTGTTGCTTTTCTTCCAGGGCCAGAATCTCGAAAGTACGCTTGGCCCTCTCGTCAAACATTTTTTCCGCCGCATATTTATAAAAGTCCATAGCGTCTTTTTCTGTCTGCATGGCTTCTTTTATAGCTTGTTGTAGATCAAGTTTTTCACTCATGAAAATACCCCTTTCGATACTAAAGCTACCGTAGACTGGCAATAAAATATGTTCCGAGAACAGCAATAAAGTCTAACGAACGGGGGATATTGTATACAATTGCGCGAAGGCATGCAATCGGTACCTGCAATTAAATCCAGTTTTGTCTGAAACCCCGGCACCGCGGTGATTTCTGGGTAAGGCAGTAACAAATAAATGAATCCTACCCCGTATCTCTTCGGGGCCCCTGCGTTGGCTGGGGAAGAAAAGTAACAAAAAAAGAGTCCTTCTGCCGCTGAGCTGAAAAGCTCAACGGCAGAAGGACTCCGAGGGTGGATCCATGGTGCGTTCAATGGCGGCGCTACTCAGCGATTTTTTGCTTAACCGCCGAGGTTTACACGCCTGTCATTGGCGCTGTCGCGCAAGGTTCTACTTACCCAGGTAAACCACTAAACCAGCTTGGTACAGCAAGTTGTTGGGTTCTCCACTGGTGTCGAGCATATGTTTTACTTCGGCATTCAGAGCAACGTCCTTGCTCAAAAAGTACTTAACTCCAGCACCATAGTTGAACTGTGCCTGGTTTTCGTCACTCAGGCCGTCTTTGCCGTTTATCCCAAGATAGCCCAGCCCCGCAGTGAGGTAGGGCACCAGGCGCTCTTCTGGCACGAAGTGGTACAGGGCCCCGACGGAAGCGGTAAAGAGGTCGCTGTCCTGCCCACTGCGCTGTGGCGCCCAGGAGACATCCGCGTAACTGCTTAGATTGGCTGAGTAGTTGTACCCACCGGCCAAGGTGTAGTTGATTGCGGGATTATAGCCTCCAGTACTTTCCTTGTGTAGCCCCCCAACGGTTGGGTTTATGAAAAAGCGTCCTTGCTGAGAAGCTTGGTTGGCTTCAAAAGCAAATGTGGCTGCCGGGACGCTACACAGCAAAACCAGTAGTAGAGCTAAGCGTTTCATAGTTCCTCCATATATAGAGTTAATAAAGTATGACACACATAAAGTAGAGAGAAGTGCCGGTGAGTCCGGCCCAACCTAAATCCACTGATTGCGTGTCAGGCGAATACGCGCGCTGGCAAATCCAGCCGCTAACATTTTGGTTTTTGTGGTGTTCGGTATATTCAATAATTTACATAATAGCATGCTTGCTGGCCGGATGCAAATGGGCGCAAGGGGCAAGAAAAATAACAAAAGAAAAGAGCCCTTCGACCGAGGGTAGAAAACCTCAGCGGGAGAAGGGCTCCGAGGGTAGATCCTTGGCGCGTTTAATGGGAGCGCCGCTCAGGTGCTACTTTGCAAAAACACTGAGCTCCACGCGGCGGTTTAGTTGTCTGCCGGCGGCAGTGCTGTTGTCGGCAATTGGTCTTTCTTCACCGAAACCTTTAACCATAAGATTGTCTGCCTTTATTCCTCCAGCAACAAGGCATGCCTTGACTGCTTCGGCACGGCGCAGCGACAGCTTTTTATTGTAGTCGGCCGCACCGACACTGTCTGTGTGACCGGCGATCTGGATCTTCTGGCTGGGGTATTTCTGGGCAAACTTGATCGCTTTAGCCATCTCTGGTTGGTGAGACGGCAAGATTGCAGCCTTGTCAGTAGCAAATTCAAGGACCAGATGCAGTTTTATCTGACAGCCATCGGCGTCTACCTGTGCTCCCGCTGGGGTGTTGGGGCATTTGTCCAGATAATCGGGTACACCGTCTTTATCGCTATCGAGAGGGCAGCCATACTTGTCTACCGGAGCACCCGCAGGGGTGTTGGGGCATTTATCCAAGTAATCGGGCACACCGTCGTTATCGCTATCGAGGGGACAGCCGTGCTTGTCTACCGCAACGCCCGCAGGGGTGTTGGGGCATTTGTCCAAGTAATCGGGCACACCGTCGTTATCGCTATCGAACGGGCAGCCGTGCTGGTCTACCGCAACGCCCGCGGGGGTGTTGGGGCATTTGTCCAGATAATCGGGCACACCGTCGTTATCGCTGTCGAGAGGGCAGCCGTACTGGTCTACCGCAACGCCCGCAGGGGTGTTGGGGCATCTATCATCTTTGTCCAGCACGCCATCATTATCACTGTCGTTGTCACGCTGAATTCCTTTGCCAAAGAAGAACACCAGACCGGTTTGGTACAGCAGACTGTTTGGTTCTCCGCTGGTGTCGAGCATATGTTTTACTTCGGCATTCAGGGCAATGTCCCTGCTCAAAAAGTACTTAAGGCCGGCACCATAGTTGAACTGTGCCTGATTTTCATCACTCAGGCCGTCTTTGCCATTTATCCCCAGATAGCCAAGGCCAGCGGTAAGGTAGGGTACCAGGCGCTGTTCCGGCATGAAGTGGTACAGGGCTCCGATGGAAGCGGTAAAGAGGTCGCTGTCCTGCCCACTGCGCTGCGGCGCCCAGGAGACATCCAGGTAACTGCTTAGATTGGCAGAGTAGTTGTATCCACCGCCCAGGGTGTAGTTTATTGCTGGATTAAAGCCTCCAGTGCTTTCCTTTTCCAGTCCTCCGACTGTTGGGTTAATGAAAAAGCGCCCTTCCTGAGCCGCCTGGTTGGCCTCAAGGGCAAATGTGGCTACAGGGACGCTGCACAGCAACATCAGTAGTAGAGCTAAGCGTTTCATGGTTCCTCCGATATTCAAATAGGGATAATAACGCCTGACACAGGCAGGCAGGAGAAAATGCAGGTGGTCCGGTTCACCTGAAGTCCGCTGTTGTGTGTCAGACAGATATGCGCGCTGGAACTTCCAGCCGCTGACGTTTTGGCGCCGACATAAACACTAGCGTAGCATACTCTTAATCTAACGCAACGGCTGCAAGGGCTAAATATTGATTGGTAACCAAAATAGGTAACCAAACGCTGCGGCCAAATTCAGCGGAACAGTTTCTGGTGTAGTTTGGTGACAGGCAGCAGGTGCTGAAGAAAGGGAGAATGGCGCCGGGGGGCAGTACAGAGGTGCTCAGAGGTGCCCTATAGAAGGAAATATGTAGAACAAGACAAGAGTAAGTAGCAGAGAAAATTCTGCACTATTCGAGAGGACGTTGTGCCACTTAATGGGACGCTACGCGATGGAACCGGACGCTACGCTAGGGTGCCTCGGAGTTGCGTTGCTGCAGATATTCTGCGAGTTGGCGGCGCTTGTCAGCGTCCATGGAGTCAAATTCAATCCCTGACAGGTGCATCCCGCTTTCTGCTATGCGCGAATAAATGACCACGCCGGTAAGGCTGAGAATATTGTCTGCCAAACCTATGTCCATCTGGACTTCCAATCCCTCTACCAGCGGAATCCTGGTTTCAATGAGCAGTCCGCGCTCACTGGCATCAAGGGTGCGTCCCATATCCTGGGTCAGGTAACTGTCGTCACCACGCACCACATAGTAAATAAGGTTCAGGGTTTCAACACGTGGATGTTCACGCCGTTCCTCCATTTTCTCTGTCCTCCAGGCAGTTTAGTACCGCACAGTTGTTTTGTTTTTAGTGGCCACAATGATATTGACCGGATTCTGCGCTTCGAATATTTTGTAGTCGCTGGAGTTGCTGGTGCGGGCGACATTGATGGTGGTAACCTGAATTGCATAGCCGTTGTTTTCAAAAAAATCAGTAGCACCACTCAGGGTGTCCAGGGTTGAAGCGGTGAGGACGATGCGGCCATCCGGTTTCAGGCGTTCATCTACGGTTTCCAGCAGACTCCATAATTTGCCGCCGGAACCGCCAATAAATACCCGATCCGGATCGGGAAGGTTTTCGAGGCATGCAGGAGCCTCTCCCTCGATAATTCTGACATTGCGGGTAGAGAATTTATTTAGATTGTGGCGCAGGAATCCAAGGTATTCGCTGTTGCGTTCAACTGCATATATACGTCCGTGGGGGAGGAGAAAGTCTGCTTCGATGCAGATTGAGCCGCTCCCAGCTCCAATATCCCACAGGGTCATATCCAGGCGTAATTGGAGCTTAGCTAAGGCTACAACCCGCACCTCTTCGGGGGTAATCTGTTTTTTTAAGCTCTGAAACTGGGAGTCAGCGATCCCCAGGGTGGGGCGGTATCGCGCCGCTTTCTTGTCGAAACGTTTTATGAAAATCAGTACATTCAGAGGAGATATCTGCATCTTAAGCAACGCCTTGACCGTTGTTTCTTCAATGCGCTCGTCTTCTCCGCCCAGGTCTTCACACACATACACGCTGTAACCCTCGCGGCCGCGGTAGAGGATCTCCTCGGCGATGGCGCTGGCGGGGCAGCTGTCGTGGGTCAGCACTGCGACTTTATCGTTGGCAATGATCCGGTTTACCACCATCCGCAGTGGTAACCCTTCAGCCGAGATGAAGACTGCGTCGTCCCAGGGCTGCTTTATGCGGGCAAAGGCGAATTGAGCAGAGGTGACATTGGGGACAAATTCCAGCTGTTCCTCGGGAATATTACGCAGTAGTTCCCGTCCGATGCTGAAAAAAAGTGGATCTCCAGAGGTTAGGACAACCACATCTTCATGGGCTACGCTGCGCAGGAGGTCATATAGGTCACTTTCGTCCTCCAGAAGCAGTTTCTTTCCCTGCAGATGGCTGAAGCGGGTCAGCTGCTTCGCGGTGCCGATAATGACGCCAGCCTGTTCTACCAATTGCAGAGCTCGCTGGCTGAAGCCCTCCTGCCCCTCAATGCCTGCCCCTACTACGTGGATGGTTCCCATGCTTTTTGTCCTTTTATCAGTGTTGGTGGTCATTCAGGTTTCTACTGTGGTCCTCTTCCGGACGGGCTTCAAGCGTCATGCCTCTGTCCGTTATGGCGGTTTCGATCAACTCCCATACCTCCTCGGCGCCGCTGCGTTTCAGCGCTGAGAACAGGGTAAATGCAGCAGCGGGCAGTCCAGTGGCGTCGGCTATGGTGGCGATGCTCTCTTTGTGCTGGCTGCGTTTTACCTTGTCCGCTTTGGTAATTACCGGAATAGTCATGATACCGCATTCTTCGAGCCAGTCGAGGAGCTGCAGATCTTCAGCGCGCGGGGTGCGGCGGATGTCAAACAGCATAACCACCGCGCACAGGGCAGGTCGATTCTGTAAGTAGGTGAGAACCATAGGGCCCCATTGCTTTTTTACCGCGACCGGAACTTTAGCAAAGCCATATCCGGGTAGATCTACCATGCTGATGCTGGAGTTGACGCAGAAAAAATTGAGCAGTTGCGTACGCCCAGGGGTAGAGGATGTCCTGACCAGGTTTTTGCGCTGGAGCAAAACGTTGAGTAAAGAGCTCTTTCCCACATTGCTGCGTCCGGCGAAGGCTATTTCCGGCATGAGCGCTTCAGGGTAGTGCGATGGTGCCGTAGCGCTTTTAACAAATTCGGCGGACTTGACATGCATGATCAGTTTCTCTCGTGAGCGTTAACGTTAAAAATCAGGACGCATCAAGGGTGGCGCTGAGCGCGAACCTTGAGCATCAGTGCTCGGGATTGTCAATGAGGATGGTGTCGTCACCATCCTCTGCGGTGGAGCTTCGCGGTGGCAGCTCGCGCCGGCGGTTACCCGTAAGTAGCTTCCCCTTGTTGTCCATTATCCGTTCATCGTCAAGGATGATCATGCCGGTATGTTCCACCACATCTTTTTTGTACTGGTACTGATATTCCATACTTTTTTTGCGCAGGTTATAGCTCATGAACATCCAGATAATGGCTAAAATAAGCGCAGCCCCCAGTACCACAGCCAGAGTAACAGACACATAGAATATAGTCTCCTCCCCTATATGCCCAATCACAGCCATGATGGTGTCAAGTTTGTAGCCCACTGCAGCCAGAACGACCAGGAGCAATAATCCAAGTAAAAAAGGGATCTGGCGGATTACGTAGATCACTGCATGAAATTTTTGGATCCGACTTTGGTGTTCAGCCGCAGTAAGATGACGGTTGTCTTCATTCTTGCCGGAATCGGGGTGGTGCCCATACAGATAGCGGTCAAACCCCAGGATAATGATACCAAGCAGAAAGGTTATCGTAAGTGGGACAATAAAGGCGGCAAAGAAAAACGACTTCCACGGGAAGGGGACGTTTTCAGGGCCCAACTGGCTTATAAAGCTGACGAAAAAGATAAATCCTTCAATAACCCCGATGAGAATGAGGTATTTGATGAAGAGATCTTTAAGCTCTTCACGTTCAAACAGGGTAGCAATCCCCTTCAAAGGGGTGGAGTTTTTGCTGCTGGATTTATTTTCCGTTCCCTCTGCTCCCTGCGGTTTGCTCTGGTGCTTTTCTTCCGCCACAACGCTCTCCTGCCTGTACTGAAACGCAACTACCATTTAAAATGTATAGCAAAATATGTATCCAGGATGCTTCACGTTTGAAGTCTTTGGTTTGTATTTATTGGTGCCGGCACTGCACTATTCCCAGTGCTGTCTTGCCGGCAATACTTCGCCGCGTCTCGCTCATTGCAGCGGCACTATAAAACATTTATCTGCTTCTGTCTGTCAGAAACTCAGGGCCTTGTTCCATGAGACTGGCTTCAGTTTTTTGCCAGGCCTGCCCGATATCTGCAAGAATGTCCTTACAGGTATTCGATTTCAACCGCCAAGTGGATAAGGTCGGGCAAAATGCCAGAGACCAGCTTGGATGCGATTGCAGTGCCAGCGCCAAATTCATCCTGCAAAGAAGGTATGAGATGAGTTTGTGGGAGCGCGGCTCTTCTCTTTGATTTAAGAGGTTTAGGCGGTCCCGGGTGGGTCTGGCAAGTGACCTGTTTTGCGCATAATTTTTATGGTTCAAAGTGGCAATGCTAGCGCTTTTTATATGCCTTGTCGACATGCAAACGCACCAGGCTGACCCTGAAATCGGCTTCGAAGAGAGGTTCAAGGGCAGGGGCTGGTTTTGCATTGTATGTACTGCGGCACTTAAGAGACACATTAAAACATAGTTTTACCGCAGTGAAATCTTGACCTGAGCTGCGGATTCTGTTTACATGGCACAGCCAAAGAAGGGTCGCGGATGCCACTGTAACTGCAATAGTCGCCCCAAGAATGGCTATCCCTGTTGCGCCCTGTTGCGCTATAGAACTGCCACATCTGCAGGTTCGCAGATTAGATTTTATGCTACATCCTCGTAGTGTCCCGAGTGTTGGCCTGCGCAAGGTTCTGGCGAAGTGCCGAATCTAATGGTGTAGGCAATTTTGCCGTGTGTGCCCGCTTCTTAAGGGTTTGGGCGTATTTTGAATTTAAAGGTTTTGAGGAGGATTGCAATTATGAAATATTTTCTGCCCATCTACATCTGTTTTTTCCTGGTATTGGCAGCGGGTGCTTCCGCCATTGCTGCGGATATGGAGGCGCTTTCCAACGATGACTGTGTCAAATGTCATATCAGTGCAGTACGAGATGTCGATGCCCACGGGGCGGCGCATGGATACATGGGCTGTCAAGATTGTCACTTTGAGCACCCTCCCATGGGTGAAAACGTTATTCCAGCCTGCGCGTTGTGTCACGCTCCCGCAGACAGTGAACACTATACCCTCGCCAACTGTACCGGGTGCCATCATCCACACCATCCTCTTCAGATAGATTTTGCCGCTCTGGGTGAAGTGAAACCCGCGTGTCTGAGCTGCCATCCGGCGCAAGGGGAAGAGATGCAGGCGCATCCCAGTATGCACGCTGAACTTGACTGTAGTGCTTGTCATATGGAGCACGGTCTGGGTGCAGGGCAATTCCTGAACTGTCTTGACTGTCACTCTGGCCACTCTGCAGAGATGGTGGTTGCCGATTGTACCAAGTGTCATAAAGCGCACAGCCCGGTCGAGGTTACCTATGCAGATGATCTGCCTTCGGTCCTTTGCGCTTCATGCCATGGCACCGTAGCTGCCGATCTCGCGGGGTCAAGCAAAAAGCACGCGGAACTCACCTGCGCATACTGCCATATGGGTGAGCACATGAACGTTACCACCTGTGCCGATTGTCATGGCGCGGCGCCTCACGGCAAGGCTATGCATGCCAAGTTCCCCAACTGTGTTGACTGCCATGTCAACCCGCATGCCTTGGCGGAATAACCAGAAACTGTTGGCCTTCTGTAAACGGCTGCGGTATTTATTTTATGGTGCCGCAGCCGCGCTGTTTCCGGGCGATTCCCGTGCAATTTTTGGAGTTTAACGGTTGAACGGCGTGAGAACCCCCGCGCGCGGGCACCACTGGCTAGCACACAATGAAACGCTGCCATGATGAATCTGGTATGAGAGCTGCCATGAAAAATAATGTACATATGCATAAGGTTTGGGCCGGGATGTGCGTACATGTGGGCATATATGCGGGCCTGTTTCTGGTTCTTGTGCTGCTGTTGAGTGCAGGGACAGCGCTGGCAGAAGTGGTGGAGAAACCCCTTCTCGATGCAGACTGTATCAAGTGCCATGTCGAGCCATCTGTGCAGATCGCAGAGCACGGCGGTGGCCACCGCACTGCGCTGGGATGCTTTGACTGCCATATAGGCCATCCGCCGGCGACAGAAGCAGTAATCCCGGCATGTGCTGACTGCCATGCCCCCTCCGCTCATGCACACTATGCGCTGGACGATTGTGGGCGTTGTCATGTGACTCACGCTCCGGGAATTGAAGATCTGACGCAGGTGGATGCCGATGTCCCCGCCGTGTGCTTCACCTGCCATCAGGATGTGGCCGTTGAGCTGCAGGAGTTGCCGAGTATGCATGCGGATATGGCCTGTACCGACTGTCATCTGCGCCACGGGCTCGCCGCAGGCGATTTTATGCAGTGTATGCAATGTCATGAACCGCATGCAGACACCATGGTTTATGCCGACTGTATCGGCTGTCATGCGCCACATCAGCCGACCGATTACCGCTGGAGCGCCACCACCCCGGTGCAGCAGTGTGCCGCCTGCCATGCAACAGAAGTGGAGACCTTAGCCCGCGCCGGGGGCGCGCATGCCAAGGATGTCACCTGCAGCGCCTGCCATGCGGATCACCCACCTGCTGAAACCGGAGTGATCCCCCTCTGTGCGCAATGCCATGCGCCGAAGAAGTCCGCCCACTATCGCGTGGAGCATTGCGCCGCCTGCCATGATCCCCATGCTCCCATGGAAATCAGGCTGGATGGCGTCTCCCCAGCAAAGCCGGTATGTCTGTCGTGTCACACTGGGCCGGGGAAAGAGATGGAGCAACATCCAAGCCTGCATGCCGACATGGATTGTGTAGAATGTCATGCAGAGCATGGCACCACATCCAGTTGTCTCGATTGCCACTCCGGCCACTCGGACTCAATGACCTATGCACAATGTTTCCAGTGTCATCAGCCCCACAGCCCCAGCTTTATTCAGTATAAAACGGGGAAGGTGGAGCCGAAATTATGTGGCAGTTGTCATGCTGAAGCTTATACCCAGATCGAAGTGAGCTCTACCAAGCATGGTGCGCTGGGGTGCGTGTTCTGCCATCGGCGCACCCACAAGGTGATCCTGGAGTGTCAGAGCTGTCACGGCCAGCCACACGATGCTGCCATGCACCGTCAGTTCAGCGATTGCGCCAGATGTCACCGCGGGGCGCATGATTTGCGCAAGTAGGCGATAATTTCCTTGTGAGTTCTATTATGAGGCATACGATGAATTGCAGGTTTAAGTTGAGAAAATGCACGCTGAAAACAGGTATGGCGTTTGTCTGTACCGCCATCCTGCTGTCAGGGGTGATCCCGGCCCACGCGGATATTTACACCGAAGAGATCCCCCCACTGACTGACGTCGAGTGCGCCCAGTGCCACGTGCCGGTATATACCGATCTCAAAGAGCACGGTGGAGCGCATCAAATGGGATGTCGTGAGTGCCATGCGACTTTTCACAATTTCAGACGTTCCCTGAGTTGGGAAGAGCGAGTGCCCGGATGTCAGGACTGTCATGGCACCCCCCACGGAGAACAGGACCCTATGGAGGCCTGCCTTGCATGTCACGCAAACGCGCATGCCCCGGTGGCAAGTCTGGATTCAGCTGCGCTTGAACCATATTGCAGCCAGTGCCATCAGGCGCAGGCTACTCAACTGAGTAATCCCAGTGCACATACGGAGCTGGGATGCGCGGGCTGTCACGCCGGCGCGCACGGCTCTGTGCCGGACTGCACCGAATGCCATGCGGAGCCACACAATCCTTTTGTGAGCAACGGAACTTGCACCAGTTGTCATCCGGTGCATGATGTCGGTAGGCTTAACTACGGCCCCGATATTGAAAATAAGGGTTGCAGTTACTGCCACAGTACCCAGGCGCAGGACCTTAGCGCTGGCCATTTGGCTCATTCGATGCTGAACTGCACATTCTGCCACGCCGGCACCCATGGTAATGTACCTACGTGCCAGGAATGTCATAACACCCCACATACCACAGAGATGCGCGAAGAGTTTAACGGCTGTACAGAGTGCCATGGCAACGCGCATAACTTGCTGCCCGGATATTAACCGAAAGCCGAGGTGACTATATGACAGCGAAAAAAAAGCTTCTGGTGAATATCCTCCTCTTTCTGGCGTGTGTCGCCATTGCGGGGCTGGTGGTTTTATACAATTACAGCTACAAAATTTGCTGGCATTGCGATACAGACGACTACTATGAGCGCGGGCGGGTGTTTGTGTGTAAGGAGGAGGCAAAGTTGCGTGAGTCTGGTCTGGACTTCCTGCGTCTTGCAGCCGCCAGACACCAGGCGGGGGCGCAATTGCTTCTGGCGGAGTGCTATGTGGAGCAGCTGCCACAAGGATATGCACCGGTGGACCAGCGTGCCTATGCGTGTCTTTCTTCCCAATTGGAGACCAATAATGCAGCGGCGAAGCAGTTTTTTAACCAGGCCTATGCGACCCTTGCCGCCAGGGAGGGGATAGAACCAAAGTTGCAGTACAACCTGGGCTTACTGTTAGAGACAGGAATCGTGGAAGCACAAGGAGCACCGCAGCTGGCGCTGACCTATTTTACCGCCGCTGCGCAGCAGAATTATTTCCCTGCGATGCTGCATCTGGGGATGCTTTACCATAACCGTAGCGCTTACACCGAGGCACGCGTCTGGCTGGAACGGGCAGCGGCACTGCACAAAGATGTGCAGCCGGCTCTGCTGCTCGGGGACTACTATATGCAGGGGAAGGGTGTGGCAATAGATCTTGAGAAGGCTATGCACTGGTATCGACAGGCACTGCTGACGGCCAAAAAAACCAGCGTTGGACTTGCCCCGGAGGCGCAGATTGCCGCAGAGGATGTTCCCCGTGCACGGATGGATATGGCGCTGCGCAAACTTCAGCAGGAGCGTATGTTCAAGTTCATGACCCTGTATTACAGCGTCGGTGGCGATGCTTCAACCTATGAAGTCTACTGCGAAGACAACCCCGGGCAGATGATCGGGACAGTAGAGCGCAACGTTGAAGGGGTGGTCGCCAGTCTGGCGCCAGGGATAAAGCGTTCTGCTGCGGTCGTGACGCCACAAAAAACCTTCAGCTCTATGAATAAAGGGCTCGATTGGGTCTTGAATGCGTACGCGAAGGGGCGCTATGGTGACTTCACCAAGTTTGATTTCCGCTTGCGGAGCCAGCAGGCCAAGGGCGGAGATTGATCTGGTGCTGAATAGTCATTCTGCCCTGATTCTGTGTAAACCACGCTCTATAAAAAGGTCGCTCCTGCCAAGACAGGAGTGGCCTTTTTACTTGTAGCGCACCCTTGTAATCCCTTCAAGTTTCGAAATTTCGGCAATCAGGGTTCGCCCCACGGGATTCTGGCTGTGGGTAATAATAAAATCGTACTGCCTGCGCTGATTTTCCAGGTCTAATTCTTGTTCGATGTTGGTTGTTCTAAGCGCATGTCGGTGAAAGATCTCTGTCAGGTTTTCAAATATATCTGCGTCTACGGAGCTGACTACGGATAAGCGCAGAAACTTGTCCTTGCGAAATACAGGGTCAAAGTATTTCAACCCGAAAAGCGCAACAAACGCCAGAGCAGTACTGCTGATGCCGATGCCGACCATCCCGAAACCGAAAGCCATACCGACCCCTGCTACATACCACAGGCAGGCTGCGGTGGTAAGACCGCGCACATTTACCCCCTCCTTGAGGATAACGCCTGCACCGAGAAACCCGATGCCGGTTACGATCTGGGCGCCGATCCTGCCAGGGTCAATCCGGGCAATTCCGGTAGCACTCAAGTGCCCATAGCGGGCAAATATGCTTTCCGAGATGATCATCATCAGACAGGCACCGGTACAGACGAGAACGTGGGTGCGCAAACCGGCAGGGCGGCCGTGTTTTTCTCGTTCTATGCCGATAAGGCCACCGGCAATAAATGCAAGCAACAGCTTTACAAGTTGCCCGCCAATATTTTCAGTAATAAAAAATGATTCCGCCATTTTGTTCCATTCTATTCTGGGCATCCTAAAGGTGGAAGGGTAGGGGGTTGCAGTAAATGACCGCGCGCGGAAAAATGCTGTGGGCTTAAGATCTGGTTGCCCAGAGCTATGTTTGCATACCTGGAAGATCTTTAAAACCCTTCCATGTATGGGTGCGCTTGCAGGCGGCCGCAGGGGCCCGATGCTACAGGTTGATTTCATACGGCGTTTGAACACTTGATTATATCTGGCAGTCGGGTATAGCGCTACCCCCTTATTGGTGCAAACTCTAAGTACATGCACCTTGCAATCATAGCACGCCTGCAGTAAGTTCGGTCTTCTTTAGCGGTAATACCTGGAAAAGCAATAGGGTTTTATTCTGCAGAAGCTTCAGGATGGTTCGCCGCCGCAAATACTGGAGAAAACAGTGCATGGAGCACCAGCTTCAGGGGGTTGGATTAAATTTGAGTTTACTCCAGTTGAGGCGGGTGGTGCAGGCATGAAGGGAACGTAAGGAGTCTCTGCGCGCAGTGAGGGTAACATATATTCTTTCTTGCGCAGCAGGTTTGATCTGTTTGGGTTTGACTTGGACTTTCCGGCTGTGTTACTAAGCCATCTGTATAAAATAAACATACACCATGGTAGCGGTGGAAGAAGTATCTGCAGATTATTAATCTGATGCGGGCCTGATGATCAAGGCTGCATTGATGGCGTGTTTCGGTGCGCTATAGCATTCAAGAATGAAGGAGTCTGTGCATGAAGAGAGGGGTTTCCTTGAGGCTGGCGGTGCTTGCTATTGCTGCCGTTATGATGTTGGGCGGAGTCCAAGCGGGGCTGGCAGATACCCAGACATGCCTGATGTGCCATGAAGGCGTAGTGGATTCACGCCAGTTTATGGAGTCGGCGCATGGGAGCAGCGGCATTGGGTGTGTCGAGTGTCACATCCTTGAAGATATTGATGCCCACATGGAACTCGAAGAGATGCCGGCCGCGGTGGACTGTGCGTTTTGCCATGCCGATATCGCCGAGCAGTATGCCACCAGCGCGCACGCGCAGATGGGACTTGACTGTGTAGCGTGTCACTATTCTATCCATACCCTGCAGAGCGCTTCAGGGATGAAGCAGGATGGGGTAGATGCCTGCGCAATGTGCCACGATGCCCAGTCGTATAGAGCCTCGGTACATGGCCAGGCCATAGCGTCCGGAAATCAGGATAGCGCATCCTGTACCGACTGCCACGGTACCCATAACGTGATTGCACTGTCCGAAGTAGAGACCAAGCAGGCCAGAAGTTTTCGTGCTGATGTGTGTATTGCATGCCACGCCGATGCGGAAAAAATGGAGCGTAATGGCATTCGTACCGATATCGTGTCCACTTATCTGGACAGCTACCACGGCAAAAGTTATCATCTTGGATATCCGGAACTCACCGCTACCTGTTCGGACTGCCATGGCAATCACAATGTGCTGGCGGAAGAAAATCCTGCCTCAACCATCAGCATACTCAATCGAGATAAGACCTGCCGCGCGTGTCATGAAGGCTCCTCAACGCTTTTCAGTATGTTTTATGCGCACGCCAATCACTACGATTTCGAGCATTATCCTGTTCTGACTATCACCTTCTGGGCCATGACCACATTGCTGGTTGGCACCTTCTCGGTGTTCTGGCTCCATTCCATCATGTGGATGATCCGTGGCATCAGGGAGAACAAAGAGAAGAAAACCGCCCTGGCGAATGGAAAGGCGCATATCCAAATACCCGATGGGCACAAGTTGTACCGCCGTTTTACGCGCCGGCATATTTTTATGCATCTGCTGGTCATTATCAGCTTTTTGTTGCTGTCTGTCACCGGCCTTCCGCTCAAGTTTTACAGTCAGCCGTGGGCGCAGGTGATGATCGACTTCTTCGGCGGTACCGCCAATGCCGCGTTTCTCCATCGTGTGGGTGCGAGCATAACCTTTGTGTACTTTGGCCTAGCGCTGGCGATGAGTTTCCACTTCCTCTTCATCCGCAAGGATGTTCCGGGGATGTGGCTGCAGCGCCTGTTCGGACCTGATTCGTTGATGCCGACGTTCCGGGATGTGCGCGATGTCACGGGGATGGTGCGCTGGTTCCTCGGCAAGGGGCCCAAGCCCACGTTTGAACGGTGGACCTACTGGGAGAAGTTTGATTTTATTGCAGTGTTCTGGGGGATGTTCGCTATTGGCGGCTCAGGACTTATGCTGTGGTTCCCGGAGTTTTTTGGCTCCTTCCTGCCAGGCTGGGTGTTCAATGTGGCCACCATTGTGCACTCGGACGAAGCGTTGCTGGCGACCGGGTTCATCTTCTCGGTTCACTTCTTCAATACCCACTTGCGCCCGGAAAAGTTCCCCATGGACTTTGTGGTTTTCAATGGCGAGCTGGATAAGGAAGAGTTCATCGAAGAGCGTGGGGATCAGTGGCGGCGATATGAGGAGCAGGGGATTACAGAGCAGTTCCGGAAGCCGAAATCATCCAGCACTATATATAATATCATCCTCAAAACCTTTGGGTTTTTTGCTGTAGCGCTCGGGTTAACTCTCTTTGTTTTAATTGTTTTCTCGTTCCTTAGTGGATCAGGGCATTAATAAAAACTTGATAGATATGCTATAAAGAAAGGGTCGCCACTGTGGGCGACCCTTTCTTTATTCGGAGCTGCGATGCAAAGATTTGGAATGTTGCTGGCGTATCTTGCCCTGCTGTTTAACCTCGGCGGCGGGGTGGCTACATTGTTCGGAGTGTATCTCGTTGCATTCGGGGCACAGACAGACTTGGCAGGGCTTGGAGAAGCGCGTAGCTTAGGATATCTGTTTGTGTGTGTGGGGTTGTGTGCCGTCGCAGGCGGGGTGCTGGTTGGACGCTATGCCGGACGTTGAGGCAATGACACCTGTGCGCACGCGCTTAAGAGGCCAGGCATGAAACACGTGAGATTATCCCTGTTGTCGAAATTCATGGCTGTCATCGGGGCTGGATTCCTGTTGGGGTCAGTTGTCTTTGTTGTCATAAATGTCCGTCTGCAGCGGCAGCTGACGCTGGAAAACTCCCTGCATGATGCGGACTACCTTAGTGAGGCCATCGTCAGGGCCAATTATTATCTGATGCTCAACGAAGATCATATAATGCTGCACCGGATGATCGATGAGCTTGCATCGATGGAGGGAATCAGGCGGATTCGACTCTTCAATAAAGAGGGGGTAATAAATTTTTCAACCGACGCCGAAGAAAAGGGGCAAACGCTGGCACTTAGCGACGAGGGGTGCAATGCCTGTCATCTAAGTCAAGGGGCCCCTCTGATGGATATCCCCACCGCCGCGCGCGGGCGCACCTTTAGGGATGAGAGTGGCGATGTGTTTTTAGGGGTGACAAAGCCGATTTACAATGATCCGTCGTGTTTTACCGCGGCATGTCATTACCACCCGCGCGACAGCGAGCTGCTTGGAATTCTCGATGTGCAGATCTCACTGGAAAAACGGATGCACCAGGTTGATACCTTCCGGAATTTCTTTATCGTTCTGGTGTGTGTGCTGCTGGTTCTGCTGTTTATGGGACTGATGGTGATGACCAAACGTTTTATAATTGCACCGGTACGGCGCATCATAGAGCATCAGCGCAAAATATCTGCAGGCGATCTGAGTGGCCACATTGAAATAAAGTCGCACGATGAGCTCGGCCAGCTGGCCGCCGGGGCAAACGAGATGACTGAAAGTCTGCGCCAGTCGCAGCAGGAAGTTCAGGCTTGGGCCAATACCCTCGAAGACAAGGTGAAGGAACGAACCCGCTACATTCAGGATATGCAGGCCAATATGGCGCGTTCGGAGCGTCTGGCTTCACTGGGGAAGCTGGTCGCTGGAATCGCGCACGAGATCAATAACCCCCTCACCGGGATTTTAGCCTATTCATCTATGGCAGAAGAGCGTGAGGACTTAGATCCGCAGTTGCGCGAAGACCTGCAAACCATAACGCATGAAACCCAGCGCTGTGCCGAGATTGTCCGGGGTTTGCTTGATTTCGGACGGGAGTCGATCCCGACCAAGAAATTTACCGCAATAGATGCTCTGCTGGATAAAACCCTTGCCCTGGTGCAGCATCAGGCAATTTTTCAAGACATTCTCATCCAACGCAACTACGCGGAAGATATGCCGCTGATCGAAGTAGACCCCAATCAGTTGGAACAGGTGTTCATGAATATGTTTCTTAATGCCGCCCACGCCATGCCGGGGGGGGGAGCGCTCAGTATAGATACGTGGCAGGATAGCGACAAAATGATGATCGCCATCTCCGACAGCGGCAGCGGGATTTCTGCGGAAAATTTAACGAAGATATTCGATCCTTTCTTTTCAACCAAGGATCAGCAGGGGACTGGTCTCGGCCTTTCAGTCTCGTATGGAATAATAAAAAACCATGGCGGCACCATAGATGTGGAAAGTACCGAAGGGGTAGGGACCCGCTTTCTGATCAGTCTACTTATGGGAGATTTGCTGACTTAATAAGTGGAGGGGGTGGTGCGAAGAGGTGCCTTTCAGGGATTGATTTTGTTGTCCCGCGCGGAAATACCCAGTTTTTTCATCATCGCCTGAAAGTTTGGGCGTTGCATCCCTACCTCCTCTGCCGCGCGGGTAATGTTCCAGTCATTGCGTTTTAGCGCTTCTAAAACAAAGATGCGCTCAGCCGGGAGCACCGCCTCTTCACGCAGGCGCTGTTTGATCTCCTTGAGCTCTTCGGCGGTCTGCGGGGTGTATTGGCCCAGTCTTATGTTTTCTGAGAGTTCGTCATCGGGCACACCCAGATCTGCCGGCATAATCATGTCTGTGTCAGATAAAACAACGGCACGTTCGAGCATGTGTTCCAACTCGCGCACATTCCCGGGGAAATCGTGTTGTTCCAGCAGGGCCATCGCTGCCGGGCTTACCCCTATGAGCTCTTTCCCAATTTCCCGGGCAAATTTGCGCAGAAAATACCCTACCAGCAGGGGGAGATCCCCTTTGCGCTCGCGCAAGGGGGGGAGCTCGATGGGGATAATGTTGAGGCGAAAATACAGATCTTCCCGGAACTCCCCTTTATCAACAAGCTCGCGCAGGTCTTTGTTGGAGGCCGAAATAAGGCGTATATCAATGGGTACCGGCGTTGTCCCCCCGATAGGGGTGACCTCACGCTCCTGAATAACGCGGAGCAATTTTGCCTGGGTTGTAAGGCTGATATTGGATATTTCGTCCAGAAACAGAGTGCCACCGTCGGCAATTTTAAATAGTCCAACCTTGGTGCGCATCGCGCCGGTAAAAGAGCCTTTTTCGTGGCCGAACAGCTCACTCTCCAGCAGGCTCTCCGCCAGGGCGGTGCAGTCGACAACAACAAATGGCTTATCTTTGCGTGGGCTGTGTTCATGGACAGAACGCGCGACCAATTCCTTGCCGGTGCCGCTTTCACCACTTATCAGTACCGTGCTGTCGGTGGGCGCTACCTGACTTATGCGATTAAATACCCGTTGCATTGCGACACTGTTGCCGATAAAGCGTTCAAAGCCTGTGTGGCTGTCCTCTTTTGCCCCTTCTTCGGGTTCGGTAATTTTAGCGTGATCCAGCGCTCTTTGGGCCAGCTCTTTAACCTGTTTGGGGGTGAAAGGCTTGGACAGGTAGTCGAAGGCACCCTGTTTTATGGCGTCCACTGCTGTTTCTACGGTAGCGTAGCCGGTAATGATTATTATGGGTACCTTCGGTTGCAGAACTTTTATCGATTTGAGCACCTCGATGCCGTTCATTCCCGGCATTTTAAGGTCGGTTATTACCAGGTCGAAGGATTGCTCCTGAACCTTCTCCAGCGCAGCATGTCCGCTGCTTACGCAAGTAGCTTCATGGCCATCGCTTTCCAGGATACGGCGCAATGCCTCCCGGATTACGGCTTCATCATCAACGACCAGGATGCGTGAGTGTGACATTTGGCAGGCCTCATACTATGCAGGGGTTTTGTGTTTTCAGGCGGTGGAATCTGTCTCAAGTGGGGTATTGGCTCGACATCTGTGTAAGAATAGAAAGAATCGTGCGGTTGGTAATTACACCCCGAATGCGCCAGTAGGTTGTTTCTCAGAGCTTTTCCTGCTGGCATCAGTGCTTGATTTGAAATGTATGTGAATTTTATACACTCTTAAACTGCGGCTGTACAGTGTATTATAGGTTGGAGATGGTAGGGGCAGGGTTTCCGCAGGTAGAAATCAAAGCACTGAAGCATGTTCGCGGGTTGATGCGCGTGTTTTTGCATCCAACTGCGGGCATGGGGGCTTCAGCTACGGAAGAATGCCTGAACTCCTTCCAGGAAGGCAACGTTTATGGCACATTGCCCCTGCTTGAAGGTTGACAAATCTACCTTGTTCTTAACAGTATAGCGAGTTTGGTGCTATAGATGGGTTTGGTGCGCAGAGTTTTAGAGCAGTGTTGCTACACGGCCATCTTGCGTGGTCTTGGACTTTGGCGGAGTCGGCATTACGTCGACTGTATTTAATGAATGCATAGAATTATATGGTATGAAGGAAGGAGCTGCGGTACGAAGATGAAACGGATTATGTTATGTAGTGCTGTTGTGATGCTTCTTACGGCATGGAGCGGAGCCAGCCTGTGGGCTATGGAAACCGCTGACTGCCTGGGATGTCACAATTATGCGGATGAAGTGGGAGACATGAACCATGTCGATGAAGTCAGATTTATGGCTACGGCGCATGCCGACATGGGATGTGAGGCGTGTCATGTGGCAACGGAAGAGCACCCGTTTGATGGGGAGACAGCAGCGGTTATCTCCTCGTGTGACGATTGCCATGTTTCCATTCACGAAACCTATAATGCAAGCATTCATGCAGACAAAGCCAGCTGTGTGGACTGTCACAATCCGCATGAGGCATATGCGCCGGTGAATCTGTCAGGAAGACAGATGAATGATTCATGCGACATGTGCCATGATATGAATGAGATGGAAGCGGTGCACTCGCGCTGGTTGCCCGAAACGGGGATTCATCTCAGTGCGGTCCCCTGTATAACCTGTCACAGTTCGGCGGATGATTTTTCTATCACCCTGTATCTGCGGCATCGTGATCGTCCATATACTGACTATGAACTGTCCGGCTATTCTGCCCTGCAAAAGCAGGCAGGTTCAGATGACATCGCCTCCATAATCGACCTGGATGCAGATGGGGTTATTTCGCTCGATGAGCTCAATGCGTTTTACGCCAACACCGACACGCACGGCATGCGCCTGTGGGCCATGATGACCCCTGAGGATGTGGCGCACGACTTTACCACCTTTGACAACCGCTGGGATTGTACCTATTGCCATGCTGCCGGGCCTGAAAATATGCAGGATTCCTACCTGGCACTGCCGCAGGAGGATGGTACTTACCGGCGTCTGCCCCTGGCGCAAGGTGCTACCCTGGATGCCCTGTTCGGCACCCCGGACTTCTATATGGTGGGGGCCACCAGAAGTAGAACGCTGGATATAGTTGGGTTCCTGATTATCCTGGGCGGGTTTGTAATGCCGATAGGACACGGAACATTGCGTTTCCTGACCCGAAAAAATCGCAGAAAGGATCACTGAAACTATGGCTATGCAAGAACGTGTATATTTAACCCCGACACCGGTTCGAATCTGGCACTGGTTGAACGCGCTGGGTTTTGTCACTCTGATCAGTACGGGAGCGCAAATTCGTTTCCCAGATTATATCAATATCTTTGGCACCTACCGTGCGGCGGTGAATCTGCATCATACCGCAGGTATCGTGGTTACCGTTTCATTTCTGCTCTGGCTGTTTTACTATGGTGTAGTTGCCAAGATGCTTTTTAAGCTCTACATGCCCACAGGTGAGGATCTGCAGCGCGGTGTGGTAAAGCAGGGGCTGTACTATTTCTTCTACTATTTTACCGGCACCAGAGAAAACCCACACCAGGAATCGCCGACCAATAAATTTAACCCCATGCAGAAAGGGGCTTATGTGGTTATCATGATGGTGCTGGTGCCCTTGATAATAGTGACCGGCCTTATACTGCTGAATATGGGATCACTGCATAACGTGCTAATTGCGGTTGGTGGGGTTCGTGTCGTGGCGGGAGCCCATTTTCTCCTGGCGTGCGCGCTGACGGCGTTTATTCCGACCCATTTTTATCTTGCGACCCTTGGGCATACCCCATTTGCCCATTTTAAGCCCATGTGGACGGGCTGGGAAGAGCACGGCGAGCACTGATCTGCGGATCTGGTTTCAGGCAATTCCAGGCAGCGGGGCAGATTGCTTCGCTGCCTTTTTACAAGGGGTGTCCATATGTCACAACCGCTGGCGAAAAAAACGCTCATACCTGTTGCCATTCTGATGACAGCCTTTATCACACTGTGTTTTGTTCTGCTATATGGCTATATTCGCAGTCTGGTGTATGACGCTGCAGAAGAGCGCGCCGCATACATGTCAAAGACCTTAGTTCGCTCCACCTCTTATGATATGCTCAAGGGCGATCATCTGACCCTGCGTCACCTGGTGAGCAATATAGGCGAAGGCCCTGATATTGAGCATGTGCGGATTTTTGATAAGCAGGGAACCGTCAAATTTGCCAGTAACAGTGAAGAGGTGGGGATAACCTTGGATCTGCAGGCCGAAAGTTGCAATATCTGCCACAATGCTGCCGTGGTTCTGGACAGTTCCAGGGAAGAGCGCATTCGCTACTTCAGAAATTCCACCGATCAGGAAGTATTGGGGATGACCGTACCCATACCGAATCAACCAGGTTGCGTTACCGCGCAATGTCATCCTGGGGCTGAAGATGTCGCCCTGTTAGGGACTGTTGATGTAGGGGTTTCCCTTGAGGGGCTGCACCAGTCTTTAAGCCGGGTTATCAAAGGGCTGCTCGGGGTATGGCTCCTTGTTGTAGTGCTGGCAATAGGATTGCTCTCTGTCGTCATACAGCGTAATGTTCTTCTGCCAGTGGCCAGGCTTATTGAGTATGCCAAACAGGTGGATAAAGGGGTGATGGAAAACGAACCCCAGGCGGGTGACTGCCAGGAGTTTCGCTATCTTTTAAGTCTTATTAAAAAGCTGGGGATCCATTTACGTGATGCCAAAAGAAAATAAAACACCGCCGCAGGTAGAGGGGGCAGGGAATTAGCGGATGTCGAGTTCTGCACCATTAAACGACAATGCTGAATTGCGCCACCCGGAACAGCGCCTGGAGCGGATTCAGGCGCATATAGACGAACTACGGCGCCTGTCCCACACGGGCCTGCTTGGGCTTGCGGTGTTTGGTGTAATCAGCTTGACGGCAGTTTACTTTCAGGACAGCAACATCATGCTGTATCTGTCCGCGCACACGCGCGACCTGCTGGGCAGGCCACCTTCTGCCGTGATGATAAACGTAGCCCTGGCTGTGTACAGCTTTTCGGCCCTGATCCTGGGTATAGGTAGATTGACGGAGCAGGAGGAGCGCTACCGTGGCTGGAGCCATATCGGCTACCTCACCGTGTTTTATATTTTCTACGCTTTTGCCCACGCCCTGCGGGTCAACGTTGTGGCGGTAATAATTTCCGGTTGTACCATTCTGGGGTTAGAGTACTACAGCACCTGGAGCAGTGCCAGGAGTGCCATCGCCCGGGAAGAGCACATAATGCAACGGCTGCGGCGCCAAGTGGAGAAATAACCTTCTAACACATCAAAGCGTCAGCCTACAGTGACGGCAACGGCGTCCCCAAGAGGTGCTGACCCCGCGCATATGGAACAGCTGATTGCACCGCGGGCAGCGACTGAAACTGACCATAACCCCGCCGACTCCGGCACCGATGAGCCACAATATCGCCACAACAGTGGCAGTCGGAGGTCCGTTGCCTGCAGTAAAGGCCAGTACAATCGCCGGGATGTAGGAAGCAAAAACAAACCAAAGAAACAGGCGCTTTTTCCGAATAACCGCCAGTTGCCGAGTATATACAGGCTCTTGTTGTTTTCCCATGTCAGGTCTCCTGTTTTAGGGGAGATTATATATGCGTATGCTCTGCATGCGGAGTTACTTTAAAAGGCGCTGTGAGCGCCTTTTGTGTGGTTACCCAATTTAACATGAGTTAAGTCTGGAGTAGAAGAATTATACTGCGGCGACCGGATTTGATTGGTCTGAGTTCTTTAGTACTCAGCACTCGAGAACTAAGTACTCAGCACTTAAGTACTAAGTACTCAGTACTTAGTACTAAGTGTTTTAGTACTAAGCAGAGCAATCTCGGGGTAATTTTCTCGGGTCGCAAGGAGCAGATAAGGCCGGTTGCCCCCGGCTTTTTTTGTGTAATCCCGCCACCTTCCTCCCTTTGTCCACAGCTCCAACCACAGCTTTCTTAACAACATATGGTGCCTTGTCATATATGGAGTACCTATATGTTGTGCTGTAGTGCTTTACATCTAGACGGACCTTTGCTACATTTCTTCCGTCTTTTGACGAAAAGTAACGCCCACAGGACAATCGTACAAGAGCACCACAACAACAGAAGAGACAGGGGAGGCAGACAGTGTTGCAGTATATACGGAAGCGTGACGGCAGGCTGGTTAAGTTTGAGGTGGATAAAATCAGCGCTGCGATCAAAAAGTCGGTTCGTGCTGTGGGTGGGCATGATATGGACAAAGCCCAGAGCATCGCGCTTCAGGTGGTGAGCACCCTGACGGTTATCTTCAAAGATACGCAGATCCCCACCGTAGAAAACGTGCAGGACCTGGTGGAGAAGGAGCTGATAGAGGCTGGGCATGCCCGTACCGCTAAAGCGTATATCCTCTATAGACAGCAACGTGAACAGCTGCGTGCTACCCGCTCATTTATGCAGGAATCCATCGAGGCCATCGATTCCTACCTGACCCAGGAGGACTGGCGCGTCAAAGAAAATGCCAATATGGGATATTCTCTGCAGGGGCTCAACAATCATATCGCCTCTAACATCACCAGCAACTATTGGCTCAATAAGATTTATCCCGCCGGGGTGTCCGAGGCGCATAAAAATGGCGACTATCATATCCACGACCTTGGCATGCTTTCGGTGTACTGTTGTGGCTGGGACCTGAAGGATTTGCTGTTACACGGGTTTACCGGTGCGTATGGCAAGGTGCAGAGCGCCCCTGCCAAACATTTTCGGACCGCTCTTGGGCAGATGGTTAACTTTTTCTATACCCTGCAAGGGGAGGCGGCTGGCGCTCAGGCATTTGCCAGTGTCGATACCCTTCTGGCCCCTTTTATCCGCTATGACGGTCTGAAATATGCGGAGGTAAAGCAGGCGATGCAGGAATTTATCTTCAATATGAATGTGCCGACGCGAGTGGGCTTTCAGACGCCGTTTACCAATATCACCCTGGATATGACTGTGCCGCGCAATGTGGCGCATGAGGGGGTAATTGTCGGTGGCGCGGTGCAGGATGAAGCCTACGCTGAATTTCAGCCCGAAATGGATATGTTTAACCGGGCGTTCTGCGAAGTTATGATGAGTGGGGATGCGTCGGGGCGCATATTTACCTTCCCGATCCCCACCTACAACATAACTTCAGAGCTTGACTGGGAGAGCGACCGTTTCAGGTCGGTCTGGGAGATGACGGCAAAATACGGGACGCCCTATTTCAGCAATTTCATCAATTCGGACATGGACCCCGAAGATGCGCGCTCCATGTGCTGCCGCCTGCGCCTGGACAACCGGGAGCTGCGTCGCCGCGGGGGGGGGCTGTTTGGCTCCAACCCCCTTACCGGCTCAACCGGCGTGGTTACTCTGAATCTGCCTCGGGCTGCATATCTGGCGCATAGCAAAGAGGAGTTCTTTGCCCGCCTGGGGGAGCTGATGGACCTGGCTGCCGATTCACTTGAAATCAAGCGCAAGCAGCTAGAGCGCTTTACCGAAGATGGGTTGTATCCCTACAGCAAGTTTTATCTGGCCGGTATCCATGCGCGGCAGGGGCGCTATTGGGATAACCACTTCTCCACTATCGGGCTTATCGGTATGCACGAAGCGGCCTGCAATCTCATCGGTGTCGGGATAGATACCCCCGCGGGGCACACGTTAGCGTTGGAAACCCTGGATTACATGCGCACGCGCCTCGAAGAGCTGCAGAGTCGGACTGGGCATCTTTACAACCTCGAGGCTACCCCGGCGGAAGGGACCAGTTTTCGCTTAGCGCAGCGTGATCGGGAAGAGTTCCCCGACATGTATACATCTGGTGCTGAGCAGCCGTACTACACAAACTCGACTCAGCTGCCGGTAGGGGGGACGGATGATATTTTTCAGGCCTTGCAGCATCAGGATCCTCTGCAGATGAAATATACCGGAGGTACCGTGTTCCACGGGTTTCTGGGCGAACGTCTGGAAGATTGGCGCAGTGCGCGCCTGCTGGTGCGCCGGATCGCAGAAAACTTCAAGTTACCCTATTTTACCATCAGCCCAACATTCACCATCTGTCCGGTACATGGATATATTGCCGGAGAGCATTTTGATTGCCCGCATGAGGCAGCAACCGACGCCGCGGGTAAAACCGCATAGAGTTGAAAGGGGAATAGCAGTGGAACATAAATGTCAGCATAAAACCGAGGTGTATTCCAGGGTTTGCGGATTTTTTCGTCCGGTGCAGCAGTGGAATAAAGGCAAGCAGGAAGAATTTGACCAGCGCCGTGAATATGTAGTGGAAAAAGCGGGACGGCAGTAAGGAGAGCTTATGCCGATCAAGGGATTTCAAGGCACCAGCCTCCTCGATTACCCAGCCCGTATCGCGTCCCTGGTGTTTTATTCCGGGTGCAATATGCGCTGTGCGTACTGTCACAATGCCGCGCTGGTTGAGACCCCGGAGGTGTACCCGGACATCAGCGCGCCGGAGCTGGTTGACATGGTGGCCGCACGGCGTGGATTTATCGACGCGGTTGTGATTTCTGGAGGTGAGCCCACCCTGGATAAAACGATGCCGCAGCTGGTGGAGCGCCTGAAGGCACTTGATTTGCTGATAAAGCTTGACACCAATGGCTTGTGTCCACAGGTTGTAGAGGCCTTAGTACAGAAAAACCTACTTGATTTTGTCAGCCTCGACCTCAAAACTGCGCCGGGACGCTATCCTGAACTAGGGGCGCCAGCCGATGCAGCTGCGTCCCTGCGCGCAACTATCGCCATCCTTACCCATGCGGATATCGAGATTGAGTTTCGTACTACATGCATGCCTGGATATGTCGAAGTTGCAGATATTCATGCCGTGGGCGCATTGATTGAGCGTACCGGAGCATGGGTGCTGCAGCAGTTTGTACCCGAATATGCCCTGGATGAGAGAGCCCGTGCCGTAGTACCCCATTCCGGAGCCGCGCTGCAGGAGCTTCTTATTGCCGCAAGCCAATATACTGATCAGGTAACGCTGCGTGGCTTGTAGGGCAGGGTTGTGTAGAAGCGCCTGCGAATACCAGGGTATGAGTTCTGAGGAGATGCGCCAGCGAGGATATGAAGAAGAAAAAAGACTTTACCAGTCAGATGCGTACTTTACGCCGCCGCCGCCTGTTTCTGTGGGCTATAATAGCTATCTATATTCCTATGATGTGGCTGGTGCTGCACCTTGGGCAATCTGATCGTATTGCCGGGGTATTTTTTGGGATATGGGTTGTAGTGGTGGCGCTGGCGGCCAACCTGACTGCATTTTGCCGGTGCCCCGCCTGCGGCAATTTTTTTCATATGCATGGCCCCATCCCCATGTATCTGCGCCATTGTCTCCATTGTGGTATGCACATCAGCGGTGATGAAAGGCGCAATTCCTTCCACAATAAACGGTGACGGCGCCGGATTGCGCTCCGCCCAGCTCGAAGCACAATCCGCCAACCAGGCCGAACTTATTTCCCCTGCCACACTGGAGTACGCTTTTCCAGAAAGGCGCTGACCCCTTCCACCGCGTCTTCGGTCGCGCACAGGGTGGCGAACAGATCATCCATGGCATTAAGCTGATCATGGTACGGGATATCGGCCATACGATTAAAACCTTCCTTGCCGATCTCCAGCGCCAGCGGATTTTTTTGCAACAGCTTTTGCGCCAGTTGCTGTACTTCTTCCTCTAATGATTCTTCCGGAACTACCTTGTTTATCAACCCCAGATCCAGAGCATGCTGCGCGCTGAAGGGTTGGCCGGTCAGGACCATCTCCATGGCGCGTTTTTTGCCGAGAATGCGCATCATGGGTACGGCCGGGCCAAGACAGATAAGGCCGACATTGATAGCAGTGGTGCCGAACTTGGCGTTTTCTGCAGCAATGGTAAAATCTGTCGCAAAGGCCAGTCCAGCACCGTTGGCCATGGCACTGCCTTTAACCTCAGCAATGGTCACGGTTTTGAGTTTTGCCAAGGTGTGATAAAAGGCATCAATGCGATAGAGAAAATTGCGGTATTCCCGCTGCGACTTCCTATCGAACTGATCCAGAGAAATGCCGGCGGAAAAATTTTTCCCTTCCGCACGAATTATTATGACGCGAATAGCCGGGTCGTGTTCCATGTCCCAGAGGGCTGCATCCAGTTGCTGGGCAAATGGAATGGTGAAGGTGTTGAATGCTTGCGGGCGATTGAGGGTGATGATGCCGGTAGCACCATCTTTACGCGCTAAGATTTCGGTGTTAATAGATCCCATATAAACCTCCGTTATGAATTATAGAACAGCGTTTATTTGGCGCCATGATATAGCATGCCTCAACCAGATGCAACCGCGGATATGTGTTTCTCTACTCGTGGTATTACAGTAATAATTGACGCTACGTGAAAAGGGGATGCTGTTTTGATCTCTACTGCTTATGCTTGGGATACGCCAGGGATTATCTTTCGGGGTAGTTGTCTTTTCAGGTGATGAGAATAGAGGTAGGAAAGCCGCAGGAACCGCGCGGCGGGGAACTTGAGCAGGCCTTCCGGCTGCGGCCTGCCTTAACCTTGCCGAACTGCAGGCGCGCTCTTGCAGCATGAGGATCTGGCGCGCAAAGTAGATAGGGTTCGGTAGTGCGCAGATAAAAAAAAAGCCCTGTACCGGGTACAGGGCTTTTTTGACATGTAAAGTAAGTACGCTTAAGTACTCTTTTTAGATTTTAGTGACGTTAGCGGCCTGAGGACCTTTTTGCCCGTCGGTAATTTCAAACTCTACTCGGTCGCCTTCTGCCAGAGACTTAAAGCCGTCTCCACCGATTGCAGAGAAATGTACAAATACATCGGGGCCACCATCTTGCTCAATGAAACCAAAACCTTTTGCGTCATTGAACCACTTTACTGAACCTTGTGCCATTGTTTCTAACTCCTTTTGTTGCCGATCGTATCGGTCTGTTACTTCATTTCCAGCCGGATATCTGTGGAACGTTACGTACCATAAGTCAAAAGATCTCCGCACTAAACTGAAAATATAAGGCAACCTAACATGGGGAGAACCATCATTGCAAGCATATTTTATTTTCCGGTGGAGTTTTTTGTGATTATGTCGTGGCGGCGGGCGCAACAGGTAATTTATTCATGGGCGGAAATCAGTACTTCGCGCCCTTTGCTGGTTCCATCGGAGGGGCCGACGATACCCTCTTTTTCCATTTGTTCAATTATGCGCGCGGCGCGATTATAGCCAATCCGCAGGCGACGCTGAACCATAGAGATGGAGGCCTGTTGCGCTTGAGACACCAGGGTGACTGCTTCATCCCAGCGCTCGTCATACTCTGCATCAATACTGTCAGCGTCTGGGCCGTTTTCCGGCGGAGGGGTGAGGATGGCACTGTCGTATTCGGGCTTGGCTTGCCGGGCAAGAAATTCCACCACCCGCTGTACTTCCAGCTCAGAGACAAATGCACCATGGACACGCTGCAGACTTCCGGTTCCCGGGGGTAAAAACAGCATGTCTCCCATTCCCAGGAGGGTCTCTGCCCCCATGCTGTCGAGGATTGTTCTGGAGTCGATGCGCGAAAAAACCTTGAAGGAGATGCGCGTGGGGAAGTTGGCCTTGATGAGGCCGGTGATAACATCGACACTGGGGCGCTGGGTCGCAAGAATCAGATGTATCCCCGCAGCTCGCGCCATCTGCGCCAGACGGGCAATATGCTCTTCGATTTCGCGCCCGGCAACCATCATGAGGTCTGCAAGCTCGTCCACAATCACCACCAGGAAGGGGAGGTGCTCATGTTCTAGCTCTTCGGCGGGATTGGATGAGAGGTTGAATTCCGCATCGAAGGTTGTCGCGGCAGGATCCACCCCCATGGCATCGAGTGAATCCGCCTCATCTTCCTGTGCCGCTGTTGCCGCTTCGAGTCGGGCCAGACGTTCTTTGTCTTTCTGCTCTCTGGCCAGCTTTTTGTTGTAGCCGTCAATATTGCGCACCCCTTTATCCGCCATGAGTTTATAGCGTCGCTCCATTTCGCGCACCGCCCATCCCAGCGCCAGGGAAGCCTTTTTTGGATCGGTGACCACCGGCAGCAACAGGTGGGGTACCCCTTCATATATCGAGAGTTCCAGCATCTTGGGATCCACCAGGATAAGGCGCACATCCTCGGGGTTGGCCTTGTAGAGTAATGAGAGGATCATGGTGTTGATAGAAACCGATTTGCCGCTGCCGGTAGAGCCGGCCACCAGCAGATGCGGCATTTTAGTCAGATCGGTGACAACTGGCTGGCCAAATATATCTTTGCCCAGAGCCAGCGGTAATCTGCCTCCGTGTCTGAGGAATTGATCCGAGGCTATTACATCTTTGAGGTACAACGTTTCGCGGGATTTGTTGGGAATTTCTATCCCCACCACGCCCCGTCCCGGAATAGGGGCGACAATGCGGATGGAGGTAGCCCGCAGCGCCATGGAGAGGTCGTCAGACAGGCCGGCAATCCTGTTGACCTTTATGCCCGGTGCCGGCGCGAATTCGAACATGGTAACCACCGGACCGGGCTTGACTTCCACCACCTCGCCGTTGACGTTGAAGTCCTTAAGTTTGTTTTCGAGGATACGCGCCATCGCCATCAGTGCCTCCCGGTCCACCGGTGGCGCGGCTTCACCGTCGTGATCCAGCAGTGACAGGGAGGGCATCCGGTAGGTGCCAGAGCTTTCAATGAAATCAAACGAGGCCTGAATTTCCTGTTCTGCTGCAAGTTTCGCGGCCTTATTTTTTTTCTTCGCGGTGTTTTTTCCCCTTGGTGCAGGGGGATTGATAACCAGTTCTGCACTTTTATCTTTTTCTTTTTCAGCACGGCGCAGCGCTTTTTTGTTCTGGCGCTGTTCAAGCCTGTGCGCCATCTGTTCACTGATGCCGGCAAAAAACAGGGTAAGGGAAAACCTGGTCATGATCATGGCCGAGACGATACACCCTGCGAGGAGGATCAGAGCAGACCCGGCGGTGTTGAGATATCCCGCCAGAAAATTGTGCAGCAGGCGGCCGACAGCGCCACCAGCTTCGGCAATTTTTTCTCCACCCAGATAGATGCTCTGCAGGCGGATGGCTAACAAACCGTCGCAGCACAGCAAAAAGACAGCAAAGGATCCAATTTTGTATGCGCGCAGCTTTATCGCGCGCGCGCGCAGCAGGCGCCACCCCAAAAAAAAGCACATCAGGGGCAGGAGCAGCGCGGGGATGCCGATAAATTGATAAAGGATGTCGGCGAGATGAGCTCCAACAATACCGCCGTAGTTGTAGATATGCTCTGGGGCCAGATTGTTGTTAAAGGAGGGATCGGAGTTCTTGAATGAAGCCAGGCACAAGAGCAGATAGATACCGACGGTCAGCCAGGCCAGCGCGGTGATTTCACGCTGCAGGCGGTGCAATCGAGAAGTGTCAGGGGTCTTTTCCATGGGTATGTAACTCAAAAAAAGGATAGATGTGCTACTGAATCAGGCACCTACGATAGCATAAATACTGCGCTTGCAACAGCCCAGCAATACAGGGCAAAGACCCGCAGGCGCTGGCGTGCCAGAATTCCCAGCAGCATGCGGATAGCGCCCATCCCACTTAAAAATGCCATGGCGCCGCCAGCCAGATAGGTCGGAAGTTGCGCCGAGGACAGACTCTGCATGTCACCCAGAGATAACAGGGTGGCTCCGAAGATGGCCGGGAGCGACAGCAGGAAGGAAAACCGCGCGGCGCTGGCGGCGTCAACGCCGCGAAACAGCAGAACCGCGATGGTAGAGCCTGAGCGCGAGATCCCCGGAATGATGGCAAATGCCTGCACCAGACCGGTAAGAAAGGCATCTGTGAAGGTGAGCTTCTCTAGTGAGCGCTTGCCGTTGCGCCAGTGTTGCGCGACAAACAACAGGGCACCGGTTATCAGCAGCATCAATCCCACCAGCTGAATATTGTGGAACATCGCGGCAAACGTATCTTTAAAGGTCAGGCCGATAATTGCCGTTGGGATGGAACCGAAAATGATAAGGAGGAGCAGTTTGCGATATTCACCGGCTTGTGGCGCACTACTCCAGGGGGCCCGGAGCAGATTTTTAATATCGTTGTTGAAATAAAGGATTACGGCCACGAGGGTGCCAAAGTGGAGAATAATGTCAAAAAGGAGACCGGGCTGTTCAAAGCCGGTGATAAAGTACTGCGCAATTGCCAGGTGACCAGAGGAGGAGACCGGGAGAAATTCGGTCAGCCCCTGCAGCAGACCGAGAAAGACCGCTTGCATCATATCCATGAAAGAATATCCTTAGTTTGGTTTAATGGTAGTGTATTGCCGGAACGATCAGGGGGCGATACCCCAGCGTTTGTTTACATGCTCTGGCGCTGGCGTCCTGAATTGTTGTGTGTAACGGCGTATGCTCTGCGTCTGCCGGCGCAGAGGAGAAATCCGTCAGCTCCTCTGTCGTCATCTCTGCCAGGATCTTTCTTATGCGGGCGCTGATTTCGGTACGAAGAAGGGAGTGCACCGCAGCGCTGTTGATGCCGCAGAAGTGGATTGTTGGTTCAGAGCTTAGCCGCCTTAATTCGCTGTTTACACACAGAAATACCAGCACGCAGCCGCCTGTCCCCATGCGTTTGCGCTCCTGCAGCTGTGCTGGCGCGATTGAAGTCAGGGTGTGCATCTCAATGGGGCGAGGGGTGCAGTGGATCGGCTGTTCTCGCCTGAATCCGTTGCATGAGAGTACCACCCCTGTGCCATCCTGGAGAATCAGGGTGTTTTGCGCCTTGACGCCACATTCCTGCGCGAGTTTTGCGTGTTGCCCCAGGTGGCGCGTTTCACCGTGAAGCGGGATGAAAAACTGTGGCCTGACCAGGGAAATTATTTGGCGCAATTCTTCCGCACAGGCGTGTCCGCTGACATGAACGTGCGCAGTGGCACCGCTGTAGGTCTGCGCGCCAAGGTGTTCCAGTTGGTTCATGAGGGTGTTGACCTGAACCTCGTTGCCGGGGATGGTGCGCGCGGAGATGACTACAGCATCATCGGGACGGACAGCAAAATTCGGGTGCGTTCCCAGAGAAATTCTGCGCATGGCGCTGCCGGGTTCGCCCTGACATCCGGAAGCTATTATGCACAGCCTGTCTCTGTCAAGATGTTCCGCTGCGTGGCTGTCAATAATAGCGTCAGGACTGACACGCAGATGTCCGGCTCTGCGCGCAGCATTGACGTTACTGATTAAGCCCCGTCCGAGCAGGACAAGCTTGCGCCCCGCCTGCTGTGCGGTTGCCATCACCAACTGAAGGCGGTGGATGCTGGAGGAAAAGGTGGAGATGTATACGGCGCCACGACATGTGTGCATGATGTGCTCAAACGTGGGGCGCAGCGAACGCTCCGAGCCGCTGAATCCGGGCTGTGCGGCATTGGTGGAGTCGGCTATAAGGGCAAGTACACCGGTATCGGCATAGCGTGCCAGGGTGGCTACGTCAGTGGGTACTCCATCAAGGGGGGTGCTGTCCAGTTTGAAATCACCACTGTGGATGATGCACCCGGCAGCGGTTGTCAGGGCCAGTCCCACCCCTGCGGGTATTGAGTGGGCTGCGCTGAAGGGCTCAATCTGAAACGGGCCACACCTGAATTTCTGGCGGGGATATATTGCCTGCAGCGGGCAGGAGCCGGAAAATCCACGTTCATCCAGACGTGCGCGAATCAGTTCAAGGGTAAAGGGGGTAGCGAAGACCACAGGGGTGCCCAAGTCGTTGAGTACGAAGGGGAGCGCGCCGATGTGGTCTTCGTGGCCATGGGTGATAACTATGCCACATATCCTGCTGCGATGTTGTTGCAGCCAGGAGATGTCCGGCACCGAAAAGTCCACCCCCCAGGCTTCAGGTCCGCTGAACTTCAGGCCACAGTCGATAATCAAGATGCTTTCCATGTGTTCCACCACCAGCAGGTTCATCCCGATTTCGCCCGCACCACCGAGGGGAAGAATGCGGACAAGATCATCTCTTTCGTTGATAACGGTGTGGCTTTGGCTGTGCATATGGAAGTTTGCCTATGAAGTTTAGCTGTGGCCGCAACGCCACTATGGAATATTGTGGTGGGGGTGTTTTTTCTTCATGTTAACGCTTATGCGGTACAATATGCGAAACTCTACACTTTCAGGGCTGATTTTACAATATTTCAATCCACAGACAATTAAGCTGTAACGGGCGAAAAATACCCCCGATAGCATTGTTTTAGTTGACAGTTTCTGCTGGCTCCGGTAACTTGCCCAACCCGCGCTGTGAAAAAAGCGGAGTATGACGGAAGCGAGGTGAAGAGTATTGGAAATACAGGTAATGGATAATAACGTGGAAAAAGCTATCCGCGTGCTGAAGCGAAAGCTGCAGCAAGAGGGGCTTTTCCGCGAGATGAAACGGCGGAAGTTTTACGAGAAGCCGAGTGTCAAACGGAAGCGTAAAGAAAAAGAGGCTCAGCGGCGTCTGCGGAAGAAGATGCGGCAGATGCAGAGTTATTAATGTAGCGTTGCTGCACCCATTACCGCTGTACCAATATATCTGGCAGCGGTAAAGTCAGGCTCGCATCCGTCACGCAAGTGCCATGTATCCATGCCCATGCATCCATGCATCCATGCATCCATGCATATAATGGAGCTTGTGTAGGCAGCTTGTTCAGCCTTAACAAAAAAGGGAGGTCATATATGACCTCCCTTTTTTGTTGTCAAACACCCGATTGTTGATACTGTAATACTCTTGCAGCTGGCCCTGTTCAGGTTTAGGGAGGAAAACCATGGAGCTTGCATGGCCTTAACACTTTTTTTTATCAGTTGTGTCGGGGGATTTGTCTCCGGCCTGCTGGGGGTAGGGGGAGCAGTGATTCTTATCCCGCTGCTTCTCTCTGTTCCCCCTTTGGTCGGGGTCGGAGCCTTGAGTATCCACAGCGTCAGTGCGATCACCATGCTCCAGGTGCTGGTGACGTCGGCGCTGGGAACATTCATTCACCGCCGCGCCGGGAATGTCCATGCCCCCAGTATTATGCTGATCGGGATACCGCTGGGGCTGTGCGCCCTGCTGGGTGCCGTGCTTTCCAGGTATGTAGTTGCGGATGTGCTGTTGCTTGTGTTCGGGATTCTGGTGCTGATCCCGTTTTTCATTTTTCCTCCGAAGGAAAAGGTCGCCTCGCGCGGCAGAGATGATCTCTTCCGTCCGCACCCGGGCGGGGGTGTGGCAGTAGGCGCAGCCGTTGGGCTTGTCTCTGGCTTGGTTGGCGCAGGCGGGGGCTTTGTTCTGGTGCCGTTGCTGGTCACACTGTTAAAGTTTCCCCTTAAGCTGGCAGTAGGTTCGAGCCTTGGCATCGTGCTTATCGGGGCGCTGCTGGGCTCCGCGGGAAAAATTGCCACGCTGCAGGTGCAGTGGGGCTACGCGGTGCCGGTTCTGCTTGGCTCTGTGCCCATGGTTCATCTCGGTTCAAGCTTGTGTCGCCATCTTCCCTCCCGTTATCTCCGCCTTCTGTTCCTGACCCTGCTGGTCCTGGTCGCGCTGGATACCTGGGGAAATATCTTATGGCGTTCAGGCTGGATGTAGATATCTTTAACATGCCGGACGTTGCCTTGTTTTTTGCGTTCTGCATCGTTTCTTCTGGTTGAAATGCAGAAGATGTTCGGCGTATGAGATGCTCGGCCCAGGGGATATCCAGTTATGGAAGCGCTCAGCTCTGATCAGGTAACGATCATGTTTTTCTCTCTGGCCGTGCTTTTGTGCGTGGCTCGAGGGTTGGGTGAGCTTGCGCAGCGTCTGCGGCAGCCCTCTGTTTTAGGGGAGCTTCTGGCCGGAGTTCTTCTCGGGCCCACCATCCTTGGGCGGATAGCGCCGCATATCAACGCGACGTTGTTTCCCCTCCATGGAGTCAATGCCATTGCGCTTGAGAGCATCTCCACCCTGGCCATCGGCTTGTTTCTTCTGGTGGCGGGGATGGAAGTGGATTTGTCCACAGCGTGGAAGCAGGGGAAAACCGGCGGGAAAATAGGGTTGAGCAGCATCGTTTTTCCCTTTGTGGTTGCAGTTATGGCGGCGTTTCTTATCCCCGAAACTCTGGGACGCAAACCAGACTCAGATCCGCTGGTGTTCGCCCTGTTCTTTGCCATTGCGATCTCCATCTCCGCGCTGCCCATTATCGCCAGAACCCTGATCGATATGGGGTTGTACCGCAGTGATCTCGGGATGGTGGTGATGAGTGCCGCAATTCTCAATGATATTATCGGCTGGGTGGTGTTCGCGGTTATCCTCGGTTTTTTGAGTGGGGCGAGCGGTGCCGGGGCAGATATCGCCGTGACTCTGGCGCTGACCCTGCTCTTTATTACCGGGATGCTCACGTTCGGACGCTATTTGATTCATCGAGTGCTCCCTTTTGTGCAGGCCTATACGCGTTGGCCCGGCGGTGAACTCAGCTTTGCCCTGATATTGGGGCTGCTGGGGGCGGCTTTTACCGAGTTGATCGGTATTCACGCCATTCTGGGGGCGTTTATCGTCGGAGTCGCCATTGGCGACTCGTCCCATTTGCGCGAGCGCAGCCGCGCCATCATCGGCGATTTTGTCTCCTTTATTTTTGCGCCCGTGTTTTTCGCCAGTATCGGTCTTAAGGTGGATTTTTTCGCCCATTTCGATCCGGTTCTGGTCATGGTGGTGCTGCTGCTGGCATGCACCTGCAAACTTATCGGCGGAACCCTGGGAGCCCGCTGGGGAGGGATGGCGCGGCAGGAATCTCTGGCAGTGGGGTTTGCCATGGTTTCTGTTGGGGCCATGGGGATTATTGTGGGCATCATTGCGCTCAATGCCGGAATTATTGACGAACGGTTGTTTATCGCCTTGGTCATTATGGCTATGGTGACCTCCATGATCAGTGGCCCTTCGATGCGCCTGGTGCTGCACACAGAGAAAAAGATCATGCTGCGTGAGGTGTTGTCGGCAAAGCTGTTTCTGCGCGATTTGACCGCAGTAACGCGGCGGCAGGTGATTCATGAGCTGACTGCAGCGGTGAGTGAAGTGGGCGCCCTTGATCCTGCGCCGCTGGAGGCCGCCGTATGGGCGCGGGAAGAGGCGATGAGCACCGGGGTAGGCAACCGGGTGGCGCTGCCCCATGCCCGGATTGCCGGACTCAAGCAGGTGTGGGTGGCTGTGGGGCTCTCCTCCCGGGGGATTGACTTTGACGCCCCCGATGGCAAGCCGGCCAACCTTATTTTTCTAGTGCTGACTCCTGCAGATGACCCCGGCACTCAGCTGGATATCGTCGCCCAGATCACTCGGCTCTTCCGCTCTCAAAAGTGTGTCGATGCAGCGTTGCGCACCGCGACCTTTACCGATTTTCTCGCCCTGCTGCATACGGAGCCGCAGTGACTGCGCACAAAAAAGTGCGGCCCCAATGGATGGAGGCCGCACGTGAGTTTCCAAAAAACAGCAAGGTTTATCAGGGGAGGGTGGGAAGCTTCAGCCCCGCCAGCTCTTCCAACAGGCCGACCACTTGGCAACTGTAGCCATATTCGTTGTCGTACCATACATACAGCACGCAACGGTCACCTTCAACAATGGTAGCCAGGGAGTCAAGGACCCCGGCATAGCTCGAACCAACGAAGTCGCTCGACACCACTTCGGGCGAATTGGTGTAGTCGAGCTGATCCTGCAGTTCTGAATTCAGGGAGACATCACGCAGGTGTGCGTTCAGCTGCGCAACGGTGGTTTTGGTGTGAAGGCTCAGGTTCAAGATCGCCATGGAGACATTCGGCGTCGGAACCCGTATTGCGTTACCGGTAAGCTTGCCCTGGAGTTCCGGCAGGGCTTTTGCCACCGCTTTAGCCGCACCAGTTTCGGTCAGAACCATATTCAGCGGCGCACTGCGTCCCCGCCGCGGCTTGGGGTGGTAGTTGTCGATCAGGTTCTGATCGTTGGTGTATGAGTGACAGGTTTCCACATGCCCGCTTTCAATGCCGAAACGGTCATGGACCGTCTTCAGTACCGGGACAATAGCGTTGGTAGTGCAACTGGCAGCGGAGTAGAGGTTTTCCTCTGCCCGGATCAGTTCATTGTTAATACCGTAAACGATATTGGGGATATCGCCTTTGCCCGGAGCGGTGAGGATAACCTTCGACACCCCTTTTGCCTGTAAGTGGCGCCCCAGTCCGGCGCGGTCGCGCCACTTGCCGGTGTTGTCAACCACGATGGCATCTTCAATGCCATAGGCGGTGTAGTCAATATTTTCCGGCGCGTCAGAATAGATGATCTTGATCATATTGCCATTGGCGATAATGGCGTTTTCTTCTACGTCTATCTGAATTACGCCGTTAAAGCGCCCGTGCACCGAGTCACGGCGCAGAAGGCTGGCACGCTTGACCAGGTCATCTTCACTCCCTTTGCGCACCACTGCGGCGCGCAGGCGCAGCTTGTCGCCGCCGCCGGTCTGTTCTATAAGGATACGCGCCAGCAGCCGCCCGATGCGGCCAAAGCCATAGAGAACCACATCGCGGGGCTTGCTCAATAGCGGGGCAGAACCGGTATTCATCGAATCCAGTTGCGCTTTGACATAGGCGTCGACATCTGTTTTTCCAGCCTTCTGCTTGAAGGCGAGGGTCAGCTTGCCCAGATCTATCTTACATGCAGCCAGATCTAGTTTGCTCAGGGCTTTGAGGACTGGAAAGCTGTCGCGCACTGAAATTTCACTCTCGACAACCTGACGGGCAAAGCGATGCGCACGCAAAATGCCGATAGGCTGGCGGTTGTGCAGTTTATGGCTGTAGATGGTGATGATAACCCCACGGTTACGGTACAGATCTCCGATGATGGGCACCATCGCCTCAGCAATTTCCGCCCGTTGTGACCAGTCTGTGAAGTACTCTTGCGCTTTTGTCTTCATGTGTGAAACCCTTTGTAGAGGTAGATAGAAACGTCTTTGAATAAATAGCTCCGCTGGCGCCAGGTTCGCCGGGAAGAAGCCAGCGTATCCTAATGCAGCGGCAAAATATTTTCAAGCCTTACGCTTGGCGCCCGGATCCTTCTCACTTGTGGGCAAAAGATCAAGCATGCTTCGAGTGGAGGTTATGGTGCAGTGCCTCCTGCAGGCGGGGATAGGTGAAGCTAAAGCCGCTGTCGAGTAGTTTCTGCGGCACCGCACGGGTGCTGGAGAGCAGCAGCGCATCGGCCTTTTCACCCAAAAGAAGGCGCAGCGCCAGGGCGGGTGCCGGGAGCACTGCGGGGCGGTGCAAGGTTTTGCCCAGGGTCTGGCTGAACTCTTTGTTGCGCACCGGCTGCGGCGATGCCAAGTTGACCGGGCCATGCAGGGACCTATTCTCTATGATGTGAGCAACCGCTCCACATAGATCCTCGATGTCGATCCAACTCATGAATTGGCGCCCATTGCCTGCAGGGCCTCCCAGTCCCAACCGGAAGGGGAGCAACATTTTGGCCAGGGCGCCACCGTTGGGACTCAGAACCATACCAAAGCGTGTATTGACTGTCCTTATGCCGGCGTCGACAGCTGGAGCGCAAGCCGCTTCCCATTCCTGACAAACCTGGGATAGAAATCCAGTACCGGCTGGGCTCTGTTCCGTCAGTTCTTCATCTCCTCGGTCTCCGTAAAAACCGACGGCAGAGCAACAGATAAACAGTTCAGGCTTTATCTCTTTCTCGCGCATACTCTGCGCCAACAGGGTGGTGCCGCTCACACGGCTCATGCGGATCCGCTCTTTTTTTGCCGCGGTCCAGCGCCCGGACATAATGCTTTCTCCCGCAAGGTGGATCACTGCCTCGAAGTGCGGTTCTGCACCCCAGTCAAGCGTTCCTGCCCCTATATCCCACCAGGGCTGATCGTTGCGGCGGGTGCGCACCAGGGGAACCACGCGGTGTCCACATCCTTGCAGATATGCGGATAAGGCGGTTCCAACCAGTCCAGATGCTCCTGTGATAAGAATACGCATGGTTCTCTCCTTCTCGATAGGCAATTGCCCCATGTTTTGCCTCATAATCGCAGGTATAGAGGCATTGTTGGGGGAGGGTATCGTCCGGGGGGTGTGCGCTGTTGTGCCATGCATGGCTGCTGCTGGCGCTTGCGGTGGTTGCACAAGTTCCTTGTATCCATTAGACTCTTGAGGGGGCAGAGTCACCATTTTGATCTTGTATATAAGCGGCAGTGAGCGAGAACTCTAAAACGACTATAACTGCGTTTTTATTACCAACATGCGGAGGTACATAGAACTATGGCAGAACCTATCCACTACAGCAAGCTTGGCTTGGTAAATACCAGAGAAATGTTTGCACGCGCTTTTGCGGGCGGTTACGCCATCCCGGCGTATAATTTTAACAATATGGAGCAACTGCAGGCCATCATAACGGCATGTGTCGAGGGGCGCTCGCCGGTGATTATCCAGGTCAGCAAAGGGGCGCGTGAATATGCCAATGCCACTATGCTGAGCCACATGGCCAGGGGGGCAGTGGAGATGAGCCGCCAGATGGGGGTTGAGTTGCCAATCTCTCTCCACCTTGATCATGGGGATTCGTTTGAACTGTGCAAATCCTGCATCGACTCAGGTTTTTCCTCCGTCATGATTGACGGCTCCCAGCTGGAGTATGCTGATAACGTGGCTTTGACCCGCCGGGTAGTTGAATATGCGCACCAGTTTGAGGTTACGGTCGAAGGGGAACTTGGGGTGCTGGCCGGCATTGAGGATGATGTGGTAGCGGAGGAATCAACCTACACTCAGCCGGAAGAGGTGGAGGATTTTGTGGCCAGAACCGGGGTAGATTCCCTGGCTATCTCCATCGGCACCAGTCACGGAGCGTACAAGTTTAAACTTAAAGAGGGACAGGAGGTGCCACCGCTGCGTTTCGACATTCTGGCCGCGGTGGAAAAGCGCATCCCCGGTTTTCCCATTGTGCTGCATGGAGCTTCAAGTGTGGTGCAGGAGTACGTGAGTCTGATCAATCAGTACGGCGGCAGCCTTGACGGTGCGGTGGGCGTGCCGGAAGAGCAGCTGCGCAAGGCGGCCAGGAGTGCAGTGTGTAAGATAAATATTGACTCCGATGGGCGGCTGGCGATGACTGCCAAGATCAGAGAGTTTCTGGCGAACAACCCTGCAGAGTTCGACCCGCGTAAATACCTGGGGGCCGCGCGTGCAGAACTGATTAAGTTGATGAAACATAAGAATGCAGCGGTCCTCGGCAGCGCTGGGCGCGTTTAGGCCTTTAGTGCCCGATGCGGCGGTTATAATAAAAACAGGGCGCCTCAATCTGGCGCCCTGTTTTTATTAGATGTGATAGGGATTAAGACCGCGCCACCAGGGTTGTGACGTTAACGGACAGGCTCTGGGGCGGCAGGTTCCAGGGACGGTGAAATCAAAAGATGTTTTTAGAGTAAAAAATCTCTGTCATCTCCCGGCGCAGCAGTTCCTTGACCCGTTTTTTCTCGCTGGCCGAAAACACCTGCATTGCGGTGCCAAACAGATAGTTTTCCAGATTGAGCTCCTTAACCAGCATCTTGGTGTGAAACAGATTCTCCTGGTAAATGTTGATATCTACACATTCATACAGTTCCAGAGTGCGTTTGTTAATATACTGCTGAATTGAATGGATGCGATGGTCGATGTAGTGTTTTTTCCCTTTGACGTCGCGGGTAAAACCACGCACCTTGTAATCCATCAGCACAATATCAGACTCAAATGACTTAATCAGATGGTTCAGTGCCTTCAGCGGACTTATGCGGCCACAGGTGGAGATATCGACATCGACCCTGAAGGTGGAGATCCCGAGCTTCGAGTCGGTTTCCGGATAGGTGTGGATACACAGGTGGCTCTTGTCCAGATGGGCCAGAACCTGGTCCGGTTTAGCCTCCACCGGTTCTTCCGCGATCAGGATGGTGACGCTGGCCCCCATGGGGTCATAGTCCTGACTGGAGATGTTCAGGATATTGGCCCCGATGATGCCAGAGACCTCCTGCAGAATGGTCACCAGGCGTTGGGCATTGTACTCTTCATCAATATATTCCAGATACTCTTTACGGTTGGCCGGGGCCTTGGCATAGCAGATATCGTAAATATTGAAGGAGAGCGTTTTTGTGAGGTTGTTGAATCCGCGCAGCTTTATGCGCCGCGGGCGTTTGTTGGGGTGGTTTTTTTTAACGCGCATATACGGCCTCCTTCAGGTGGTGAGGAGCAGCGTTTTCTCCATAAGTCTCTGGCACTGCCCGCATGCTGGCACATGTTTGTGTTACTGGTGTTACTGCTGTAGCAAAGCTACGGGCGAAAAATGGAGATTAAGCACAAATCTGTGGATATTGACAAGCAAATAAATACCCGCGGTGGCGAGGGTGAGACTGCGCCCTTGGTTCCACCGTTGTTTCCGGGGAGGGCCACAACAAGATACGGGTCAAGCGCGGGTGGGGTCATTCAACGGCCATGCGTGATTTCTTTGCGCACGATCCTGCGCAGACGCAGCCCCAGCAGCAGCGCAGCGCTACTCAGCCCACATATAAGCCCTATCCAGAAACCCCGTGCGGCCATCCCCAGATAAATACCTAAAAAATATCCGCATGGCATTCCGATGCCCCAGTAGGAAACGATCTGCAGCAGCATCGGCTTGCGGGTGTCCTTGAAGCCGCGCAGAGCACCGGCACAGCCGACTTGGATGGCGTCTGGGATCTGAAACAGGGCAGCGAGGAGCAACAGCGTGGTGGCGGCTGCGGCAAGCTCAACATCTGGGGTATACATGGCAGTAAGCCAGGGAGCGCTTGCGGCCATCATGGCGCAGCTCAGCACCGCTATTACAGCAGTTGTGGCCAAACCGACATCTATGCTGCGCCTTGTGTTCTGGGGGTGATTGCGCCCGTTATTGTAGCTGACTCGCACCGAAATAGCTGTGGAGATACTCAAGGGTATCATGAAAACCATACCGGTGAAGCTCATGGCGATCTGATGTGCTGCTACGGTTTGGGCTCCGAAGCGTGACAACATCAGCGCGATGACGGCAAAGATGCTGCACTCAATGAACATTCCGGTACCGATGGGAACGCCAAGACGCAGGATGTCGGCGAGAATTTGGGGGTTTGGCCGCGCAAAAGAGGAGAACAGCTGCAAGTGGCGGAAAAACTGTGCACGCCAGAAAACCAGCACCATCCCCACCATCATGACCCACATGGTTATCGCGGTGGCAACTCCACAACCAACGCCGCCTAAGGGGGGAAACCCAAGTTTGCCAAATACCAGGATATAGTTTACCACGATATTGATCCCCAGCCCGGCAAAGCTGATCAACATACTTGGGCGGGTAAGAGACAGCCCTTCGCTGCAGTAGCGCAGGGCAAAACATACCCCGATGGCGGGGAATCCCCATGAAACGGCCTTTAGATAGGCCGTTATTAATGGTATAATGGACTCTTCCACTTTAAGGACATGCAGAAGCGGGGTGCATTGGTACAGCACCATGGCGCCCGCACAGCCCAGAGTGAAGCCCAGGTACAACCCTTGCGGGACCAGGGTGCGGATAGTGGCGTGATCCTTGTGGCCGTATGCATATGAAACACTCGGAGTCAAAGCGTTTAACGTCCCCAGCAGGAGGATGAAAACCGGAAACCAGATGCTCGAGCCCACAGCAACACCAGCCAGATCGGTAGCCCCAACCCTGCCTGCCATAAGGGTATCGACAAACCCCATGCTCGACTGTGCCAGCTGCGCCAAGATGAGGGGCAGGCTTAAGCGCATGAGAATTTTAAATTCTACCCACTGAAGGTGGAATTTGCGGTGGTGGCGGAGCATACGCTGGTCTTTCGGCGCGCTTGAGCACGACAGTTGGTTAGGATCCGGCAGGGGAGGGGTCGCTGCGCTTATTAGCAGATCGTCCCCTTTTTGTACAGTAGGTATGCACAGTGCAGCAGGTGCGGTAAACTTCAAGCAGGAGCGTTGATGCAGAAATTTCTCGTTGTCAGTGGCGTGATTCTAATTGTTGTGGGAGTCTTGTGGCCCTGGGTGGGGAAAATTCCCTTTGGCCAGCTCCCCGGTGATATTGTTATAGACAGGCCGGGAATGAAGATATATTTCCCCGTTATAACCATGCTTATCGTCAGCCTGGTGCTATCACTGTTATTCCGCCTGTTCAAATAGCCAGTTGTTTTTAAATAGAGGTAAAACAGATGTTACTCATGGAGAACATAAAATAGATGCACACCTTTACCGTAAAAGAGTACGAAGCAGGCTTGCCATTGCTGCAATTTCTGCAGGAACAGATACCCGCGGCCGGTCTGGGATATGTACGCCAATTGATAAAGAAGGGACGCATCAGTAGCGCAGGGCAGGTCTGCACCGAAAACACTTTATTGACCTGCGGGCAGACGATACAGGTGCGTGACAGTGCGCGCCTGCGCGAGTTGTGTGCGGAGGTCTCTGTGTCTGCCGCTGCCCTGAACATCTTGTACGAAAGTGCGCAGATGTTGGTGGTGGATAAACCCGCCGGGCTCGCGGTCCATACCGGCAGTGGCCATGAGGGTGATAACCTCACCGCCAGAGTACAGGCATATCTGCAGGGCAAACCGTTTCAGGTTTCCCCCATTCACCGCCTCGATGCAGGCACGTCCGGGCCGGTGCTGTTCGGCAAAGGGAAAAAGAGCTGCGCCGCGCTCGGGGCCCTGTTTATGCGGCACGAGGTGGAAAAAGTCTATGTAGCGCTGGTGCGGGGGAATATGCAGGGGAGCGGCGTTCTCGCGCACACGTTATCCGCGAAGGGCAAGCGTAAGCCGTGCTTCACTGGGTTTGTAACCCGGAAGCGCTGCGCGAAGGCCAGCCTGGTGGAGTTGACCCTCGTGACGGGGCGCCAGCACCAGATCCGGCGCCAGCTGGCCGAGATCGGGCACCCTATCGTTGGTGATAGTCGCTACGGGGGGGACGACCTGCCTGGGTTGCGGCACCCATTTCTGCATTGCTGCAGCATCGCATTCAATGACCCATTCAGTGGGGCCCCACTCAAGATTGAGAGTGCCTTGCCGCACCCATTGCAGGAGGTTGCTGCTATATATTTCTAACTGATGTATGTTGATGGTTTGATGCCCGTGACGGCTTGATGCTCACGGATCTGTTTATTGGTTTATGAACCACAGAAAGGGTGTTGAGATGGAACAGTGGAAAGATTTTACCGACATTTCAAGGATCGCCTATTTTTCCATGGAGATAGGGCTGGCGCAGGAGATTCCAACCTACAGTGGTGGTCTGGGGGTCCTCGCTGGAGACACCATCAAGAGTTCGGCGGATCTCAATATTCCCCTGGTGGCAATTACCCTTGCCAGCCGGAAGGGATACTTCAAACAGAGTTTGGATGAGTCCGGAGCCCAGCATGAGGAGCCGGTAGAGTGGGATATCTCCGCGCGCATGGAGCAGCTGCCGGCGCGAATTACCGTCCCAATCGAGGGGCGGGCGGTAACCGTAAGGGCGTGGCTGCATCAAACCAAAAGCCCCGCAGGGGGGGTGGTTCCGGTTCTGTTTCTCGATACCGCTCTGAGTGAAAACAGCCCCGAAGACCAGAGCATCACTGATTCGCTCTACGGCGGTGACCAGCGCTATCGCTTAAAGCAGGAGATTGTCCTTGGGATCGGGGGGGTGCGTATTCTGCAAGCTCTCGGATTCAGAGTATTTCAATATCATATGAACGAGGGGCACGCTGCCCTCCTGACCGTGGAACTGCTCAGCCAGACCCGCAATACAAATGCCGGCAGCTGGATGAACACCCTGGAGATAAACCGCAAAGCGGTAGCGCAGCGCTGCGTATTCACCACGCATACGCCGGTACCGGCCGGACACGACCGCTTCAGCTATGAGCTGGTCCACCAGGTGCTCGGAGATGATGTGATCCCGCCGCAGCAATTACGCGAACTGGGGGGAGATAAAGAGCTGAATATGACCACCCTGGCTCTGCAACTCAGTCGCTTTGTCAACGGGGTGGCTAAAAAGCACGGACAGGTATCGCAGGAGATGTTTCCCGGCTACGAGATTCATGCCATCACCAACGGGGTCCATCCGCTGACCTGGGCATCAGCGTATATGGTGGCGCTGTTTAACCGCTACATCAGTGGGTGGGCGCTCCAGCCTGAGTTGCTGGTACGGGTCGACATTATCCCCGATGAAGAGCTCTGGGATGCGCATCAGGGGGCCAAGGCCTTCCTTGCCCAGTACATTAAGGAAGTGACTGGACAGCAGCTGTTTCTGGATGTGTTTACCATAGGGTTCGCGCGCCGGTTTGCGGCATATAAGCGTAACGACCTCATCTTTCACGATGTCGAGCGTCTTCTTGCCATGGGCAAGGGGCGTATTCAGCTGGTGTTTGCGGGTAAAGCCCATCCCCACGATAACGACGGCAAGGCGATGATTCAAAACATCTACGCGGCGGCGCGCCGCCTCAAGGGCGAAATCTCCATCATATATCTGCCCAACTATTCTATCGATGTCGCCTACCACCTGATTCCGGGCGTTGATGTATGGCTCAATACGCCGACCCGGCCCCTCGAAGCTTCTGGCACCAGCGGGATGAAGGCTGCCCTCAACGGGGTGCCTAACTTCAGTATCTTGGACGGCTGGTGGATCGAAGGACACATAGAGGGTGTCACCGGCTGGTCCATTGGGGAAGAAACCAAGGAAGGGAGCAGCGTTGGTGCCACCAATGCCGCTGATGCCGCCGACATGTACGCTAAGTTGGAGAAGAAAATTCTCCCTCTGTACTATGAGGATAGAACCGGCTGGATACGGATGATGAAAAGTGCCATAGGGAAAAATGCCTACTACTTCAACACCCACGTAATGATGCGCCGGTATGTCACCGAGGCGTATCTGCAGCGCTAAGGGGGTAACGCTAAAGAGGGTGCTCAAGGATGCTATCCGCCCCGCGCACGCTGTTCATTCTGGGAGCAAAAGCAGGCATAATCCAGGACACCCTCACCGCTGCACCCCTGATTCGTACCCCCCCCGCCCCTTTAAAGAAGCGGGCGTATCCCCTTGCAGGGCACCTGATCGAGGTGACTGCACAGAGCCATCCTCTGGCGCAGGATACGCAGCTGCGTGGACGTTTCTGTAGCAATGCCTTAGGCGGGAGGGCGGTTTCCCTCTGCCAGTGCGGGGGGAGATATCTTGTTCTCCCTTTTTGTTGCGGGGCTGGACTTGACATAAGGGCTGACCATGTCACGCTAACCGAAGCATGCTGGTCAGATGCTGAAGTGAACGCAATCGCAGCGTCCCAGCTTGGCAGAAGAAGCTGCACCAGAGGCTATGCTTGAAAGTTAATCGATTTCCGCAGGAACCTGGTTTCTGTAGAGGAACGGATGTGAGGGGCTATGCTGCTGCTTGCCGGAGATATTGGTGGAACAACTGCACGTTTTCAGATTATGGACACCGCAGATGAACGGCGCAGTAAGGAAGTGGTTTCCTATCCGAGCGCTGCTTTCCCCAGCTTCAACGCTCTGTTGCACCACCTGTTGCGCGCCAAGAATATTTCAGCGCTGGATGGAGCCTGCTTTGGCGTGCCTGGCCCGGTCACCGAGCAGCAGGTGGAATTGACCAACCTGCCCTGGCACATTTCTGTTCAGGAGCTAAAACGGCAACTGCCCGTGGGGCAGGTCAGGCTTATCAACGATTTCTACGCAGCGGCACTCGGCATAGATCTGCTTGCAGATCAGGATCGATGCTGCCTGCATGCGGGGGAATTTGATCCGGGAGGGAACCGCCTGGTTGTCGGAGCCGGAACCGGCCTGGGGGTGGCGCCGGTATATCAGTTTGGCGAGCGTTTTTATCCCCAGGCTTCCGAAGGGGGACACATGGATTTTGCCCCCCTGAATCAAGAGCAGGAGTCGTTGCTGAAATGGCTCCGGTCGCGCCTGGATCACGTTCCCTATGAAAAAATTCTCTCCGGGTCGGGGCTGGAAACCCTGTACCGATTTTGTCTGGAGCGAAATAACCCCAACGCACGCAGCGCTGAAGTCCCGGCCCGCGTTCCGGCTGCAGAGGTTCACCGTCTGGCCTGTGCAGGAGAGAAGGTGGCCGCTGATGCTATGCGTTTATTTGTCAATATTTATGGCGGGTTCATTGGCAACGCGGCGCTTCTATGGCCGGCGCGCGCAGGGATCTATATCGCCGGGGGGATTGGGGCTAAGATAGCCGACTGGATGAAGAGCCGGGAATTTGTGAGTTGCTTTTTAAATAAGGGAACTATGCGTCCGCTGGTGGAAACAATGCCGGTGTACCTTGTTATGGATGAAATGATAGGGCTCAAGGGCGCCATGTTGATGGCCAGAAGACTTGTTTACAAGGAGGAGAGATGAAGAATTATCCACGCAACATCAGGCCGATTCATAACACCCTTGCTCTGGTTCTTGCTGGGGGACAGGGCAGCCGCCTCCACGATCTCACCCAGTGGCGTGCCAAACCCTCAGTGCCGTTCGGGGCTAAATATCGGATTATCGATTTTGTCCTCTCCAACTGCGTAAATTCCGACATTCGCCATATCGGTATTCTGGTGCAATATAAATCTCATTCTCTTATCCGCCATGTGCAGCGGGCGTGGAACTTCATGCGCTATGAGATTGGTGAGTTTGTTGAACTCCTGCCAGCCCAGCAACGGCTGGACAAGGAGTGGTATCAGGGGACGGCCAACGCGCTGTATCAGAACCTGGATATCATCCGGCGCCACAACCCACGTTATGTGTTGGTGCTCGGGGGTGATCATGTATATGCCATGGACTATCGTGACATGATCGACACCCATGCGAAATCCGGCGCCGATGTCACGGTGGGGTGTGTGGAGGTGCCGCGTGAAGAGGCCACCGGGTTCGGGGTGATGTCAGTGGATCAGCATATGAAGATCACCAAGTTCACCGAGAAACCAGCGAATCCGGAAGCTATGCCGGGCAAGCCCGATAAGGCTCTGGCGTCTATGGGGATCTACATTTTTTCTCCCGACTTTCTGTTTGAAAAACTCATAGAAGACCACGATGACCCCAACTCATCGAAGGATTTTGGCAAAGATATCATCCCCTCCATTATCGGACGCGCAGATGTCTTGGCGTATCCCTTTGAGGGCAGGGACGGGAGCCCTGGATACTGGCGTGATGTCGGCACAGTGGAGTCGTACTGGAGCGCCAATATGGACCTGTGTCATATAACGCCGGAGCTCAATCTGTATAATCCCGATTGGCCGATCTGGACCTACCAGGCGCAGTTGCCCCCGGCTAAGTTCGCCTTTGACGATGAGGGGCGGCGCGGGGTCGCGATCGACTCTTTAGTCTCGGCGGGGTGTATTTTATCCGGTGCCAGGGTCAAGCGCTCCATAATCTCCAGCGACACCTTTATCCACAGCTACTCCTTTGTTAAAGACAGTGTGGTTCTCCCTTCGGTTGATATAGGGCGCAACAGCCGCATCAGCAGGGCCATAATCGACAAAGCATGCATCATCCCTCCGGGTACGGTTATCGGGGAGGATCTGGAAGAGGATCGGAAGCGTTTTTATGTGGATGAACACGGCATTGTCCTGGTAACTCCAGACATGCTCGGACAACACCTGCACACAGTGCGCTAAAGTAGAGGATTTATGACAGATAAAATCAACGTAGTTTTGTGCTGGCATATGCATCAGCCCCATTATCGCGACGCCCTTGATGGCACCTATCATTTGCCCTGGGTGTATCTGCATGCCATTAAAGATTATTCCGACATGGCATATCATCTGGAAACCTGCCCGGATGCGCGGGTGGTTGTGAATTTCGCCCCGGTACTACTGGAGCAGCTCAATGATTACGCCGCCCAGATGCGCAAGTGGCTGCGTGATGGTGCCGCCACCTGCGATCCGTTGCTTAACATGGTCGCTGGCGCCACGGCGATCTCCGCTGTGCCAGCGGAGCGCGCGGATATTATCACCGCGTGCCAGCGTGCCCATGCTCCGACCATGATCGAGCCCTATCCAGCATTTCGCACCCTGACGAATATCGCCAAGGGGCTGTACGTCAAAGGTGACCTTGACGTGGTGCGGGTCGGTTATCTGAGCAGTCAGTTCTTTACCGACCTGCTGGTGTGGTATCACCTGGCCTGGCTGGGGAGCAGCATCAAGAAAAAAGACTTCCGGGTTACACGCCTGATGGCGCGCAAGAGCAATTTTACTCCGGTGGATCAGGCGCTGTTGATAGAGGTGCTGGCCGAAGTCGTGGAGTCGATTATCCCCCGTTACCGGATCCTGATGGAGGCAGGGCGGATTGAGCTCTCCATGTCTCCGTATGGGCATCCTATCGTACCGCTGCTGCTTGATTTTTCCAGCATGCATGAATCTCTGCCCGACGCACCCATGCCATTACATCGTGAATATCCGGGTGGGGAGGAGCGGGTAGACTGGCATATGGAACGCGGATTTGCGCTGTTTGAAGAACATTTCGGTATTCGGCCCGCCGGAGTGTGGCTGTCGGAGGGCGCGATCAGCAGCGCCGCTATAGCTATGCTGGATAAATGGAACGTGCGCTGGACCGCTTCGGGTGAAGGGGTGTGGCGTAACTCCTGTAACGCTTCGACGGGAGGGAAAAAGCTGCTGGAGCACAAGAACGGACTTTACGCGCCGGTGCACCATACGGGGAATAATTGCGCCATATTTTTCCGCGATGACGGGCTTTCAGATCTGATCGGCTTCGAGTACAAAAACTGGCGCCCTGAAGACGCCGCTGCAGACTTTTGCGGCCATCTGCACAATATCGCCAAGGATTTCGGTGCCAAAGCCTCCGAGCGGGTGATCAGCATAGTGCTCGATGGGGAAAACGCGTGGGAATACTATCCCGATAATGGCTACCCCTTTCTGCAGACTCTGTACCAGAAACTCAGTACAGACCCGAAGCTGAATATGACCACCTTCAGCGCTGTGCTTAGTGGGGACAAGCCGTGCGCCAGCGTAGAGCTGGACACCATCCGGGCCGGCAGCTGGGTTTTTGGCACCTTTTCCACCTGGATAGGGGAAGGGGATAAAAATGCCGCCTGGGACATGTTGGCCGAAGCAAAGAATTGCTTTGACCGCTCGGTTGCAACTGCGGAGCTTTCCGAAGAGAAGATGCATGAAGTCAAAGATCAGCTGGCGGTTTGTGAGGGCTCTGACTGGTTCTGGTGGTTTGGGGGGTTGAATCCCGCCGCGAGTGTGCGCGATTTTGATCAGCTGTTTCGGCGCCATCTTATCCGCCTGTATCAACTGCTGGAAAAAGTTCCGCCAAATACACTTAAAAATCCGGTGTCTCGCGGGGGTGGCAAGGCCGAACATGGTGGCACCATGCGGCGCAACTGAAGTTGCCTGCCTTGGGGCAATCCAGTTCATCCCCGTGATAATCTGGTTCATTTATTCCTTGTATTGTAATGCGGATCTCCCTGGCTTTGGCAAGTTGTGGCCTTGGAGCTTATTATTTATTGAGAAATTGAGGTGTCAATATGCGCAGAGCCGGAGTATTGCTTCATCCAACGTCGCTCCCATCAGGGGTGCTTGATGATCAGGTGGAGCGCTTTCTGGACTGGATGGAAAAGACCGGGTTATCCGTGTGGCAGATGCTCCCCCTGGCGCCGCCCCACGCTGATCGTTCGCCATATAATGCCTATTCATCCCATGGCATCGATCCGGCACTGCTCCCGGCGCAATTGAGGTTTCGCAGTGCGGACACCGAGGAGTTTGAAACATTCAAGCGCACGCACGCTGCCTGGCTGACCAACTACTCCATGTTTGTCGCGCTGCGCAACCATTTTGAAGATCGGCCCTGGTACGAGTGGCCCGCGGAGTTCAAACACCACGAACAGGCGGCGCTGGATCAGTTTGCCGCCACACATCTTGCGGCCATAGAACGCCTGGAACAACAGCAGTTTCTGCTGTGGCGCCGCTGGGAGCAGATCCACCGTGATGCCAACCGACGCGGCATTCGCCTTTTGGGTGATGTCCCCATCGCCGTAGCCTACGACAGCGCCAATGTGTGGGCCAACCTGGACCTGTTCAAGCTCGATGAGGAGTTGCGCCCCACGGTTGTAGCTGGCGTCCCCCCCGATTATTTCTGCGCAGAAGGGCAGCGTTGGGGCAATCCCCATTACAACTGGGAGGTGATGCAGCGCAATAATTTTGCCTGGTGGCGCCGCCGCATGGCGACGGCACTGCACCTGTTCGACACGGTGCGCATCGATCATTTTCGGGGGCTTGTGGCTCTGTGGGAGATCCCGGCGGATGCGCCGGATGGTAGGACGGGGCAGTGGGTTCCAACCCCCGGGCGTGAGCTGCTCACGGTTCTGCGCGAAGACTTTCCGACCATGCCGTTTGTGGCGGAAGATCTCGGGGTTATCACCCCCGAAGTGACGGCATTACGTGATGAGTTCAAGCTGCCGGGGATGTCGGTGCTTCAATTCGGATTTGCTGGCAACGCCGACAATCCTCACAGCGTTGACAACCAGAAACGCAACACCATCGTGTATACTGGTACCCACGACAACGATACCTCCCTGGGGTGGTTTGAGTCCCTCGATTCTGACCTGCAGGCCCGGGTGATCCAGGAGCTGCCTGTCCATGTCGGCCCTATGCCCTGGCCCCTCATTGCCGCAGCCCTTGAGTCGCCGGCGCAAACAGCAATTATCCCCATGCAGGATTGGCTTGCGCTCGATTCGCGCAGCCGCACTAATGTGCCCGGAACTACCGAGGGGAACTGGTGCTGGCGGTTTGGGTGGGAGCAACTGGCGCAAGGACTGGATGAGAGGATATCTTCTTTGCTGCAATTGAGCGGCAGAACCCTGAAGCGGAGAGAATAAAACAAAGGTGATAAGCAGATGATGAAGCAACTTGAACAATATACCAGTGCCACCGAAGATTTTAAGCGGCTGAGCCAGGGACGCCATCACGACCCTTTCAGTTTTCTCGGGATCCATCCGATAAACGCTAAAACCTGGATTATCCGCGCGTGGATGCCTACAGCCGCTTCCGTGCGCATTGAGTCCGGCCCTGAGCTTGAACCCATCGGGGCGGGGTTGTTCGCGCTGTTGCTGGATAAACAGACAAAAGAGAAGATCCCGCAGCATTATACCCTGGAGTGGAGTGAAGGAGATGGAAACACCTACCGGGTAATATCTCCCTACACCTTTGCTGCTCAGATCGGTGATGTCGACCTGCACCTGCTCGGAGAGGGGCGCCACTGGCACATGTATGAAATCCTTGGCGCCAATCTCTGCAACGTGGATGGGGTCGAAGGGGTGCTGTTCGGGGTTTGGGCTCCGTCAGCGGAACGGGTCTCTGTGGTGGGCAACTTCAACGTCTGGAACGGAAACCGCCATCCCATGCGCTGTCGCGGCAACTCCGGCGTGTGGGAACTGTTCATCCCCGGTATCGGCCAGACCGAACGCTATAAATTTGAGATCCGCAACAAGTATACCGGTGAGTATTTTGTAAAGGCTGATCCCTGCGCGCGCGCTATGGAGATGCGTCCGCGCACCGCTTCCATCGTCCACGTAAGTGCATATACTTGGAATGATGCGGATTGGATGCAGGCGCGCCGGGTATTTGACTGGCAGCATAAGCCCGTCAACATTTACGAGGTGCATCTGGGTTCCTGGCAGAAGACAGACGATGGCCGCTTTCTCAACTACCGCGAAATAGCTCATCGTCTGGTGGAGTATGCCTTGTGGATGGGGTACACCCATCTCAATCTCATGCCAGTCAGTGAGCACGCCCTGGATGAGTCCTGGGGTTACCAGGTTACCGCGTATTATGCCCCAACCCGCCGCTTTGGCGATCCAGATGATTTTCGTTATTTTGTGGATCATTGCCATCAGCATGGTTTGGGGGTTTTTCTCGACTGGGTGCCGGCCCATTTTCCCAAAGATCGCTTTGCCCTGGCCCGCTTTGATGGAACCGCCCTGTATGAGCACGAAGACCCACGCATTGGAGAACACCGGGAATGGGGCACCTATGTGTTCAACTATGGGCGCAATGAGGTGCGCAACTTCCTTATCGCCAATGCCTTGTACTGGTTGGAAGAATTTCATATCGACGGTCTGCGCGTAGATGCGGTTGCCTCTATGCTGTATCTGGACTATGACCGCGACGCGGGGGAATGGCTCACCAACGCCTATGGAGGCAATGAGAATATTGAAGCGATAGAGTTTCTCCGCACCTTGAATACCGAGATCCACGCCAGATATCCGGGGGCGGTGCTCATGGCGGAAGAGTCTACCTCGTGGCCCATGGTGTCGAGACCGGTGTGGATGGGCGGTCTGGGTTTTTCCATGAAATGGAATATGGGCTGGATGAACGATACCCTGAGCTATTTTGCCGAGGACCCCATCCATCGCTCCTATCACCATTCCCGCCTGACTTTCAGTCAGCTGTACGCCTATCAGGAAAACTTCATCCTGCCGCTGTCCCACGACGAGGTGGTACATCAGAAACGCTCTTTACTGGATAAGATGCCCGGCGATCGTTGGCAGAAGTTTGCCAATCTACGCCTATTGTTTGGCTACCAGATGTTGCATCCGGGGAAGAAACTTCTGTTCATGGGGGGTGAGTTCGGGCAGTGGCGTGAATGGAGCGAAAAAGGGGTGTTGGACTGGTATCTGTGCGAAGAAAAGGAGCATCGCGGAGTGCAAATGCTCCTGCGTGAGCTCAATCAGCTCTACACCAGCAGTTCCGCCCTGTATGCGCAGGATTTTGAGTCGAGCGGATTTGAATGGATTGACTGTAACGACAATCAGCAGTCGGTGCTGAGTTTTGTGCGCCGTGATTCTCATGCTCAGCCGGTGCGGCAGTTGGTGTGCCTATTTAACTTCACTCCAGTTGTTCGACATGGCTACCGCATCGGGATGCCCCTGGGCGGAACGTATCGGGAAATTGTTAATTCTGACGCCGCCGCCTACGGCGGTTCAAACATTGGCAACGGTGGTGCAGTCGACGCTGAGCCTCAGCCCTTTATGGGGCGTAGCCACAGTGCCGTTGTTACCCTGCCACCACTGGCTTTTATAGTTCTACAGCTTGAGGAGTAAACGATTATGCGGGTTCTATTTGCAACTTCGGAAATATATCCTTTGGTAAAAACCGGAGGGCTGGGAGATGTCGCCGCAGGGTTGAGTACGGCTTTGCAGCAACTGAACCATGATGTAACGGTTATCTTGCCGGCGTACCAGGATGCCCTGCGCCAGTTGGACTCGGTTCATGAGCTTGCGCACAGCCGCGTCCACTGTGGCGCTACCGAGTATCATATGCGCCTGCTGCGTGCCGATAGCGACAGCGGCGTAACCCTGCTGCTCGTGGATATCCCCGGGCTGTTTGACCGTCCTGGTAATCCATACCTGGCAGAAGATGGCGCCGACTGGGTGGACAATGGGGAACGTTTTGGTCTGTTCAGTCGCATTGTCGCAGGGGTGGCTCTGAACCAGTTCGGGCTCGACTGGCATCCGGATGTTGTCCACTGCAACGACTGGCAGACGGGCCTTGTCCCTGCATTTATGCGCCTGCTGCAGACAGAAACGGACTCCTCCGCGCACACCGATGCTGCAGAGCGTTCAGCCCTGCCCCGAACTGTTTTCACCATTCACAACCTCTCTTATGCTGGCAAGTTTTCCCGTGCGCTCTTTGCCGGACTCGGCTTGCCGGATGCCTGGTGGAACCCTGAAATGCTTGAATTCTACGGCGCATTCTCCATGCTGAAAGGGGGAATCGTGTGCGCGGATCATGTCACCACGGTGAGCCCTGCATATGCCGCGGAAATATGTACCCCGCCGTATGGGTTTGGTTTTGAAGGGCTGCTGCGGGAATGTGCCGCCCAGGGTAGATTGAGTGGAATCCTCAACGGTATTGACACCCAGGTATGGAATCCGGCCAAGGATCGGTATATCCCCTACCCCTACTCAGTACAGAAAGGGCGGGTGGCGCAGAAAATGCGCAACAAACAGCATCTGCTCCAGACCCTTGCTCCAGCAAGAGCCAAAGTGGATGAAAAAGCCCCTCTGCTGGGGTTCATCGGACGCATGGTGGAACAAAAAGGGATTGATTTGCTGATAGAAACCATCCCGATGCTGCTGGATGAAACCAGTGCCAATGTGGTGCTCCTTGGCTCCGGGCAGAAGATTTACGAACAGGAGATCGTTAACCTCGCGCGCCTGTATCCGCACCGGGTTTTTGTCCATATCGGCTACTCCGAGGAGCTGGCCCACCTTATCGAGGCGGGCGCGGATATCTTTCTCATGCCCTCGCGGTTTGAGCCCTGTGGCTTGAACCAGATGTACAGCCTCACCTATGGGACTCTGCCGATAGTGCACGCTACGGGTGGGCTCAAGGATACCGTTGTAGATGCCAGTGCCGCAAACATTGCGGCCGGCACCGCCACCGGCTTTGTGATGCAAAAAGCGTCACCAGAAGAATTACGCCGCTGCAGCATAAGGGCGCTCGAGTTGTACCGTAAACCACGCACCTGGCAGAAATTGCAGAAGACCGCCATGTCACAGGATTTTGGCTGGCAGCGCAGCGCTGCTTCCTATCTTAACCTCTACCAGGCTTAGGAGTACAATATGCCCCTTACCCACGATCAGCGTGATACCGAGGCCATGCGCAAAGCATTGCGCTGTCTTGGATGTGACGAAGAGAGTATAGAAACCAGTTTTCTCCATTATCTGTACAACGCCTTCGGGCGCAAACTCAGTTCGCAGAGATACTATTTGTACAAAGCCCTGGCGTATATGGTGCGCGACCGTCTCGTAGCGCGCTGGAAACAGACTTGGCTGGCACACTATGAGGCAGAAACCAAACGGGCATATTACCTCTCCATGGAATTTCTCATCGGACGTTCGCTGAGCAACAATCTGTTTAATATCGATATAGACCGGAATACACATGCCGCCCTGCATGGAGTTGGCCTGGCTCTTGAAGAGGTTGAGGAGGCTGAACATGACGCAGGGTTGGGTAATGGTGGGCTGGGGCGGCTGGCCGCCTGCTTCATGGAGAGCTGCGCTACATTGCAGCTACCAGTGGTGGGTTATGGCATGCGCTATCGCTACGGCATGCTGCGTCAGCACATTCAGGACGGTTATCAGATCGAAGAGCCAGATCAGTGGTTGGGGTATGGGGATTATCCGTGGGAGATAAAGCGCTCAGACTACACCTGTGTGGTCAAGTTTGGCGGCACAACCAGAACCTACCATGATCCCCACGATCATGGGAAACTGACGGTTCACTGGGACCATGCAGAAGAGGTGCTGGCGGTGCCCTATGATGTGCCGGTGCCGGGGTACAAAAACAACACAGTCAACACCCTGCGCCTGTGGTCGGCAACTTCTGCAAAGGATTTCAACCTCGACGCATTCAATACCGTTTCGTACCATGACAATGTCGCCGAAAAAGAGGCCGCCGAGAGCATAACCATGGTGTTGTATCCCAACGACGCCAGCGAATTGGGGAAGGAGCTGCGGTTGCGGCAGCAGTATTTTCTGGTCAGCGCCAGTCTTTCAGATATCGTCAAACACTGGAAACGTGCACATGGAGGTGATTTCAGGGCTTTTGCAGCCAATAATGTGTTTCAGCTCAACGATACCCACCCCAGCCTGGCAGTCGCGGAGCTGATGCGCATTCTGGTTGATGAGGAAGCCCTGCATTGGGGTGAGGCGTGGGAGATCGTCACCAAAACCATGGCATACACCAACCATACCCTGTTGCCGGAGGCGCTGGAAACCTGGCCGACACAGATGTTCCGGAAACTGCTGCCACGCCTGCTGGAGATCATTTACGAAATAAACAGCCGCTTTTTGGCCCAGGTCTCCATGAAATGGCCGCTGGATCTGGAACGTTACCGGCGCATGTCCCTTATCAGCCCCGAACAGCACGTGCGCATGGCACATCTGGCCATAGTGGGGAGCTTTTCGATCAATGGGGTAGCCGCGCTTCATTCTGAACTGTTGAAACAGGGACTGTTTCGCGATTTTTACGAACTTTGGCCGGAAAAATTCAACAACAAAACCAATGGGGTTACCCCGCGACGTTGGCTCGCTGTTGCTAACCCCGGCCTGCGCACCTTGCTCAATCGCACCCTCGGGGAGGAATGGATGACGGACCTGACCCAGCTTAAAGCGCTGGAGAAGTTTCTGTCTGATGCAACATTCATGCATGCGTGGGAAGAAGTGCATCAGCAGAACAAACAGCGCCTGGCGGATCTTATTCGGGGGCGCACCAATGTAGTGGTTGATACCAACATGCTTTTTGATGTGCAGGTCAAACGCATTCACGAGTACAAGCGCCAGCTACTCAATGTGCTGCACGTGATTCATCTGTATGCACGCCTGAAGTTCGAAGATGTTCCACTTAAAACCAGACGCTGTGTGATCTTTGCCGGGAAGGCGGCTCCGGGGTACGCCATGGCCAAAAAGATTATTAAACTTATTCATAATGTCGCTAATGTGGTGAACCGTGATCCCGATATCGGTGATGCCATGAAGATAGTGTTTATCCCCGACTACAATGTTTCCATCATGGAAACCGTGTGTCCCGGGACTGACCTGTCCGAACAGATATCAACGGCCGGCAAGGAAGCCTCCGGAACCGGAAATATGAAGTTTATGATGAACGGAGCGGTGACGATCGGGACCTTGGATGGAGCCAATGTAGAGATCCTTGAAGAGGTAGGGGAAGAAAACTTCTTTTTATTCGGGCTGAAGGCGCACGAAGTTGAGGAACGTAAAAAAAACTACGATCCTGCCGCAGTGCTAGCCACAGACTCCGACCTGCAGCGGGTTATGCAGCTGCTGGAATCGGGGCATTTCAATCGGTTTGAGCCTGGGATCTTCGATGACATCATTACCGAACTCAAGAGCCCGGCTGACCCATGGATGACGTTGGTTGATTTCCGCAGTTATGTCCAGGCGCAAGAACGGGTCGCCGAAGCGTTTGAAGACCGCCCGCGCTGGCTGCGGATGAGTGTGATCAACAGCGCCCGGAGTGGTAAGTTTTCCACCGACCGAACCATAGCTGAATACAACCGCGATATCTGGCATCTGCAGCCGGTAGAAATTGCGCCAACGCCGGAGCCGGATGAACTGCGTTGTTGAGGATTCACTGGCGCAGATACAGGGTATACTGGACCAGCGCTTCAATCTGCTCTGCGGTATAGACCGAGGAAAAGGAGGGCATCCCTCCGTTACGCCCGGCTTTGATGGAGGTGTATATCTCTGCGGGGCTGCTGCCGTAGCGGTAGTCTGCGCGCTGCAGTGACGGGCCGCTGCGTACTCCCAGCCCATTGCCGTGCGCGCCGTGGCAGGATGCGCAGCTCTTGGCAAACAACTCTTGGCCGGTACGTAATTGCCTCTGTTCCGGCGTAAGGGCGCTGTCCTGCGCGCTGTTGCAGCCACTGCAGACCAAGGTCGCCAGCACAATGAGGGCCGCAAGGAGTATGTGTAGAGGCAAAGAGGTGGAGCGCAGTTCAATATATTTACCCATGTTATCTCCCTATTGCACTTGCTGAATATATCAGGACAGATTTTTAGTGCCGCTATCGTGAAGATAGAAGCAGTATAGCTCATTCTTGGAGGGCTGCACGCACGCGGTAGAAGAATTTGCCCGCTGCGTTTTCAAAGGGTAATGCTTAAAGAGAGGTAGAGGGACGGAAAATTAACGGGCTGTACCGGTTTCACGCGGTACAGCCCGTTTTGTCAGGCTCGTGTTTTATTCTGGTATTCGCGCCGCTCGTCCATCACCTTTACGGCGCAGAACTCCCCACACATGGTGCAGGCACCGTGTTCATCCGCAGCTTTATTTTCACTGCGCCGGGCGCGGGCACGTTCGGGGTCAAGGGCGAGGGAGAACTGCTTCTCCCAGTCCAGCTCTTTGCGCGCCTGGGCCATGGCGTGGTCTTTATCAATGGCACCGGGAACTTTTTTTACGATGTCGGCGGCATGAGCGGCGATGCGGCTGGCAATAACCCCCTCCCTCACATCATCGATATTGGGCAGGCACAGGTGCTCACTCGGGGTGACGTAACACAGAAAGTCTGCTCCGGCTGAAGCGGCAATGGCACCGCCGATGGCGCAGGCGATATGATCATAGCCTGCGGCCAGGTCGGTTACCAGTGGCCCCAGAACATAGAAGGGTGCTCCGCAACACAAGTGTTTCTGCAGTTTGATGTTGGTTTCAATCTGATCGAGGGGGACATGCCCCGGACCTTCAATCATCACCTGAATGCCCGCATCCCAGGCGCGTTTGGTCAGCTCACCCAGGGTGAGGAGTTCCTGTACCTGGGCGCGGTCGGTGGCGTCCTGCAGACATCCGGGGCGGAACCCGTCTCCAAGGGAGAGGGTGGCATCGTAAGGGCGTACCAATTCAAGCAGGCGATCATAGTGCTCATACAGAGGATTCTCTGCATCATTGAACGCCATCCACTTGGCGGTAAAGGAACCGCCGCGTGAGACTACATCCATCCGGCGCCCCTGCTGATCCATAGCGTCTAGGCTGCGGCGGTTCACGCCGCAGTGAACCGTAATGAAATCAACCCCGTCATCCAGGTGTTTCTGGATACCGTCGAAAATTTCATCCACGGTCATTTCAACCATGGACTTCTTTTTCTTCGATACGGTATCAACTGCGGCTTGATACAAAGGGACACTGCCGATGCAGGCGCTGGTATCAGCAATAATTGCAGCACGGATTTCATCTATCGGCCCGCCGGTGGACAGGTCCATGATGGCATCCGCCCCGGCCGCAATAGCCACCTTGGCTTTCGCCAGTTCGTTGTCGATATTGGTATCATCTTTACTGGTGCCGATATTGGCATTGACCTTGGTTCTGAGCCCTTCACCCACGGCCAGCGGAATGCCATGGGTATGTTTGACGTTGTGGCAGATGCATACCGTTCCGGCGGCAACGCGCTGGCGCAGGATTTCAGGATCGATGCCTTCTATTTCTGCGGCCTGGCGCAGGGTGGCGGTGATAATCCCGTTGCGGGCAGATTCCATCAGGGTCATTTTTATGGGTCCTCTCTATAGGTGGTGAAGGTGGCAGCGGAGTTTTTCTGCTGCAACGAAGTGATTTACCGGGCCGTGACCGTGGCCAAACCCCGGAGCTGTTTTTATGGCGGTGTGGATAAATTCCTTGGCGGCGCGGGCGGCGTCCGGTAACGCAAACCCCTGGGCCAATAGGGCGGCCAGCGCGGCAGCAGTGGTGCAGCCGGTGCCGTGGGTGTGGACTGAGTCGATACGTTCCCCTTCCAGGCGCAGTGTGTCCGTTCCGTAGCGCAGGATATCAATGGGGGCTCCTTCCAGATGCCCACCCTTTACCAGCACATGCGCGGCACCCATGTTTTGCAGGGTGTGAGCGGCTTTTTCCATAGCGGCGGTATTTGTTATTCTGCTGCCGGTTAAGGCTTCTGCTTCAGGAATATTCGGGGTCAACAGGTAGGTCTGGGGGAGGATCTCTTCCCGAAACGCGATAACCGCTTCAGGTTGAAGCAGGTGCGCGCCACCCTTGGCGATCATGACGGGATCTACCACATTCAGGGTCGCTGCTTGGCGCAGAACGTTCGCCACTGCGCGGATGATTTCAGCATTGAACAGCATCCCGGTTTTAATAACGTCGACGTGGAGGTCATCAAGGACAGCTTGAGCCTGCTGCACCACAAATTCCGCTGCTACGGGATAAATTCCCTGCACTCCGGTGGTGTTTTGCGCTGTAAGAGCGGTAATGGCGCTGCTGGCGTAGCTGCCCAGCAGGGTGATGGTTTTTAAGTCTGCCTGAATACCGGCACCACCGCTGGAGTCAGAGCCGGCGATGGTGAGAACACTTCCTCTGGGCAGCGCTGCAGCCAAATTGCTGCCCAGCTGTCTGAACATCAGGCTCAGTTCGCGCGCGGCCACATCGGGGCGTGGTGCGTTCATCACTGCACTGACAACGGCGGCGCTGCAGGCACCGTGGCGAATAACTTCAGGAAGATTCGCCGCGCAAATGCCGCCTATGGCCACTACCGGGATATCCACCGCGGCGCACACCCGGCCTAACTCTGCAACGCCAATGTGGACAGCATCACCTTTGGTGTCTGTAGGGTAGACACTGCCACAGCCGAGGTAGTCGACACGTTGTTCCCGGGCGCGCAGGGCCTGGGCAACACTCTGGACGGATACGCCGATAATTTTATCCGGCCCCAGCTGCGCCCGCGCCTGCGCCACATCGCCATCATCCTGCCCGAGGTGGACCCCATCGGCGTTCGCCTGCAGAGCCAGTTCGATACTGTCGTTGACAATAAAACAGGCTGCGTAGGTGTGGCACAATTCCCGCAGCTTTATTGCCGTGCTGAGCTGGTGTGCAAACGGTGAGAGCTTATCACGCAGTTGTACGATGGTGGCGCCACCTTTGAGGGCCAGTTGTGTTGCGGTGAGGATATCCTCCGCGGAGCTATCCGGAGTGATGACGTACAGTCCGCGGATTTTGTGTTTTGGCGCTGGATTCAGGGCTGGATTTTTTTGCGCGAGGTGCATGGTGGAAGTGCCTCCAATAAAAAAACCGCATCTGTGAAGGATGCGGTGTAAACACGAGAGGGGATGTGTGTTTGACGTCGCTTCCCTACGCCGGCATTACCCGGATCAGGTTCCAAGGGTCGCTTCAGAATGAGCTCTCAGTGGCATTGACCACTCCCCCAGCTTCAGTTTTCCTGCAACCCTAAGCCATTAGGCGGGGGGCTGTCAACTCCAAGTGTAGAATAACTTTACACCGGTTACAGCCTCATGGTACAAAAACTCCGTTCATCTCCCGGATGTTCACACCCTTTGCGTTATGAACCTTTTTTGCGTGTGAACCTCCTTTTCTTTTGTGTTTAGTTACTTAAACCCTCTTTTGTGTGTTTCCTATTCCTGACCATGCACTATGCACATCGTCCAACCAGGGTAGAGATAGATTTAGCTGCTCTGCGCCATAATTATGCGTTGCTGCGCCATAGCCTTAATTCAGGGCTCACCTCCGGGTGCAATCCTGCCAGAGGGGGCAAGGATGCCAAGGCTACCAAGGCTACCGTAGAGGTGCTGGCCGTAGTAAAGGCTGACGCATATGGACATGGTGCAGTGTTTGTAGCGCAGACCCTGCAGGATGCCGGCGTCTCCATGTTTGGCGTTGCCATCGCCGAAGAGGGGTTGGAACTGCGCCGCGCCGGGATTGTAAAGCCGATCCTGATGTTGGGGGGAGCTTGGCCCGGCCAGGAAGATGTGGTGCTCTCGGAACAGATGCATACCGCCGTGTTTGAGCGGGATCAGCTCGAGCGCCTCAACAGTGCGGCCACGCGCCAAGGACGACGTTGCAGCTGTCATATCAAGCTGGATACAGGAATGGGGCGCCTGGGGCTTCAACCTGAAGATCTGCCCCCCTTCCTGGCCGCATTGAAGCATTACCCTCGCGTTGACATTGTTGGGGTAATGAGTCATCTTGCCATGGCCGATGAGCCCGAAAGCCCCCACAATGCCAGGCAGATGGAGGTCTTTGCCCGGGGTGTGGAGCAGATTCGTGCGGCGGGTTGCGTGCCGCGTTATATCCATGCTTTCAACAGCGCCGCCAGCTTTTCTCCTCCCTGTTCCATGTGCAACCTGGTGCGCCCGGGACTCGCCTTGTATGGAGGGCAACCTCTGGCAGATACGCGTCTGGATTTGCGTCCAGTTATGAATTTCAGGAGTAAAATTGCCCATTTGAAGTGGATTCCGGTCGGACATGGAGTCTCCTATGGGCAACATTTTATCGCCGCCAGACCAACCCTCATAGCGGTTGTGCCGGTGGGCTACGCCGATGGCTACAATCGCCTCCTCTCCAATGGGTTTGAGGCTATTGTGGGGAAGTGGAAGGTGCCGGTTGCCGGCAATGTATGTATGGACTGGATTATGCTTGATGTTACCGATGTGCCCGAGGTCGCGGTGCATGATGATGTCACCCTGCTGGGCTGCGAAGATGGTGTGTGCGTATATGCGGAAGATTGGGCAGAACGCATCGGTTCCATCGCTTACGAAGTGTTCTGTCAGGTGAGCAAACGGGTGCCGCGCGTGTATTTGCCCACTGGTGTCGCACCCGACGGAGCAGATCCGGTTGAACCTGTAGGGCATGTCTGACCATGGCTGATTATCGCCACAACGCGCACCGGGTGATGCTCGCCCTCGATCTGGGTACCACTACCCTTGGTGGCCGGTTGGTGGATGCAACGGGGCAGATTGTAGCCCAGGCCTCGATCTTCAACCCGCAGCATACATTCGGTTACGATATCATCCGCCGTCTCGAACATGCGACGCAGCCGAGGGGTCGGCGCGAGTTGCAACAGGCCCTGCTGCACGGAATTACCGAACTCTTTGAGGTGTTGCTTAAGGATAGCGCGCTTGATGCGCAGGCGGTTGCGCGCGCGGTGGCGGCAGGGAATTCCGCCATAACCCTCCTGGCGCGGGGGGCAGATCCCGCTGGGCTTCTGCGCCCACCATATCGTCCAGACAGTTGTGACGGCGTTAGCATAGCTGTAGATAAACTGCCGGTGCCGCTGTACCTGTTCCCCCTGGCGGGGGGCTATGTCGGGGGCGATCTGCTCGCGGTCCTGTATGGTCTGGGAAGCCCTGCTGCAGGTTCCCTTGTCGTGGACGTAGGCACCAACGCCGAGATGGCTCTGTTTGATGGAGCGCGCTGGCTGGTCACCTCGGTGGCAGCTGGCCCCGCTTTTGAGGGGGGAAATATCAGTTGCGGCATGGCGGCGCACCGTGGTGCCATCAGTGGTGTCCACCTTGAGCACGAGCGCTTCCGCTTTGATATTATAGCTGCCCCCGAGGACTCAGGCGCAGTAGCGCCGCGCGGACTGTGTGGCAGTGCCGTGGTTGAAGCCCTTGTCGCAGGCCTGCAGTCAGGTCTGGTAGGGCGCGACGGAACGCTCGCGGATCCCGATGAAGTGGAGACCAACCTCGCGCGGTACCTGGGGGTTGAGAATGGGGGGAGCGAGAATCGCGCCCAGGGGCAACAGACGTATCTGCGCTTATACCGTGACGCCGACGTTGATCTGCGCTTGAGTCAGGAAGATATCCGCCAGCTTCAACTTGCCAAAGGGGCTGTGTATGCCGGAGCGCAGTGTCTGGTAGAGCGCGCAGGAGTTGAGCCCACTGCTATTGAACACGTGTATATCACAGGCGCCCTGGGGGCAGCGATACGCCCGGAGATGTTAAAAGAAATTTCCCTGTTGCCGGAATACATGATAAAAAGGGTTGTATTTGCCCCTGATGGGGTACTTCGCGGCTTGGTGCAGTTTCTCCAGGATGAGCACGGAGAAATGGTGTTGGAAAAACTACGTGAAAAGATCACCCTCTATCCCCTTTCAGGCACCCCGGCATTTGAACGTGCTTTTGTCGCGGCCCTTAATTTTTGAATATTTATCCCCCCTGCTCTTCGAAAAAGCGTGCGGTGGCGCGAGTGAAAATGGGGGTGTACTACTGCAGAGGAGGAATTCCCTTGTCTGTTACCAGAGAAACACGTAAACGTAAGTGTCTTGGTCGGAATAGGTAGATAGGGACAAGTTTTCAGTAATATTTTTAATATACGGGAAAGGGTTCGACATGGCTGTTATCAAACGCGCACTGATAAGTGTTTCTGATAAAGAGGGGATCGTGGATTTTGCCCGCGGTCTGGCTGGTTTTGGTGTAGAGATCCTCTCTACCGGCGGGACTGCAACCCTGCTGCGCAACGAGGGGCTGACGGTAAAAGATGTTTCTGCTTACACCGGATTCCCCGAAATGCTCGATGGCAGGGTGAAGACGCTCCATCCAAAGGTACACGGCGCGCTGCTGGGGGTGCGGGATAATCCTGCCCACACCGCTAAAATGGAAGAACACGGCATCGAGCCCATCGATATGGTTGTGGTCAACCTGTATCCTTTTGAAGCCACCGTGGCCAAAGAGGGCTGCACCCTGGAAGATGCGCTGGAGAATATCGACATCGGGGGTCCCGCCATGTTGCGCAGCGCGGCGAAGAATAACCGCTTTGTCACCGTTGTGGTTGAGAGTTCCGATTATGCTGCAGTGCTCGCCGAGATGCGCACCAGCGATGGGGCAGTATCGGAACAGAGCAATTTCGGTCTGGCGGTGAAGGTGTATCAGCATACAGCCGCATATGACGGGGCTATTTCCAACTGGCTCGGTTGCCGCATCGGGGCAGAGCAGACCCGCTTTCCGGCAACGCTGTCGCTGCAGTTTCAGCAGAAGCAGATTCTGCGTTACGGCGAAAATCCGCATCAGGATGCCGCGTTCTATGTGGAAAAAGGCAATAAACAGGCGAATATAGCTACGGCAACGCAGCTGCAGGGCAAGGAGTTGTCGTACAATAATATTGCCGATACCGATGCGGCGCTGGAATGTGTCAAACAGTTTGGTGAATCACCGGCCTGTGTCATTGTCAAGCATGCCAATCCCTGCGGGGTCGCGGTGGCAGAAGATCTGCTCAACGCTTACGAGCGCGCATTCAGCACCGATAGTGAATCTGCCTTTGGGGGTATTATCGCGTTCAACCGCACTCTCGATGGAGCTACGGCCAAAGCGATAGTGGCGCGTCAGTTTGTAGAGGTGATTATTGCGCCCAAGGTCAGTGCCGAGGCCATTGAAGTGATCAAGGGCAAGAAAAATGTGCGCCTGCTTGAATGCGGTTCCTGGGCCGGCCAGAATCAGACCCGGCTCGAATACAAACGGGTCAATGGCGGCCTGCTGGTGCAGGATGTGGATGCAGATCTCACCGCAGAAATGCAGGTGGTCACCAAACGTCAGCCCACCGAAAAAGAGATGGAAGACATGCTCTTCAGTTGGCGGGTGGCGAAGTTTGTGAAATCAAACGCCATCGTTTACGCCCGTGATGGCATGACCATCGGGGTGGGTGCCGGGCAGATGAGCCGGGTAAACTCAGCGCGGATTGCTGCAATCAAGGCAGAACAAGCCGGTCTGGAGGTTAAGGGGGCCGCCATGGCGTCCGATGCCTTCTTCCCGTTTCGCGATGGTCTGGATAATGCCGCCAAAGAAGGGGTGACTGCCGTTATCCAGCCTGGCGGTTCGATCCGTGATCAGGAGGTTATTGACGCCGCGGATGAGCACGGAATCGCCATGGTCTTTACCGGCATGCGCCATTTCCGCCACTGATACGAATTTTTAAGGCCACATCTTTTAAGAGCAGGCAGAGATCTGCCCAACCTGGCGACATACACAGGGCAGGTGAAGGCAGGGCAATACATGGAGTGTTCAATGAATATTTTGGTCGTAGGCAGTGGAGGGCGCGAGCATGCCCTGGTATGGAAGATGGCGCAGTCACCGCTGGTGAAAAAGATCTACTGTGCGCCGGGGAATCCCGGAATCGGGGAGCTGGCACAGTTGGTTCCCATAGCGGTCGATGCCATTGACGCGCTGTACGATTTTGCCCAGGAAAACGCTATCGATCTGACTGTAGTCGGGCCTGAGCTCCCCCTTACCTTGGGTATCGCCGATCGATTCCGCGCGGGCGGGCTGGATCTGTTCGGGCCGAGCAAAGCGGCAGCACAGCTCGAAGGGAGCAAAAGTTTTTCCAAAGACTTGATGCGTAAATACTCCATCCCCACGGCGGCCTATGCGGCGTTTACTGAACGCGATGCCGCAGTGGCATACATAAAAAAACAGGGCGCTCCCATCGTGGTAAAAGCCGATGGTCTGGCGGCGGGCAAGGGAGTTATCCTCGCCCATACAGAAGCAGAGGCCATCGCCGCAGTAGATGAAATTCTACTGCAGGGCAAGTTTGGTGCTGCGGGGGACTCTGTAGTTATAGAAGAATTTCTCTACGGCGAGGAAGCCTCGTTTTTTGCTTTTACCGACGGCAAAAACATTCTCCCGCTGGCGTCAGCTCAGGATCACAAGCAGATTTTTGATGCCGATCAAGGGCCCAATACCGGCGGTATGGGGGCCTACTCCCCCGCACCGGTGGTGACAGATGCCCTGTATGCGCGCATTGTCGCCGAAGTGGTTCAACCCACCATTGATGGCATGGCGGCAGAAGGGACCCCGTATCAGGGGATTCTGTTTGTCGGTCTGATGATTGATGCAGGTGACTTCAAGGTGCTCGAATACAACGCCCGCTTCGGCGATCCTGAGGCGCAGCCCCTGTTGTGCCGCATGAAGTCGGACCTGGTGCCGGTGCTGCATGCCTGCGCGCGCGGGGAGCTCACCCTCTCAGAGTTGGAGTGGTACGACCGTGCGGCGGTGTGTGTGGTGCTGGCGGCGGCCGGCTACCCGGACTCTTATTCCAAAGGGGATGAGATTCAGGGGATAGAGGCGGCTAACGCCCTCGACGGAGTGCAGGTGTTCCAGGCTGGAACTGCATTGCAGGATGGCAAGATAGTGACTGCTGGCGGGCGGGTGCTCGGAGTAACCGGATGGGCTGAAACCATCGAGGCTGCCATAGAAAAGGCGTATGCCGGCGCGGCCAGGATAAGCTGGGCCGGGATGCAGATGCGGCGTGATATAGGGCAGAAAGCCCTGCGCCACCGGTAGTTTTTTTAGATAATTAAACCATGTATGGAAGAAAAACCCCTTTGCACATTGAGTTCTGCCACGTAACCAAAAACATACCGCCTCAGTTATGAGGCCACAGCTTAAGGATATGTTCCATGGGAAAACCGCTTATTGGAATACTGATGGGGAGTGATTCTGATTATGAAGTGATGCGCGAAGCGGCAAAGGCACTCCAGGAATTTGACGTGCCCTTTGAGATGCTCGTCACCAGCGCACACCGTTCCCCGCAGCGCACCTCTGAGTATGTTGTCGGCGCGCGCGCGCGTGGAATCCGGGCTCTGATCGTTGGGGCCGGTGCTGCGGCGCATCTGGCCGGAGTTGTGGCCGCTGAAACAACCCTGCCGGTTATTGCGGTTCCCATCGACAGTACCGCGTTAAAAGGGCTCGACGCCTTACTGGCCACGGTGCAGATGCCGGGGGGGATTCCAGTGGCGACCATGGCCATTGGCAAGGCAGGCGCCAGGAACGCCGGGCTGTTTGCGGTCCAGCAGCTGGCGGTTACGGATCAGGTTCTGGCGGAACGGACAGTCAAGGCACGGGTCCTCATGGCGGAAGCGGTCGTCGAAAAAAGTGAGAGGCTGCAGCAGCGTCTAAATGCAGACGGATTGCTGTAATTATTATAAAAGCTGGCGCGACGGAGGCGGCGCCTGCACCAGCGAAGGAGAATTAGGATCTTGAGTCAAAAAAAACGTGGCTTTATGCTAGCCCTGTGGGATTTTTTCTGTTCCCTCAAATTGTCGATTTTTACCCTGATCATGTTGGCGGTTACATCCATTATTGGCACAGTCCTCCAACAGAATCTGACTGAAGAGCAGTATCTCAGCGTCTTCAGCCCGAATACATATGCAATCCTGGATAAATTGCAGATGTTTGATATGTACCACTCTACGTGGTTTATCGGGCTGTTGCTTCTGTTCTGCATCAACCTCGTCTGCTGTTCGATCAAGCGCTTTCCCAGGGTGTGGAAAATAGTTACCAAGCCCACGCTGGTGCCGAGCAAGACAGTCCTGGAAGCGTTCCCCAATACGGTGGAGCGCACCGTGCGGGGCAGTTTGGGGGAAATTCGTCCCCGGATGGAGGCCTTTGTTAAAGATAATTTTGCCGCCACCCGCTGCACAGAAACAGAAGATGGGGTGTATCTTTACGCCGAAAAGAATAAATATGCGCGCTTCGGGGTCTATGTCACCCATCTGTCTATCCTGATTATTTTCGCCGGAGCCATAATCGGAAACGTTTTCGGCTACAAGGCCTATGTGAACATCCCCGAAGGGGGGTCCGTCGATAAGGTATGGTTGCGCACCGGCGAGCCTGTTGATCTGGGATTCAAGGTGACGTGCGAAGCCTTCTCCGTAAGTTATTACCAGAATTCACAACGCCCCAAAGAATATAAGAGTATCCTCACTGTTGAGGAGGATGGCGTCGTGGTGGTGGATAAGCGCCCAATCGTTGTTAACGACCCGCTGACGCATAACGGTATAACCTTCTATCAGTCGAGTTTTGGCCCCGCCGGCTCAGAGATAATGACCATCAAGGTCAAACCACGCGGCGAGGACAAGGCCCAGACCTTTACCCTGCGGATAGGGGAAAAAGCGCAGCTTCCCGATGGAACCAGCGTAACCGCAGCGGACTTTGCCGCTTCGTATCGCAACTTCGGTCCCGCAGCGCGTCTGAACGTGAAGAAACAGGGTGAAGCTGCCACTTCGGTTATTGTATTCAAGAACTTCCCCGAGTTTGACCAGCAACGCAAAGGAACCTATTTGTTCAGTCTGGAAGATTTCACCCAGCGCTATTATACCGGGCTGCAGGCAACCAAGGACCCGGGAGTGTGGGTGGTGTGGTTCGGCTGTACCCTGCTGGTTGTCGGATCTTTGATTGCGTTTTTTGTCTCTCACCAGCGCATGTGGGTCATTCTGCGCGAGAAGGATGGCAAGGTGCAGGTTCGTCTGGTGGGGGCAGCGCACCGGAATCAACCCGCCTATGAGCTTTACTTTGATAAACTCAAAGAGGCATTTAACAAACATCTGGCTTAGGCTGGCTTGCATACAAAAGGAGATCTAACATGACTAGTGGATCGTTTTTTAATCTTGTTACTATCGGCTACTTTGCCGCAATGGTATTGTTCATCGCATTTTTAGCCACCAGAAGTTTCGGTGTCGCGCGCTTGGCGACATGGGTGGCCTTTGTGAGTTTTATTCTACAAACGGTCGGTATCGGGCTACGCTGGTATGAAACCTACCAGATCCCCGGGGGGGAGGGTTATGCCCCCATGTCGAACCTGTATGAATCGGTGGTGTTCTTTTCCTGGACTATTCTGCTGATCTATCTGCTCATCGAGTGGAAGTACAAGCAGAAGGCGGTTGGTGCGTTTGTGGTGCCATTTGCCTTTCTGGCCATGTCATGGGCGCAATTGAGTCTGGATTCCACCATTGCGCCGCTGGTACCGGCACTGCAGAGTAACTGGCTTACCTATCATGTTATAACCTGCTTTCTCGGATATGCTGCGTTCGCGGTGGCCTGTGGGGTCTCCATTATGTACCTGATCAAGGTGGGGAAAGAAGAAGATGCCGGCAGAAGCAAAGCGGGTGGAGTCCTGAGTTTGTTTCCCAGCGCGAAAATTCTGGATGATCTTAACTACAAAGCTATAATGATCGGCTTCCCGCTGCTGAGCATCGGGATTATTACCGGCGCTGCCTGGGCTAACTATGCCTGGGGCACCTACTGGAGCTGGGACCCCAAGGAGACCTGGAGTCTGATTGTATGGTTTATCTATGCAGCATTTCTGCATGCGCGCATAACCAGAGGCTGGGCAGGACGGCGTGCCGCTATCCTGTCTATCGTCGGGTTCGTGGCAACTATTTTCTGCTACCTGGGGGTCAATCTCCTCCTGTCAGGACTCCATTCATACGGTTCCTGAGCAAGAACGTAGCTTATTAAGAGAACACAAAAAGCCCATCCTGCACCGGATGGGCTTTTTGTCTGCCTTGCTTTATCTGGGGTGTTACGCTGTTAGCGGGCCTGCCTTGACAGATAGCGTTGCAGCCCCATTTGCTCAATCTGATCCTGCTGTTCTTCAATCCAGTCAAGGTGCGTCTCTTCATCCTTGAGGATCTGCTCCAGCAGCGTCTTGGTGCCGTTATCTCCCACCTCCTGCGCCAGCTTGATGGTCTTGTTGTACTGCTTTATGGCGTCGGTCTCGGCAAAGCTGTCATTCTGGTGCATCTCTTCTACTTGGCTGCCGATGCTGATTTTGCCGAGGTTGCTGACAATCGGGCGCCCTTCGAGGAAAAGAATACGCTCAATGAGTTTCTCGGCATGCCTCATCTCCTGGATGGAGCGCTGCTTGATGGTGTCTAGCAGGGCAGTGTAACCCCAGTCTTCACACATTTCGGCATGGACAAAATACTGATTGATGGCGCCGAGTTCTTCAGCAAGACGATTGTTGAGTTCGTCAATAAGTTGCGGATTTCCTTTCATGTGCAGCTCCTTTCGTAGCTATGGTTGTATTCTCCGGTTTTCTTGTTGCCTTTCGGTGCGGCGGTTGTGGTTACGCCCCGGCAGGCTGATTTCAGTCTGATATCTAAGTTTAGCGGTTGAATTTAAATGTGCAACTATGAGGAGAATTAATTTTTGGTGCCAAGTTGTGCCTACCTCGAACAGAAGGGTCAAAGCCAGTTGCGGCGCTGGAAAAAGCGCAACATAAAGAGTGCAACGGAAATCAGTACTCCCCAGAAGATAAAATAGCTGTAGTGGTAACTCAGCTCCGGAAAATACTCAAAATTGGTGCCGTAGATTCCGGTTATAAAGGTAAGGGGGATAAAAATCGCTGAAAATATGGTCAGCACCTTCATGATCTCGTTGAGACGATTGCTGACCCCGGTATTGTAGACTTCAAGATAGTCAGACAAGATATCTCGGTAGGTTTCTATTATTTCAGCACTTTGGGTTGACAGGTCGAGCAGATCCTTGAGAAAAGGGGTGCTGGATTCGTAGATGAGGTCATTGTCGAGCTTGCTCAGCTGAAGCATGAATTCTCGCGCCGGGCGCACGGTTTTGCGCAAATAGTTTATTTCGCGCTTGTAAAGATTGATTTTCCCCAGCACATTCTGATTGGGGTTGGCGATGATCTCATCTTCAAGGTCTTCAATCTCTTCGCCAAGGCGCTCGATAGAGGCGATGTAGTTATCCACCACAGAATCCAGGAGTGCATAGGTGAGGTAGTCGGTATGGGCTTTACGGATGCGACCACGCTGTTTGCGGAGGCGCTCGCGCACCGGGTCGAAAATGTCGCCGGGCTGCTCCTGAAAGGTGAGGACAAAGGTGTCACCCAGAACAACGCTGAGTTGTTCGCTGCGGATCACCTTCTGGGTCTGATCGTAGTACATCATTTTCAGGACAAAGTAGAGATAGTGGTCAAATTCCACCATCTTAGGGCGTTGGCCGGTATGGAGAATATCTTCCACCGTCAGAGGGTGGAGATTAAACGCCGCGCTGATGGTTTTAATGGCCTCGCTGTCGTGCAGACCGATAATGTCAAACCACTGCACCTGCGGTTCTTGCGCGCCCGCAATGGCATTGATGGTTATCGTTGCGGGGTCAATTATTGTTTCTTCAAGTTTGGCATGGGTATAAAGCATTGATTTAATACTGGTAGCTGCAACCTTTTGCTCCCCGATAAATACGGGTGCCCCCGGGGGCTGCCCCAGGGCGGCTTCCTTATTTTTTAAGAACCTGGCCATGCTATATTCCTTTCACTGCAGTATCCCGCCAGGCATATGTCGGTGCCCGCATGTCGGGGATTGAAATAATTATAAGGTGAGGTTCGCCTGTTTTGCAACTCAACGCAGGTTAAGGATAGCTTGCCAAACATAATTTTGCATCCTGCAATAAAAGGGGAGAAAGCTATTCCATAGAAGGGCGGAGCTCAAGAGGGATGGTCTGGGCGTGGCGGTACAGGAGAATATAGATGGCAGGGACAGATGAAAAGCGCGGAGAATACGGCACTGTAAGCAGCGACGAAACGCTGGATCAGTTGCGCTGTGGCGGTCTGAAATTGATCCAGCCTCGCCGGGGTTATCGCTTCTCCCTTGATCCGGTGTTGTTGGCACATTTTGCCACCATAAAACCGTATGAGGTTGTGCTGGATATGGGCAGTGGATGCGGAGTTGTCGCCTTGCTTGTAGCGCGGCTGTATGCCGGAGTTGAAGTGACCGGAGTAGAGATTCAGGCATCTCAGGCGCAGCGCGCGTGCCGGAGTGTGCGCCTCAATGAGATGGAAGGGCGGGTCAGGATTGAGACCGCGGATGTGTGCCAGTGGATGCCGGCGCCGCACATTGTGTTTGACCGGGTGGTGTGCAATCCTCCCTTTCGTTCTCCCCGGGATGGGCGCATATCTGCTGGAGATGAGCGCAGCATCTCGCGCCATGAAATTTGTGGCACTCTGGAAGACTTTATCCGTGCTGCGGCACGGCTGCTGCGCCCTGGCGGCACCCTGAGTATGGTGCATCTGCCCGAGAGGTTTGTCGATATAGTGACAGCCATGCGTCTCTGCGGCTTGGAACCCAGGCGGGTACGTATGGTGCACAGTCGTCGGGGGGAGCAGGCGCGCCTGCTTCTTATCGAAGCCCGCCGTGGCGCAGGGCAGGGGATGGTAGTCGAACCACCCTTATATATATACGCGGATGGTGATGCGGCTGAAGGGGAGGATGGAAGCGGGGAAGGAGGGGAGGATGGAGAACGCCGTGCCACCCATGGGCGCGCCAATTACAGCGCCGAGGTAGCTGGTTATTACGCTGGTTGTTGAGGTTTCCCTTCGATCTGGCGGAGCTTGTCCAGGCGCATCTGTTTGCATAACAGGCGCAGCATGGCGCTGCGCACGTTTTCATCCCGAATTGGTTTAACCAGGCGCTCTGCTCGGTGCATCTCCATGACGCTCAGCTCCGGGAGTACCAGATCCGGTTGCGGCTCTTCTCTTAGCCGCGGTTCCGGATTTTTGCGGCGCAGGTACATGCTGTCGATAGGGGGGCAGTTCAGTTCGCGGTTGATCTTGGCAAGGATCTGCGGTTTCATGAGCTGGAGCTGCTGCATCCACACCGCGTGGTCTACCCTCACTTCGAGGACGTTGTTGCGGATGCTGGCCGGACGCGCGTGGGCGGCGATCTGTGCACCGACCACCTTGTCCCATATCGCCCAGATCTGGTGCTGCTCTATCCGCGCCGCGATCCCCATGTCGTTGAAGAGCGCTTTAACGATAGAGCGCGTGGTCGCGCCAAAGCCGGGCGCGGAGTATCTGGTGCTCATGGGCTTTCCCTTCTGCGTATCCAGCCACCACCGAGTTGCCCGAGAACCGCACACGCCAGGGTGAACGGAATTACATGCCAGTCGAAATCAAGCGATGTTCGCATCCACACGATAAATGGGATGGAGGCGTGGATATAGAAAAACCACACCAGGGATCCCTTGCGCGTGTTCTGGCGCAGATAGCCAAGAACAATGTTGCTCAGCAGGGCAAAGGCCAAAAGTGTGGTCAGGGGGATCCAGGGAAAATGCATGATTGTGGGCACGGTGACGCGCGCTGTCCTGCGTTTTGGTTGATGAGGGAGGATCGGCTCGGTTAAGGGGTGCGAAGTTAAAGGTGTTGTTTAAATATGACTGAAGCTGGCACTTTAGTCATTTGCGGGCATACTGTCAATCGGTAGGATTTACGCGGGAGAAGATCGTATGAAAATGGTACAGGCCCAGCATCGCCTGCTGGTGTTCAATTCGGTCCATCGGGTGATGGTGGCCGAAATAAAACTCAAAGATGCATTTGCGGTTCTGCTGATACCGGTCCCCCCGGATATCTCCGCGGACTGCGGCATGGTGCTCCGTTTTAATGGCGTGGATGAAGAGCAGATTGTCCAGAGGTTGCGCCAACTGAAACTTGAGCCGTTCAGCATCTATGCTCCGCAGGCACAGGGCTACGTGCAGACCGGGGAATTTTCTTGACAACGCCGGAGCCCCTAACTATAGTCACCGTCTGCTATTTTTGCACAATTTGCGCAGTGCTGTAGGCGCTGCTGCAGGATAACGGGGAAATAAATGTTTGACGGTTTAAGTGACAAGCTTGATTCGGTGTTCAGTAAGTTGCGTGGGCAGGGGCGTCTGACCGAGGCCCAAGTTATTGAAGCCCTGCGTGAAGTGCGGCTGGTGCTCCTCGAAGCCGACGTAAACTTCAAGGTTGTTAAAGATTTTATTGCTGCGGTGCAACAGCGCGCGACCGGCAGTGATGTGCTCAAGAGCCTGAGTCCGGATCAGCAGGTTATAAAGATAGTCCGCGATGAGCTCGGGCGCCTGATGGGTGAGGGGGAGGACAATCAACTTAACCTCGCGGCCAGCCCACCGGTGACCATCATGCTCTGTGGTTTGCAGGGTGCGGGTAAAACTACAACCTGCGGCAAGCTGGCAAAAAAACTGCGGCAGGAAAAACGTAAGCCCCTTATGGTTCCAGCCGACGTGTATCGCCCGGCTGCCATCGAGCAGCTCAAAACCCTGGGGCGCCAGCTCGAAATAGATGTGTTCGACTCAGACCCACAGCAAAGCCCGGTAGATATCTGTACTCAGGCGCACACCTACGCGGCGAATCATGGCTACGATACCCTGCTTCTGGATACCGCAGGGCGTCTGCACATCGACGACACCCTCATGCTGGAGCTGGAGCAGATCAGCGCGGCCCTTAAGCCGCAGGAGATCTTGTTCGTAGCCGATGCCATGACCGGCCAGGACGCGGTAAACGTAGTCAAAGAATTTGATGCGCGTCTCAATATTACCGGGGTGATCCTGACCAAGCTTGATGGTGACGCCAGAGGCGGTGCCGCCCTGTCGGTCCGCGCCGTAACCGGAAAACCGATCAAGTTTGTCGGTGTAGGGGAGAAGCTTGATGCCCTTGAGGTGTTCCATGCCGATCGGATGGCGCAGCGGATTCTGGATATGGGGGATGTCCTCTCCCTGATCGAGAAAGCTGAAGCGAGTATAGACAAGGATGAAGCGGCGCGGATGGAAGAGTCTATGCGCAGCGATGGCTTCACCCTGGAGACATTTCGCGATCAGTTGCAGATGATCAAGAAGATGGGTTCCATGAGTTCGCTGATGAAGATGATCCCCGGCATGAACAAAGCGATGAAAAAGGCCAGCGGCATGCAGGTCCCAGATAAGGAACTGAAGAAGATTGAGGCGATCATCTCTTCCATGACCGCACAGGAGCGGCGCAACCATAAGCTGATCAATGGTTCACGCCGCTTGCGCATTGCCAAGGGGAGCGGCTCCCGGATTCAGGACGTCAATCAGCTGCTCAAGCGCTTTACCGAAGCGCAGAAGATGATGAAGAAAATGCAAAAGATGGGTCCGAAAGGGCTCAAGAATATGCTCGGGGGCGGCGCAGGTCCGCAGCTCCCCTTCTGATTGCACCCGAAATATACCAGATTTAGTGCAGGGTATAGTACCCTGGCACTCCCGTGCCTGCAGAGAGACCGCAGGCGTTTGTACCAACTCACGAGAGGAAAAAAAATGGCAGTAAAAATCAGATTAGCCCGTGGTGGCGCTAAGAAGAAACCCTTCTACCAGATTGTCGTAGCGGACGAACGGTGCCCGCGTGATGGTCGTTACATCGAAAACCTGGGGCAGTATAATCCCCGGGCAGAAAAAGATCAGATCAGGCTCGACGCGGAGCGCGCTCTGAGCTGGCTCAATAAAGGGGCTCAACCTTCCCTGGCAGTTATCAAGCTGTTGCGCCAGGAAGGGGTGTGGAGCACATTTAAAGGGATTAAACAGGCGTAACCATCTGCGCCGCAGCCTCAATACTGCAGGCTTAAAACATCTGAACCGACACAGGAGAACACAGCGCCGGATATGGACGCAGAAAAACGCACAGCGCAAACGGGCACAGAGAGTTTTCTGGCTGGCCTGATAACCTCGACCCACGGTCTTAAAGGGGAGGTGAAGATTCGCCCCGAGCAGGCTGCGGTTGCGGCGTTGTGTGATGCGCGTGAATATCAGCTGCGTGTTGCCCCTCCCTCCGGTACGGACCCCTGCTTGAACCCAGACACAACCGTTACCGTGCGCCGCGCTTCAGTGCACAAGCAGTTGATCCTGGCTGCGTTTGCAGGGTATGAGCATATTGATAGCGTAAAGGGGTTTATCGGTGCCGAGGTTTGGATTGATCCACAGATGCTGCCTGAAGTTACCGACGGAAACTACTACTGGCACCAGCTTAAAGGGCTGAGCGTAGTTGATCATACATTGGGTGCTGTAGGAATCCTGCACGATAAGCTCTCTACTCCGGCGCACGACATCTACATCGTGCAGGGATCATATGGTGAGGTGATGATTCCCGCCGTACCGGCGCTGGTACAGGAGGTGGACTGGGACACAGGCGTCCTGCATGTAACCCTGCCGCAGGGACTGGTTGAGATTAACTGATGCAGTTTGCCGTCCTCAGCCTGTTTCCGCAGATGTTTTCTTCCCCCTTTGCCCAGAGCATTATCGGCAAGGCGGTGGAGAAGGGATTGCTCAGAATCGAGGCACACCAGTTGCGCGATTATGCACAAGGTCGCCATCAGGTCACCGATGATGCCCCGTATGGGGGCGGTGATGGGATGGTGATGAAGCCGGAGCCAGTGTGCCGGGGCATAGAGGATATGCGCCAGCGCTACCCGCAGGCACAGGTGGTTCTCCTTACGCCCCAGGGGCGGATGTTTAACCAGGCTGAAGCACAGCGTTTGGCCAGCCACAAAGCTCTGGTCCTTGTGTGTGGGCGCTACGAGGGGTTTGATGAGCGGATTCGCACCTATGTGGATGCAGAATACTCCATCGGTGATTACGTCCTCACCGGCGGGGAGCTTCCGGCCATGGTGATTATAGATGCGGTGGCCCGTCTGGTTCCAGGAGTGCTGGGCAACGCCGGCAGCGCCGGACAGGATTCTCATAGTGACGGGTTGCTCGAATTCCCCCACTACACCCGCCCGGTGGAATTCGATGGACAGCAGGTGCCAGAGGTTCTCCTTTCCGGCAACCATGCCCACATTGAAGCGTGGCGGCGCAAGCAGCAGCTCGAACGCACCAAAGAGCGGCGCCCCGATTTGTGGCAACGTTATGTGCAGCAAGATGGCAACAAGATGATATAAAAGATTGAACTTAAGCAAAACAAGGTCGCCCAGGCGGCAGCAAAGCATAAACAAAGCAATAAACTAATCCATAAACCAAGTTGTTAATGTTGGCATAAGTTAAATGATATTGTTCTCCGCGAGAGCAATAGCAAGGAGACCGCGATGAATATCGTAGACGAAATCGGAAATGAGCAGTTGAAACAGGATCTCCCGTTGTTCAAAGGTGGGGATACCCTGCGTGTGCACGTTAAGATCCAGGAAGGAGCCAAAGAGCGTATCCAGATATTCCAGGGGATGTGCATCAAGCGTATGAACAACGGTATCGGTTCTACCTTTACCGTGCGTAAAATGTCAGGTGGAATGGGAGTAGAGCGTATTTTCCCCCTCCACTCCCCCAATGTTGCCAAAATAGAAGTTCTCACCGTTGGACGTGTACGCCGCGCGAAGATGTATTACCTGCGCAAGTTGCAGGGCAAGGCCGCACGTATCCGCGAGCTGCGCAAGAACTGATTTAGCCGCGCAAACGCTCTTTAGTTAACACCAAAACCCGGATCGGCAGCTGCTGCTCCGGGTTTTGGTGTTCCTGTCGACCCGTGCTGCTGTCGACCTGTGCTTCAATAACGGAAGATGGCACTGCCGAGGCGGTAATCACAGCGGAAGTGGCCAGCTTTAATGGCCCCGATTGGGTGGATTGTTCATGGGTGAATATATTTCTGTATGTGGTGTAGATGAAGCAGGCAGGGGCAGTCTGGTGGGCGAAGTTTACTGCGCTGCCGTAATATTGCCGGCATCGCTGGTAATTCCCGGGCTCAACGATTCAAAAAAACTCACTCCGAAAAAACGGACAACGCTTGCCCAGCAGATAAAAGAACAGGCCCTGGCGTGGAGCATCGCAACCGCGTCAATGGATGAAATAATCGAATTCAATATTCTCCATGCAACCCTGCGCGCGATGGCAAAGGCGGTAGAGGGCTTGAGCCTGCGTCCCGAAAGAGTCCTGGTGGACGGTAACAAAGCACCGAAACTGGCAATGCCGGTTGAGACTATTATTAAAGGTGATCTGCTCGTCCCCGCCATCAGCGCCGCCTCCATCCTGGCAAAAGTGGCGCGTGACAAGAAAATGGTCGAACTCCATGCAGAATATCCACTGTATGGGTTCGATCGCCACAAGGGGTACTTGACCAAAGCCCACCTGGAAGCCCTTAACATCTACGGCCCCTGCCCGGAACATCGCATAACCTTCTCCCCCATCTGCAAAATGATCGCGGCAAAATGATACTGGTGGCTCCGCGCGGATTACTTAAGGTTTAGCAGTGAGCGGCTTATGGCGGGGGAAGATCATAACGAATGGATTTACCAAAAAACAATACTGTACAAGCCACGGCACTACTGTACAAGCCACGGATATCCTGCTCCAGCCCTTTTCAGCGCGCAGCCAATCGTGCGGTGCTGTCGACCCAATCCTCAAGTAGTTTCACGAATGCCGAATAAAAACTGTAAATGACGAATGACATAGCGCTTTGTTTTGCTATGCTTTTGCAAGAACCCAACCTGGCATCCCGGGGAGAAAGTAACCGAGGGGCTGAGGAGGTGGATGGAGCGTTGGACTGAATACTCTCGAAGGGGCGCCCGTTTGCCAAAAGGCGCGTGGTGATAGCTGTGAGTGATGGCGTTTTCAGCCGCGTTGTGCCACGGAGTCGGACTGGTCCCCATTGTCGGGCCCAAAGCCGAATTTCAGCGCTAGCCAGGAGCCAGGTCTGAACCGCAAACTTACAGGCAGGGCCAAGGGCAAGACACCGCCCTGGTTGACGCCGCAACAGGTCAAGCGAGTCCATGAACTCCATGAGAAACCAGGGCGTCAAGGCCTTCCAGCAGCTGAAACATTGAAAAAGGGAGATTGCATGCGCAAGCTGAATCATTCTGCACCAGGTGGACCCGGAATCGCAGCGCGCTGGACTTCCAGCGCCAAAACCGCTGTTGGCACGGCTCTCAGCAACAAGAGCCATGTCTGGTTCACACTGAGCCACGGCATCTTTAACGAGATCTATTACCCCCGCATCGACCAGGCATGTGTGCGCGACATGGGGTTGATCATCACGGACGAAGCGGGTTTCTTCTCCGAGGAGAAACGTCACGCCGACTCCGCAGTGCACTGGTTGGCCAACGGTGTGCCTGCATTCCGGCTGGTCAACACCTGTCGTGATGGGCGCTACCGTATCGAAAAACAGATCGTAACCGATCCCCAGCGGGACACGGTACTACAACAAGTTCAGCTTCGCGCGCAGCAAGGCGCACTGTCCGCTTATCGCCTCCATGTTCTGCTTGCGCCGCATCTGGGGAACCACGGTGACGACAATACCGCCTGGGTGGATGACTTTGAGGGTACACCGCTATTATTTGCCCAGCGGGAAGGAAACGCTTTGGCCTTAGCCTGCTCCGTGCCGTGGAAAAAACGCGCGGCCGGCTACGTCGGTTCGTCGGATGGTTGGCAGGATTTGAAGGCGCACAACCAGTTGACCTGGGAATATACCCGGGCAGAGAACGGCAATGTGGCCTTGACTGCCGAGATTGATCTTGCCAAGACGCAGGGAAACTTCATCCTGGCGCTCGGTTTTGGCAGCGACGCAGGCGAAGCGGCCCGGAATGCCATCGCCAGCCTTCACGACGGTTTTGCCAAGATAAAACACGCCTACATCGCTGGCTGGCAGAAATGGCTGAAGACGCATACATCGCGGCAGAAAAGTGGACTTAGTCCGGATGATCTTTCCAGGGTCAGTCTCGCGATCCTGCGCACCCATGAGTCCAAGACTGTGCCTGGCGGTCTCATCGCCAGCCTCTCCATCCCGTGGGGATTCAGTAAAGGAGACAATGATTTAGGCGGTTATCACCTCGTCTGGGCGCGCGACATGGTGGAAGCGGCTGGTGGTTTGTTGGCTGCGGGTGCGCATGAAGACGTACGTCGTGTGCTCGCGTATTTGCAGACCACCCAGCTGTCGGATGGGCATTGGCCGCAGAACATGTGGTTGGACGGCTCGCCTTATTGGAACGGAATTCAAATGGACGAAACGTCTTTACCGATTCTCCTGGTGGATCTGGCCCAGCGCGAAAAGGCATTGGTCAAGGGCGATGTGGCCCGGTTCTGGCCGATGGTGAAGAAGGCCGCAGGTTATCTGGTCCGCAGCGGTCCGGTGAGCCCGCAGGACCGCTGGGAGGAAGACCCCGGCTATTCTCCGTTCACGGTTGGCGCTGAAATTGCCGCACTGCTGGCGGCGGCGGATCTGGCGGATCTGAATAACGAAGCCGCCATTGCAAGCTACTTGCGTGAGATCGCGGACGTGTGGCACACCTCCATCGACCGCTGGATGTATGTGTCCGGAACGGACTGGTGCCAGAAGTTCAAGGTCGAAGGGTATTACGTCAGGATCGGCCCGAGTGAAACCGGGGAAGAAGAGCCGCGCTTTCAAGAAGACGTTCTCGTCAAGAACGTTTCGGCCGCTGAGAGTACCCTTCTTGCCAAACATCTGGTGAGCCCTGATGCCCTGGCGCTGGTGCGTTTTGGGGTGCGCGCCGCCGCCGATCCGCGCATTCTTGATACGGCAACAGTGATCGATGCGTTGCTCAAGGTGGAGACGCCTTCCGGCCCCGTCTGGCATCGTTATAACGACGATGGCTATGGTGAACATGAGGATGGCGCGCCTTTTGACGGTACGGGGATTGGGCGTGGGTGGCCTCTGCTCACCGGCGAGCGGGCCCACTACGAACTGGCGGCGGGTCGGGCCGAAACTGCGAAACGACTCCTGACCGCGTTGGAATCTTTCGCCAACGAAGGGGGGCTGATCTCGGAACAAGTGTGGGATGCGCCGGACATCCCGGAGCGCGGACTTCATTTTGGCAGGCCGACCGGTTCGGCCATGCCGCTGGTATGGGCGCACGCCGAGTACCTCAAACTGCGGCGCTCACTGCGCGACGGGCGCCTCTTCGACCTGCCTTTGCAAACCGTGCAACGCTACCTGACTGAGAAAACCGTATCCCCGCGCATGATATGGCGGTTTAACCACCGGATTCGCTCGCTGCCGCCCGGCAAGATACTGCGTATCGAGACGCTCGCGCCTGCCGTCATACACTGGAGCATCGATGACTGGAACACCGTCCAGGACGTAGCGACCCACGACGTAGGGTTGGGGATTTATATCGTCGATCTGACGACGCATAAGCTTCCTGAAGAAGAGCAAATCAAATTTACGTTCTACTGGCCGGACGCCGCTCATTGGGAAGGCGTGGACTTCAGCGTTCGCGTCGGCTCTTTCCAGCGAGATGGGACTGCCTCTGTTGAAAGAAGTGAGGCTGGTGAAAAATAGACCGAAAAGAAGAGCTTTGAACAGATTGAGACGCACAGGTGGGCGGGAAAGCACCCGCGAGAATTATGAAGGCTTGGCATGGCGAATTCTATACCCATTCTTTCTCAAGGTTGCGGAGTAACAAAGGAGTCATCTATGCAGGCAACCAATGCACGCATCCTTACCATCAACGGTGGCTCGTCGAGTATCAAGTTTGCGCTATTCGAGGCCGGTGATCTGCTGCGCCGGATTCTCACGGGCCGAGTTGAGCGGATAGGGTTGCCGGAGGCCAGCTTGCAGGTAAAGGGTGTGAGTCCGAAGGACAACTTCTCGCGGCCGCTGACAGCACCAGACCACACCGTAGCGGTTAGTACGCTGATGGATTGGGTCGAGGAACGAATCGGACGCGGCGGATTGGCCGCGGTGGGGCATCGCGTGGTACATGGCGGGCCGACATATAGCCAGCCGCAGCGAATCACCGCGAAGATGGTTGAGGAGCTGCATCGACTCAGCCAGTTCGATCCGGAGCATCTGCCGGAGGAGATCCTGTTGACCGAGGCGTTTCATCGCCGCTTTCCCGACCTGCCCCAAGTGGCGTGTTTCGACACGGCGTTTCACCACGACCTGCCACGTGTGGCGCAACTGTTGCCGATCCCGCGCCGCTACGAGGCACAGGGTGTGCGACGGTATGGCTTTCACGGGTTGTCGTACGCGTATCTGATGGAAGAGCTGGCTCGGCTGGCCGGACCAGAAGCCGCGCAAGGACGGGTCATTCTCGCCCACCTCGGCAATGGTGCGAGCCTGGCGGCGGTACGTGACGGCAAGAGCATCGACACTAGCATGGGCTTCACTCCGACAGCCGGCGTGCCGATGAGCACCCGCTCAGGCGATCTTGATCCAGGCTTGCTTTGGTATCTGGCGCGCACTGAAAAAATGAATGCAAAGCAATTCAACGAGATGGTCAATTTCAAGTCCGGGCTGCTTGGGATATCCGAAACAAGTTCCGATATGCACGAATTGCTGGAGTGCGAAGTGCAGGACGTGCGTGCGGCTGAAGCGGTCGCGGTGTTCTGCTACCAGGTCAAGAAATGGATCGGCTCATTCGCGGCGGCGTTGGGCGGACTGGACATGCTGGTGTTCGCCGGCGGGATCGGAGAGAACGCGCCTGTGATTCGTGCGCGCATCTGCGCCGGGCTGGAGTTTCTGGGAATCGAACTCGATGAAAAGGGTAACGCGGCGAACGCGGCGGAGGTCTCCGCCACGACCAGCCGGATCACCGTCCGTGTTATGCGCACGGACGAGGAGTGGATGATTGCGAAGAGCGTCTGCCACGTTTTGGACCTCACAACTACAAAGGGGTATGAGCATGAAATCAAACACGATCACATTGGCGGATAAGACCTTAACACCGGAGCTGCTTCGCAAAATGGATGCCTACTGGCGTGCCACCAACTATCTGGCGGTCGGCCAGCTCTACCTTTACGACAATCCCTTGCTGCGGGAACCCTTGCGAATGGCGCACATCAAGCCAAAGCTGCTCGGGCATTGGGGAACGACGCCGGGACAGAACTTCATCTACGTGCATCTGAACCGGGTCATCAAGAAGTATGATCTGGACATGATCTATATCGCCGGTCCCGGCCATGGCGGCCCGGCGTTGGTGGGCAATACTTATCTCGAAGGCACCTATAGCGAGATTTATCCAAACATCAGCCAGGACGAGGCCGGGCTGAAGAAACTGTTCACGCAGTTCTCCTTTCCCGGTGGGATCCCCAGTCATGTCTCACCGGAGTGTCCGGGCTCGATTCACGAGGGGGGCGAGCTGGGTTACTCGCTCAGCCATGCCTTCGGGGCCGTGTTTGACAATCCACAGCTGGTTGTGGCCTGCGTGATCGGTGACGGTGAAGCGGAAACGGGTCCTTTAGCCACGGCATGGCACTCCAATAAATTTCTCAATCCGATCACCGACGGTGCCGTGCTGCCTATCCTGCATCTCAACGGCTATAAAATCGCCAACCCAACTGTCATGGCGCGCATCGAACCGGAGGAATTGGAGCAATTTCTGCGTGGCTGCGGTTGGATCCCCTATTTTGTGGAAGGAGATGATCCGGATACGATGCACCAACTCATGGCCAGTGTTCTGGATGAGACCATCGAAAGTATTCGGCAGATCCAAAGCAAGGCACGCGACGCCAACGACACCACGCGGCCACGCTGGCCGATGATCGTCCTGAAGTCACCCAAAGGCTGGACTGGGCCGAAGCGCGTCGATGGGCTGCAAATTGAAGGTACCTTCCGTGCGCACCAGATACCGCTGCAGGTGGACGCCGAACATCCCGAGCATCTAAAACAGTTGGAAAGCTGGATGAAGAGCTACAAAGCAGAGGAACTGTTCGATGAGGCTGGCCGACTTATGCCGGAATTGGCCGAATTGGCGCCTCGGGGCGAGCGCCGGATGGGCAGCAATCCGCATGCTAACGGCGGATTGTTGCTGCGTGATTTGATCATGCCGGACTTTCGGCACTGCGCGGTCAAGGTACCGTCACCTGGATCGGTGACGGCCGCTGACACGCAGGTGCTGGGTGAGTTTCTGCGCGATGTGATCAAGCTCAATGATGGGCAACGGAACTTCCGGATCTTCGGTCCTGACGAGACTCTGTCCAATCGACTGAACGCCGTTTTCGATGTCACCAACCGTCAGTGGGAAGCGCGGACACAAGCGAACGATGAATTTCTCGCCACCGACGGCCGCGTGATGGAAATGTTGAGCGAGCATCAGTGTGAAGGTTGGCTTGAGGGATATCTGCTCACGGGTCGGCACGGCATGTTCAACTGTTACGAGGCGTTCATCCACATCATCGATTCGATGTTCAACCAGCACGCCAAGTGGCTGAAAGTCACTTCAGGCTTGCCGTGGCGGCGGAAAATCGCGTCGTTGAACTATCTGCTCGCCTCTCACGTCTGGCAGCAGGCGCATAACGGTTTTACGCATCAGGACCCCGGCTTCATCGATCATGTAGTCAACAAGAAGGCTGCGATCGTGCGCGTGTACCTTCCGCCGGACGCCAACTGCCTGCTGTCGGTGTGGGATCATTGTCTGAGAAGCCGGCATTACGTTAATGTCGTGATCGCAGGCAAGTACCAGGCACCCCAATGGCTGACCATGGAGGCCGCGGTTGCGCATTGCTCACAGGGGATCGGAGTCTGGCAATGGGCCAGCAGCGACCTGGGCGCGGAACCGGATGTGGTGATGGCCTGCAGCGGCGACGTGCCCACGCTTGAGACGCTGGCCGCCGTTTCCATTCTGCGGGAGCATTTTCCTGATTTGAAAATCCGCGTGATTAATGTCGTCGATCTGATGAAGTTGAACCCGAATACGGAACACCCGCACGGACTCAGCGATAAGGCTTTCGATGCGTTGTTCACGACAGACAAGCCGATCGTGTTCGCGTTTCACGGCTACCCCTGGCTGGTGCACCGGTTGACGTACCGCCGTACCAATCACGAAAACATGCATGTTCGGGGCTATAAGGAAGAAGGCACGATCACGACGACCTTTGATATGACGGTCCTGAACGATCTTGACAGGTTTCACCTGGTGCAGGATGTGATCAACCGCTTGCCACAGTTGGGAGCGAAGGGTGCTACCGTGAAACAGATGGTGCAGGACAAGCTCATCGAGCATAGGCACTATATCAACACCCACGGTCAGGACATGCCGGAAATCCGGAACTGGAAATGGGGCGACTCTGCAGGAATACCCAAGCACTGATAGGCACCGCAACGCAGCGGCTCCTCGGCGCCAGCCGGGGAGTACTTCGCTGGAGCAGTGCCCGCGCTCATTTGGTCTGGGCAGGATGATGGACGCAAGTTGTCTGCCGTGCTTGTTCACATTCCAGGCAAAAAAGGGTTTTTTGCAAATATAATCGAATACAACGCGGCATATAAAAAAAAGCGACATCTTCGTTGACAACGATCGCTCCGGGCGGCAGTGTATTTGTCATTGACCTTTCCATGTCCGCGTTTGGATGGGCCTTAATCCTTATTTTGCCAGTTTATTTCAGCGAAGCGAGAGCCACCAAAAGGGCGCTAACTGTTGCGTCACAGCCTGTTTGTTGCAGCACCGAATCGGGAGGACATTCATATTTAAACAGACAAAAACAAAGCATAACCGATTCTGCGATTAAGCAACATTCTACCCAAATACTGTACTGACTCGCCCGGTTGCCTTACACGATCTGGGCTGGTTCTAACCCGCTCACTATGCGAGATTTTAGTGGGACATCAGCATGAAAAAATTTTAGGGAGGAACATGAATGAAATTCAAACGAGATGATCAATTCAAGGTTTTGTCAGGAAGAATTTCGACGCTTGCATCAGCTGCAGCCATTGTGGCGGTTAGTCTTCTTCTGTGGCAGTCTCCGGCCCAGGCCGATGCAAATACTGGGAAAGCCAAGTTTGAGGAGCACTGCGCTGTATGTCATGCCAATGGGGGCAACATCGTCAAGGCAGACAAAACCCTTATGCGCAAGGATCGTGAAAAGTATGGGGTTAAAACTGCCAAGGACATTGTAAATACTATGCGTAATCCAGGGGTGGGGATGCCCCCCTTCGACAAAAAAACACTATCCGACAAAGATGCTGAGGCCATAGCCGACTATATCCTCAAGACATTCAAATAACGTTCAATGCGTCACTCCTTTACCGGGAGCCCCTTTTGTATCCCGGTAAAGGAGTGACGCCGCCTCCGCGCCCTGTAGATCTCGCCTTAATTCGAAGTAATGTGCCGGAGCGGGAAAGTTTGCCGTGCTTAACACATTGATTTTCGAGAACAGACCTCTTTAGCTGAGCCTTGACCTTGTTTCGCACCTTCATAAGAGGGTGGAATATTGCAACCAATCCGCCCTTTCATACGCAGGGGTGCATGTCGAGATTGTGTGCTGAGGAATGTGCGGATTCGTGCCGGATTGGAAGGGAGTGGGGCGCGCTGCTGCGAAATTCGGCATCGCAATAAACTGGGTTTTGAGCTTAAGGCAAGGGTACATTTTAGCGTTGCCCCCATCAATGTCTGATGGCGGCAACGTTGGCGGATCAGTTGCGGGTGCGCCGCTAATTGGCAAGAATTTTACTATGCCCAAAGCCGGGTCGAACACGCAAGGTATGCCAGGAACGGCCTGGATATTGGCGCGGCAGATTTGCTAAAACTTCTTTGGAAACTGTTTAACTATTCCTCTTCCCAGCGCGTCCGCAACTACATTCATTTGGTTTTTCATGGCTTCCCAGTTCTGGGCTTCTGCAGAATAGTCTTTGGCGTTAAGAGCATCTATTTGCGCTATATGGTGAGCGCCGTGCGCAAACAGAAGTGATTCGAGGGTTTCCTTTGGCCAGTTCGGATTGGCTGAACTTAAAAACACTGCCATAGCGGTGGCATTATTCATAATCTTGTCCACGGCACCTTCTTTTCCGGCGGTGTTACCTGCATAGACAACCGTCATGTATCCTTTGACTGCTCCGTAATGCCCGGCCAGAAGGCCAAAGAGCTGATCTGCTGCAGCTTGCCCGTAGTAGGGGATTACTGCATCGGCAATGGCTCTGGCGTTCTCGACCGCACTCGCTTCGGCAACCTTTGCCGCTTCAGCGTCGCCCAGTTTTGTCATCAAGACCACATTGCGTACCCAGAAAATGTGATCTCCCCAAAGGCCGCGAAGCGCCTCTCGCATTTCAATCGCCTTCGGTGTTTCCTCCATGGCCTTCGTTTTTCCCTTGGCGAGGGAAGGTGACGCGGCAAATAGTACCAGCGCCATGACCAGCAGGATCGACTTCAACGCATTTTTAAACATGTTATTTTCTCCTTTTGCTTCAGGTTGAGTTGCTAGCTGTTGCATGAATGTTTACTGGACTGTCCGACAAGATACTCTTTTACTTTATCTCCTCCTTTCACACAGCATCGTTGCTATGCCCTCACATGTGCTTTACCGCTCTTGCGGATCTTCGTTTCTACCTACCCTACTGCGGTCTATGCGAAAGTCAATCTGCCTTGGCGGCATAGAATTTGGGAATATTCTAAATTTTATAGCCGAGGCGAACCCATCCTTGAATTCACGTTTGGTGCTTCGGTAATCCCAGAGGCCACTTGGGTGACTGTTTATCGTCTCAGGTGGTCGAATCCAGAAAAAACGAGCCCAAATTGACATTGAACACAAAGCGGCTATGTTTTATCCACAGTCAGTTTTTTGGATAAATCAAAAGGGAGGGGGGCAAGCAAATGGCTAAAGGAAAGGTAAAGTGGTTCAATGACAGTAAAGGTTTCGGTTTCCTGGAACAGGTCAACGGCGAAGATGTATTCTGTCATTTTTCCGCAATAAGCGGTGACGGTTTCAAGTCGCTACAAGAGGGAGATAGCGTTGAATTCGAAGTGGTGAAAGGTCCGAAAGGGCTTCAGGCCGCAGCGGTAAGGAAGATATAACTTCATCCATCAAGCACCTGATTTCTGAGAAATCAGGTGCACTAATGCGTTTGATTTAATGCAGAAACCGCGTATTTAAGCCCAGCGCTCCCATTTTTAGCCTTTTTCGTATAAATTCGCGCGGGCCGTTGATTGTTTACAGCTGCTGTTTTCGGCCGTGAATTGACACTTAACTAAAAAGTGATTTAATCCAGACAATAGCCGGAGCTTGGAGTGGAATAAATAATTCAGCGACTCGGCCCGCGAATCGCCCTCGGTGCACGGGCAAATTTCCAGGACGGGTGCGAAAGCTGTGAGGAGATAGCCATGGACAATGCATCACCGCCGCCGAGTGAACGATGGGAAACCACGCGCAGGCAGTTTATGAAGTATTCAACCCTTATTTTGGGTACGGTAACGGCCGCCGTGCTTGCCGTGCCTTTTGCTTCCTCGCTGTTCGGCCCGGCGTTGAGGCGGAAGGACATTCATTGGGCCAAAGTGGGAAAACTCCCGGCCCTCGCTTCTGGACATCCGGCCAATATTTCGTTTACCGACATGGTAGAGGATGCCTATCTGCGTGAGAACGTCACCCGCAATATCTGGATTGTGCAGCTTCCTTCCGGCGGACTGACGGTATATTCCCCCATCTGCCCCCATCTGGGCTGCCATTACAACTGGAATGAGGCCAGCGGGCATTTCGCCTGTCCCTGCCACGGCAGCGTCTTTGCGCTCGACGGCACCGTGCTCGCGGGACCGAGTCCCCGCCCGCTCGACACCCTTTCTGCAAAAATCGAGAATGGTGAACTCTACGTAGGGTGGGAGCGTTTCGAAACCGGTACCTCCCGGAAAATACCTGTTTAGGAGGGGAATCGTATGCTGACTCGCTTGGGAAAATGGATCAACGAGCGTTGGCCACTTTCAAACCTGGTTAAACTGGGCTTGGAAGAGGAAATCATCGGCGGAAGTAGCTACGCCTATATCTTCGGCAGCCTCCTCCTGTTCACCTTCGCCATGCAGGCGGCAACCGGGGTTTGGCAGCTTTTCTATTATGTGCCCACGGTGCAGCATGCCTACGCCAGCGTCAATTACCTGCGCACCGAAGTGCCCTTCGGGTGGCTGATCCACGGCCTCCACTACTGGGGCGCCAACGCCATGATTATTCTGTTGTTGTGCCACGCCATCAGGGTCTTTATCTATGCGGCGTACAAGAGCCCCCGCGAATTGACCTGGCTGGCAGGGGTGGGTCTTCTTTTCATAACCCTTGCCATGAGTTTCACCGGCGCCCCTTTGCCGTGGGATGAGCGGGGTTACTGGGCTACCGAGGTGGGGACGAGCATCGCTGGCACGGTCCCCTTTATAGGCAACCTGATCAAGCATTTGCTGCGCGGCGGCGAGTCGATGGGGCAGCTGGCACTGTCCCGAATGTTCGTGCTCCACATCGCCATAATTCCGGGAACTCTGCTTGCCATGCTCGGAATTCACCTGGTGGCTTTCCGCCGGAATGGCAGCGTTGGTCCCTGGGATGAGGCAAAGCGTGCCCGCAGAGGTCAATTCTGGCCGGATCAGCTTTTCAAGGACACCCTCGCGTGCACAATTCTCTTCATTATTCTGCTTGCTCTGGTTGTCTTTGTCCCGCCTCCGTTTGCTGGACCGGCCGATCCCCTCGACACGTTGTACGTTCCAAAACCGGAGTGGAATTTCCTCTTCCTGTACGAGATTCTAAAATTTTTCCCCGGAAAACTTGAAGCTGTCGGAACGGTGGGGGTCCCCGCACTGGGGGTGCTCGTATTGGTACTGCTGCCGTTTTATGATCGAAACAAGGAGCGCGCTCCCAGACATCGCATTGTTGCCTTGTCGTTCGGTGCCCTTAGCATAGTGGGGTTGATCGTGCTTACCATTGCCGGGTACTACAGCAAGCCTGGCGCCGAACAGAAACAGGCTACGGCTTCACCGGTCGCATCTGCCCCCCAGGCGCAGGATATCGCCACAGGGAAGGCGCTGTTCCAGTCACAGGGGTGCGCAAGCTGTCACAAGATAGACGGCAGCGGTGGCAGCATCGGGCCGGATCTCTCCGGTGAGGGGACAAAAGGCCGCTCCGTGGAGTGGATTAAGGCGCAGCTCCGCTCTCCTGAAACCCATAATCCGCAATCGATCATGCCTGCATTTTCTGCCCTGTCTACACAACAGATCAACCAGCTTACCGAGTATCTTATGAGCTTGAAGAGCGACAGTGCGCCCGCCGGCGGTGGAGCATCTTCCGGCACCACGGCAGCAGCTTCCTCCGCGGCCACGCAGGTGCAGGATGTCGCCATAGGCAAGACGCTGTTCCAGTCACAGGGATGCCTTGATTGCCACAGAGTAAACGGCAGCGGCGGCAACATCGGGCCGGATCTCTCCGGTGAGGGGTTAAAAGGTCGATCCATAGAGTGGCTGCAGACGCAGCTCCGCTCTCCTAAAGCCCATAATCCACAATCGATCATGCCTGCATTTTCTGCGCTGTCTGCACAACAGATCAACCAGCTCATCGCTTATATTATGAGCCTGAAGAGCGAAAGTGCCCCCGCCGGCGACGGAGCCTCTTCCGGCGCCGCGCCAGCAGCAGCTGCCGCTCCCGCCAATGGAGCTGACCGGATACCGGGGAAAGCAGCTTTCATTATCGGAAGTGCTGAACACGGCGCTGTTCTGTTCGAAAAGAACTGTGCTTCCTGCCATGGCCCTCGCGGAACTGGTCTCGCTTCCGACTCGGGTTCGACCACCTTGGCGGCCCCGGCATTAAACCCAATCGACCGGCGTCTTTACAATAAATCGCCGCAGCTTTTTGCGACAAATATCGACCTGATCATCCAGCATGGACCGCGCTCGACCGGCTCATATCCTGTGCTGAGCATGCACGCTTTCGGTGATCTCCGCTCGCAGACGCAGGAGGAAATAGCAGATCTTGAAGCCTACATACTTGACCTGAACGGTGTAAACCGAGGAGAGATCCTTCACCCTGGATTACGCCCGCAAACGTTTCTTTTTGGCGTGATTGGGATATTTGCTCTCATTATGGTAGCGCTGCTCGGCGTGTATTTCCGGAGGAAGAACAGCGGGTTGGGAAAGGAAAACTCCTGAGCAAATTGCGGGATGAAAGGACTTAAGCTGTGGTTAAATTTAAGATTAGCATATTGCCCTGCTCGTCCGCGGTGTCGCTGTTGTGGATATCTTTACTTTGAAAAACGCTAAACCCCACACCATGACACCGATGGCCAAGATCCATGGGATGCGGGTTACACGCCCGGCAGAAGCAGAGAATGAAAACCCGGAGGTTGTGCTCGGGTCTACCCCTTATCAAATGGACGCGCTATGAAGTGCACTATTTTTGTACGTCTCTTTGCCACCACTCTGATGTGGGTGTTTTTCTCTGTGCCTTTCCAGCCCCAACTGGCACGCGGAGAAAATGCTCCCGCCACTATAGGGAAAGAGCTCTTTCAGGCGAAGTGCTCACCCTGTCATACGATCGGTGGCGGCAGGTCGGTGGGGCCGGACCTTAAGGGAGTGACTGCCATCCGCGACCATGCCTGGCTTGCGCGATTCATCCCCGCTCCGGACCACGTGCTTGCCAGCGGTGACCAGGTTGCCAATGAGTTGCTCAAGGAGTTCGGCGGTTTGGTAATGCCCGACCTCGGGTTAACCCAAACCCAGGTAGATGAGCTTATCGCCTACCTGGCGGAAAGCGCACCCC
>Ga0265295_1000221_pt1 | contig 118468 bp, 98 predicted proteins | sample Munlansysbiofilm_FD_192503 | JGI IMG/M metagenome (GOLD analysis project Ga0265295, IMG submission 192503) | Leachate microbial communities from a municipal landfill in Southern Ontario, Canada - Methane capture system biofilm | ecosystem: Engineered > Solid waste > Landfill > Unclassified ...
TATTTTATTGGGTAAATAAAAAAAATAGATAAGTATGACCATTTTTTAAAATTTTACAAGTGCAAATTCAAGTGTTTCATTCTTCGTTGTGTCCGCAGGACATGTGGGTTATAGGAAACTCTCGTCGAAGCGTTGTTATTGGCGGAGTTTCCATGTTCGTTGCGGCAGGATGCCTCCCTCGCTCCGGCCGTGCCGGTTTATATCATATGAAAGTATTTCCCAGGTCAAGGATTATTATCTCCTGTATGGAGTATTCAGTCACCGAAACAATCATGAATAACAAAATAATACATCACTGGAAATCTGGATTAATGTTGATGTCAATCAAGCAAGAGTTGTTGAGTTTTGGACGATCCCACCCCCTCGGTCCATTATAGTTTGCTGAAAACATTCGGGACGGTTTTCTTTGACCCGGCTGAAGTTATCCATAAGTATAATTATTCCTGACTGAAAAATATTAAGAACCGATCTTGTTTATATAATGTTAAGCTCACAAGATTGTCTGTGTGCAGCGTGAAAATCACCGGTTCATCCGGTGGATGTTTTTGAAGGAAGGTTTGATAGGGAATTGAAAATATGAAATAAATTTGTTATCAGATAATAGCTGGAATATGGTTGGACCCGATCCTCGTAAGTCAAATCGCCATTGGATTTGAAGATAATCTTGAAAGGAGCATGCGAGCATGTTATTAGCGTTATTGATCATCTCTATTCTCCTGCAATTTGTTGCTGCGGGACTGGCATTCCTCCTGATTCGCAAGACCGGACGGATCGCCGCATGGCTGTTAATTTCCTCTGCCCTGCTGTTAATGGCATGTCGGCGGTCTATTTCTCTGATTAATACGCTTACTTCGGACTCGATCATCATTGATTCCTCAGCTGAGGGTGTGGCCCTGTTGATCTCTTGTCTTATGGTCACCGGCGTCTGGTTGATCGGCGGTGTCTTCGACAGGCTGAACAACCTGCGCGCTGCTACGCAATGCGAACTTGACAAACGAATTAAGGCCGAAGAAGAATTGAGCAAGAAAGAATTGCTGCTGCAGGAAATGGGCCGTATCGCCAAGATCGGCGCCTGGGAGTTGGATTCCGCTAGCGGTGAAGGGACCTGGACTGACGAGGTCGCCCGGATTCGCGACCTTGACCCCTCCGACAAGAGGACCATGGAGAAGGGCTTGAGCTTCTACCAGGGTGAGTCGCGCGCGAAAATCGACCGGGCGCTGCAGGAGGCAATCGAATCCCTCAAACCCTACGAGCTTGAACTGGAACTGGTGTCTGCTAAGGGTGTCCACAAGTGGGTCCGCACTATCGGCAGTCCCATCGTTGAAGATGGGAAGGTCGTGGGCGTGCGTGGCTCGATCCAGGACATCACGAAGGAGCGAAGCCTTGAAGCCCAACTGGGTCAAGCCCAGAAAATGGAATCGGTAGGAAGACTGGCCGGAGGCGTTGCCCACGACTTTAACAACATGTTGAGCGTCATTCTAGGCTATGCCGAGCTGGCCATGGAGAAGCTGAAGCCGGATGAGCCACTCTTTGAAAATTTGAACGAGATTTATAAGGCTGGCAAACGTTCGACGGATATCGTCAGGCAACTACTGGCTTTTGCCAGCAAACAAACAATATCTCCCAAGGTGCTTGACCTGAATGATGCCATCGAAAGCATGCTTAAAATGCTCCGGCGGCTCATCGGTGAAGACATTGATGTTGCCTGGCTTCCTGATGCAGACATATGGCCGGTAAAAGTTGATCCATCCCAGTTGAATCAACTTCTGGCAAATTTATGCGTCAACGCAAGGGACGCCATGAAAGGGGTTGGCAAGATAACCATCGAAACGAAGAATAAGATTTTCGATGAAGCGTACTGCGCTATTCACACCGGTTTTGTTCCAGGAAAGTTTGTGCTGCTTGCCGTCAGCGATAACGGTCACGGCATGATACCCGAGGTGATGGAAACGATTTTTGAGCCGTTCTTTACCACAAAAGATCAAAATAGAGGCACCGGGTTGGGACTGTCCACAGTATACGGTATCGTTAAGCAAAACAATGGCTTTATCAATGTCTACAGCGAACCGGATGAGGGAACGACATTTAAAATCTATTTACCCCGGCACAAGGGAATGGATGTTGAAGCGGATCGTGAAGTTGCTCAGGAATTGTCATTGAGCCAAGGAGAAACCGTGTTGTTGGTTGAAGATGATACATCTATCCTAAAAATTTGTGAAATAATGCTTAAAACAATGGGTTACAATGTGTTGCCTGCCAACACGGTAGATGAGGCAATCGAGCTGACAAAAAAAAATGCGAACAAGATCAAACTCCTGATAACGGATGTCGTCATGCCTGAAATGAATGGCCGGGAATTATCAGAGCAAGTAAAAAAACGATGTCCAGATATTAAAGTCCTCTTCATGTCCGGTTACACCGCAGATGTTATAGCACACCGCGGGGTGTTGGAACAAGGTGTACAGTTCATAGCTAAACCATTTTCAAGAGAAGAGCTTGCCAAAAAATTAAGAGAAACTCTGGATAATGGTTAGCAAAAGACTTAGGCACAAAATGAAAGCAAAACCTTTCAAAATCAAAACTTCGAGATTTCAAAAATCATTTTAAAGATGCTCCTACTTCTTCTTGTCTACATAGGCAGGCATATGTAGTTTTTATGACTGGTATGCAGATCTTCCCAAAAGAGTGGTGGCGCTTAACTGTGTCAGTATCAGCGGGAACTATAGAGTGGAGCCCGGCAAAACCGATGTTGACAGGGTTGAAGAATTAAGGGAAATATACGCTTTGGAACAACAAAAGAATACGTTGCGGTTTGATTTGAAAAAGGAGACCCAATTCAACCGGGAGGTGGAGTTGAATATGCAGATAAAAAAAATCACAGAACAGATAGATACTCATAAATCAAGGATATAAAGTTCCGGAGCAGACAATGGAAAAGCTTGACCCGATAACAGACGGTAGCAGCAAAGATATTGTTCAGGAAAATGTGGAAAAACTGAAGGCCATCTTCCCGGAAGTCATTGCTGAGGATAAAATTGACTTCCAGAGACTCAAAGAGACCCTTGGGGATTATATGGATACGCAGGAAGAGCGGTATGATTTTACCTGGTATGGAAAATCAAGGGCCCGGCGCATTGCCCAGACCCCGTCTACAGGGACCTTGCGGCCCTGCAAAGAGGAAAGCAAACACTGGGACACCACCGGTAATCTGTTCATTGAAGGGGACAACCTGGAGGTGTTGAAGCTCCTCCAGAAATCCTATCACAAAAGAATAAAGATGATCTATATAGATCCCCCCTACAATACGGGAAAAGAGTTCATCTACCCTGATAATTACAAGGACAATCTGAATACGTATTTAAGGTACACCGGCCAGATTGATGATGAAGGGTATAAATTCTCCAGCAATTCCGAGCAGTCCGGCCGTTATCACACCAACTGGCTCAATATGATGTATCCGAGACTCAAGCTTGCCAGAAATCTTCTTCAAGATGACGGGGTTATCTTTATTTCCATTGATGATAATGAGCAGAGCAATTTGAAAAAGATTTGTGATGAGATTTTTGGTGAGGATAATTTTATAGCCAATTTTATTTGGGAGAAACGGACTAACCGTGAAAATCGTAAACAGATATCGACAAGACATGATTATATTCTGTGTTATTGTCGGGACATATCATTAGAAGAGAATGCTATAAAGCTACTCCCAATGAATGAAGAAGCGCTTTCACGTTACACTAATTCAGATAATGATCCTCGTGGACGATGGAAATCCGATCCAGCGACTGCCCAGGCTGGACATGGAACTAAAAACCAATTTTATACTTTTATCGCTCCTAATGGAAAGGAACACCATTTGCAAAGTGGTAGATGCTGGCTTTACACTAAAGAAGTTATGGACTTGGCAGTAAAAGAGGATTGTATTTGGCTTGGGAGAGATGGTAATGGTGTTCCAAGAATTAAAACATACCTAAATGCAAAAGATCGCGGATTGACCCCTGAAACTGTTTGGTTTGCGAAAGATGTCTTTACAACAGAAAAAGCAAAAATTGCTTTAAAGGGATTATTTGCAGGGAATGCAGTTTTTGAAACACCAAAGCCTGTTGAATTGTTGAGTCGGTGTTTAGACCTATCTTCTGGTAAAAATGATATTGTTCTGGATTTTTTTGCAGGATCAGCTCCAACCGCTCATGCTGTTATGAAACAAAACAAAGAAGATTACGGCAACCGAAAGTTCATAATGGTTCAGCTACCTGAGCCTTGTGAAAAAAATTCTGAAGCCATCAAAGCAAGTTACAAGACCATTGCCGACATCGGCAAAGAACGCATCCGCCGAGCAGGGGAAAAGATCCTAGAAGAAAACCAGGGCAAAGAAGGCATAGAAAACCTGGATATCGGTTTCAAGGTGTTTAAGCTCGATTCATCCAATATCAAACCCTGGGATGCAGACTTTGACAACCTTGAAGAGGCGCTTTGGGATTCAATAGAAAATATCAAAAAGGATCGAACCAGGGACGATGTTCTTTACGAGCTTTTGCTTAAATTCGGCCTTAATCTGACCCTGCCCATTGAAGAGCGGAAGATTTCAGGCAAAACAGTCTATATCACCGGCCTTGGCGCCTTGGTGATCTGCCTTGATTCCAAGGTGACCATTGAAGCTGTGGAGGGGATTGGAAAACTCAAAGACGAGCTTGAACCTGAGATCATGCGGGTGGTTTTCAAGGACAGCGGGTTTGAAAATGATGTGGTCAAAACCAATGCCATTCAGATTCTCCGGCAATATCATATTGAAGATGTAAAGAGTCTGTAAGGGGGCCGCATGATGAAGCTTAAATTCAATCCAGATCTTGATTATCAGAAGGATGCAGTCGATTCTGTGCTGGGCATTTTTGAGGGGCAGAAGATCCGCCAAATCAACTTCAGCGTACCCACAAGTTTTGATCTGTTTAAGACACAATCGGATCTGGGGATCGGAAATAAGCTGGAACTGCTGGATGATGAGGTGCTGGAAAATGTCCGCCGCATGCAGATCAAGCAGGGGTTAAAGCAATCAAAGTCCTTGGACTCAATGGACTTTACCGTTGAAATGGAGACAGGCACGGGTAAAACCTATGTTTATCTTCGGTCTATTTTTGAAATGAACAGGATTTACGGGTTTACAAAATTTATTATTGTGGTGCCGTCCATTGCGGTCAAGGAGGGGGTATATAAGTCTTTGCAGATCACGGAGCAGCACTTCAAGGGGCTGTATGAGAATGTTCAGTATGATTATTTTATCTACGACTCTCAAAAACTGGGAGAGGTCAGAAATTTTGCCACAAGCGATTACATCCAGATCATGGTGATCAATATTGATGCGTTCCGCAAAAGCTTTACCGACCCTTTAAAGGAGACAAAGGCAAATATTATTCACCGGACCAATGACCGCCTGAACGGGACAAAACCCATTGAATTCATCCAGGACACCCACCCCATCATCATTATTGATGAACCCCAGAGTGTGGACAGCACACCCAAATCAAAAAAAGCCATATCCTCGTTAAATCCGTTGTGTACCCTCAGGTATTCTGCCACGCATAAAGAAAAGTATAACCTTCTGTATAAGCTCGATTCAATAGATGCCTATGAACAAAAGCTGGTCAAGCAGATTGAGGTGGCAACAGTCAAGGTGCAGGACGGACACAACAAGGCCTATGTCAAACTGTTGGATGTCAACAATAAAAAAAGCCCGATCACGGCAAGAATCGAATATGATGAAATGAAGGGCGGCAAGATTAAGAGGGAAAAGAAATGGGTGCGATCCGGGGTGGATCTGTATGAACTTTCAAAGGGCCGAAGCCTTTATGAGGGCTATATTATCAATGATATCTACTGCGAGGAGGGCAGCGAGTACATTGATTTCACAAGCAAGCCCGAGGTCATCCGGCTGAATCAGTCCATTGGGGATGTCAATCCAGATGAATACAAACGCCTTCAGATCCGAAAAACCATTGAAGAACACCTGGAAAAGGAACTGCGCCTGAACAAACAGGGCATTAAGGTTTTAAGCCTGTTTTTCATCGACAGGGTCTCAAATTACCGTTTCTATGATGAGGACGGGAATCCCCAAAAGGGCAAGTATGCTCAAATATTTGAAGAAGAGTATGAAATTTTGATTAAAAAGCCCAAATATCACACCCTTTTTAAAGAGGTGGATGTGAAGTCCCTGCCCGGCCAGGTTCACAATGGATATTTTGCCATTGACAGGAAAACAGATGCCAGGGGAGAAAATCTGTATAAAGAATCAAAGGGTGAGGGGACAACCATTGCCGACGGGTCTGCCTATGAGCTGATCATGAAGGACAAGGAAAAACTGCTCAGTTTTGATTCCAAATTGAAGTTCATCTTTTCCCACTCTGCTTTGAAAGAGGGATGGGATAATCCCAATGTATTCCAGATCTGCACCTTGAATGAGACGGCATCAGTCATGAAAAAGCGCCAGGAAATCGGAAGGGGGATGCGCATCGCCGTGAATCAGGAAGGCGAGCGGGTCTATGGGTTTGATGTCAATACCCTTACCGTCATGGCCAATGAATCCTATGACGAGTTTGTCCGTAAGCTCCAACGGGAAATTGAAGACGAGGAAGGGATTCGGTTTGGGGTGGTGGAAAAGCACTCCTTTGCCAATATCGTTGTTGAGGACGAACACCATGACCCACAATATTTAGGTGCCGATATTTCTGAAAGAATCTGGGTACATCTTCTGGAACAAGGCTATATTGACCAAAAGGGCAAAGTTAAGGATGGGCTGCGCAAAGATTTAAAGGCCAATTGCGTCAATTTGCCGGAGGATTTAAAAGAACAGGCAGGCCAGATCACAGCCTCCTTGAAAAAAGTGGCTGGCAGCCTGAATATCAAAAATGCAGGTGAAAAAAAACCGGTTAATCTGAACAAGGCAGTTTATCTGGGTGAGGAATTTAAAGAGCTCTGGAATCGGATCAAATACAAAACCACCTTCAGGGTGGATTTCAAAGTGGATGCGCTGGTTAAAAAATGTGCCGAATATATTAAACATAACCTGATCGTTGGGCGGACAAAATTTATCTATGAAAAAGAGAAGGTGAAAATTTTAAAAGGCGGTATTAAAGGGGGTGACATCCAGGAGAGCATCCATGTGTATGAAGCCAAAGATTTTCAACTGCCCGACATCATCAGTATTCTTCAAAATGAGACCAACCTGACGCGAAAAACATTGGTTGAGATCTTAACCACCTGCGGCCGTCTGGATGATTTTAAAAACAACCCTCAAAAGTTTATTGATGAGGTCAGCAGCATCATCAAAAATCAAATGCGCCATGCCCTAGTGGACGGGATAAAATATGAAAAGATCGGCACTGACCATTATTATGCCCAGGAACTATTTGAAAACCAGGAGCTGAATGGCTATCTCAACAGGAACATGCAGGCGAGTAAAAAATCTGTGTATGAGTATGTGGTATATGATTCAGATGTGGAAGCCGACTTTGCCAGATCCATGGAGCAGAGCCAGGATATCAGGATGTACGCCAAGCTGCCGGACTGGTTTAAAATAGACACCCCCCTTGGCAGCTATAACCCGGACTGGGCAGTGCTGGTGGACCGGGAGAATGAAGAAAAACTATACTTTGTGGTTGAAACCAAAGGGGATATGTTCTTTGATATGCTTCGTCCGGCTGAGCAGGCGAAAATAGATTGCGGTCAAAAACATTTCAGCGCCCTGGATAAAAAAGTCGGATTTGCCGTTGCAGATAGATTTCAAACATTTATAAATAGGGTGGTTTGATACTAAAGGGTGTTGAAACGATTGTTTCTTTTGCTAATAAAATCGAACACTTACACCACAATAGGCTTTTCGGAGTTTTTCAGTATAAAGCACTGAAATGATAAGGTTTCTTTAAATGCTTTTCAACACCCTTTACTACTATATTATTTCCCACGAGAAAACGATACTGACGATCTTTTTTTGACAAATGCTGAAAAAACTGATATTTACCAGGTTAAATCGAAATTAGGAACCAAAGAGAGGTTATGTCAGGCAAAAGCCATCCCAACCGTGTGGGGTGGCTTTTTTATTATCAAGGTCCTCTTCCGCTTAAAAACAAGTTTACAAGGAGGATTCACGATAACATGGTAAACTATTTTATATGAAACTCCCGCCGAAGGGTTGTTATTGGCGGTGTTTCAATATTCGTTGTGGCCGGATGCCATCTCCCGCTCCGGCCGTGCCGGTTATAAAGAAACTTTTAATGAATTTACAGAGACTTTTTTACACTAACTGAAAAACTGCTGATGAAGCCAATGCCGACAACCCACCCTCAAAAAAACCAGGGGCAAATCTGAAAGAGGAGAAAGAGAACAATGGTTAAGCCTGTAGACAAATCAATGCTCAAGTCCATAAAGTGGAAAAGGTTTGAGCTTGATTTTAAGCGTAAACCATACATCATGGGCATCCTTAACACCACGCCGGATTCGTTTTCCGACGGAGGGCGTTATCAGAGCCTTGACAAGGCCGTTGAACATGGGCTGGCCCTGGTCGAGGCTGGGGCCGATATTTTAGATATCGGAGGAGAATCCACCCGGCCATTTGCAGTCGATGTGACGGCCCAGGAGGAGATGGACCGGGTCGTTCCAGTAATAGAGGCTCTGTCAAAAAAAATAGATGTTCCCATATCCATCGACACTATAAAGGCCAGGGTTGCCCAGGAAGCCGTCCGGGCTGGGGCAGCCATAATCAACGACATCTCAGCCATGGAACATGATCCAGACATGGTTAACGTGGTTTCAAAGGCACAACTCCCCGTAATTCTCATGCACATGAAGGGAACGCCTTCCACCATGCAGATAGATCCCACCTATGAAGATCTCCTGGGCGAGATAACCATCTATCTTGCAGCCAGGGTCAAGGTTGCCCTGGAGGCTGGCATTGACAAAAGTATGATCATACTTGATCCGGGTATCGGATTTGGCAAGACAGTGGAACATAATCTTATGCTCATCCAGCATATAGATAAAATCGGAGCGCTTGGCTACCCGGTTCTCATGGGACCCTCCAGAAAAACCTTTGTTAGAAAAATCCTTTCCCATGTAACAGAAAGGAGAGTCAAGGCAGACGACCCTGAGGCAGAACTTGGAACCATGGCAGCCTCAGCTGCCTGCCTGATGAACGGTGCTCAAATTGTCCGTCTGCATGACGTTAAAACCTTTGCCCCCATGGCTAGGATCATTGCCGCCATTTCAGGATACGACCATTGCCAGCAAGATTGAGCCCCAGAGTGTCTGGACCTTGTGGAGATGGATTTCAAAATTGGTCTTGATTCCTGTCTTTACACTGTTGCTTATTTTCTTGCACCCGGGAACCTGTGAAGACCGATATTTGCAGGGGGCACCGGTCAGCTCAAGAAAGCTTTCCAGTGCCGTGCCTTAAAGGAAATCAGCCCTGGGGATCCCATGGGCGGTCAGTCCCTTTTTCAGGGTAGAACAATGTATTGCCTGGATTTGTTGGCCACACTTTGAATATCGTCCAGTGTGTGACAATTCTGGCAGCGTAGCTGGAGGAGAAAACTGGCCCCTGCCCGGTGTTTGCCCGGGCTTGTCAGGTGTTCCAGACCCACTGCCCCAGGCATGTATACAGCGGTTTTAAATGGATCGATTTCACCCCAGTTAACCGCGGCCACGTCCGCCACCGGAACCGCCTTGATGTCGGCTGCAGATTTCTGGTTTCCCAGCCTGTAGGGAAAGGAAATATGGTGCCACAGACGGGCCGCAGAAATATCGTGAACGGAAAAGGCCATGTTGTAGACCGTTTTTTGAAGCAGACCAGAAAGATCCACATCATCCATCAGGTCATCGTCATTCCCGGTTTTAAGATCACGCAAAAGGGTCACGGTCCAGATGTTGTTCCGGTAGTCAAACTCCCTTGTGGAGGTGATGTCGTGCTGGCTGGAATCATAGATAAACCCCACTGTACGGGTTATGCGTGCGCCGGGTTCCATTTTTTTCACAATATCATCCAGCAGGGCCGTTGCCTGGTCCGGGGTGGTGATGCCCAACTGATCGGTCCAGAACGCTTCCCAGCCGGGGGTGTAGTCCGGCCTTTCCATATCGCCTGCCAGATAGAGCAGGTAGTGAACGTCAATGGCGTTCACCTTGTCTTCAGAGTCAAAATCGTAATCCTGATAGATTACCTTCATGGGGATGTAATCCAGGCTTTCAATAGCAGTGAGGGCGTCCCGGGTTGTGATCAGCTTCCCGGTTTCATCGGCCAGAAAATAGTTCTTGAATAGTACCTTTGGTGGGTTGAAAACAAACCGGGGCAGGGGTGCGCCCTTCCAGACGCCGCCTTCCAGGGGCTGGTCCTCCCGCAGGCGGTCTCCCTTGGCACGCACCCAGTTGGTGGGCGGGGTTCCCAGCGAATCACGCTTACGTCCGGCATATTCGGTCTGGAATTTTCCCCGGCTCACATAGGTGTCTTCAGCATAGCCCATGGGGCCGCTTCGGGCGCCCCGCCAGTGCCACATGTCCAGGCCAAAGGCATTCACGTCCTCATCCCCGTCAGCCAGCACATAATGCCGGCTGTCTTTGGTGTTCAACGGCATCTCATTCATGTCCATGTGACAGGAGATATAGCACCCCACACTGTCAAAGCCTTTAACCGGTTTTTGCGGATCCTCGAACATGATGGAGAGGCGGTCTTCCTCGAAATTTTCAGGGTCCGGCACCTGGGCCCATTTCTTACCGTCAAAGACGATCAGATTCCGGAACTGTCCGGCAAACGTCTTGGAACTCTCCCACTGGAAGTTCAGGGCGATTTTTTTCTGATCTATGGCGGCCCGTACTTCCATCCCCAGTACGGGTGTCTGGGGGTGGGAAATGGGCCCGCGGTCTCCCACCGTTATTTTCCGGGGATCTTCGCAGCCCATCACAAGGATAACCAGAAACAATGCCAGTATGGTAGTTTTTTTGTGCATCATGGGAAACATCTCCTTTTTCTAAAGTGTGCTTTCTGCCGGGTGTACAACCGTGCGATCCAAAGAGAGGTATCTTTCTCCAACCATGTAAATCAATGCTGTTGCAGCAACTGTTCCTGCAATCAGGCCCCATTCGCTGGGTGTGCTGGTGTAGGCGGCAATGGAACCGTCAATGGACTGACGTAGCTGACCTGCGATTACAAATATATGCTTGTCCATGTACATGCCGATCAAAACTAAAAAACCGGCCAGCTCAATCCAGCCGGGTTTTCTTCTGGTACGGGTCAGCAGCAGCAGAAAAGGGATCACAATACCGATTCCCAGAAAGAGAACCCAGAACTGAAGGCTGTAGGGGGATGAAACAACGAAAAATGCATCCGGAGCCTTGGCGTACACGGAGGCGATGAGCCGCCATACTGTAAAGACAAGGCCAATACCCAGCAGCACCGTCAGAATGGTTCCCAGCTCCCGCAGGGCCTGCTCCAGATCCTCGCCCATGGGCCGGCCATTAAGAAAATAGGTAAGAACCGTCACAGAGATCATGGCTGCGATGCCCGAGATCACCGATGAAAATACAAACCACACCGGGGTCCCGCTGCCGAACCACAGGGTCCGGTCCAGAATCACCGAGAAAATTCCCCCCAGAATACTGGTAGCCACCACTGCGGTGATCAGGGTGATCACGGAAAACACGAAGGCCATTTTTGCACGGCCGTTATGAATGGCCAGAAACTCCAGCATCAGAAGCACCAGATAAATCCCGTACACCGTGCCCATCCACCACAAGGGGGAGGTAAAGCCCGGGTGCAGGATAAAATGATGGACCCGGCTGAACTGTCCCAGGTCCATGGCCAGCATGGCCAGAGACGGCACCAGAAAGGAAATCGCCATAAAATGAGCCCGTTTCTGAAGCAGTTGGAACCGCCGGATCTTGAGCAGTTCAAAGAAGTTGGCGGTGAGACACAGGCCGCTGGCGGTCAGGGCCAGGAAAACATACCCGGCGATGATGATGTTCCAGGGGACCTGGTCCGAGGAGGCGAACACGGCCTGTCCCTTAAGCTGGATCTGTACAGCACTGAAAACACCCAGGGCCAGCAGGGCCAGGAGAATGACCATCACCAGGTAAATCAATGGGGTTTTGCGGGATGCCAGTTGATTGTTTTTCATGGATTAAACCCTCCTTTCCGTTTTTGGCAGGCCGTAGTAGATCTGGGGATGCGTCAACTTTTCTGGCAGCAGCGCAACGCCCTTGCGGGTGAAAATCATCCGGGACACTTCACTGTCCGGATCATTTAGATCACCGAAATACCGCGCATGTGCCGGACAGGCTTCGGTGCAGGCGGTGGTGATATTGCCGGCATCGATCCGGTGCTGACAGAACGTGCACTTCAGCACCACACCGCCCGGGTAGGTTCCCCCGGAAGGATTGGGCCGGCGAAAGGTGAAGGGGGGTTGTTTGTTGAAATGGCGGATCTGGTAGGGGCAGGCCTGCATGCAGTATTTGCAGCCGATGCACCGGGTCAGATCCTGCACCACGATCCCATCCTCCCGTTTATAGGTGGCCCCCACGGGGCAGACTGGGACACAGGCCGGATTTTCGCAATGCATGCACTGCATGGGCTGGAAATAGGTGTCAAGATAGGACCCTCGGGATACCTCCATGGTCAGTACATCGATGTACCCGATGCCCCGGGGGGTGCTGTTTTCCCGGATACAGGCGATGGTGCAGGCATTGCAGCCCACACATTTTTCAAGGTCGATAAACATGCCGTAGCGAGGGCCTTCGTCTTTTTTCTCAATCGCAGGCAAGGGTGTTTCCGCCTTAGGCGCCAAAGGAATCGTCAAGCTGACGGCAGTGGAAATTCCCGCTGCGCCGGCCCCTTGAATAAAAGTTCTTCTGGAAATTGCCACTTGATCCTCCTTGTCAGATTTGATGATAGGATGCTTTGCTGGCGTTGATTTTTTTATGTTAAATTCCAACTAAATTGGCCTCCGCAAGAGCACCCGTAAAGGGAGCCCCTACACTCGACTCGGTCTGTTTTATCGTGTTTCATTTATTTAGATTGCTGATTCTGGTCAAGTATGGGGAAGGTGGCTCCGGCTTCGGGAAAAACTGCCACCCGGCTGTTTGTTTTCATCATTCTGGCTGCCCGGTCGATCACCCCCTGGGGATGATGGAACTGTTTAAACATGGCGAGGCGCTTGACCTCATGGTCACCTAGGGTCGGCACATGAAACAAAAGTTCATACTGACGGATCAAGTGCATGGAGTAGTATAAAAGAAATTTTTCCTCCACATTGATACCGGGCTTGACAGTTTCAAGGAACCAAAGGGTTCTCCTGGGGCCAAGGAGCCTGAGAATTTGCTTGAGAAGCCATTGGGGAAGGGAACGATCGGGAAGAACGATATCGTCAAGTCCGTTTTCAGCCTTGAGGAATCCCATGACAACCCCTCCGGTTTTAAGCGCCGGCAGAGAATTTGCCACCCCCTTCATGCTCTGTTTGAAGTTAAAGTCCATGGGAAAAGAGTTGACGATGATTCCATCCACAGGCCCTTTAAGAAAACGCCCGGAATGATCAATGTTAAATTCCACCCCTTTTCGGTGAACATTGACGGCATCTCCAGAAAAGGCGGCAACAATGGCTCCAGAACGATCAAGGCAGACATTGACACAAAAAATGGGGGTATTGATCAAAGAACAGGCCTCCTCAAGATCCAGGCGGAACGAGTTATCTTCCGGTGCCATGCCCACCCGGTTCACCAGATAGGGAGGTCGGGAAATGAGCGCATGGTGAACGCCGATACAGTTGGCGGAAGCCAGACCCGGAAGAATGTTTTTCAGCCCTCCGCCAAAACCTGCCCAGAGATGAGGCTCCACAAGACCCAGGGAAATGATGAAATCAGCTTTAAAAATGGCCCGATTAAGCTCCACAGGCGTGCCCCTTGAAGTGGTGCCGAAGCTATGTTTTGCCTTTTCATCAAAGGCATCGTGGTTTTTCCAGGTGATTTTTGCAAGTGCCTGTTTGCCCACCTTTTCTTCCATCTGACTCTGGGTCATGGCCGTATGAATGCCAAGGGCCGACATCAGGGTGATGCTGTCAAAATCAGCCCCGGCCCGTTCAAGCCGGTCAAGAATCTGGTTGAAAAAACGATGCACCGGGGTTGGGCGGGTGTTGTCATCCACAACTATGAGTATTTTTTTCTTCTTTAAGTCCATGGCTTCAAGGGGTGCCATGGCAATGGGACTGTTCAGGGAGTGTTCAATCAGAAGAGATTCATCCATCTCTGTATCTTGATGGTGATGTTTGGATACAGGCCCTGGCCATAGAAGATCCCAGGAGTCCGGGACTTTGAGATCAAGGAGATCATCTCCCCATGGTAGTTGAATATTCACGATTTTCTCCTGCTGTTTTAATAACCGAAACTGCCGAAGCAAGGGATGGCCAACGGCCACAATGAATAATGGTGTTCTGTTATTAGTGATACCCCTTACCCTTGATCGTTGTCAATAGACTCGTGGTTAACCCGTCAATTCTTATTAATGAGAATTGCCCGTGTGGATTTTTTTCCATGTTAAAAGATTGTTTTCTCTGGTATTCTCGCATCAAATCAAATTGATTAACAAAGATTAAGGGACTTGGAGATTATTTATTGGTTTCCGAGTCCCTCATTATAGGGGGATTTTATGGGAAAATCTGTACAACGGAGAATTTTATCTCAATCTCTGGAATTTAAGGAGTTCTGGCAAAAGAAAGGACCCTTCCGCTATGCCCTGACAAGCAGGGAATATCCACCAATTTTGCTGGACCTTGACGAGTGGATCTTTTCAGATGATTTGAAATCACTGTTAAAGGAGCTGATGCAATGGGAACAGAGAAAAATGAAAATTGTGTCGGCACCTTTTAACCCTAATAAAACAAACGTTTTAAAGCCGGATGAGCTGACACCCTGGAGAGTTTTAAATTTTCCCAAGGAGTGGGAAAGTGCTGTCTGTTCGGCATTTACCCCGGTTGGCTACCTGACTGAAGAGGTTACCGGGATTATTGATTCCAACAATCCGGTAGGTGAGATGGGAAATCTGGAAGAGGCTTTTTTTGACCTGCTTTCCGTTCAGGTTAATTTTATCGGGTATGTTCTCCTGGGGCCCGAGCCTCTGCTGTCGCCTGACTCTGCCTTTGTGGATGATTATTTGAGAGAGTGGATTGACGATGAGGCTTAATAGATAGTAGGTAGTGACACTCTCTACTACCTACTATCTACTGTTTTAAAAGGAGAATATTACTGGAAGAAGGTGAAGGGAGCGGTTTACCTCAACGGTGGGTTTTACCTCCCATTCAGTGCATAGAGCTTTACCGTTTAAAAGGGTGTTTATTTCGTCTTTGATCCTGTCAAGGTCGATGATGGGATGACGGGAAAACACCGTTGGAAGGCCAAAGGTAAGGTTGCAGGCAAGGCATTTGCCCGGGCGCTGTTTCAGGTGAAATTCAAATATCAGCCTGTTGGCCTCTATTTTTGAAAATTTCAGGCTGATGTCATAGGCACCTTCGGAGGCATCCCCGTAAAGAGCCTCAAAAAAAATGTCAGCCCTATCAGCCGGAAAAATTTTATCCAAGCGTTCATCTGTAAAAAGATCCATAGCATCAGTCTTATTCATGATGATAATATCTCTCCAGGGGTTAAAAATTATCAAACAAAATTTAAACTACTCAACAACCCGGGAAAGTTATAATATTTATTCTTTTTGTGCAAGGACTTAAATTTTTCCGGTAACGATGAGACGTTCAACCATTCGGATGTAATCAATGCCGGCGGCTTTAAAACCTTTGGTGCCGTACTTCATGTTTGCCTCGATAACCATGGGTTTCCCCTGGTATTCCATGATGTCAAGCCCCACATCGTCCCAGTTACACCGTCTGGCCGTATCAAGGGCGAGTTCCATTGCCTGGCAGGAGAGATCGGAAAAATCAATTTTCCCTCCCTGGGAGATGTTTGTTCGAAACTCGTTCTCTTTTGCCCTTCGCCAAAAGGCAAGTACGATCTGTCTGCCGATTACGATTACCCTCATATCCCTGTCAGCTGGCAGGTACTCCTGGATATAGGCAGGTCCGGGAATTTCCAGATAGGTGTTAAGGTCCTTGGGGGTCTTGATCAGAAAAACCCCTTTCCCCCTGGATGATCCCCTGGGAATTTTAGCAATGAACGGGAAGCTGAAAAAATCGGTGATGGTCTGTTTCTGATTCTTCCCATAAAAGAGTCTGGTTCTGGGGTGGGGTATGTTGAGGAGGTTGAACATGGCGGTCTGCTTGATTTTATCCAGGGCAAATGCATAGTTGTCAACGCTCGGAAAAGTTTTTTTACCCATGGCGCTGAACAGGCCTGCATAAAAGGCCGTGGGCCAGTAAATGGTTGGTGCACGGCGAATGAGGTCCATTTCCCGGTCGGTGTAATCCCAGAAGTTGGGTTTGAATCCAAGGGTCGTGACGAGTTTACTTCGCCCAAGCCGGGCACCAAGCGCAATAAAAGGTACACACTCCTGTTCACCTGGCAGGGGTAATATGGGTGACTGCTGAAGGGAATGCGAGGATTCCATAGACTCTCAACTGTATCCGCTGGGGTTGTTTTTCTGCCACCGCCATGAATCCCGGCACATCTCGTCAAGGGATTTTTCTGCACGCCACCCAAGCTCCGCCTCGGCCTTGGAAGGATCAGCCCAGCAGGCGGCAATATCACCTGCTCTTCTCGGGGCTATGACAAAGGGGATCGTTTGTCCTGAGGCCCGCTCAAACCCTTTGATCATTTCAAGGACCGAGTTACCCCTTCCCGTACCAAGATTGTAGGTAACGACCCCCGGGTTTGTCATCAGCTTGGGGATGGCCTTGATGTGGCCGGATGCAAGGTCTGATACGTGGATATAGTCCCTCACGCCCGTGCCGTCCGGAGTGTTGTAGTCGTCGCCAAACACCTTGACACTGGCATGCTTTCCAACGGCCACCTGGGTAATATAGGGTACAAGATTGTTGGGAATGCCGTTGGGGTCTTCACCCATAAGCCCGCTTGCATGGGCACCCACCGGGTTGAAGTATCGCAAAAGTGCAATGTTCCAGGCGTTGTCAGATAGATAAAGGTCTTTCAAGATCTCTTCGATCATCAGTTTTGTCCGGCCGTAGGGGTTGGTGACGCTCAAGGGGAAATCCTCCTGAATGGGAAGGGTGACGGGATCACCGTAAACCGTTGCCGATGAGCTGAATACGATGTTCTTAACCGAAAACCGAGCCATTGTCTCAAGGAGTACCAGAGTGCCTGTGATGTTGTTATGATAATAGGCAAGGGGGATTTCAACGGATTCGCCCACGGCTTTTTTCCCGGCAAAATGGATTACGGCGTCAAACGGATCTTTCGCATGGGTCTTAAAAACAGCTGCCAGACTCTCCTGGTCGAGAAGGTCAACCCTGTGGAAGGCCAGGGCCTTGCCGGTGATGGTTTCAACCCGTTTCAGGGATTCTTCGCTGCTGTTTGAAAGATTGTCCACAATCACAACCTCCCACCCCTGATTTAAAAGATCGATGCAGGTGTGACTGCCTATATATCCGGCTCCGCCTGTTACAAGAATTTTCATATAAGCCTGTTCCTTGTTAATTTTCCTTGAACCGTTCAAGATGTGTTGATACTCTTCTATGGCTTTACTCATAAAAAAGATTCTTATACAAAATCAGAGAGGTGTCAATGATCACTTTTAATGAAATCGGAATAATCCATTCCCCCCACAGGGAACCAAAGGGTGCGCCCATCCAGCCGGCCGGTGCAGCTGAATTTAAAGGCAGGGTGGAGGTTTTTCCTCAATTTCAAGAGGGCCTTGCCGATCTCGACGGGTTTGAAAGGATCATTCTGATTTATCATTTTCACCTTTCAAATGGGTTTGACCTCATGGTAAAACCCTTTCTGGACGATCAAAAGCGCGGGCTTTTTTCCACCAGGGCCCCCAAACGTCCCAACCCCTTGGGACTCTCCATTGTCCGGCTGCTTGGAGTCGAAAACAACATCCTTCATATCCAGGGTGTTGATATCGTGGATAAGACCCCCTTGATAGACATTAAACCCTATGTGCCTCAATTTGATTCTTTTCCCGATTCCAGGGCAGGGTGGATCGATGCTGCCCACCTGTCTGCCCGCTCCGTTCGGGCAGACAATAGGTTTAAATAGTCTTTAGAATTTCCGGGAGATCTTGACATACTTTCCCATTGGGAGTAGGTTTAGTTCTTTAATGCAAACAATCAAAGGGGAGGATACAATGACTGAAATTATAGATATCAGGGCAAGGGAAATTCTTGATTCCCGGGGAAATCCGACAGTTGAGGTCGACGTTGCTCTGGCCTGCGGGGCACAGGGACGTGCGTCAGTACCTTCGGGAGCTTCAACTGGAACCCGTGAAGCCCTTGAGATGAGAGACAAAGACTCAAGTCGTTTTCTCGGCAAGGGGGTGTTAAAAGCCGTTGCCAATGTTAACGAGGTAATAGCGCCTGAAATCATAGGTTTTGACACCCTGGATCAGGCAGGGCTTGACAGAACCATGATCGACATGGACGGCACGGAAAACAAGTCCCGTCTTGGCGCAAATGCAATATTGGGCGTCTCCATGGCAGCCTGCCGGGCCGCAGCAAAGGCGGCAGAGATTCCCCTTTACCGGCACATTGGCGGGATCAACGCAAGGATTCTTCCAGTCCCCATGATGAACATCATCAACGGCGGAGCCCACGCAGCCAACAATCTGGACATTCAGGAGTTCATGATTCTTCCCTTTGGCGCATCTTCCTTTTGTGAAGCTGTACGCATGGGTGCCGAGACCTTTCATTATTTAAGTAAAATTTTGAAAAAAGAAGGGCTCAGCACATCGGTGGGAGACGAGGGCGGCTTTGCCCCGAATCTTAAGTCCAATGAAGAGGCCATTGAGTATATCATCAGGGCCATTGAAGAGGCGGGGTACAGGCCGGGCAAGGATATAGGCATCGCCCTTGATGCAGCTGCAAGCGAATTTTATAAAAACGGAAAGTATGTGTTTGAATCAGAGGGGCTTTCGCTTACGGCCGAAGAGCTGGTGGACTACTATGAATCCCTCATGACCAGATACCCCCTTTACTCGGTTGAAGATGGTCTTGCCGAGGAGGACTGGGCCGGCTGGCAGATGATGACAACCCGACTCGGGGAATCCCTCCAGATTGTGGGCGATGATGTCTTTGTGACCAACCCTGATATCTTCCGACGGGGAATCGCCGAGGGCATAGGGAATTCAATCCTGATCAAACTCAATCAGATAGGAACCGTGACCGAAACCCTTGATACCATACAGATGGCAAAGGCATCGGGATACACCACGGTGATCTCCCATCGATCCGGTGAAACCGAAGATACCTTTATTGCGGATCTTGCCCTTGGAGTCAATGCGGGTCAGATCAAGACAGGTTCTCTATCCAGAAGCGACAGGGTGGCAAAGTACAATCAGCTCATTCGCATTGAAGAGGCCCTTGGTGTTGGAGCCAACTTTCCGGATGATCTGTTTGTATAATCAATGTCTGATACCACCAAGTATATATTTGTCACAGGAGGTGTCGTATCCTCCCTTGGTAAGGGGCTGGCCTCCGCCGCCATTGGAATGCTCCTTGAGAGCCGCGGACTCAGAATAACCATCCAGAAACTGGACCCTTATATCAATGTGGACCCCGGCACCATGAATCCGTTTCAGCACGGTGAGGTCTTTGTGACGGACGACGGGGCGGAAACAGACCTTGATCTGGGACATTACGAGCGGTTCACAAGGGCAAAACTTGGGAAAAACAATAACTTTACCACGGGCAAGATCTACCATTCGGTCATTACCAAGGAAAGAAGGGGAGAGTACCTTGGGGGAACAGTCCAGGTTATTCCCCACATCACCGACGAGATAAAGCGCTGTATCTCCCTTGTGGCCCATGGGGTGGATGTGGTCATAGTTGAAATCGGCGGTACCATAGGAGATATAGAGTCCCTGCCGTTTCTTGAGGCCATCCGCCAGTTGAAGGCAGATCTTGGCCGCGACAACGTCATCTACATCCACCTGACCCTGGTTCCCTATATTGGCACGGCAGGGGAACTGAAAACCAAACCCACCCAGCACAGCGTCAAGGAATTGAGGGGTATCGGTATCCAGCCGGACATCCTTCTGTGCCGCACGGACCGTTTTCTTTCCCCTGAGATAAAGGCAAAAATAGCCCTTTTCTGCAATATTGACGAGGATTCCGTGTTCACTGCCAAGGATGTGGAGTGCATCTACGAGGTTCCCCTGGTTTACAACGAGGAGGGTCTTGGTGATAAGATTCTCCAGAAGCTCAACATCTGGGCCCGGGCTCCCCAGCTTGAAGAGTGGCGGGACATGGTAGATAAATTTAAAAATCCCCGGTCCAGGGTGACCATTGCCATTGTGGGTAAGTATGTGGATTTCACAGAATCCTACAAGAGCCTCAACGAAGCACTCACCCACGGCGGAATTGCCAACGAGTCAAGCGTGGAGCTTGTGTTTGTCGATTCTTCAACCCTTAATCTTGAAAACTATCAGGAGATCCTTGAAAAGGCTGATGGAATACTCGTGCCCGGCGGTTTTGGTCCAAGGGGGATTGAGGGAAAGATTCTGGCTGTGACCTATGCCAGGGAAAACAAGGTGCCCTTTTTCGGTATCTGCCTTGGTATGCACATGGCCGTTGTGGAATTTGCCAGGAACGTGGCCGGCATGGAAGATGCCCATGGAGCTGAGTTTAATCCGCGCACCCCATATCCTGTTATCTATCTCATGACGGAATGGTTCGATGAGCGTTCAAAAAAGATTGAAAAACGCGACATCCTGTCAGACAAGGGTGGCACCATGCGTCTTGGAGCCTATCCCTGCGATCTTATTGAGGATTCTTTGGCCATGAAGGCTTATGGGGTAAAATCCATATCGGAAAGACACCGTCACAGGTACGAGTTCAACAACGAATATCGAAAGGCGCTTGAGGAGGCGGGACTTGTGATCAGCGGCACCTCGCCTGATGAAACCCTTGTGGAAATTGTGGAGATAAAAGATCACCCCTGGTTTCTGGCCTGCCAGTTTCATCCCGAGTTTAAATCCAGACCTGAAGAGCCCCATCCGCTGTTCAGGGAGTTCATACGCGCTGCCCTGAAAAATAAATAGCTGTAAGCTACTAACAGCTCATAGCTAACCGCTAACCGCTTCAATCTTCTCAGCTATCTTCTCAGCCGAGTCACCAAAAAGCGTCTCAATACTCACAAGGTCAAGGAGCTTATCATCCCATTTAAGGTTTCCTGACTCAAGGATGATATCTTTTATCCTTGCATGCTTGCCGCCAAGGGCCTTGGTCTTCTTCAACAGGGACACCTCGTTCGCCGTCTTGAATCCCACATTTAAAGAAAGAATGTTTTCAATTACCGCCGACCGATTGGCAACAGATGAGAAAACCGGTATTACAAGAATGCTGCGGCCATCTTTTCTGCCCCTGCCGATATAGACATTTCCCTCTTTTACTATGATGTTTTTGGTGCCCTTGAGCTGGGGGTCATTTTCGACCCGGGAAATTTCATTTGCAAGGATGCCGGTTTTTGCTATAACCTCGATTCTGCTTTCAGACGAAGGCTCACCAAGCAGGGTAAGGCCGGAAATTTTGTAAAGAAGGCCTCCCTTGATCTGGCCGATCACCTGCTGGAGATTTTTCAGCACCATTACATTTTTGTTGGTGAGCTGGGACACGCTGATGCCGTGGGCGGCAAGTTCATCAAAAACTATTCCTTCAAAGGTTTCGCTGATCCTGCTGGTCCCGACTGTTACAGTTTTAGCCTGGTGCTTTATCGCATCCACCGGCCTTGCCATGGCGTTGATCGCCTCGCCCATGCTCTGAAAAAAGGTGTCGAGCATATTGGTGGGGGTTCCCTTTCTGGAGAAATCCATTTCAAAGTCTGCCACGGGAAGCCTGCCCGAGAGATATTTCAAGACAAGGGTTATGTTGGTCGCATTATCTATACCCAGGGCTGATGGAAAGAGTTTCGCCCTGCGTCTTTTTGAAAATTCTGCATAAAATTTGGCAATGCTCTCCCTGAATTTTTTTTCAAGGATTACCTCGTAGATGTCCCGGCCCATGGTTTTAAACTCATTCAGCAGCGCCTCTATCTGATTTCTTGCCGCATACATGAACTGGGACCCTTCGTTGATGGCAAGGGAGGCATAATATCCCCAAAGATGACCGACTAGGGTGTTGAGGATCGGGGCAAGGTGTTCTGGTGCGTGGGGGATCTTGAACACATCGTCGCTGTAAGGGTCAAACCTGTTTTCTCCCTGGGTGGTGATGACCACCGGGGCGGCTTTATGGGCGTGGAATATGGCGGTATCCTTGATTATATCACCGAGCACGCTCTCCCTTGTTCCTGCGGCGCAGACTATGATCAAAGGTTCGCTTGAAAGGTCAATATGCTTTTTGTCCTCTACAAAATCAGATGAAATGGTCTTGTAGCAAAGTTCCGACAGTTTAATCCTGATCTCATCGGCCGAGGTTTTGTTGGACCCGCTTCCAACCGTGGCCCAGTACTCTTTTTTGACCGACAGTCGATTTGCCGAGCTCTGGATCGCCTCCCGCATGTCAAGGATCTGCCTCATTTTCCCTGGAATGGCCGACAGCTCTTGAATTTCCCGGGTGATTCTTTCCCCGGTCATGGTTCCCAGCAGGGCCGCAAGATGGAGGCCGAGGATGGTTCCTGCCGTGATCTGGGAGTAAAATGCCTTGGTCGAAGCTACGGACATTTCAATGTCCCTGCCGCTGCTTGTATAGAGGACCCCGTCGGCCTTAAAGCTCAGGTCCGAATCCCTTCTGTTCACAATGGCAAGGGTATGTGCTCCCCTTGATTTGACCATGTCAACGCATCGATTGGTGTCAGTGGTAGTACCGGACTGGCTGATGGCAATCACCAGGACCCGGTCCATGGTGTCCTTTTCTCCATCCCTGCCGTTTAGGGCAAACCCGGACAGTTCCGAAGATTTCATCGCCCTTACTACAATGTCGCATTCTGCAAGGTAGGAGGAAAGGATATGGGCGCATCCCTGGGCTGCAATTCCTGCCGTTCCCTGGCCGATAAAAAGAATACTTTTGATTTTACGTTGCGTAAGGTCTGATTCCAGCCGTTCAGATATAACCAATCTCGACAGGGTGGTCTTGAAAAGACCGGTTTCGGTTGAGGTTTGCCACTTGTTCTGCAGGGTCTTTTCAACCGAAATCGGAGCCTCTGATATTTCCTTTAAAAAATAGTGGGGAAAGTTCTGACGATCAATGTCCCTTCCCGTTATTTGACTATTCTGGACGCTGGATTCTGTGATCTCGATGGGAGTGCTGTCATAGGTGTATGACTCGATTTTCGTTATATCCCCTGAATTCTTCTGGTCAAGGATGATGATCTGTCCCCTTTGCTCACCGTTAAGCTTGAAAAAGGTCTGGGTCTCCTCCACAACACCGTAGAGTTCAGATGCGGCGATGTAGTGATCATTAGCAATTCCAATGAACAGGGCCTGGCCGCTGCCCCTTCTTGCAAGAAAGAGCTTTCCAGGGGCAAGATCCGTGTGCATGCTGATGGCATGGGAGCCATGGAAGTCGTTGACGGCCATTCTGAAGGAGTCGTCAATTGTCTCACCCTGCCTCAGGTAATGCTCTACCTGAAGGGGAATGATCTTGGTGTCTGTGGTTATTTCAGGGGCAATGGCATCGTACCTGTGTTCATAGTCGTTCTTCAGCTCAAGGAAATTATCGATGTCGCCGTTAAGGCAGACATGGATGATGCCGCTTTTCTGGATCTCTTTATCCGTTGGTACATTGTCGACTGGGTGACAGTTGGCCTCGGTGATGTCTCCCACCGATGCCCAGCGTGTGTGGGCCGATACCGTGCTGAATTCGGGGGAAGACCTGGCAAGCAGATGCAGGATCTGGTCGTTTCGGACCTGGTTCCTGAGAAACTTGACATTGTCCCCCAGGGCTCCGATTTCTGCTGCAAATTTATAGACAATGGCAATGCCGACTCTGGGACCTTGACCGGGTTGATCCTGGCCAGACAGTCCCTGGTCGGTCGGAGGAATGTGGTTGATGGTGATGCTGTCGTTGACAAGAACGGTCCTGTTCGTCCGCTGGCGGAGCTGATCGTCAAAGCCAGCCCGGGTAAGGGTCCCACTGAAATGTTCGAATGCCTCGCTCGTAAAGACAAACAAGAGGGAGATTCCGGCAGAATCTCTTCCCCTCACTTCAAGTCGATCAATACTGTTGAGGATGGCATTGATTTTCTTAAAGGTCTTCACCTCTTCCAGGGTGATTTCTGCGGACGGCACAGCGGTAAGAAATTCAACCCTTTTAAGGTTTCCCAGGACTTCACTCTCAAGGCACCAGGTGATGTCCTGGAGGGTTTCAATTGCCAGGGTAACGGTGTCCACCTCTGCCGGGGAGAGGTCTATCATTTTTTCTTTAAAGGTTTTTTTTTCTTCTGCTGCAAGTTCGTTCATGGAGCGCACAAGGGTCAACAGGAAATTTTGTTTCGAATCATCGGAAAAGAGCTCAAAAAAAGGGGTCAGAGTTTTAAGACTTCGAACCTCATCCAGGAAATCCCAGAGGTTTTTCTGTCCGGAAAGGTAGTTCTCCCCAAGGTCGACGGCTTTTCCCAGGCATAGGGAGAGGGTGTTTTCTGTTAAACAATCAACCCTTTGCTGAATAGATACAGAATCAAAGTGATGATCCGTTAAAGGGGCCTTATAGCTTACCAGGGCCGATAGTCCGCAGCACAGGGCGTTGGGTTTAACCGGTAGCAAAACAAGAGTGTTTTCCCTTGCCCGATCCATGGGGATACCAAATTGGATTTGGATGGAAAAAAATCTTGAAAGTTTGTTTTTAATAAGGGAGAGGTGTGGGAAAAAGCCTGGCATTTAATCCTCCGTTAAGGATATTTAACCACGGTTGGCGGTTGTTTTGTTGTTAGATACAAAGTACGAGTTAAAGTAATGCTTGAACATTATTCTTGCGTAGGTGGCAGCCCTGGTACCAATGTATTCTCGATGGCCCACCACAACTGCCAGGGCAAGGCTTTTTTCTCCGTTTTTTTCCTTGGCAAACCCTGTAAACCAGTCGTATCTGACGGTGTTTTCACGGTTGTTCAAGGATCCTGTTTTACCGCCGATTTCAAGCCTTGAGAGGGTTGAGTCTTTTTCTGACCCTTTAAAGGCTCGTTTGGCCGTGCCCCGCAGGATGGTTTCTGCCATCATGGTCCTTACGGCCCTTGCGGTCTCAGGGGATATAGCCTTTTGAACTGGAGAAGTTGCGCTGGTGTAGATAACGTTCCCCTTAGTATCTGTTATCTGTTTAACCATGGAGGGTAATGGACGGTTTCCCCGGTTCACTATGGTCGAAACGAGCATGGCCCCGAACATGGGAGAGATGGTGGTAGTTTTGTTGAATCCGCATCCAACCTCGGCCAGTTGAAAGGCGCTGTCCGTCAAAAGGAGATTGCCGGAATCAAAGAAGAAGTCGGTGTCCACCCCCTGGTTGAATCCAAATGCCGTGGCATAAACGGCAAGTTTCTCAGGGTCAAGACCTGTTGAGGCAATCTTACCAAAAACTGGATTTATGGATTCGGCAAAGGCGCTGGCAAGCGTCACCTCTGTGGTGTGGCGATCGCGGGTATCGGTCAGCTGGCGCTTGTACAGGGTGTATTTCCCGCCGTTAAAGCTAAGGGGGGTCTTGGGGGTGTACCCCATTGTTTCAACGGCAGTGGCAGCGGTCACGATCTTGAATATACTTGCCGCAGGATAGTCGCCCATGGTGCAGGGGTTGGCCCCGGGATCATCAAGGTCAAATCCGGCCATGGCAACTATTCTTCCGGTAAGGGGCTCCATGGCCACAAGGCCAATCCTCTGGGGTTTCCCCCGGGTAAGGGTCTTAAGCTTTTCAAGGTTCTGGATAAGAAGTCCCTGAAGCGAACTGTCAAGGGTCGTTTCAACAAAAAACTTTTCGGTCTCCCCCTGGATCACAATTCTTGATGTTTCTGAATTAACGAGAAGCGACGGATCAAGAAGTGCCCTTACATCCTGTCTAGTCAAAAGAACCTGTTGGGGGGCATTCTGGGGCTTTTCTTCTGGTTCAGCCTTTAAAGATGCCGTCGGAATAGGGAGCTCCACATTGATTTTAGTGGTGAGGCTCTCTCTAACATCGGCAACCATCTGGGCAAGGTTTCCAAGGGGCGCTGTTTCGATGGCAATCATAAACCCGACTGCTGTCATAGAAAAAAGCAAGAACCTTAACAACCTTGGCATTATCTTTTTTTTCCTGGAGTTGAGCCTCAGGTCCGATTGAAATTTCCGCCACCCTTCATTTTTATTTTGGCTGTACAATTTCACTCTTAATCCCTTGAATTTTGTCAGTTTGTTCAGGTCTGTTCTTTTATACTGCTACTCTTCCTGATAGTATATAGTCAAGTGATACTTACCCTTTAACACCTACTTTTTTTTATCTAAAGGCTCTGGGGCTGTTGCTTTTTTCCCGGCAGATATATCAATTCTTGGAAACAGAACAGGAGTCTTTGCAACCAGGGTGCCGGCCTTTACACAGTGCCAGGATAATATTTCCGCCATGGTATAAAAATTTCGTTGACCTTGTACGCCAGAATTGAAATCAGAACGGTCAGGATCAGAGGCGGGCCTTATGTTGAGAACTGTCAGCATTTTGTCCGAAGTTTCGGGCATGATGGGATAGATAAGACAGGATACCGTTCTCAAGCCCTGGACAAGGTTATACATGACCGTTGCAAGGACAGCTTTTTTTTCAGGGTCCTTTGCAAGGGTCCATGGGGCCTGGGTGTCGATGTACCTGTTCATTTTGCTGACAAGCTCCCACACGCAGGTGAGCGCACGGTGGAACTCGGTTGCCTCCATGTGAACGGCAAATTTTTCCACACACTCCCGGGCCGGGAGCTCAAGGGAGAGTTCCCTGTCAATTTCCCTGTCAAACCCCGGAGTTCTGCCCTCAAAGTAGCGGTGGACCATGGAGACCACCCGGGAGAAAAGATTTCCAAGATCGTTGGCAAGATCCGAGTTGATCCTCTGCACCATGGTGTCTTCTGTGAAGTTGGAGTCAAGACCGAACACCATCTCCCGCATGAGGAAATAACGAAAGGTATCCACCCCATAGGTGTCGATGATCTCAACGGGATCGGTCACATTGCCGATGCTCTTTGACATTTTAGAACCGCCCACGTTCCAGAAACCGTGGACATTAAGGCTGTGATAGGGCTCTATCCCCGCAGCCTTGAGCATGCAGGGCCAGTAGATACCGTGGGGCTTGATAATGTCCTTTGCAACAAAGTGCCGGGTGTTCGGCCAGAACCTGTTGAACAGGTCTCCGTCAGGATATCCCAGGGCCGAGATATAGTTGGTAAGGGCGTCAAACCACACATAGGTGACATATTCCCGGTCAAAGGGGAGGGTGATTCCCCAGGTAAGCCTTGTCTTTGGTCTTGAGATGCAGAGGTCCTCCAGGGGCTCTTTAAGGAACGAAAGCACCTCGTTTCGATACCTTTCCGGCCGGATAAAATCCGGATTGCTTTTGATGTGGTCAATGAGCCAATCCTGGTATTTGCCCATGGCAAAAAAGTAGTTGGACTCCTTGATCTTTTTTGGAACGGTTCCGTGGTCCGGGCAGCGCCCATCCACAAGTTCACGCTCCTGGTAAAAACGCTCACATCCAAAGCAGTAGATGCCCTCGTATTCGCTAAAATAAATATCGCCTGACTCATAGATTTTGGTCAGAAGATTTTCCACCACCCTGATATGGTGGGGGTCTGTTGTTCGGATAAAGCTGTCGTTGCTGATATTGAGTCTCGGCCACAGCTCTTTGAACAGGGCACTTATCTTGTCCACATAGGCCCTGGGAGATGTCTCTTCCCTGGTTGCAGCCTCTACTATCTTGTCTCCGTGCTCATCTGTTCCGGTTAAAAAGTAGGTCAGTCCCTGGCACATCCTGTTGTAACGAGCAGCAACATCCGTTGCAATTGTGGTATAGGCGTGCCCCAGGTGGGGTTTGGCATTTACATAGTATATGGGTGTTGTAAAAAAACAGGGGGTCCCTGTGGTTGGATCATTTCTCTTCATTGATCGACTCATTTCCTTTGCCTGTACTTTTTGTGTCGGCTTCTAATTCAGAACCATCCTCAAGGCGGAGGGTGACCGTTTGCCTTAGAACATTCTGGCGAATCACCTTGCCCGGTCCCTTAGGGGTTTCAATGATTTTTCCAGGTTTTGGGAGCTCTTTTTTGAGCAGCTTATAGGTTTTGTTTTCAAAGGTGAGGCAGCACATCAGACGCCCGCAAAGACCGGATATCTTGGTAGGGTTGAGGGAAAGCCCCTGTTCCTTGGCCATTTTGATAGACACAGGTTCGAAATTTTTCAAGAACGAAGAACAGCAGATCTCCCGGCCGCACCTTCCCAGCCCCCCGCATTGTTTTGACTGGTTTCGGATGCCCACCTGACGCATCTCAATGCGGATTCGAAATTCCTTGACAAGGATCTTGACAAGCTCCCGGAAATCCACCCGGCCTTCAGCCGTATAAAAAAAGGTGAGCTTGGCTGTATCAAAGGTGCTTTCAACGCTGAATAGGTTCATCTTCAGCCTGAGCTTTGAAATACACCCCTGACAAAAACTGAGGGCCTCCTGCTCAATCTGACTGTTTTGTTCAAGCTTTTGAAAGTCAGCCTCGGTTGCTATTCGAAACACTTTTTTCAGCTGTTTTCTTTGCTTTTCAGGGTCGAAATCCGCTGGTGCGGTTGTCACAACGCCAAATCCAAGTCCCTGTTCAGTTTCAACGATCACCCTGTCCCCTGTGTTAAGGACAAAGGCACCGCAGTCAAAATCGTATATTTTACCGGCAGGTTTGAAACGGATACCTGCAATTTTTGTCATGGTCTTCTCCTGCTGTGGGTACTATAAGTCGACATGAAAAGGCTCATTACTGGATCAGGTATATTGCCCAGCAGGCATGAGTGTAAACAAAAAAGCCTCCAAGGTCAATCGGATGCCTGCATTGGCCTTTATTTTTTTTCGGACCCGGCCAAGTTCATCTATCCATCCAAGGCCCTGTTGGGTTGAAACGCCCGGGGCTGTCTTGCTTATCAGTGTATGGAAGTCCAAATTGATTACACTTCCCGGATTGAGGTTAAACACAACCATATCCCGTAAAAAGCTTTCAAGGATGGTTAGGGTCTCGTCCAGGGTTTCCGGGGTTTTACTGAGCCGTTCTGCCAGGGCAAGGGCTGCAGTTCCGGGGTCATTGCCGCTGATCAGGGAGAAGGTTGCAGTGATGATCCATTCCCTTGTTTTAGGCCAGTTAATTAAATTGTCACATTTTGCAACCTCTGCAACACCTGCAAATCCCATGGCCTTTTCAAGGCTGCCCCGGGCAAGTGACGCAGCAATTTTTGCCATGGTTTTATCCACCCTGTGGTCGTTGATCAGTATCTTTTCCATCCTGGTTTGATCCCTAGGTAAAAATTTTACCTGGCGGCACCGGGAGAGTATGGTTGGCAAAAGAGTGTCGGTCCCTTCTGCTGTGAGGATAAAAAAGGTACGCTCGGGCGGCTCTTCAAGAATCTTTAAAAGAGCGTTTGAAGCCTCCTGATTCATGGTGTCTGCCCCTTGAATTAAAACCATACGAAACTTTGCCTCATGGGGCTTTGCCTTGATCTGGCCGTAAATCTCTCTGATCTGTGCAATTTTGATTCTTTCTTTTACCGAATCTACACGGATAATATCAGGATGAACCGCTGCAAGCATTTTTTTACATGATCTGCATTGGTTGCAGGCAAGCGTGTTTTCAGGTTTCTCCGCCTGGCAGTTGAGACTCCTTGCAAAAAAATGGGCAGTTTGGATTTTTCCAAGACCCTGGTTTCCGACAAACAAAAGTGCGTTGGGAATTTTAAGAGTTATCAGCAGAGCTGAAAGCTCCCGGGGCAGTTCTGCTCCATCCCCTATTGTACAGCATGCCTTTGCCTGGTCATTGAATTCCATAGATTCCACGGGTTATAAGTCAACTCGTTCTTTCAATTCTTTTCCGCATTTGAAGAACGGAAGTTTTTTTGCAGGTATGGTTACCTTGGCTCCGGTCTTAGGGTTTCTACCGGTGTAGCTTTTATACTCTTTGATAAAAAAACTGCAGAACCCCCTGATTTCTACCCGTTCTTCATTGGACAGGGCCTGGGTCAAAGAGTCAAAAAAAATTTCAACCACTTCAGCGGCCTCGGTTTTTGTAAGATCAGCCCTCTGTTTCAGGACGGAGATTAGCTCAAGTTTATTCATAGGTCCTCTTTCATGTTTTCTGGCATATTATCTGGAACAGGTATATTCGCAACCAGTGTGCGAGACCGTTTTTCCGTAAAAAAAAATCAACTCCCGGTAAGTGTAAACCCTATCTAAACAAATTTTTATACTATGTCAAGGAGTTAGGCATGATATGCGAGACCGCCTCAAGATCCTGTCTGTCGATTTCAACCCCTGCAAACTGGCCCAGGGTTTCTATTTTCACAATCACCCTGTCCTGGCCCTTATAGCGAAGGAACTCACCTGTAATCCCTGAAAAGGGGCCTCGAACCACCAGCATCTTCTCGCCCTGCTTCAGGGTGTTGATTGAACCGCTGATCACATCAAGGCCGCTTTGGGTAATGATTTTCAGAGATTCAATATGGGGAGATGGAACGGGAACAGGGCCTGAAGAATATCCCAAAAGGCGAACGGCCCCCATGGTCTTGAGTACGCTCAACTGTTCATGGGGATCAAGGGTTATGTTAACAAAAAGATAGCCTGGAAACAGCGGGACATCGATCATGGTTCGTCTGTCCTTTCGTCCGCTTCTTTTTTTTATCTTTGGAAGAAACGCCTCTATGGATTTTTTCTGAATATCTTTGAATACAACGGTTTCAAAACGACTCCGTGTCAAAAGGGTGTACCATGATTTTTCTTGACTCATTTTTCCCCGAACTCTCCAATTCCATAAAGATTTATGATGAACCCAATCGAACGGTCATCTGGTTTGTCTCGATAGGCAAGAACCAGTGACCAGCATTGTTTATGATACTCAATTCCAGTGGCGGTTTCAATCTTATCCTTATTGAAAAGATCATTTTCATGGATCAAAAATGCGTTAAGCCTGGGGGTGATTGTAGCAGAAAGTCGTGCGTAAATGGTCTCTGAAGGATCCTGTTTTACAGGTTCAATCCGTTCTCGTTTATAACGATGCATTATTTGCAATGAGTTTTTTTTACTCCCCTTGAGGGTGAAGCCCGTGTTGTACTGCATAAATTGGTTCTCTCTGGGTGCCCAGTCCGCATCCATTGCAAGGGAAAGCCAGGGAAACGGGAAGAATTCCCCTTCAAGGCTGATATCTGAGAAAGATTCGTCAAAGTCTTTTCTAATCTCATCCTCGTACAAGGTATGGTCGTCAAGGTAATAGGTCTGAAACAGTTTCACCCTGGCGAATTCATGGTAAATATAATCGGAAAATGTGGCTTTAACGGTATTTTCTTCTGGAGGGGCATCAATGTTGGCTGCCCCGGGGGGGGTTGTTCGGCCAGGTTTGATTTTCCTTGCGGTAAACCGGTTGGTCAAGGACCAGGTTACCTGGTTTTGCCTTGCAATTCTGTCTTTGTCATTAAAAAACGGGAGATCATCCTGGTCAACATCCGGGATGTAGCTGTATTCAAGAGCCGGAACGATATCATGCTTGATCTTGTCCCAAAAGCTGTTCCCTGGTGGGGGGGTAAAGACCCGGGAGAATCGGGTGGAAACTTCAAGATTCATCTCAACGAGTTCCCGGTGACTGAACCCTTCACCGGTGGTCTGGTTGAGGGTGTATTCGTCTGAGTACCAGGCGGTTTGCCTGAGGCCGATGGATGGTTCGATATTAAAATGCCTGCCCGCCCGCATGGGGTAATAGATGGTCGGATAGATCTCTGTCTTCTGGCCGCTGACCAAGGAGTCTGTGGTGTCTTTTCGAAAAAAATTATTGTACCCGGCTTCAAAGTCATAATAAATGTTACCATCATCTAACCGCTGGCGCACGGTGGTGAAGGTAAAAGAGGGCAGGGTCTGAAGTGTGGTGTCATCCTGGTCGAGCCGTCTTGCAATAACGTTGTCATACCAGTCAACGTTCATGTTCAGACTGTAGGCATCCCAGGTTCGGTTCAGGTTAAACCGGTTTGCCCGGGTGGTGTCGTCAAAGTCGTCCACTCCTCTGCCGAAATTTTTGACAAAAGCGTCGTGGGAGCTCGTAAATCCGGTGTATCCATCCTTAAACTCGTGGAGATAGTCGGCGTCACTCACAAGGTCGAGATCGAGCTTGGCCTGCCACCCCATGGTAAGATCCTGGTTGTGTTTGAGCCTGAACCAGTAACGATCGGTATTGCTCCTTTGGGGGGTTGCGGTGTAGCTGAAATCTTTGGTGGCCAAAGTTCCGTCATCGATTTTCTGATCGTCAAGATAATCAAAGAGCACGGTTCCCCTTGATCTGTTGTCAAGAATATAACGATATTCAAGCCCGAGTTTTGTTCCCCTCTTTTCCATGTAATCGGCAAAAAAGGTAGCATCGCTCGTTCGATTGATGGCAAGGAAAAGGGGTAGGTTGAGCTCAAGGCCCTTTCTATCGGAAAGTGAATATTCAGGTAGGAGCAATCCTGTCTGACGCTTTGTCTTTGCAGGAAATCCCATAATGGGGGTGTAAAGGGTCGGAATCTTTCCGGCATAAAGGGTGGCATGCTTTGCCACTCCATACCCCCCAACGGTCACCCGAACATCTCTGGCTGTAATTTTCCAGTCGGGTCTGTCTGTGTCACACGAGGTAAGGGATGCCTGTTCTGCAAGAAATCTATCCTTTCCTGTTTTTTCAATTTTTTCACCCCGGATGTAAAAATTGTTCTCCTGAATGAAGATGGTGCCGTCGTAGATGGTGCCGATCTCGGTTGCAAGATTGATATCAAGGGCTTCGCAGGTCACGGTGTCCTCCCCTGATATCAGAAGCACATGACCCCTTGCCCTGGCATCGTTGGTCAGGCGGTTATACTCCACATGGTCGGCCTCAAGCCGGGTTGTACCTCCCTTGATCACAACATCTCCATCGGCAATATAAAGCCCCCTCTCGTAGTCGTGGGTCCCCCTTTCGGCTGAAATGTGCCAGTTGACATGGGGATCTGGTTTGTCCATGAGTGCCAGGGCTGTTGAAGGCAAAACGATCAAGAACAGGAGTAATTGTAAAATGACGGTCTTGTGTCTTGGAGATGGAGGTCTTTCCATAATTTTTAGTCGCAGATTTTTTTGTGTTGGTTCTTATTTTTGCACTTTACTAAAATTTGCTGTATAAAGCCATTTTAAGATTAAAATGTCAAGCAAAGTCAGGAGCAGCTTATGTTTATCACCCTTGAGGGGATTGAAGGTTCAGGTAAGACGACTCAGTTGAAACGGTTGGCCAGCCTGCTTGTCCAAAACGGACATCCAACCGTTGTCACAAGAGAGCCTGGAGATACAGCCATTGGAAAAAAAATACGCGCCATTCTCTTAAATCCCGAAAATAATGGGATGTCAGATCTGTGCGAGCTTTTTCTTTACGGGGCAGACCGGGCTCAGCACCTGGCCGAGGTGATTATCCCGGCCCTTTCCTCGGGTAGAACCGTTGTCTGTGACAGGTTTATTGACGCCACCACCGTGTACCAGGGGGCGGCCCGGGGGATTTCCAAAGAGCTGATAGACATTGTTCATTCGGTGGTTGTAAAAGATTTAAGGCCAGACCTCACCATTTTGTTTGATCTTGACCCTGAAACAGGCCTCGCACGGACAGAAAAAGCTTTGGCGGACGGTGCAAGATCCTTTGACGAGAGCCGGTTTGAAAGGGAGGCCCTGGAGTTCCACCGGCGGGTAAGAGAGGGATACCTTGCCCTTGCCGCTGGAGAACGGGACCGTTTTCTTGTGATCGATGGGGGCAAAACCCCAGATCAGGTATTCCATGCAATAGTGACAGGGATGAACAGATCTCTTGGCATCGACCTTGTTGAATCTCATCCAGATTCAGATCCTGATTCTGTCAAGATCCATCCCTGGAACAGAGGATAGCGAACAATGACCCATTCAATTATTGATTCCATCGGCAACACCCCCCTGGTTGAGATACGACACATGAATCCCGTTCCAGGGGTCACTATTCTTGCCAAACTTGAGTATTTAAACCCCGGCGGGTCCATTAAGGACAGAGCGGCTCTGTCCATGATCGAGCAGGGTGAAGAGAGCGGCGAGCTTTGTCCCGGAAAAACGGTGATCGAAGCGACCAGCGGAAACACCGGGATTGGTCTTGCCATGATCTGTTCGATCAAGGGCTACCCTCTGCTTTTGACCATGTCTGAATCGGCAAGCCAGGAAAGAAAGAGCATTCTCAGGGCAAGGGGAGCTGAGATAAGGCTTACCCCGGGTCATCTCGGGTCAGACGGCGCCATCGAGGAGGTGTATCGACTTGCCCGGGAAAATCCAGACGTATATTTCATGACTGACCAGTACAACAACCCTGCCAACTGGCTTGCCCATTACAGAACAACGGCTCCTGAGATCTGGGAGCAGACCTGCGGCAAGGTCACAAGCGTCGTGGCAGCGCTCGGCACCAGCGGAACCCTCATGGGGATCTCCCGGCGGTTAAAGGAGTTGAATCCCCTGATACGGATCATTGCTGCCGAACCCTTTCTCGGCCACGGGATCCAGGGTCTTAAGAACATGAAAGAATCCTACATACCAGATCTCTTTGATAAAAAAAGACTGGATGAAAAGATAAACATCGACGATGAAACCGCCTTTGAAACTGCCCGAATGTTAGCAAAAAAAGAGGGACTCTTTGTTGGTATGAGCAGCGGTGCCGCCATGGCCGTTGCCCTGGCCGAGGCAGCGAAGATCAAGAAGGGCACGGTTGTGGTAATTTTTCCCGACGGGGGAGAACGGTATCTTTCAACATCCCTCTTCAAGGTCAAGGATAATATCAACCTGTCGCTTTACAACACGCTGACCCGCAGCTGTGAGCGGTTTCAGCCAAAGGCCCAGGGTAAGGCCTCCATTTACACCTGTGGGCCAACGGTTCATAAGGCCATGGATCCGACCCGTTTCAGACGTTTTGTGGCAACAGATCTTCTGGTCCGCTACCTTGAATACCGGGGACTCGGCGTCAACCATGTGGTGAACATAACCGACCTTGATGATCAGACCATAAGGGGGTCTGAACACGAAAGCTTGACGGTTCCTGAATTTACACGCCCCCATATCGAAACTTTTAAAGGGGATCTCAACCGCCTGGGGATAAGGCCTGCCCAGGCTTATCCTTTGGTGTCTGAAAACATCCAAGAGATGGTGGCTGTTACCGAACGTCTCGTTGAACAGGGGTTTGCCTATGAAAAGCTCAACTCTGTTTATTTTGGTATCTCAAGTCTTGAGGGGTACGGCTCTCTATCAGGGGTGGACCTCGATAAGATAAGGGTTGGAGCAACCGTTGATCTGGATGATTATGCCAAGGACAACCCAAGGGATTTTACCCTTTTAAAGAGGGTAGGGCTTTCTGAGCTTAAGAGGGGGGTGTGCGTCAGAACAAAGTGGGGCAATGTAAGACCATCTCTTCATCTTCAGTGTACGGCCCTTTCCATGAAATATCTTGGTGCGGGTTTTGACATACACACGGGTTCAAAAGAGCTGCTGTTTCCCCACCACGAAAACGAGAATGCCATGTCAAGGGCCCTTACCGGACAGCCCCTTGCGAGGATCTGGATGCACTGCGACAGTGTGATTTATGACGGCACTCTTGAAGAAAAAAACCTTGGGGAGATTGATCTTGATCTTCTTGAGAGACTTGGTTGGCAACCAAGGGTTGTACGGTTTTTGCTGCTATCTTGCCACTATCGTAAACCCCTTACCTTCTCAAGGGAAGCTTTGTATGATGCAGAAAGGGGCCTTGATCGGTTTGATCGCTTTATCGAAGCCCTGTACCGGGTCAGGGGTGGCGAACCCTTTGAAGAACTTCCTCAGCTTCTCTATGAGCTTCACCATGGCTTTGTCACTTCCATGGACGAAGATTTGAAAATTTCAGGGGTGCTTGCAGTGTTGTTCAAGGGTGTAAAGACTCTGAACTCCCTCATGGCCGAAAACCGCATCGACCAAGAGGGTGCGGCCAGGGTCCTGGCCATGTTCAGGGAGATTGACCGAGTGCTGAACATATTTGAATTCAAGCCTGGTAACGAGGTCACCTGTGAACTCTCCTCGGACGTTTCCAATCTAATTGAAAAGCGGACTGCTGCGAGGGCGTGCGGGAATTTTGTCCTTGCAGATCGACTCAGAGACGAAATCAAGGCCCTTGGTGTTCAAATTAACGACAAAAAAGCGTAAATATTTCATTTACATTCGCAACTCGAATATTTACAAAAAAGCATGACCTAAATGTGAGACTTAAATAAATGAAACCCCTGTTTTTTCCCTTTACCCATGTTACTCCAGAGGATAGGGTGACAATGTTCACCCTTTTTAACGGATTCTGCCACTTGAGCGTCACCAGGCCAGATAAAACTATAGTAGAGAAAACTATGCACCAGAACCCGGCCGTTGAGGTTCTTCGGCCATCCGCCCAGGAGGTCGTTTCAGCCCTTGCCATTGTAGAGGATTACCGACAATGGGCAGGGATCAACCGGGGCAGGGCAGGACAGCTTAAAACCCGGGTGCCTGATACCCCTTATTTTACAAGCGATACTGGAATTTCCACCCTTAAATCTTCCATTGAAAGGGGTGCTGTGTCCAGAGCAGAGCCAAACTCAGAATCCGATAAACTCCAGGAGGCTTTTGTAAAAGCCCTTGTTTTCTTGAGAATGGCCCAGGAGTCTGACCGTGAGACCGATCAGATAGATAAAGGGTTCACCTCCATCATCAAACGGGAGGCCGCTCTTTTTTCAACCCTTAAGGGAAATGGTCTGCCCCTTGGTGACATCCCGGGACTTCCGGGCGACCATTCTCTTCAGGAGATTGACAGGGGTGGCACCATGACAGAACAGAGAATTTTAGCCTGGGGATCTTTTTTTAAAAAAAGAATGGAGTTATCAAATCCTGGTGAACACTTTATCCCCGTCACAACAAGTCCTGCCGTTCTACACTATTTTAAATCAACGGCAAAAAAGTCTACAAAGGTCCTTGACATTGGTAATTTTAAAGTGCATGAAAGGTCATGTGACAAGGCTGATCCTTGGAAAAATCGTTTAAACAAGGTCATCGAGGACGCTGTTTTGGGTAAGGACAGGGATGGAAAACAGTTGATAGAGGCAAATGACGCCTGTGCCCTTTTGGCTGACATTCAGCTCTATCTTTTTTCAGACAGGGGGGTGGATGATATATTCTGCCCCTCGGTCCAAAAGGGTATAAAAAACAGATTGATCCAGGGTGAAGGGGGAGAAATCCCCATCTGCCTTGTTCATGTGAGGAATAAAAATGCTTGATTTGATGGGTTACCTGTTATAATAGGCGCTCTTGTTAGTGTTATTTATAATAGACTTTACGTTAAATTTTTTTTATGGAGGCTTTAAAAAATGGCTTTTAATCCAATTGTTGATGAGGCAAAGTGTGTGGGTTGTGAAGAGTGTGTTGATGTATGCCCTGTAGAGGTGTTTGAGATGCAGAACGAGAAATCCGTTCCTGTGAATGCCGAAGAGTGCATGGGCTGCGAGAGCTGCGTTGAAGTATGTGAAGAAGGAGCCATCACCGTAGAGGAGGATTGATCCTTCTTACACCCGTACTTTCTTGCACAAGTATTTTAGACTAAAGCCCCTGGGAAAGACTTAACTGTCGTTTCCAGGGGCTTTGTTAATTGCTGTAATATATCCTCACCTTTAAAATATTTTTTTTATAAAATCCTTAGCTGATCCGTCAAAAGTAAGAAAGTTTCTTACATAAAAATCAGAAATCTGCCAATTGTTCCCTGCTACCATTACTGCTACTCTGATCAAAAATTAAGATCTGTCTCCATAGTTCTCAACCCCAAATGATCATCAATGGGATCAACAAACATAACGCTATGATATTACCCAAAGTTAAAATAGAAAACATCCTTTACGCAACGGATCTGTCGAACAGTGCACGCTACGCCTTTGCCCATGCCGTCAGCCTTGCCGAGCACTATGGGGCAAAGATCACCATTCTCCATGTCATCTCGGAAATCCATGATTTCCTTGAAAAAAGCCTGCCCGGCTATATATCCAAGGATGTGTGGGATGAAATCAAGGTTAAAAATCTCCAGGAGATCCGGCATTCACTGATCGGTAAAAAACGGGATAACGTGATGATTCACGAGGTGCTGGCACGTTTTTCCGATAGGGTGAGGTGCGAATCTACGGCTCAAACAGAATTTGCCGATGAGATAATCATTGACCGGGGAAATCCGGTAAAGCAGATTTTAAAGCAGGCTGAAGCAAGGAGTTGTGATGTCATTGTCATGGGCAGTCATGGACAGAGCTCGCTTGCCGATGTGATGGTGGGAAGTATCACTAGACGTGTGCTAAGGAGGTCTAAACAACCGGTGCTGGTTGTCCGGCTGCCGGAAAATGAGTGACGGCTAAACTCTAAAAACCCCCTTCTACCGTCATATCAACGGGCAAGAAACCTCCCATAAAAGCTTTATATCCCCAGGAAAGCTTCTTTTACATGCTCGTTATGCATCAATTCCTGACCTGTCCCCTCGAGAACTGTCCTTCCATTCTCCAGGACATAGGCCCGGTGACACATGGCCAGAGTCTGCCTGACATTCTGCTCAACAAGAAGAATCGTAAGACCCTCTCCATTTATTTTTTTTATCATACCGAAGATCTGTTGCGTCAGAAGTGGTGAAAGTCCCAAGGAGGGTTCGTCAAACATCATCATCTTTGGATGCCCCATCAGCCCTCTGCCTATAGCCAGCATTTGCTGCTCCCCCCCTGAAAGGGTTCCTGCCATCTGTTTTTTTCTTTCACCGAGTATTGGGAAAAGCTCGTAGACATATTCCATGGTTTCATTGCGCTTTCTTTTGGCCTCGGCAATGAGGGAACCCATAATAAGGTTTTCCTCTACGTTCATATCGGGGAATAGGCGTCTCGCCTCAGGAACATGCACGAGACCATACTCAATAATCTTATTGGCCGGCAACTGATCGAGGCGAACACCATCAAACTCTACTGTTCCCTTCTGCGGCGTCAGCAAGGAGGATATCGTCTTAAGCGTGGTGGATTTCCCAGCCCCATTAGCACCAACCAGAACTACAATCTCCTTTTCCTTTACTTGAAAGGTAACATCCCATATAACCTGAAGATCTCCATAGAAAACATTTATACCGTCAACTTTTAACATTATTCAACCCCCAAATAGGCTTCTATGACTGCCTGATTCTTGGCAACCTCCCCAGGGGTACCTGAGGCAATGGTCTGGCCGAAATTGATAGCATGGATACGATCCGATATTGTCATGATTACCTTCATTATATGTTCTATAATCAAGATGGTGATCCCGCTATCTCTCATTTTTTTAATTAGATTAATAGCCTCATCCAACTCTCCAGGATTTAATCCTGCCGCGGTCTCGTCAAGAAGTATAAGTTCCGGTTTTGTAGCAAGGGCACGGGCAATCTCAAGCCTCTTCCTTCCCCCTATAGGAAGACTTTTTGCCAACTTGTCCTTTTCTCCCATAAGATTGGTGAACTCCAACACCTTTAGCGCTTCCTCTTTGGCTTCGCGTGTGGCATTGACTCGGCAAAAGGCGGATGCTGTCACATTCTCCAACACGGTCATTCTCGCAAGGGGTTTTACAACCTGGAAAGTCCGGCCTATGCCAAGGTGGCAGACCTTATGGGTCTTTAACCCTTTTATACTTTTACCTTTGAAAATGACATCCCCGGACGTAATGGGAAAATAATTATTGATACAGTTGAAGGTGGTGGTTTTTCCGGATCCGTTTGGTCCGATAAGACCTAATATTTCACCTTCATCTACATGAAAAGTAACATCGTTAACCGCTTTAAGCCCTCCAAAGGATTTAACAAGATTTTTTATTTCAAGGAGTGCCATATATTTTCCCCTCCACTTCCTTATGAGACAGATGATGGTTTAATTCTAAAAACATACCGTTTAATTTTCGACCAATCGCCCACTACGCCATTTGCTAAAAACATGATTACAAATACGACCAGCAGGCCGAAAGCCATCGCATGTCCCTGGCTTATCCATGACGGAGCCAGGCCAAAGAACGAGCTTCTGAATGTTTCCTGAACTCCTACCATAATAATGGCACCTACAGCAGGCCCCATGATAGTGCCGACTCCACCCACTATACCGACCAGAATCGCCATAATGGATATATAGTGTAAGGAAAACACTACCTCAGGGTCGATAAACGCCATATAATTCATATAAAAAGCTCCGGCCATCCCTGTGAAAAAGGAACTTACCAAAAGGGAAACATTTTTATAAAGAACAGTATTTATACCCAGGGATTCTGATGCATCCTGATCCTCTCTTATGGAAACGAAATAATATCCCCATTTGGACTTCATAATCCGATATATGGCATAAACACAGGCAAAAGCTAATAGCAGCACGATATAATAATATGGGAGCTTACTTCTAAAGCTCTGGATAATGAGAATCCCCACCATCCCGTCCGTCAAGCTTTCCCAGTTGGTGGCAATGAGCCTGAAAATTTCGCCTCCCGCAAGAGTGGCCAGGGCAAAATAAGGGCCTCTCAATCTGAAACAGACCCAGCCTACAAAAAGTCCGACCAACATGGCTGCGATGCCCCCAAACATCATACCCCACCAGGGAGATATCCCCAATTTTGTAGCAATTATACCAGCGGTATACGCACCGACACCGAAAAACATGGCATGTCCAAAAGATACCTGACCGGTGTAACCTGCCAGCAGGTTCCATGAAGAACCGATGATAACCCATATAAGAGCAATGATGGCCAGATGCTGATAATAATCAGAACGGACAACCAGCGGGAAAATCAAACAAACAATTACCAGAATAGTTAATGTTAAATTTTTTTTCATCACAGTTCCGTCCACTCTTATGATTTAATAAGGCGTTTTATACCGACCAAACCACCGGGTAAGAATACCAGGGCAATTATGAAAATTACAAAACCAACCATCTCTTTATAGCCCATGCCGATATACGTTGCACCGAGGGATTCGGCAATGCCTAGGGTGAGCCCGCCGAATATTGCCCCCACAGTACTTCCCAGGCCTCCAAGTATACAAATAACAAACGCCTTCAGGGTAAATGGGCCTCCAATATCTGGAAAAAGATAAAAGATCGGTATCAACAAACTTCCAGCCGACGCTACCAAAGCCGAACCTATGCCAAAGGTTATGATTGTAATACGGGTGCTGTTCACACCCATCAGAGTAGCCGCTTCTTTATCCTGGGCAGTGGCACGGATAGAACGACCGATGTCTGTTTTGGCAAGGAACCAGAAAAGTACCAGCGTAATAACAACTGCGAAGATAAAGGCTATACACATCGGTACATTAAAAGAAATATTACCAATAAAGAAAGCCTCACCACCGTAGGATGTTTGAACTGTCTTGTAATCTGAAGTAAAAATAAACCTGCATATCTCAGCAATGACCATGCCTATCCCGACGGTCATCAGAACCTGGTTTTCAGGAAGGATAGAATCAATTTTCATCAGCGGATTCAACAGATATTTTTGTAGAAAACAGCCAAGGAGAAACAGGGCCGGCATTGCAACAATGAGAGAAAGATAGGGATCAATATCCATATAAGAGGATAAGACAAAGGTAATATACATGGCGACCATCATCAACTGGCCGTGGGCGAGGTTTATAATCCCCATGACGCCCATGATAAGAGACATTCCAATTCCGATCAGGCAGTAAATACCACCTATAAGAACCCCCGCTACTAACGTCTGGATCAAAACATCCATTTAATGTCCCTCTCTTTAAAATTCTTGTTGCAAGTGAGCCGCCATCGACCAATTCCCATGGCAGCCCACTTCCTTAATTTGTTTTAACTTAGTATCCCCAGACCTTGAGCCAGTCCACAGGATATTGGAATTTTTTCGTTGAAGCCTTTTCAGGCCAGATCAATTCCAGTTCTCCATCAATCCACTGAACAACATAGGTGTCTGCTTTATTCTGGTTTATCATCTTACCCCAGGTGCCAAATTTAACCGGTCCAAAAACCGTCATCATATCTGTTTCAGAAAGCGCCTTCTTGATATCGGTATTGCTGAACGATTTGGCCCTTTTGAGAGCGTCGGCGATCACATAGCATGCGGCATATGCCTCTGCCCCATGATATTCTGTGTCTCGATCATATTTGGATAGGAATTTTTTATAGTAATCCATCGCCCCTGGAAAAGGAAGAATCTGATGCCAGAGTGTGGCTGAAATAACATTATCAGAAGCTTTTCCCGCATTCTCAACAAACTCCGGCAGGGTAAATCCGGCCGCACCACCAATAAACATCTTCGGCGTCAGTTTCATTTCCCTCGACTGCTTCATGAGAAGAGAGGCGTCCATGATATAGGACACCATGTAGATGATATCGGGATTTAGTCGTTTAATCTGGGTCAAAACCGGTTTATAATCGATCCCGCCATGCTCATACCCTTCTTTTAAAAGAACCTTGATTCCCAATTTATTACAGGTCTCTTCAAATGCTGTCGCACCAGACGTTCCAAAAAGAGAGTTTTCGTAAAGGATTGCAACCGATTCGGGTTTGATAGTTGATACCAGTAGACTTTCAACAGCATCTGCATAATGACTTGCCGGCGGATTCAAACGATATATCCAATCCCATCCTGAAGTGGTAATCTTATCTGCAGAACCGGTATTGACAAGAAAAGGAATCTCTTGTTGCTGGCAGACACCGGCCACGGCGTAGGTTACGGAACTGCTGTATCCACCACCAAGCATCACAACCTTGTCTTTAGTGATAAGTTTTTCAACAACAGAACGACCAACCTCCGGACGCCCCGTATCATCTTCTATAAGCAGTTCTAATTTTTTCCCGTTAATACCACCTGCCGCATTAATCTCTTCAAGTGCAAGATCGAAAGAGAGCTTTTCAACCTCTCCAAATTTTGCCTGAGCACCGGTAAGCGGGAGAACAATACCCACCTTCACTGAATCGGCGGCCATAGAAGACGACACCCCGAAAGTTAAACACAAGGTTACCGAAAAAAGGAATACCATTAAAGTTTTTAAAGCTCTCATAATTACCTCCTCCCTTTAAGCTTAAACATTAGTTAAACACTTTTCCTTGAAGCCCTCAAATTTGAACTTTCACTGTAATTTACAACTTAAGTAAAATTAACAAGAGTAATGAGGTCGAATATGGTATGACGTTATCACGTGAGAGGTAGGTTGGAAATCAGGTATTTTCTGATTTTTTTGTCAGATATTTTCCTACACAGGGAAAATCATGGTTCGATAAGACCGTTTTGTATGGTAAAGTGTGGCATTTCCGCATTGTTCCGCAAAATTTTCTAGGCAAATGGGTGAATCTTAGCTCTGCAACTCTTTTTTTTCTTGTGAATAAGGATAAAATGTTTTAAGCAGAGAAGAATTATTTATAATTCAACTAAAACAAAAAGGATAACCAATGAAAATTCTCGTGGGATACCGGGGGTTGAACGTGGGCAAGGACCTGTTGGAAATTGCTCTGAAGCATGCAAAGGCGTTTGATGGTGAAGTTCTGGTGGTGACTTCCATGAAGGGCGGTTTGAGTGAAGAACGTGTCGAATATGAAGATGCAAAAAAAAATCTAAAGGACGCCGAGCAGTACTTTGACGAAAATGGCGTAAAATCTGATATTCATCTGCTGGTCAGGGGACTTGAGCCAGGTGAGGATATTGTCAGTTTTGCCAAAGAAAAAAATGTTGATGAAATTATTATCGGTGTAAAAAGCCGATCCAAGGTGGGCAAACTCCTCTTTGGATCAACTGCCCAGGCGGTCATTCTCCGCGCTCCATGCCCTGTGGTAACGGTAAGATAGAAGATGGTCTGGATAAAAACATCCAGGCGGGTTGTCCGGTTGCCGGAAAACGAGGGATGATTAAACGCTAAAACCCCCCAAATGTCCACGCATTCCTGAGGGATTCTCGTTCCAGGGATGCGTGGACTATTGCAAGAAAATCCCTTCGTAGAATCTCAACGCCGCCCATGGAAACGAGATGTTCGCTTCTGACCTGGCAGTCAATAAGGTTAAATTTTTTTTCCACAAGGAAACGGTCCAGGGCAGCTAAAGCAACCTTTGAGCTGTCATCCATGGTTGAAAACATGGACTCTCCAAAAAAACAGCCGCCCAGAGCTATTCCATAGAGCCCGCCCACGAGCCTTCCCTCCCTCCAAGCCTCAACCGAGTGGGCATATCCCCTCTTATGTAAATCACAATAGGCATGGATCATCTCCGGCACAAGCCAGGTACCATGGCCCGGGCGGTTGCGAAGATCTGCACAGGCGTTTATAACCCGGTTAAACGCCCGATCCATGGTGATGGTATAGAGTTGTTTTTTGATCTTTTTTTGAAGGCTCCGGGAGACCCTTACCTTGCCTGGAAAGATCACAAGCCTTGGGTCGGGAGACCACCAGAGAGGCGGGTCATCCTCGGAGAACCAGGGAAAAATTCCATTCTGGTAGGCGGCAAGGAGCCTTTCAGGGGTGAGGTCTCCTCCCACACAGAGGAGACCGTCATGCCTTGCAAGTGCAGGATTTGGAAACAGAGGTCTGTCAGAGAGTCTGAAAACCGGCATTCACTGTTTAAAGCTAAAGGTAAGTGCGTTGTTTTTAAGCCCAAGGGTTACCTTGCCACCCTTTTCAAGAGCTCCGAACAATATCTCGTCGGTCAGCTTGTCCTTGATCTTTGTCTGGATCAGACGGTCCAGGGGCCTTGCTCCAAATTTTGGATCAAACCCTTTCCTGGCAAGCCAGGCTTTCACCCTTTGCGGGTACTGAATTGATATCTTTTTGGGTTTTAAAAGGTCCCTCAGTTCCTGCATGTTTTTATCGACGATAAGCTCCATGATCTTCTGGGAGAGCGAGTGGAACTGTACAACGGCATCCAGCCGGTTTCTAAATTCAGGGCTGAACGTATTTTCAACGGCCTTTGCACCCTTGGCGTCAATATCCAGGAGCTGGTCCCCGAAACCGATGCGGTTGGCGCTCATCTCCCTTGCCCCTGCGTTGGAGGTCATGATGATGATGACGTTCCTGAAATCGGCAGCCTTTCCGTTGTTGTCCGTCAGGGTGGCATAATCCATCACCTGGAGCAGAATGTTAAAAAGATCGGGATGGGCCTTTTCGATTTCATCCAGGAGCAGAACGCAGTGGGGGTGTTTTCTGACGTTGTCTGTGAGTATTCCACCCTGGTCAAAACCAACATAGCCGGGCGGTGCCCCGATGAGCCTTGATACGGTATGCTTTTCCATGTATTCACTCATGTCAAACCTTAGAAATTCAATTCCAAGGTTTGCCGCAAGCTGCTTTGCCACCTCAGTTTTTCCAACGCCTGTGGGACCGGTAAAGAGAAACGAGCCAATGGGCCGTCCAGGTGACGATAGCCCGGCCCTTGACCGCTTGATCGAGGTGGTCAAAGTCTCGATGGCATGGTCCTGGCCAAAGATAGTCTGCGCTAACTTTTCATCAAGTTGTTCGAGGTTGTTTCTGTCGGATGCCGTTACGTTCTGGGCCGGAATTTTGGCCATCTTTGCAACGGTTCTCTCAATATCAAGGGGATGAACCTTAGTCCGTCTTGCAGATCCTGAAAGTCTTATGAAGGAACCTGTCTCGTCCATCACATCGATGGCCTTGTCCGGCAGAAACCTGTCGTTGATGTGCTTTGCCGCAAGGCGGGCACAGGCCTCAATGGCCTCGTCTGTGTATTCAAGCCCGTGGTGTTCCTCATAACATCCCTTGAGCCCCTTGAGGATCTCGATGGTCTCCTCCACCGTTGGTTCGGCAACTTCGATTTTCTCAAAACGGCGGGACAGGGCCCTGTCCTTTTCAAAGAAATTCTTATACTCCTCATAGGTGGTAGACCCAAGGCAGCGAAGGGATCCAGAGGAGAGGGCTGGTTTCAGGATGTTGGATGCGTCCATGGACCCGCTGCTAGTGGCTCCCGCTCCCACCACCGTGTGTATCTCGTCAATGACCAGCAGGGCATTTTCTTTCTCCTCAAGGGCTGAGATCACATCCTTGAGGCGCTGTTCAAAGTCCCCCCGGTATTTGGTACCGGCCAGCAAGGCCCCCATATCAAGGGAGAACATCTCTGAATCCTTGAGAAAATCAGGCACATCATTGTTAAAAGCCTTAAGGGCGATTCCTTCGGCAATGGCCGTCTTCCCGACCCCGGGGTCACCCACGAATACTGGGTTGTTCTTGCGCCTTCTGCACAGTACCTGCATGGCCCGCTGGGTTTCATTTTCCCTTCCAATGAGGGGATCGATTTTGCCAAGGCTTGCCTTTTCCAGAAGGTTGGTCGTGAAAAGGGCCAGAGGATCTGGCTTGCCTGATTTTTTGGGCTGTTTCCCCGGTTTTAAAAAACCATGGTCTGGTCGTCCAGAAGCGGCGGCCTTGGGTGGCAGATCTGCACCGTGGGAGATATAGTTTAGAATGTCAAGGCGGGTGATTCCTTCGGCCTCCAGAAAGTAAGCGGCGTGGGAGTCTTTCTCCTGGAAAATGGACGCAATGATATCCCCAAGACTCACCTGATTCTTTTCAGATGATCGGGCATGGTTGATGGCCCTCTGGATCATTCGCTGGAAACCTATTGTCTGCTGGAGGACATACTCTTCGCCCTCGGCCATTACCGTCATTTTTTCCTGAAAAAAGATGTTGAGGTTTTTCTTTATGACCTCCGGGTCTCCACCGCATTTTTCAACGGTTTCAGATCCGGTTTCCTGGTTTAAAATTGCATAGAGGACATGTTCAACGCAGACATACTCGTGGCGTCTTTTTTTGGCTTCCCTTACGGCTGATCCAAGGGTTGCGCTCAGCTCTTTGCTTATCATGTGGTTACTCCTTCTCCATAGTGCTCTTTAAAGGGAATCCCTGCTCCCTTGCCAGGTGATGAACGGTATTTACCTTGGTCTCTGCAACTTCCCTTGTGTAGGACCCGCAAATATCTTTTCCCTGATTATGTATATTAAGCATGATTAAGGACGCTTTTTCAAGGGATTTCCCAAAAACCGTCACAAGAACCTGTACGACAAACTCCATGGTGGTGTAATCGTCATTGTGAAGAATCACCCTGTACATGGGGGGGAATTCCTGCCTTGGTTCAATTTTTGATCTGCTTTTTTTCTTTGTTAATGGTTCTTTAATACCCATGTCTTTTCTAAACTCCGCAGCATTTTTTATACTTTTTGCCGCTACCGCAGGGGCATGAATCGTTGCGCCCAACCTTATCTCCGGAATGGCGAATTGGTTTTTTGACGCTCGGGCCATCGGAATGGGAAAACACCAGATTCTCCTGCCTGGGTTTTTTTATGGGTTCAAGGGGTTCGCTTTGGGCTATCTGGATTCTGAAGAATATAGCAAGGGTCTCCTCCTTGATCCTCTCCACAAGATCCTCGAACATCTCATAACCCTCTTTTTTGTAGATGACCAGAGGATTCTGCTGGGCATAACCCCTGAGACCTATTCCCTCTTTTAGATGATCCATGTTCAGAAGGTGATCCTTCCAGAGGCTGTCAACGGTCTGGAGCATGATGTAGCGCTCAAGGCGCCGTGTGTCGGTTTCCCCCAAAAGGGCCTCTTTGGCCAGGTAGGTTTCCCGGGCGCTCGATTCAATAAGCTCACCCAGGTCGTCGGAGGTAAGGTCCTGGCAAACCTCTTCGGACAGATCCATGTCAATGTTGAACTGTTTTTTGACCGCATCCTTTAATCCTTCAAGATCCCATTCCATAACGTGTTGTTTGTCATTCCGGAACGTGGCATGGATCTCCCATGAACGGTCCTGGACCATTTCCAGGAAGATGGTTGAAAGGTCGGTCTCCGTAAGAATCTGGCGACGCTGGCGGTAGATAACCTCCCGCTGCTGATTCATCACATCATCATACTCGATGAGCTGCTTTCGGATTTCAAAGTTGTGGCCCTCCACCTTGGACTGGGCATTTTCAATTGCCCGGCTGATAAGCCCGTGTTCAATGGGTTCGCCCTCGTCGATGCCGAGCTTGTTCATAATAGCGGTAATTTTTTCACCGCCGAAAATTCTGAGAAGATCATCCTCAAGGGAAAGATAAAAGCGTGACGAACCAGGGTCACCCTGGCGGCCTGAACGGCCCCTTAGCTGGTTGTCGATTCGTCTTGATTCATGGCGGCTTGTGCCAAGGATGTGAAGACCGCCAAGCTCCTTTACCCCTTTGCCAAGCACAATGTCGGTTCCACGGCCGGCCATGTTGGTCGAGATGGTGACGGCCCCCTTCTGACCCGCATTGGCTACGATCTCAGCTTCAGCCTTGTGGTGCTTGGCATTGAGAACGGTGTGGGGAATCCCCTTTTTTTTGAGCTTGTCGCTGAGATCCTCCGACACATCGATGGATATGGTACCCACAAGAACCGGCTGGCCTTTTTTGTGAAGGGCAATGATCTCCTGGATGGCCGCCAGATACTTCTCCTTCTTGGTCTTATAAATGAGATCTGGAAAGTCTTTCCTGACCATGGGCATATTTGTTGGGATGACCATCACGTCGAGATCGTAGATCTTTTTGAACTCTGCGGCTTCTGTTTCGGCAGTTCCGGTCATGCCCGAAAGCTTGGTGTACATCCTGAAAAAATTCTGAAACGTGACCGAGGCAAGGGTTTGGTTTTCATTGGCTATCTTTACCCCCTCCTTTGCCTCCAGGGCCTGGTGAAGGCCTTCGCTGTAACGCCTTCCCGTCATCAAACGACCCGTGAATTCGTCAACGATCACAACCTCGTCGTTCTTGACTATATAGTCCACGTCTTTTTTGAAAAGAGTGTGGGCCTTGATGGCCTGATTAAGGTGGTGGAGGATCTCTATGTTTGCAGGATCGTAGAGGTTCTCAACCCCAAGCAGTTTTTCTCCAAGGGCAACTCCATCTTCAGAAAGGGTGGAACTCTTTGCCTTTTCATCCACGTTGTAGTGAATGTCTGGCTTGAAAGCGGCAATAATGGCATCTGTCTGGGAGTAAAGCGTGGTGGACTTTTCTGCAGGTCCAGATATGATGAGCGGGGTTCTTGCCTCGTCAATGAGAATACTGTCCACCTCATCCACAATGGCAAAGTTGAGCTCTTTCTGGGCCAGGGATTCCCGGTCAAACTTCATGTTGTCCCTTAGATAATCAAACCCGAACTCGTTGTTGGTGCCATAGGTTATGTCAGATTCATAGGCTTTTTTTCTCTCTTCATCGGTAAGATCATGGACTATGACTCCCACTGTGAGCCCAAGAAAGTTGTAGATGCCGCTCATCCATTGGGCATCACGCATGGCAAGGTAGTCGTTCACCGTGACAATGTGAACTCCTTTTCCGGAAAGGGCGTTCAGGTAGGCGGGAAGAGTTGCGGCAAGGGTCTTTCCCTCACCTGTTTTCATCTCGGCAATCATTCCCCGGTGAAGGGCAATTCCTCCGATGAGCTGGGAGTCAAAGTGGCGCATCTTCAAAGTTCTAAGGGACGCTTCCCTTACCAGGGCAAAGGCTTCACACAGAAGATCATCAAGGGTTTCACCATTGGCAACTCTCTGTTTAAAGCTCGATGTTGTTTCGGTAAATTCTGAATCGGCAAGTTTCTGGAAATGTGGCTCAAGGGCATTGATTTTGTCGACCAGGGGCTGTAGCTTTTTTACAGCTCTTTCATTGCTCGAACCAAACACTCGTGTAAGAAAATTAAGAACCATATGGATGTTTTACCTTTGATTATGGTGTTAGGAACCCAAGAAATTTTAATTGAATTCCTTGATTTAGTTTAACGTACTAAACATATAAGCACTATTTTTAAAAGTTAAATTGTTTTTGTAATAAAGTTGGGGATAAATCTGGATCATGGTTTTATTATGGGAAAGGGTAACAGAACAATATCAGCTGTTTCAATTGAGGATGTAGCGTTCAGGATTTACAGGAGCTCCGTTTATTCTGACCTCATAGTGAACATGGGGTCCTGTGGTTCGGCCTGTATTGCCCATGAGACCGATGATGTCTCCTCTCTTCACGTTATCACCTTTTTTCACAAGAATTTTGTCAAGGTGGCCGAATTTGGTAACTGTGCCATGGCCATGGTCGATCATGACCATCCTGCCAATGAGCATTTTTTCGGCTGCATAGGTTACCACCCCATTTGCCGTTGCAACAATTTCCTTGCCTTTTTTGTTGGCAATGTCAAGGCCGGAATGGAACTCTTTTCCCCCTGTAAACGGTGAGGATCTATAGCCGAACTTCGAGGTAATCCAACCCTTGACAGGGCGAATGGATGGTGTGGATGCAAGGAGGTTGCGCTTTTTGTTCAGGATGGTCAAAAGTTCTTCAAGATCGGTTTTTTGCTGAAGGGCCGACAGGTCGATCTGATTTGCCTGCTGGTGCATCTCCCGGATCAGGCTGTCATGGCGCTGGGAAAGGGGAATATCAGGATCGATATCCTCCCTTGCTATGCCGCCAATGCCGAAAAAACCAATCACATCACCGCTCTTTTTTATATCGGCAATAATTCTTACCTTGTCTTCAAAGCTTGACAACGCTGCAACATTATCCTTTAACCGGTTGATCTTTCCTGCCAGGGTCTGGATCTGGGATCTCTGAAGGTTGATTTCACGGTCCTTGTTCTCCAGCTGTATGGACAGAAGATCGTTGGCAAACGAGGCCTTTTTAAGCTTTGAGTAATCATATACAACATAGGCAGAGGTTAACAGCATCAGAAGGGGGATGAACACCAGGCATGCAAGCTGTGTCTTTGACACGGTGAACTCGCATATGTCTGAAGCCGAACCCGAGTGAAGCCATATTTTTATTTTCTTTTTCATACCTGCCCTTTTAATTAAATTAAATAAAAGACCCTGTCAAGTGTTGTTACAGGGCGCCCTGGAAGAGCTCAAGTCCTGTCTTTTCTGCCAGATCAAACATGAGGTTCATGTTTTGGACTGCTTGACCGGCCGCTCCTTTCAGAAGATTGTCGATGGCTGACACAAGGATTAGTTGTCCGGATTTTTCGTCAAGGTGACATCCGATATCGCAGAAGTTGGTTCCCCGAACATGGCGGATGTCTGGAAATTCATCCTGGGGAAGCACCCTTATAAATGTTTCAGATCGGTATTGGGCCAGGAGAGCGTCTCTGACCATGGATTGAGTAATGCCCGTTTTTACACGGGCATAGGTTGTGGTGAGCATCCCCCGGGTCAAGGGCAGAAGATGGGGGACAAAGGTGATGGTAACCGGTTTTTTTGCCTCAAAACTTATAATCTCTTCCATTTCAGGAACATGGCGGTGGTTGCCGATCTTGTAGGGTTTGAACGACTCGTTCACCTCGCAGAAATGGCTGCCAAGGGAAGCTGCGCGACCGGCTCCGCTGACCCCGGATTTAGCGTCTGAGATAATGCCGCAGGTGTCAATGAGTCCTTGTCTGACAAGGGGGAGAAGGGGAAGAAGGACGCTTGTGGGATAACATCCCGGGTTTCCAACAAGATTTGAACGGGCAATTTTCTCCCGGAAAAGTTCACTCAACCCATAGACAGCCTGGTTTAAAAGTTCCTTTGCTGAATGCTTCTGGTAGGCCGCTTCATAGGCTGAGATATCTTGAAATCTGAAATCAGCAGAAAGATCAACCACCTTTACCCCATTTTTTATCAGTTCAGGTGCATAGTTCATTGATACCTTGTGGGGAAGGGCAAGAAAGATACAGTCGGCCCGCTGGCTTATGGCCGTGGTGTCAAGGGTTTCGCACACAAGGTCCACAACGCCTCTCATGGAGGGGAATATATCCTGAATGGCCCTGCCCGAGTAGGATTGTGAGGTCACAGCCACAAGTTCGGCCCCTGGATGACCGGTTATCAATTTTACAAGTTCTGCCCCGGTGTAACCTGTAGCCCCTGCAATGGCGACTTTGATCATTACTTCTCTCCTTCTGTTTTCCATGCCGGCAAATTGCCGGTCGGAGTGTAAATAATTTCACGTGACTTTAACAGACGCCCCGGTTCTTTTCAAGTGAAGAATGGTGTGCTACTATGTCTCTAACCCCCATGTCCTTACGGACACAACGAAGCATGAAACACGATAGCAGAAGGCAGGCGGGGACGGGTGTTGCCCTGAACGGGTTAAATGGCAACGGTGGACACGAGGTCCAAGGAGTTGCCATTTCCCTCGGAGCAGGCCATGGACGGCCTGCGAGAATGAGAGAAGGATAACACCCGTCCCCGTCTGCCGGTCAAAGCGAGTTTCATATAACCCCCATGTCCTGCGGACACAACGAAGCATGAAACTCAATCGAGCAGGGCGGGCAATGTTATCATTCCGCACCCTTTGGTTATCCTGACCGGAACGCAAAACGTCGGGGGTCACTTTGACACTTCTTAACTGTTTCGACCCTTTGGTTTTGAATGTTCCGGTCAGGAAAACCAAAGAGGGCTCTAAAGTCGAGGCTCTCACAGTGATGTTTCGGTGGGAGTTTCCTATAAAACCGGCACGGCCGGAGCGAGAGATGGCATCCGGTCACAACGAATATTGAAACTCCGCTACCTATGGCGCTTCGAAGCGAGTTATATATAAAAAAAACCAAATTTCGAATTACTGAACGGAGATGGAGATCGTTTAATGAAGGTACGTATTTTATCAACCGGAGATGAGATTATGTCCGGGGGGGTTGTTGACACCAACTCTTCTTTTCTTGCCGCAGCTCTTTTGAGTCTTGGGTTAAGCGTTGACCGGTTTGTTGCAATTGGCGATGATCCCAGGACCATGGGGCGAACAATTTCCGAGATGGCCCGGGGGACCGATTTTCTCATTGTCACGGGGGGATTGGGACCCACCGGCGATGACATGACAGCAGAGGCTGCCGCAGGGGCTTTGAAGGTCAAAACCGTTCTCAACAATGAGGCCCTTGACCTCATCAAGGCTTTTTTTGCCAGAAAGGGGTGGACCATGAGCCAGTCAAACCAGAAGCAGGCAATGCTCCCCGAAGGTTCCCGGGTCATCGATAACAGGGTTGGCACGGCTCCAGGGTTTTCTCTTTCTATTTCAGGCTGCCAATGTTTTTTCCTGCCCGGGGTACCCCAGGAGATGAAGAAGATGGCAGGCGAGTTTGTACTGCCCTGGATTCAGCAGCATGCCGGACTCTCCCCGGATCGGAATCCCATGGATCTCACCCCGAAAACCATTACGGTGTTTGGCCTGCCCGAATCTGAGGTGGGTGAACGGTTAAAGGATCTTCCCAGGCTGTTTCCGGGGGTAAGACCGGGGTTCAGGGCGGATTTCCCCCTGATCCAGGTAAAGCTTTATCCTGAGCCGGGAAGGGGTGTGGAAGGTGAAAAGGCCTTTGACCAAGCCAAATCATTTGTTGTGGACACCCTTGGTCACAGGGTGGTCTCCCGGGATGGCCTTACCATGCAGGAGGAGGTGGGCAGGCTTCTTGGTCAACAAAAGGCTACCCTGGCCCTTGCCGAAAGTTGTACCGGTGGCCTTGTGGCAAGCATGCTCACGGATGTTGCCGGAAGTTCCGACTATTTTCTCTTCTCCGGAGTCACCTACTCAAACGATGCCAAGGTCCGTGTTCTGGGCGTAAGTCAGGCAACCATTGACAGGCACGGGGCTGTATCAGAAGAGACTGCAGGGGCGATGGCAGAGGGGGTCAGGCGTTTGACCAACGCCACCTATGGCGTCTCAACCTCGGGCATTGCAGGCCCGGGTGGAGCAACTCCCGGGAAACCCGTGGGAACGGTTTGTATCGGCGTTGCAGGGCCTGACTTTTGTGCTACAAGGCGTTATGTTTTTTCCTTTGAGGATCGAACTTTGAACAAGCAGATGTTTGCCGTACGGGCACTTGGTGATCTCAGGTATAGGATGCTCAAGGAAACAGGCAACGTTTGAACCAGCTGGCCGTTTTCCGGGCAAAGTCTTGCTGGTGATCCTTATCGGACATTCTGTGCCCGCCATTGGCATGGATAACAAGCTCTTTTGGATCCTGGGCAAGGTCAAAGAGCATCTGGGCGTTTTCAACGGGAACCACCTCGTCCTTTGAGCCGTGGAAGATAAGAAGGTTGTGAACCTTTGCCGCAGATCCGGTGATATCAAAGAGCAGATTTTGTTGGAAAAACTCAAAGGGCAGGGCAGGGCGGTGGTCATTTCCCTCAAAGGGGATGGCTTTTATGGTACGACTTATGATCGGGGCCGCACACACCACTGCCCCCATTGGGGAAATGCCCTGGGATTCAAGACGGGACCAGGCCTCGATGGCCGTAGCACCCCCAAGGCTGCTGCCAAAGAGGGCGAAACGGTCACCTGTGAGGCCAAGGGTGAGAACATGGGTGGTTGCAGCCACCAGATCCCGTACCCTTATGTCAAGGGAGGTGTCGTTTTGAAACCGACCCTGGCTTTTGCCGCATCCCCTGTGGTCAAACCGTAAGAATGCAATGCCAAGGTCTGGCAAAAATTTGGCAAGAAACTGCTGCTTTGCTGAATCCATGCTCCCTTCGAGCCCATGGGACCCTATTACAAAGGGTGGGTTCGGGGTGCCTGGAAGGTGGAGGAGACCGCTGAGGGTCATGTTATCGCAGGTAAAATTCACCTGTTCTGATCGCATATTCATGCTTGTTTTTATTGCACAAAAAATGTATTGTATCAAGTTTATTTTAATACCAAACAGGAAACCTATGAAATTACAAAAGAAAAAACCGGTTGAACTTGAAATCATTGATCTTGCCTTTGGAGGTAAAGGTCTTGCCAAACCCGACGGCTACCCTATATTTGTGGATCGCACCGTACCCGGGGATACAATCATTGCAAGGATCACCAGGAAAAAGAAAAGTTTTGCAGAGGCCCGGCTGGTGTCAATAGAAAAACCTTCCCCGCTCAGGAAGGTCCCTACCTGCAAGTATGCGGATCATTGTGGAGGATGCCGGTGGCAGACCCTTGGCTATGGGACCCAGCTTGAGTATAAACAGCGCCACGTGATTGAATCCCTGGAGCACATCGGTCTTTTAAAGGGAATTGAGGTGCTGCCGGTTATTTCTTCCAAAAAGATTTTCGAATTCAGAAACAAGATGGAATTTTCCTGCACCACCAACCGCTGGCTTATGCCGGAAGAGCTTGAAAATCCAGACATTAAAAAGGGGTTCGGCCTGGGTCTCCACGTTCCCGGCACCTTTGACCGCATCCTTGACATTGACCGCTGCCTTATTCAGCCCGACATGGGCAACGAGATAATGGAGCATGTAAGGCGCTATATCCTGGCATCCGGGGTTCCGGCCTACGGCCTTCGATCCCACGAGGGATTCTGGCGCTTTCTAATGCTCAGAAGCTCGTCGGCCTTTAAAACCTGGATGGTCAATATCGTGACAAAAGAGGAGAACGATGCCCTTCTCATTCCCCTTGCACAAACTCTTAAAAAGACCTTTCCCTCCATCGTCTCAATCGTAAATAATGTTACGGCCAAAAAGGCCGGTATTGCAACCGGGGAGTATGAAAACCTCCTCCTGGGGGAACGATTTATCCGGGAAAAACTCGGCAGATTCACCTTTGAAATTTCAGCCAACAGTTTTTTCCAGACCAACACCACTGGGGCGGAACAGCTCTATTCCCTGGTCTCTGAATATGCAGATCTCAAGGGCTATGAAACTGTTGTAGATCTTTATTCGGGCACAGGGACTATCCCCATCTGGCTATCCGACCGGGCAAAAAAAGTTGTGGGTATAGAAATTGTTGAGAGCGCTGTAATTGATGCCAGGAAAAATGCAACCCTGAATGACATTAAAAATTGTGAGTTCTTCGTTGGGGACATAAAAGATGTGCTGCCCGGCCTCGACGCCAGCTGTGATGTGATGATCATTGATCCTCCAAGGGTAGGGATGCACAAGGATGTGGTTGCCCAGGTCCTCTCCATTGCGCCTCCCAGGATCATTTATGTCTCGTGTAACCCTGCAACCCTTGCCAGGGATCTTGGTATGCTTAAAGAGCGTTATCGAGTGGTCAAGGTTCAGCCTGTGGATATGTTTCCCCACACCTTTCACATAGAATCTGTTGCTTTGCTTGAAGCTTTATAGCTATCCCTTGATTTCTTTTTGTCTGGAAGGTATGAAACTCTGTAACAGAGTGCTTTTTTAAATGTTTTATGCTGGGAGAAAGAGGATATGAAACAAACAACTTTTAGAGTTCTGCTGGCCTATGACGGCTCTGAACTTGCCATTGATGCGACTCGATACGTGGGCATGGTTTTTCCGCCTGACAATACAGAGGTGGTTGTCTTCTACGTGGAGAGCAAGATTCCCCGTTCTTTCTGGGAGATGGAAAAGGATCTGGATTTCAGGTTTAAAACCCCGGAAATAAGGGCAAGTATGACCGAACGGTACAGGCTTGTAAAAGAATGTGTGGGAAAGGCCAGGGAGATCCTTGAAAGCCAGGGATTTGCACCTGAATCCATTGTCACCAAGATTCACACCAAGGAGCAGGGTGTGGTGCGCGATATCATTCAGGAATCCCGCCAGGGGTATGATGCTGTCGTGGTAGGTCGCAAGGGTTTTTCACGACTCAAGGATCTCCTGCTTGGATCTGTGCCCATAAAACTTCTTGGAAAGATCAAGAGTATTCCCCTTATCGTTGTGGGAGGTATTCCAAGACATAAGAATGTTTTGATCGCCTTTGACGGCACCCGTGAGGTGGTCGAAGCTGTTCGCGTGATGAGTCGTCTCATCAACACTCAGGGATATAAGCTGCTTCTCTGCCACGCATCAAAAACAGCCGCTGACCTGGAGGATAAACAGGTCCTGAAAGACAATGAGTTTTTCAAGCCGTCTGTGGAGTGCCTCACAAATGCAGGGTTTACCGAGAATCAGCTTACCTGTGAGCTTATTTCAATTGACGGGGATCTCACCGAGAACATTGTTAAAAGAGCCCGGGAAGGAGGTTATGAAAGTATCGTCATTGGTCGGCGAAATCTTACCTTTTTGGAGCAGTTTTTCCATGGCAGGGTAGGGGGTAAGATCTTCCAGGCTGCCGGGAACCAGGTGATCTGGGTCGTGCAGTAGAGTTCAGTAGGCAGTCAGGTGAAGATCAGCTTGACACTCGTTCCCATTGCTGGTAAGCAAACTACTTCTTTGTTAACCTATCGACAGATGTAATATCTGGTGGAGCGAGTAAAAATTATGGGCCTTTTCAGTTCAAAAGAGTACCCTGGAAGGGGGAGTTTCCCCCATGGAATACACCCTCCCGGAAATAAATTTTATTCTTCTGAAGCGCAGGTCGAAGTAATTCCAGTTTCCGACAAGGTTGTTCTTCCACTTTTGCAGCATATCGGCGCACCGTGTGAACCTATTGTAAAACCACGGCAGAAGGTTGTCTGTGGTGAGATGGTCGGTGAGGGACAGGCCTTTGTCTCTGCCTCCCTTCATTCCCCGGTTGCAGGTATTGTCAAAAAAATAGGTGTGGTAACCCTTCCCAACGGCCGTCGTCTTCCGGCCATTGAAATCAAAACCGAAGGAGAACAAACACCTTGCAACGTCCTGTGGGATGAACTTACCACCACGGACTGGTCCCTTTCCACCATACCCGACTTCTCGCCGGACGAGATTGCACGCCTGATCCACGCCGCAGGGATTGTCGGATTAGGAGGAGCAGCCTTTCCCACCCACGTAAAGGTGATGCCCAACGAGAGACGCTTAATAGACACCCTGCTTGTTAACGGGTGTGAGTGTGAGCCTTACCTTACCTGCGATTATCGTCTCATGCTAGAGGCACCCCACGCCATTGTTGCGGGCGCGCTGCTGGCGGGAAGAGCTGTTTCTGCAAAGGAAATTTACATCTGCATCGAGGACAACAAGCCCGAGGCCATAGAGACTCTGAGACTTGCCACCCGAAACACCGTGGTCGAGGTAGCCGTTGTACAGACAAAGTATCCCCAGGGAAGTGAAAAACAGCTGGTAAGAGCGGTCCTTGACCTTGACGTACCCCTTGGAGGGCTTCCTTCGGACGTGGGGGTAGCCATGAGCAACGTCGGCACCATGGCTGCGGTTGCACGGGCCGTCATCAAACGGGGCCCCCTGACCCACAGGGTTGTCAGCATTACCGGCGGCGGGGTTGTTACTCCAAAAAATCTCTTTGTCCCCATCGGCATCTCCACGGGTGAACTAATTGATTATTGCGGCGGCCTGACCCAGGATGCCGAAAGAATAATTGCCGGCGGACCCATGATGGGATTTGCCTTTTCAGACCTTACAACCCCCGTGACCAAGGGAACAAGCGGCATAACCATACTCTCCCATGCTGAAACTGCAAAGGGCGAGGAAACAGCCTGTGTGCGCTGCGGACGCTGCGTAGATGCCTGCCCCATGAATCTCGTTCCCACTCGTCTTGCCATGGCGGCGCGCTACAAAAACACAGCCCTTGCCCGCCGGTATAATATCAATGCATGTTTTGAATGCGGCAGCTGTACCTATGTCTGTCCCGCCAAAATTAAGCTTGTCCAGCTGATTCGTACAGGAAAGGCCCAGGTAGCGGCAACAATGAAAAGATAAGGAGCCAGATCATTGTCAAACTTAAGTGAAACAACGGAAGCAGCGGCCCAGGGTGCAACCCTTAATGTGGCTCCTTCTCCCCACGTATCCGACAACACCTTTACCACACGACGGATGATGACCGATGTTCTTATCGGGCTCACCCCCCTTATGGCGATGTCGGTGTTCATGTTCAGGTGGCTGGCGGTTCAGCAGATAGCCGTCTGCGTTGTCACCTGCCTTGCGGCCGAGGCGATCTTTGTTCTGATGCGCGGCAAAAGAATCACCCTCATGGATTGTTCGGCAGCGGTCACGGGAATTATCCTGGCCCTCTCCCTTCCCGCCACGGCCCCCTGGTTTGTGGGGGCCCTTGCCTCGGTTGTCGCCATGGGTATCGGCAAGATCTTGTTTGGAGGGCTTGGCATGAATATCTTTAACCCGGCAATGGTTGGAAGGGCCTTTGTCATGATCGCCTTTGCAAGCATGATGGGTGCCGGGGCCTATGAGAATCCAGGGTCAGCAATTGATGCTCTTTCCCAGGCAACACCTCTCAACCTCCTCAAGGGCAGTGGCATTACCACATCGATCTTTGATCTGTTCTTCGGGTTTACCAATGGCTCCCTTGGCGAGACAAGCGCTTTTGCCGCCATCATCGGCGGTGTTTTTTTATGCCTGAGACGCACGGCCTCCTGGGAGATCCCGGCGGGGGTTCTTGCCTGTGTGGCACTACTTGCCGGTCTTGCCGATCTTTCAGCCGGAGCTGGCGGCCATCTTTTTCTCCATCACATCTTTGGGGGTGCCCTCTTGTTCGGTGCCTTTTTCATTGCCACAGACCCTGTAACTTCTCCGCTGACCCCAAGGGGTAAGTTTATCTTTGGTGCCGGCACAGGGGCCTTTATCATGATCATCAGGCTGTTCAGCGGATATCCCGAAGGAGTTATGTTTGCCATCCTTCTCATGAACGCCGTGACCCCCCTCATTAACCGGTGGACAATTCCACGTCCCTTGGGAGATGCCTGATATGAAATCTATTTTTGAAACCAACCTTGGTCAGGCCTGGCTTGTGCTGCTTCTGGCAATAATATTCGGCTCGTCCCTTGCCGGGGTCCAGGCAGCCCTTGGCCCTAAAATCGAAGAAAACAAATTAAAAGAAACCCTGGAAAAGGTGCCGATTGTAATTCTTGGCCAGACAGCAGCAGACGAGCTTAAGTCCAAAGATCAGCACCTTACAATCACACCCAACACCGTTTCGGTCGCTAGGCAGGGGGTGACAAAGTTTTACACCCTGTACCGGGCCGACTTTGCTGACGGCACCACGGCGGGATGGGTGGCCAAGACCAAGGGTCAGGGCTATGCCGACAGGATAGAACTTCTGGTGGGCATGGATCAAGATGGTGGAAGGGTTACAGGGCTCTTTATCCTGGACCAGAAGGAGACTCCTGGACTTGGCAACAAGATAGTCGAGGATGCCTGGCGCGCACAGTATAGCGACAAGTCCACTTCCACGCCTTTTACCGTTGTCAAGCTCCCCAGGGGCGGAGAGAATGAGATCGACGCCATCTCAGGTGCCACCATCTCTTCTGATGCCGTGACAAACTTGGTAAACCAGGCGGTTTCAGACCTGAAACACCGGGTGGCCGAACTAAAAACATCCGAACCAGAGGGGGCCAACTAATGGCAGATCAACCCACCGCCTCCGAGCGGTTCCTGCAGGGCATCCTGCCGGAAAACCCAGTTTATCGTCAGCTCCTGGGACTATGTCCCACCCTTGCCGTTACAAACGGCATGCAACCCGCCATCACCATGGCCGTATCCGTGGCTTTTGTGCTTGTGTGTGCCAACCTTGTGATCAGCCTGATCCGGAATCTCTTAAAGCCCCACCTGCGGATCGTCATTTTCACCCTGACCATTGCCACATTTGTGACTATTGCCGACAAGGTCCTTGCCGCCTATCTCTACCAGATGAGCAAAACCCTTGGACCCTATATTCCGCTCATAATTGTAAACTGCATCATCATCTGCCGGTGTGAGGTGTGCGCCTCCAAACAGTCGCCGTTCATAGCAGTGTCCGACGCCCTGGGGCAGTCCATCGGGTTCGGCCTTGCCCTTTCAAGCATTGCGGCAGTCAGGGAAATCCTTGGAACCGGCGGGCTTTTTGGGGTCCAACTTCTGCCTGCTGCCTGGCCTGACTGGGTCATCATGGTACTTCCTCCAGGGGCTTTCATCACCCTGGGACTGTTGCTAGGCTTTGTCAACTGGCTGTCCATGCGTAAAAAAGGAGGACGTATATGAACTATCTTGTGGATATTATTCTGATCGCCCTCAGTGCTGCGGTTATTAACAACTTTGTACTGTATTACTTCGTGGGTATCTGCCCGTTCATCGGTGTATCAAGACGGGTGGATATGGCCTTTGGTATGGGATGTGCCGTTACCTTTGTAATCAGCATTGCAGCCTTTCTAAGCTGGACCATCACCACCATGGTGTTGATTCCCGGCGCCCCTCTATCTTCGTTTGTCGGTGGTTTTTTCATGTCAAAAGAGGCTGCCGCAACAATTGATCTCACGGTTTTAAGCTACATTGTCTACATTTTCTCCATCGCATCTTCCGTTCAGTTCGTAGAGATGTATGTGAGGAAATTTTTCCCGGCCCTGTACAAGTCCTTTGGTGTGTTTCTTCCTTTGATCACCACCAACTGTGCCATTCTCTTTGCCTGTCTGACCATCATGAACAACGTGGTCGGAGTCGAAAATCCGGCGGATGTCTGGGATCTAGGCCGATCGCTTATTCTGGCGCTCTTTGGCGGGATCGGCTTTACTATCGCCATTGTGATCATGTCCGGTATTCGTGAAGACCTTGACCTTTGTGATGTCCCGGAGCCGTTCAAGGGAGCTGCCATCACCCTTGTAGTCGGCGGCATTCTGGCCCTTGCCTTCATGGGCTTTACCGGAGTTGATTCAGGCTTGAAAAAGGCCATGACCAAGACCCAGGAGACAGCCATCGTTATTTCCGCACAACCTTCTCTTCACACGGCAATGGTAGAGGAATTCAACCGGGGAGGTATGGGTAAATGATTGAGATAACCATAGGCATTGCCGCCGGTACGATGCTTGGCATGGCAGTGATTATGTCATACATACTCGGCTGGGCTAACAAGAAGTTCCGTGTTGAGGTGGATCCCAGGGTTGAGTCTGTTCTCGAAGTTCTTCCCGGTGCCAACTGCGGGGGGTGCGGCTATCTTGGATGCAGTGAATATGCCGTTGCCGTAGCAACGGACAATGCACCGGTTAATCGATGCCCGGTGGGCGGTGAGGGGTGTGCCCTTACCATTGCAGGGATCATGGGTGTTGAAGCGGGTGAAATCATTCCCCATCGTGCCATTGTTCATTGCGGGGCAAAGTGTGAGGATCGACTGGGCAGAACCGAATACAGGGGTGAACACATATGCGCCGCCGCAACCCTTGTTGCAGGAGTCCAGGGATGTACATTCGGCTGTCTTGGGTTTGGTGACTGCGTTGAGGTCTGCCAGTACGACGCCATCCATGTGAAAGACGGCCTTGCCGTTGTGGACTATGACAACTGCATCGGGTGCGGAGCTTGCGTCAAGGCCTGCCCCAGATCCATAATTGACATGACCGACTTTCATGAACCACAGATTCCAACGGTCCTCTGTTCCAACAGGGACAAGGGAAAGGATGTGACCTTTGTGTGTAATAAAGGTTGCATTGGCTGCAAGATCTGCGTAAAGACGGCTCCGGATTTGTTTGTGATGAACGGCAATCTTGCCGTTGCAAACCACGACGACTATCGAGAAGAGATGGGTGCCAATGCTTTGGAAGCCATCGAAAAATGCCCGAAGAACTGCATCGGGTATGTCGGTAAGAATGAGTAGGCAGCAGGCAGTAGGTAGACGTTTAAATCTTGTTGCAAACCAATAAAAAGGTCGACCGTGGAAAAATTCTAAAGTCGACCTTTCTTATTTGTGAGAGACTCTATACTTCTTCTCTATTAGAGGTTATAGACATCCTCGCCCTTTATGACCTTGATGGTATTCCGGGAGAGGATCTCAATGGCCTTGTCAATGTTGTCGAATCTGAAGATCATTATGGCGTTTTTACTCTGGGGATTGGCAAATGCATACATATACTCAACATTGATCCCTTCTCTCGTGAGGGGATCAAGGACCCGGTTGAGACCACCTGGATTATCTTCTACCTCAACGGCGAGAACATCTGTTTTTCCCACGGTGAATCCCTCATCCTTGAGGACCTTTTCAGCCTTTTGATTGTCGTTGACAATCAGTCTCAGAATGCCGAAATCAGTCGTGTCGGCAAGGGAAAGTGCCCGGATGTTGACCTTTGCATCCCTCAGGGTTGCGGTTACTTCCGCAAGGCGTCCCGCCTTGTTTTCAAGAAATATAGATATTTGCTCGGCTCTCATATGAATAGTCTCCTTTTATAACTTTCGGTTGTCAATTACCCGGACGGCCTTGCCCTGGCTTCGTTCAATGGTTCTTGGTTCAACGAGCCTCACCTTGGCGGAAACCCCCAGGTACTCTTTGATATCGTTGGAAATCTGGCCTTCCATGATCTGCAGGTTCTTGATCTCATCGGAGAAAATCCGGTCGCTGACCTCGACCCTGACCGTCAGCGTATCAAGGTTGCCGGCCTTATCAACAACAAGCTGATAATGGGGCAGAATGTTTTCGTTTTTCATGAGAACGCTTTCGATCTGGGAGGGGAAGACGTTGACTCCCCGGATGATGAGCATATCGTCGGTCCTGCCCGACACTTTTTTCATGCGAACGTGGGTTCTTCCGCAGATGCACGGTTCCGGATTCAAAGAGGTAATATCCCGGGTTCGGTAACGAATGATGGGAAAGGCCTCCTTGGTTATGGATGTAAAAACAAGTTCGCCTGTTTCACCGTAGTCAAGTACCTTACCGGTTTCTGGATCGATGATCTCAGGGATAAAGTGATCCTCAAAAATATGAAGCCCGTTCTGGGCCTGGATGCACTCGATGCTCACACCCGGTCCCATAATTTCCGAAAGGCCGTAGATATCCATGGCCTTGAGATTGAGCTTTGATTCGATCTCATGGCGCATGGCTTCAGACCATGGTTCAGCTCCGAAAATGCCGGCCTTGAAGCTCAGATCCTTGAACAAAATGCCCATCTCTTCGGCAACCTCTGCAAGGTGAAGAATGTAGGAGGGAGTGCCGGTGAGAATGGTGGGCTTGAAATCTTTCATGATGATTATCTGGCGCTTTGTGTTGCCGCCAGACACTGGAATGACCGAGGCACCGAGCCGTTCCGCCCCATAGTGGACACCGAGGCCGCCGGTGAACAATCCGTAGCCATAGGAATTGTGGACAATATCCTGGCTTGTGGCACCGCCTGCTGCAAGGCACCTTGCCATGAGTTCAGACCAGGTCTCGATATCCCGGCGGGTGTAGCCGACAACCGTGGGGCTGCCTGTGGTGCCTGAACTTGCATGGATTCGGATTACATTTTCCATGGGAACGGCAAACATGCCATAGGGATAGTTGTCCCTCAGGTCCTGTTTCGTGGTAAAGGGAAGACGTTCAAGGTCGCCGAGCGTCTTGATATCCGAGGGTGAGATGCCGGCTTTTTTAAAGTTTTCCCGGTAAAAGGGAACCGTGGCATAGACTCTTTCCAGGGTGGTTTTAAGTCGTGATAGTTGGATGGCCTTAAGGGCCTCCCTTGGCATTGTTTCAAAGTCCATGTTGAAAATCGGCATTAAAAAATTCTCCTGTGGCATTTATTTATATCTGTACATATGTTTTTTATATAAAACTCCCGCCGAGCTGGCCGTCATAAAGGGCGACCGCAAGGGATCGCCCCTACATTGGCCTCGGCTTATTCTATCGAGTTTCATAGTTTATTGTGGCCAAATGCCATCTCTCGCTCCGGCCTTGCCGGTTAGAGGAACTCGGCCTTGCGTTTTTCAAGAAAAGCCTGGGTTCCTTCTTTTGCGTCGGGGCTTGCCATGCAGAGGGCAAAGGCGTTGATCTCAATTTCACACCCTGTTTGAAGGTCGACCGACAGACCGTTCTGAATTGATTCCTTGGCCGCCTGAATGCAGACTCGGCCCTTCAGGGCCATGGCTTTGGCCGTTTTCATAACCGTTTCCATGAGGGATTCTGGTGTGCAAACCTGATTGACCAACCCATAGGTCAGGGCATCTGCTGCGGGAAAGGTCTTGCCGGTAAAGATGAGCTCTTTTGCCCTGTTAGGTCCGACAACCCTTGCCAGGCGCTGGGTCCCGCCAAACCCTGGAATGATGCCAAGGGTGATTTCCGGAAGTCCAAATACAGCCTTTTCCGAGGCGTAGATAAAGTCGCAGGCAAGGGCAACCTCGGTGCCTCCGCCCAGGGCAAAACCGTTGACAGCAGCAATCACCGGGATGGGAAGGGCCTCGATGCGGGCAAAGGTCCTGTGACCGAGCCTTGCAAAACGCCTGGCCCCGAGGGGGTCAAGTTTTGTAATTTCTGAGATATCGGCTCCCGCAACAAAAGCCTTGTCTCCGGCACCTGTCAACACAAGGGCCCTTATCCCTTGATCCTTTTCGACAAGGTCAAGCACGGCTCCCATTTCCAGAATCAGTTCATGGTTCAAGGCATTGAGGGCCTTGGGGCGGTTAAAGGTCAAAGTACCAATGGTGTCGGAAACGTCAAAACTCAAGTGTTTGAAAGTCATGATTTACTCCTTTGTTCAGTGATTTAATATTAGGAACTCGGAAACAAATAATTACCCATTCTATACTGCATCTCATCCCACTCCCCACTGACTACTATCCCCTACTGGGGATTACTGGGGGTTAGTTTCCCTTATGTACTGTTCTACGCCGTCAATGATGGCCTCACAAAGGTGTTCCTGGTAGGCTGGAGTCACAAGGCGCTGGCATTCTGTCCTGTTGCTCAAGAAGGAGGTCTCCACTAGAATGGATGGCATTCTTGCCCCGAGAAGAACATAGAAGGGTGCCTGTTTTACACCGAGATTTTTAATATTAGAGTATTTTCCCTCAAGACCCGCGCATATGGATTTCTGAACTTTGCCCGCAAGACGGCTGGATTCGTTGATCTTTGCGTTTTTCATCAAATCGTTGAGAATGGATTCAAGATCGCTGATGTTTTTCCGGCTGGTTGCATTCTCCCTTGCCGCAACTGCAATGGCCTCGTCGTCCGTGGCAAGGTTAAGAAAATAAGTCTCAATGCCATGGGCTTTCCGGTTTAAAGCTGCATTGCAGTGAAGGGAGATAAACAGATCCGCTTTTTTGGTGTTTGCAATGGCCGTTCGCTCTTCAAGGGTCAGGTAGGTGTCAGTTGAGCGTGTAAGGATGACATCGCACCTGAGTCGATCGCGCATGCGTGCGGCAAGGCGTTTTGATATGGAAAGTACCACATCTTTTTCCCATACGTTTTTGAGATCACCGGGAGCTCCAGGATCCTTGCCCCCATGGCCCGGATCTATGACAATTCTGCGAACTCCAAGGGCCAGCTGTTTTGTGATGGCAGAGCTCAGGATATTATTGGTTGTAACAGGGGTCTGGCTCTGGGATGCAATCTCCTTTCCGTTGCTCTCCTTTGCCCATACGTCGATTACAAGCCTGAAGGGATCGTTGAGGGAGAAGACCTTGTAATTGTCAAAGGCCTTGATATCAATTACCACCCGAACCGAATGGGGGGTATACTGGCCGGCCCTTGCCTGAATTAAAAGATCGTCGTTGATGGCCGTGTGTTTGGGTACATCTTTACCCAGGCGTGAACACTCAAGATCAACGTAGAGACGCTGGGGCATGTTGATCGCAGGATCACGTTTGAGCAAATGATGAATAAAGGGCCTGCTATCCTCTGCATCGATCACCACCCTTGTATATTCGGGAGTTGACCAGAATCTGAGACCGGTCACCCGGGTGTCGGTTGTGGGGGAGGAGGGTGGTTCAGCTTCAGGCTTTGGTAAAGGTTTTGACTTTGGAGCAGGAGAAGAGACAGCTTTTGCAGGTGTACCTTGATCCTTGAACGTCTGCTGTTTAAGCGATGTTTTTTTTCTGAGCCTGTTTTTTTCAGCATCTTCGGCAGCAATTTCCCTTAAAAGATGGTTCGCCCTCTCCTTATAGGCACTTTGGGGGTAGTGGCCCTGAATTCGGTTGAGAAGATCGACCGCTTCGGTTTTGTCACTACTGCGTAGGGATAGTCGGTTGAGCTCAAGGTATAACTGGGCTGTTCTGTACATTCCAGCTGGAGCCCAGGGGCTTTCGGGAAAGTCTGCGTACACCCTCTGGTAAAGTTCGATGCAGTTGACCCAGGCCTGCCTCGACTTCTGCTTTGCAGGTTCTTTTTTTAATTCCAAAAAAGATAAATCTGCACTGCTGTACTGTTGCTGGGCCGTAAGAGAGGCGCAGGAGCAGGGGAGAATCAATCCCAGGAAAACAAACACAAGAAGGGCCGGCAGGGAGAAACGAAGTTTTTTCATGGGTTAAATCAATGCCTTTGATCTGATTTTCTGCTTCAGATCATTAACGAAATTCAAGGCATCAATGGGCGTCATGGTTGAGATGTCGCTTTCGTCAAGTGCCTTGATGATATCGTCGTGGTCGTTTCTTGCAAAGAGGTCCATCTGCTGCTGTCTGATAGTTGACCTGCCAGTATCGTTTTGCCCGGCTGATTCCCTCTCCCTTGTCTTGTATCCGGCCTTGGCCTTGTCCTGAGTCATGCCCTGGGTCTGACTCCACGGCTGATCCTCTTGGGGAGGTTGGGCCTTTTCGGTTGCAGCAAGGATCTGCTTTGCCTTGTTGATCACGGCATCCGGTACACCCGCAAGGCGGGCCACCTGGATTCCATAGCTCTTGTTTGTGCCTCCCCGGACGAGCCTTCGTAAAAAAATAATGTTGTCGTTGAATTCTTTCACGGCAATGTTGAAGTTCTTGATCCTGGGCTTGAGCTGTTCAAGCTTTGTCAGCTCATGGTAATGGGTGGCAAAAAGAGTCTTTACCCCCTTGCCGTCAAGGTCGTGGAGGTATGCGGCAACGGCCCAGGCAATACTCATACCGTCAAAGGTCGAGGTTCCCCTGCCAATCTCGTCGAGGATAACAAGGCTGTTTTCCTTAGCGTTGTTTACAATGTTTGCGGTCTCCTCCATTTCAACCATAAAGGTACTCTGGCCAAGGGAGAGGTTGTCAAGGGCTCCTACCCTGGTGAATATTCTATCGATGATGCAGAGATCGGCCCGGGCTGCTGGCACAAATGAACCCATTTGAGCCATGAGGGAGATAAGGGCTACCTGGCGGAGCACGGTTGACTTTCCGGCCATGTTGGGGCCGGTGATGATCAGAACCTGGTCACTCTTGTTGTCAAGATACAGGGAGTTGGGTATGTAGCGCTCGCCCTTGACCATTTTTTCAACAACTGGATGACGGCCCTCCTCGATGTCAAGTACCTGATTCTCGTTTAGCAAGGGTCTTACGTAGTTATTTTCCTCGGCCGCCGTGGCAAGCCCCATCACCACGTCAACCCCTGCAAGAAAAACTGCCATCTTGAGTATGGACGGGGTTTGCCCGGAAATGTGTTCCCTTATTCCGCAAAAGAGATCATATTCAAGGGTTGAGCGTCGTTCCTGGGCATTGAGGACTTTAAACTCCATCTCTTTGAGTTCGTCAGTGATGAATCGTTCCGCATTGACCAGGGTCTGTTTTCTGATGTAGTGGGCGGGCACCTCACGGGCCTGGATTTTAGAGACCTCAATAAAATAGCCGAACACCTTGTTGAACTTGATCTTTAACGAGCTTAATCCCGTGGTTTCCTTTTCCTTTGCACCGGTCTTTGCGATCCACGACCGACCGTCTCTGGCAATCTCCAGGATTTCGTCAAGCTCGACGCTGTAACCGTCACAGATCATGCCTCCGTCGGTTACGGCCAGGGGGGCATCCTCCCTGATCGCCCGGTTAATGAGATCGGCAAGAGAGGAGAGCTCGGTTAATATCTTTTGTCGGTCTTGGATAAAAGAGCCGTGGAACAGGGGCGCTGAAAGCTGGTCTAATTCCTTGAACAAAATGGGCAGCTTGTAAAGGGAGCCCTTGAGAGCCGTAAGGTCCCTCGGGTTTGCATGGCCCATGGTGATTTTGCTTGCCAGGCGTTCAAGGTCGTACACATCCTTCAGGTGATTCCTGATGCTGATGCGAAGACCTGGATTTTCCTTTGCCTGGGCAACGGCATCAAGACGGTCCTGGATTTTGTCAATACTGATAAGGGGGTAACGTATCCATGCCTTGAGTAACCGGCCGCCCATGGCAGTTATGGTTTGGTCAACAACGCTGATGAGGCTCCCCTTTTTATCGCTGGTCTGGATGTTTTTCAAAAGTTCCAGATTTTTGCAGGATCGGTCGTCAATGACGAGATAGGAGTTCAGCTCATACCTCTCAAGGGAGAGGACATGGTCTGTCTCCTGGAGCTGGGTTTCGTGGACATAGGCAAGAATGGCACCGGCAGCCGCCGTTCCAGCCGTTAGATCCTCACATCCGAAACCCTCAAGGCTTCTTGTGCGAAATTTATCCTTTAACCTGTTCCGGGCCGATTCAAACTCAAAGTTGTCATTGCTGACAAAGGATATTTGAATCTGCTCAAAGGCCTGGATCAAAGCCTTGTAGGAGGGGTCCCCTTTAAACGAGGCCGGCACGAGGATTTCCCGTGCATCGATTCTCAGGGCCTCGTCAATGAGGGCCGAAGGAATTCTGCCATTGGCTGCATGGATCTGGGTCGTTCTGAACATACCGGTTGATATATCTAGAGAGGCAAGCCCTGCAAACCCCTGACAGACGCACAGGGCGGCAAGGAAGTTGTTGGATTTTTTGTCGAGCAACTCTTCGTTCAGAATCATGCCGGGAGTGATCACCCTGACCACCTCTCTTCGGACAAGTCCCTTGGCAGATTTGGGGTCTTCCACCTGCTCGCATATGGCAACCTTTAAGCCGTTTTCAATCAGTTTTGCAATGTAGGCGTCTGCTGCCCTATGGGGAATCCCGCACATGGGAATGGGGTTGTCCTGGTTCTTGTTCCTTGAGGTGAGTGCGATCTCAAGAATAGGGGACGCCTTTATTGCATCATCATGGAACATTTCATAAAAATCCCCCATTCGGTAGAAGAGGATCGCATCTTTATACCTCTTTTTTATGGAGAGGTATTGTACCATCATGGGGGTTTCTTTTTTAACGGTCATGGTGGGCAACGCCTGGGATTATGCTCGCTCCTCTTTTTCAATCACAATGACACCATCCGCTTCCGTATCAAAATCCTTTTCCAGCTCAACTGTCCCTTGCCGGTTGTAGGGGTCATTCCTGAATTTCTCAAGGTCCTTTTTCAGTACGGCTATCTTGTCAAGATGGGAATCAATGGTGGAGTTAAGCGCCTTTATGGTTCGGTTGGATCGAAGTTTTAAAGATAAGCCGTAAAACCCTGCCACCAGAATACCGATCACGAAAAAGATTCCGTAATAAAAAATATTCTGGATACCTGGGGTTGTCCAATGCCAGGTATCAACCCCGAGATTCAAGGACAGGGCCTGCATGGCAAAGAAATATTCCCGGTTCTGGTAGATGACGAGCCCGGCAAATATCAGTATGATGAATCCCAAAAACAGCTTGATCTTTTTCATTAGCAGTCTCCATTCTATTCATTGTCAGATTTTCAGGTTAAAATGCACTGGGATCATAGATCAATTTTCTATTTTTTTCAATTAATCTTTTTATTCATATTATCCCATGGGATTGAAAAGTTTCACCACCCCGGGATCAGGTTCACCCATGATCTGCCAGTCGATTTTACTCTCCTTTATCAGGGTTGCAATCTCCATGAGGGAAATGTGGAGGTGACAGTGTATTCCTGATTTTTTACCTGTGGTGTCGGCAATCCTGCCTATAATTTCGTTTTGTTCAACATCTTTTCCAGGAACAATGGATCCTGGAACCTTGAGGTGGGAGTACACTGAGACCCCCCTTGAGATGGAGTTAGAATAATGTTCGATAATTACAGATTGACCGAGGAAATCGTCGCAAACGTTAATGATCCTCCCTCCTGCCATGGCAGGAATCCTGGTGGTTGTTTCAAGCCATTCAAGATTATTGGATCGATTCATAAAGATACCGATATCAAGGCCTTCGTGGTTTGCGTGGCGGATGCCGAAATCAGCCCACCACTTTTTCCGGCTCAAAAAAAGCATGCCCTGGTAGAAAACCCACCGGCCAGAATGGGCGACGGGGAGGGTATTGATCCGTGCAATGGCGTCAAGATAGGCTGCAATCGGTGGTAACTTCAACTTTATTCGTATGCCCTTAAAACAATTTTGTGGGCCATGAGATTGATATCCTCGATGGTTCCCGCAACCTCCTGACTTTCCCCCAAAAGGCCTCTTAAGAGAAAACGGTTCTCACCGCAGGGAGTTATTGCTGCAACATTTTCCATCACAAGGGTCTCTGTCTGGTCGGTTTTGAGATATACGCTTGACTCACACATGATCTTCTCCTTTTTTTCAGGTTTGCCTAGGAATCAAATCTATCAGAGGCCGGCTGTTCGTGTCAAACTCAATAACCGTTCTTAGAGACGAACAAGCTCAACCTCACCCCAGGCCCCCAGGGTTTTTCCCTTGATAATGATGATACCGGAAACACCGGGAATCTCAACCCCCCGGTTAATTGCCCGTTGGACGTCGGATTCGGTTTGAACAATATTTCCAAGGGCCGTTGCCGCTGCATCGGCAAGGGCGCAGGAGGTTGAGATCACGGTTACGGCATCTGCCCGTCCAAAGCTCTTTGAGTGACCAAGGGTGCCGGAAGATGTGCAAAGGGCGACAGGTGATTTCCCCGCCTTGATGCGCACCCCGGTTCCCATGCTCAAGGGTGAATTCCCGGCATAGATCCCAAACACCGCCTCATTGTCAAGCTTCATGAAAATATCCCCTCCGTTTTCGACGATAACTTCAGAAGAGGCGTTCAGGAGTGCCCTGCCGGTAAACTCGGCAACGGCCCCTGCAACCGCAGCCATGGGTCCCACATTGGCGAGGGCGGCGGCCCTGATCATCTCCATTATGATGGGGGGTGCGGGAAACCTTTCCCTTAAGGGAACAAGGGAGGTTAAAAACTGAGGGTCAACGGCAAGGTAGGCTTCGATCATCTCCCTTGCATGGAGAGCTGCCCGGACAGCCTGTTCGGCGAGATCAGACCGGGCCTGGATGTAAAGATCGGTCTCCTTTACCGTTGCGTTGAACGAAACAAGGCCGTGTCTTCTTGATTGGGTGCGATAGGTCCGGTTCTGGAACATCGATTATTTCTCAATGTAGTGGGGTCGCATCGATTCCGGGGCCTGGCGGATGAAAAAAGAATCGGTCATTCCGGCAATAAAGTCCCTTACAATTTCACCATGGGAATGATTTGACAGGTACTCGTCGGACAGCCCCTCGTAAAAACGACAAAGCGGGGTTGACATTGGTCTGCCCGTTTCAAGATCGTTAAGGTAGGATTCAAAGAGATAACGATAGATCTTTTTGACCGGCGTAAGGTGCTGCTTGATCTCGGGATTTGAATAGACCCTCGTGTAGTTGAACGCCTTTAACTGCCTCAAGGCTTCGGACACATCCTGGGTAAACGTTAGAAAGGGCTGCCCATGGCTATTTGAAATAAGATCGGTGGTAAGGTTGTACACAATGGTGCCGTTGGTAGTTCCAAGCAACCTTTGAGAGATTTGCGGCAGATCCGATCTTTTGATCAGGCTGAGACGTACTGCATCTTCCATATCCCTGCCCACATAGGCAATGGTATCGGCAATTCTTACAACGCACCCCTCAAGGGTCATGGGTATGGGATCGGGATCTGTAAGGGCCTTCATCTCTACCAGGGATCGGTCAAATTCAGAAAAATTTTTTGTACGTTCGGGTTTCAGGTCTGTTGAGTGAACTTCACCGTTGTGGCAAAGAATAGCATCAAGGGTCTGGAGGGTTAGATTCCAGCCTTTTGTGCTGCGTTCAAGCCGCTCAAGAAACTGGATGCTCTGCAGGTTGTGGTGAAAGAAACCTGCCCCGTTTTCAAAGCATAATTCGGAGAGGATCCGTTCTCCGTCATGGCCAAAGGGAGGGTGGCCAAGGTCGTGGCCAAGGCTTGCCGCCTCAATCAGGTCTTCGTTAAGGCCGAGGAACCGGCCGATGGTTCGTGCTATTCTTGACACCAGCTGAACATGGAGGACCCTGTGGGTGATATGGTCGTTTTGGATAAGGGAAAAAACCTGGGTCTTGTCAATATAGCGGGTGTAGGCAAGGGAGTTGAGTATGCGATCAGCATCAAGGCTGAACGCCTGACGATAGCACTCATTTTCTCGTCGTTCCGACGACCTTCGCAGGGCATCCTGACTGAAAGAGGCCAGGGGGGATAAAAACTTCCTTTCTCGCTGGTCAAGAAGATCCTTCATCCACCCCAGGTTTGTGCGTGTAGTTTTCAATCAGCCTCGTTAAAGCTGTTTTAAGATGTTTGCAACAACGGTTTCAAATGCCTTTGAAAATTCACTCTCCTCATCTTCCATGACAATGGGAATTCCATTATCACCTGATTTGACAACTCCAAGGTCAAAGGGAATGGAACCGAGAAATGTAATGCCTTCCTGGTCTGCAGTTGCCTTACCGCCGCCGCTCTTGAAAAGTTCAATGGTCTTATCGCAATGGGGGCATTTAAATGGCCCCATATTTTCCACGATACCAAGCATTTTCATCTTTACCGTTCGGCAAAAAGAGAGGGATTTTCTCACGTCGGCAAGGGCCACCTCCTGGGGAGTCGTCACAACAACTGCCTGGGCGTCCTTGATGGTCTGAATCACGGTAAGGGGTTCGTCACCGGTGCCTGGAGGGGCGTCGATGATTAGAAAATCAAGATCTCCCCATTCCACCGAACCGACAAACTGTTTGATCATTCCGCTTTTCGCAGGACCTCTCCAGATTATGGCCTGGTTTTTATCCTGCATTAATGCCTGGATTGACACGATTTTCAGGTTCTCACCGATCTTTTTGGGCTCCAGAAGTTTGTTTGGAGAGATGTCCAGAAGTTCAGTCATTCCAAACATCTGTGCTATTGACGGCCCGTGAAGATCCACGTCCATGAGGCCTGTTTTAAATCCTTTTTTGGCAAGGCTTGCCGCAAGGTTGGCAGAAACGCTGCTCTTGCCTACGCCGCCTTTCCCGCTCAGGACAAAGATTTTGTTCTTTATCTTTGAAAGAGAAGTTTTGATCATCTCCTCCTGAAGGTCTTCCTGGGAGTGCTGTTTGTTCTGGGAAGGGCATCCTCCGCCTTTCTTGGCTTTATCCATATTCTCGTAAAGCATGGTATATTACCTCTCCGGTAAATTAGGGGTTATTAACAATAACTCATTTATAATTATCACTGTTCGGTTTCTGTCAAGGCAAAAACTGACGCATTTACAGGAAGATCCGGGTAGAAATTTATGATCTTGAGAGTCATTGTTCTTCCCGAAGAGTCCTGGACAAAGGTCGTTCCTGGAACCAGGTAGGGCCCATGGGGTTTAAGGTCAGAGCGCCTGACCTGGTAGAAGGAGTTACCGTTCCTTGCCACAGAGTCAAATTGAACGATTTGCCCATTATTGTCAAATTGGACCCTTGCCACGGTCCCCCGCCATTTTCGTGACAGGAGAAGTGTGGTTAAATCACCCTTTTCAGCGGTCAGTATCTGTTCCCGGTCAAAGGGTTCCAGGGGAAGCCTGCCCGATAAAAGGGTTATGATATCCCTGATGCGGATGGGCAGGGCCACCATGGATTTTAAAGAGGGGTTGGGGGCATTGATGGTGTGGCGCTCATGGCGACCGGTGTGGGAGACAAACGAGACCTTTTCACCGTCTGCAACGATGGTTTCAACGGGAAAGCCTGATTCCAGGACGGTAATGCGGATTCTATCCGGAAGAAGGGCGGCCCAGGCAATTTTAAACTGTCGATGGGTATCGTTATCGGTCAGGGTGATACGGGCGGTTCCCTTAACCGTTGCAAGTCCCTGGTTGATTGAGCTTGCGTCCCGGGCAAGGCGGGCAGCCCTGGCGGGAGTCTCCACTCCCTTTTGGGGCATTAGACCTGCACATCCTGACAGAAAAAATGATGTCGTTCCGATCAGGAGAATAAAAATGAGCGGGTTATTTCTCTTCATTCAACCGTTGTTCCAGATCCTGGATTTTGGCATCAAGATCAGAGTTTTCGTCGTTTGATTTTGATCTGGCCTTTTTATAGGTTTCAAGGGCATCCTTCAGGCGGTCTGACTTTAGATAGGCGTCACCCAGGTGCTCGGTGATCACAGGGTCGGCATCGGTAAGGTCTACAGCCCGTTGAAGCATGGGAACAGCCTTTGAGAAGAGTCCCTGCCTGTAATAGACCCATCCGAGGCTGTCGGTGATAAAACCATCTTCAGGCTTAAGGGTCAGGGCTTTTAAAATAAGGGCTTCGGCAATGTCGAGGTTTTCACCCATATCTGCATAGGTGTACCCAAGGTAGTTAAGTGCGTTTGCATTGTTAGGGTCAAGTTCAATTACCCTTTGCATGGATTGGATGCACGCCGATTTCTGTCCGACTTTATCCTGAACAACGCCTAACCTGAATATCAGGTTTACATTGTCTGGAAATTGTTTTATCCCCTCGCTTAAAATGGCGATGGATTTTGTATGGGCGTTAATTTCTTCGTAAAATGCGGATAAATAGATAACTATATCGATATCATCGGGAAGTTCACGGTGTTTCACTTCCAGAAAATCAATGGCTTTATCTTTAAGTTCGTTTTCATTGTAGGATAGAGCAATGTGGACTATGCTCTTTTTGTAATATTCAGAGTCAGGCTTTACCCGCTGAAAATGATAAATGGCCTTCCGGGTCTGTTTCAAGGCATCGTAGGCGATACCCGAAAGATACTCGAGTGTCGAGTTTTGGGGCGCCCCTTTGAGCATTCCTGTAAAGGTAATGGCAGCCTCTTTGAACCTTTTTTCCCCCAGCAGTTCCTGTGAGGCCATCATGATGATTCTCTCGTCTTGAATGCTCCGTTCGCCGATCAAGGCAAACATTTCTGAAGCTTTTGTTTCTTGACCATGGGTGTGGTAAAAAAGCGACAGTTCTAATTCGGCCCTGATGTTGTTATTGTCGATCTCAAGAATTTCCAGATAGAGCCTGATCGTCTCTGGAATAGTTCCATCGCTATCCTGATTCTCGTAAATCGAGATCAGTTCAAATCTTGGTTCCAGCAGAGTCGGATTGATTGCTAATGTTTTTAAAAATTCCTTTTCTGCGTATTCAGGATTGTTTTTTATGGCATGAACCCTGCCAAGGAAAAAATGGGCCGCATAGGAATCGGGAAAGTGCTTGGCCATTTTTGCATATAGCCTGAAGGCCTCATCCGTGTTGTCGCTATCCATAAGGATCTGGCCCAGATAAAGATAGGCGTTCTCCTGGTCAGGGTCGAGCTGAAGCACCTTCAGGTAAATTTCTTTTGCCTCGTCATTCTGGTTGAGCATCTGTCTTAACTTGCCCTCTATTAAAAGAGCATCCGTATCTTTCGGTTCGAGTTTCACAAGTTTCTGGGCAACCTTCAGTGCTTTGGCGGTGTTTCTTTTATGAAGGTAAAGGGTAATGAGTTCCTTTTTTAAAAACGAGGAGGCTGGGTCTAAGTTGACTGCCTTGATCAGTTCGTCAATGGCACGGTCAAAGTCTCCAGCCCTCATATGAAGCTCTGAGCGAATGTAGTGGAAGTATGGAGACTCCACCTCTTCGTATATCTTTAGGGCCTGGTCTTTTTTGGGGTCAACGCTGTCCACCGCCTTAACAGGGATGGGTCTGGGTGCACAGGCCGCACCCACAAGGATCAGAACAATAAGAAGATATAGGCAGAACACCTGTCTTCTATGTTTGCCGTGGACTGGACTTGTCCGGGAAATAATTCCCGATTCAAGGGCTGATTTAAGTTTGGGCAATAAACCCGAACATACAGGGTTAATTATGGTTGTGATCATAGGCGTCAAAATCGGGCATCTCATTTTTAAAGTATTCTTTCATTTTTTTTATGATGTTGTTTTCTACCTGCCTCACCCGCTCACGGGAAATATTGTACTCTTCACCTATTTCCTGCAGGGTCTGGGGGTCGTCTGAAAATATTCTTTTTGTAAAGATATCCATTTCCCTCTGATTCAGCGTGGCGGTAAACTCCTTGACCCTTGTATGGAGAATGTCTTCGATCTGCTTTCTTGCCACCTTATCTTCGGTGGAATCGGTTTCCACGTTGATAAATTCAATCCGTTCCGTATCAGAATCATTTCTAAGGGGTTCATCAAGGGAGAGGTCCCAGCCATCAAGGCGCTGATCCATTTCAATAACCTCCTTCTCTGATACCCCCATCCGCTCGGAAAGAAGTTTGGGGCCCGGGTCAAACCCCTCATCAATGAGTTTTTGTTTTTCTTTTCTGAGCCGGAAAAAAAGTTTGCGCTGTCCCTGGGTGGTCCCAATTTTTACAAGGCGCCAGTTGTCCATAATGAACTTCAGAATATATGCCTTTATCCAGAAAGAGGCGTAGTAGGAAAACTTGACATTCTTGTAGGGGTCAAATTTTTTAACCGCCTTGACAAGGCCGATATTTCCCTCTTGAATAAGATCCAGAAGGTTCTGCATCCAGACACGCTGGAAATCAAGGGCTATCTTAACCACAAGCCTGAGGTTGGATGTCACCATTATATAAGCGGCATCGCTGTCATTTTCCTTTTGTATCTTGGTCCCGAGATCCACCTCCTCTTCTCTTGTGAGAAGCCTGTACCTGTTTATCTCGGCAAGGTAACTCTGAAGAGGATCTGCCTTAACAAGGGCCTTGGTTGACGATGTATTCTTTTTAACCTTTGGTACAAGGTAACCTCTTCGCGAATATTTTTCTTCAGCAATGGTATCTTGTGTGTTTGTTTTAGCTTTTTTTCTGCTCATAACACTCCCTGCAATTGTTTCTTACGGGTTAATATGCATTCTTCCCATGATATACTAAAAGCAGATAAATATCGATCAAAAAAAATTAAGCGGCTGTTTTGTTTTTTATGTGGACACACCCGGGTTGATTTGATATAAGTCCTCCGTGTTTGCGCCTGTAGCTCAGCTGGATAGAGCAACGGACTTCTAATCCGTAGGCCACAGGTTCGAGTCCTGTCAGGCGCACCACTTACAACAAGGGCTCTCGGGAAAAACTTCCTGGAGCTTTTTTTGTTTCTCCGGTCAACTTCCGGTACTTTGAAAACTTTTCTTATTGCAACTTAGGTTTTTGCCGCATCCCATCTTTTTGTTCATATGGAAAATTTGCACCATATCGCCGTTGTAGGCTATGGGATAGCCCTTTGATGGACATTGTGTCCCTTACTCAGATTTTTCCGGCGTTGCTGAAACTTTCCATATTAAAAAAATTATCTTTAATAATTAAGGTAGCCAGCGTTAAAAAAAACATATATTGGGCTTGATTTTATTTACCTTTGATCTTATAATACATCCCATCATGTAGCAAGGTTGTAATTTGGCAGCCTGCAGGTTTTGTACTTAAGGGAAGAATAAATTGTTGGATAAGCACATCAGTGTGGCAACTACCTCAAGTTCGAAACGATTGAACTTTATTTTTTAGGAGATTGTCACATGGCTAACGGAATTGTAAAATGGTTTAATGATTCAAAGGGTTTTGGTTTTATCGAGCAGGAGAACGGAGAGGACGTTTTCGTTCATCACTCAGGTATAAACTCTTCTGGTTTTAAATCACTTAACGAAGGAGACAAGGTAACCTTTGACATAGAGCAGGGTCAGAAAGGACCAGCTGCAACTAATGTCACTGTAGTATAGTACAGCGTATGCAACTTTAAAACTGTTTAAGCTTTTGGGGTAAATGGTTTTAAAGTGAACCCATACTAAAAAAGTCCCTTTGATTGATTTCATTGGGGCTTTTTTTATTTTCTATAGCTCTGTATTTGTTCAGCCTATCTGTGCCCATCCTCATCACTTTCTTCTCTAAAAAAATTACCCTTAAAGACCTAATCCCATTCCCCTTTATTACTCAAGCCATGTTTGACAATTTTTTTGTTACCTGTATAATTAGTCACAATCTTAAATGTATTTTAATAAAAACATGCATAAACTCTATATTGCTTGTTAATAAGTCTTTATTTTTCTAATCGTTTTATTAGTCAAAAAGAGATATGAAATGATACTTTCGATAATAAATTATTTAAAAAGAGGGCCTTCGACATCCAAAGAGATTCAGGCAGCAACAGGCCTGAGCCAAAGTACGATTTCTCGTCAGATAAGAGATATGGGTGATCGTATCGTAAAGATACAAATTGGGCGCACAGTAAAGTATGCCGCAACATGCAATGCGTTTAACAGTAATGACAAAATACCATTAAGTGTAATCGACAACTCTGGGAAAAACATCTTAATTGCCTATGTACGCCCGTTAAATTCAGGCGGTTTTTTTCTGGAACAGACACGATCTGCCACTCTTTTATTCCTGGGTGAGCAAAAAAACGGTGTATATGATGATTTGCCTTATTTTCTTTTGGATTTAAAACCTCAAGGTTTTCTGGGGCGGCAAATCGCTCAAAAGATAGCTTCTCTATGTGATGATTTCCCCTCAGATCCAAGGGATTGGAATTCCAGCCATATCGGGCGCTATTTGATTGCCGATGGTGATGATCTGCCTGGAGATTTCATATTAGGAGAGCAGGCCTTTTTACGTCTTAGGCAGCAACCTGCCGCCTTCTCTGAAAAGGACTATCCTGAAATTGCAAACCGTGTGATGAGCGGAGAGCTCGCAGGATCATCGGCTGGCGGGGAACAGCCTAAATTCACGGTTTTTAACCGTGACACCCAATCCCATGTGATTGTTAAATTCTCTCCTCAAGGTGAAAATGAGATTGCCACAAGATGGCGTGATGTTTTGATTACGGAATACCATGCGGCTAAAATAATAAATGATAATATTTTCCTCTCTGCTACATCCAGACTTCTCGAAATGAATGGGAGGTTGTTTCTAGAATCCCAGAGACTTGATAGAATTGGATTATATGGAAGATCGTCCATGATATCCCTTCAGGTAATTGATGCTGAGTATGTCGGTCTGGGGAGCAATTGGCCGAAAGTTATGAGAACATTATTCAACAAGAGGATGGTTCATGAACAGGACGTCCTTAATGCAGAAACCGTATGGTATTTTGGTCGTCTTATCAATAACACAGACATGCATTTAGGGAATCTGAGTTTATCAATAGACGGTGATTTTTTCAAATTGTTACCCATATATGATATGTGTTCAATGGGGTTTGCACCTAAAAGCGGCGGGGAAGTAACACCTTTTACCTTTGAACCACCTCCTATTAAAGATGCCGATATTAATGAAGAACAGCTTGAAACCATAACAAAGGCAGCGCATATTTTCTGGAAAAATGTTGCCCAAGATGGCAGGATCTCAAACCAGTTCAAAAAATATTTACAACAAGGGATGGTTCGTGCAAATGGCGCTGATATTCAAGGCAATCAAAATTTCTTGATTTAAAGGGATATTTCACCCAAAAAAAGTAGAGTGCTTTTCTGCTGATATCAAGGATGCTGCCTTCAGCTTATATCTATATCCCTTTCAACTTTGTTTCTGACAGATTTTTTTTAGACCACGAAGAGCACGAAGGCCACCAAGTAAGGGCTTCGTGGTGGCCTTCGTGCTCTTCGTGGTAAAATAATTTGGCGGTTTTAAAGGCTTGAAATAGATAGGATGAAGGTTAGAATGAATTCACCGTGGCCTGCTGGTACATATCTTTTTGTGTTTTACCAGGGAGGAATTGAACAACTCCAAGACTTATTGTCACTTTAAAATCTATTTTGCAAAATTTTTCTTCTATTTTTTTTCTTATTGTTTCAGCAATTTTGAATGAGTCATCAAGGCCGGTTTCAGGTGTTATTATTGCAAATTCTTCACCCCCGACTCTGAAAACTGCATCACTTTTACGGATAGAATTTCTGACTGCCTGGGAAAGTTCGAAAAGTATTTTATCACCTGCTTTATGAACTAAAAATTGCATTCAAGGTGATACCTTTTAGCCAGGTGCTTAAACTGAAATTGATCCTTTCCGGAAATCTGTTCTGCCCATCATTGCGTTAACTAAAACTGGGCGCCCGTTTTGTGCGGACTGCTTGGCGTCTGTCAGCACCTTGTATATTTCACTATTCTCCTTTAGCACCATCCCGTCCGCAGCCAATGCGTCCGCAATTTTATGATAATCGCTGTATTCCAGGGTCGTTGCAACATCATCATGGAAGATTTCGGTCTGGTCCCGGGCAATCTGGGTCCAACCTGCATCATTGCCGATGACGGTAATAATGGGAAGGTTGTGCCGGACAAAGGTGTCCTGCTCCATCAGGCCGTACCCGGCTGCACCGTCTCCGTACAGGAGCCAGATTTCGGCTTCCGGGTGGATGAGTTTTGCAGCAATGGCAAAACCCGCACCCACCCCAAGTGTGCCGTAAGGCCCGGGATCCATCCAGGTTAGGGGACCCCGCGGCTTCAGAATATATGACGCAGTGGCGATAAAATCACCACCATCGCCGATCACGACGCTGTTCTCCGCCATGGAGTCGTCAATTGCCGCACACAGGCGCAGGGGATTGGCGTATTCAGTTTGAGTGTCCATATATTTAACAATTTTGTCGGCTCCTCTCTTTTCCCGCAGGTTTAACCGGCTGATCCAGGGCGTAAAGTGGTGCCGGTCAAACTGAGTTTCGGACGTCAACTTCAGCAAAAACGTACACGGATCCGCCACCACGGCCAAATCCGGCTTCCGGTTCAATTGAAGGTCGGTTTTGCTCCGGTTGACGCCGACATAAAACGCATCTTTGCCAATACTCTTTCCATAGTTCAACCGAAAATCACAGGGCATCCCGGCAATCAGAACCAGATCCGCCTCTTTAAGCGCCGGGGTGCGGCCATGCCGGAACTGCATGGCGCATTGGTTGCCCACCAAACCCCTTGCCATCCCTGTCAGAAACATCGGTACGCCGAACGATCGAAGCTGGTCCGACAGGCGGTGTAGCAGATGAGGGTTGAGGGCCACCTGGCTTCCGACCACCATTACCGGCGATTGCGCCTGTTTTATTCTTTCAAGCACTGCCTCCACGTCGTCCAAATCCACAAAGAACGGTTTAATGTGTGCTTTTTCCGCCAGTTCAAGATTTTTTGTGGAACAGGCAAATATTTTATCCACGTGTCGGCGAAGGTACCAGCGGGTAACCCGTTCAATCATGCCCTTGGATTCATCAGCTCCCTTTGTATACCACTCCCTCACGAGGGCCGGATCATAGAGCAGGTCCAGAGGGCACTCAATAAATACCGGGCCGGGGATTCCAGAGAGTGCCACATCAAAGGCCTCTTCCAGCACCGGCTCGATATCGCAGTCCTGATGAATTGTTGATGACCATTTCACGAGGGTTTCCATCAATTTCATCTGTTCGATGTCCTGGAGTGCACCCCGATCTTTTAATACTGTTGCCGGTGCCCCTCCGAGTAACACCAGCGGCGACTGGGCCATCTGGGCGTTTTTAATCGCCGTGATGGAATTTGTGACCCCCGGCCCCGCAGTCACCGCTGCCACACCCGGAATGCCGGTCAACCGGGAAACTGCATCAGCGGCAAACACAGCCGTCGGCTCCTGACGGACGTCAATTACCCGGATACCTGCCTTTTTGGCGCCTACCAGAATCGGAGAGATATGCCCCCCGCACAGTGTGAAAATAAACTCAACTCCTTGATTTTTCAATACCTGTGCAATCTTTTCGCCGCCATTCATGCCTGTGGTCCTGGGTTAATGTCATTGGTTTGTCAGCCTGTATGCGTTTAACCTTTCAAACAAAAGATCATATTCGTCTTCATATTCGAACAGATCAAGCATGACAGGCGGTTTTGTGGAATGAGCCGGAAGTCTCTTTTGGGTTCCGGCTATCAGCGTATCAAGTTCAGCCAATCTTTTTTTTGTTCTTTCATACTCTTCCCGATCCATGGCTATTTCCTCTTAGCTCTGCTTTGAAATCGGTACGTTTCATCAAATTGGAGGGGCAATTGTGACGATGATCCGCATTTTTGTGTCTGCCAGGACACCATGGGGTTCCCGTATTTCTGATACCAGGATATCCCCTACGTTCGCTGGAATTTTGGCATCATTTTCTCCTAAAAACCAGCCCTTACCCTCCAGTACCTGGATAGACAACTCCCCATCCAAATCATGGGAATGGACCGGGAAAGTAACCCCGGCATCAAGGTTGAAATTGATGATCTTGAAAAACTCTGAGGTTTCAACCAGGAAGAACCTTTTCATGGCTCCCGGTTTAAATTCATTGGTTTCGGTAAGTTTAAAAACTTTCATAAAATTTCTCCTTCAAACAAGTTTATAAGGTAAAGCCCGGACTTTGCCGGGGGCTTCCAAAGTTTTACATTTGGGGATATGAAAATTTCCAGAACTGTGAGCCATTCAAATATCACAGAAGAAGAATTTTTCATTTAACAACAATTGAAAGTTAAACCATAAACCTATAAATGCAAGATAAAACCCACACACAAGAGATGTTCAGGGTCTTTCTCTATTGTGGGGAGGGGCAAAAAACCACTGGAGTAAAAGACTTATCCCTACATCGGTTATTTTGCCAAAATCTGGATTGTAGAGATGTTGTCTATCGGCACAATACATCTCTCTATCTTTGTTGAAAAAAAAATGTATCTCCTTATATGCACATTCCTCAACACCAGATGAGTACCTGTGTCTGATAGATCGGCAACATCGGCATGTAAAAAACATTTGGTGTTCAATGCAGAATCTTTCTCCTTGAAAACCAGTTTGATCTTTTTGTCCACCAGGTTGAGGTAGTCACCAACTCTTTTTAGTTTGAGCAGGCCTTCAATTTGAAATTGAGCTTTTTTGTCGGTCATTAAACTGCCTGTATTTTTCGTTTTCGGATCGTTTTATTCTTGGGATTCACAACTTTACACTCTGCTTTGATTGGTTCAATAAGGATTGATGCCGGTTCGTCTGTCGGATCTTGGGGGACGAGTTAACCCCGGAAGGCTTTGGCAAGGATTGATTGATCCAGAAAATAATTAAACCAAACTACCTATAATTGCAAGTTATCATATATTGGACCCCGAAAAACCGGAAAAAAACGATATAAGGTCATCAGCTGAGAAAATATTTCGGTCAAGTTTCTATAAATTTGACATTACAAAGAGAATCAGAATTACAAAAATTCATCAGAAAACATCAGGATGCTTTTATTTCATGGAAGGGGCCGAAATGTTTTGCAGAGTACATAGCTACATCGCTACTTATAAAAAAATGGGATAAGAACAACAGAAGCAATGAGGCTTTTGTTCGAGAACAAACTACCAGGATTCTTAAAATAATAATTGGGCTCCAACTCAAGTAAATAAATTATGGGGGGGTTAACCCTCCAATCATCTTGGGTGCTGAATAGTTGCCTTTCTTCTTTACTTTTTGTTTTTGATCATATACTCATTTTCATACTAATTTCTACAAAATACAAACTATGATCTCAGAGGAATTTAAAATGAAATTTAAAGATTTTAGCGTTCAAAAAAAGTTGTACACGACTTTCGCAGTATTATTCATAACGTCTTCAATCATTATTTATTTCTTTGTATTGGGGCAAGTGGATTCCATAAGAGATACCGAATTGATCAGAACAAAAGAGCAGTTGTCCAATGCCCTTGACGGCGCATTAAAAGCAAAAGAGGATACATGGATTACCAATGCCTTACAAATAGCGATGAATGAGGAGATTGTTGATTCCCTGGATGCTGATGACAGGACAAAAACCATTGAAATTTTAAAACATTACGGAACAATGTTCAAAGAGAATACAGGCTTTAAAAATGTTGAGATCCATATCGTTGATTCTAAACTGAACTCTTTTGTAAAATCATGGGACAGTACAAGCTTTGGTGAAAGTCTGGATTATAGTGAGGCATTCAAAGAGATCAAGAAATCTAAGAAATCCTTAGTTACCATGGAGGAATCTTCAAAAGGGTTAAGGCTCAAAGGATTGTTTCCAATTTTAAAGGAGGGGCGGTTCCTTGGCATTGCTAATTTTGAGGGTGGACTCAACTCCATTAAAAGGACCTTAGAACCAAGCAATATTGAGTTTTTGTATTTCATGGATGGGAAGTACCTGACTATTGCAAAAGGATTAAAATCCAAGCCCAACTTTAAAAATCATTACTTAAGTCAGAACGATGCGGATGACAATTTTTTAAACTATGTTTTAAATGATCTCAATCTTGAAGAGGCTCAAAAGAATGGAGCCTTTGACAATAAATATTTTACAGTTGCTCTGCCTGTTAAAGACTTTGCAGGAGAAAAATTAGGTTTTTTCATTCTTGGAAAAAAAGCTGAACTTGTAACGGAGACAATTAATGCAAGCGCACAAACCACATATAAGGTAATCGGGATTGTTTCGTTGATAGTGCTGCTTCTTCTTGTTTCAGTTCTTGCTATAATTACTGTTTATGTGACAAATCCATTGAGGGATGTGGTTGCAACCATGAAGGACATTGCCGAGGGAGAAGGAGATCTTACCGTTCGAATCAAGACAAATTCTAAGGATGAAATCGGTGAGTTGGGGAGCTGGTTCAATGTTTTTATAGAAAAACTCAACAGGCTTGTTTCCAATATTGTAGAGAATACACAAGCTCTGCATACGTCTTCCAAAGAACTGTCCAGCGTGTCGATGCAGATGACTTCCGACGTCGATCAACTTTCAACCCAGACCCATAGCGTGGCTGCTGCAGCAGAAGAAATGAGCACTAATATGACCTCCGTGTCGGCAACCATGGAGCAGGCTTTCATGAATGTGAATCAGGTGGCCTCGGCAACGGAGGAAATGACAGCCACCATTGGTGAAATTTCAACCAATACGGAAAAAACAAGCTCCATCACAGCACAGGCGGTTGTCGAAGCTAAAAAAGCGTCGGAAAAAATCAATGAACTTGGGAAAACCGCAAGAGATATCGGAAAAGTAACCGAAGCCATTCAGGATATCAGTGAGCAGACCAATTTGCTGGCTTTAAACGCCACCATTGAAGCTGCCAGGGCAGGTGAAGCTGGCAAGGGGTTTGCTGTGGTTGCAGGTGAAATAAAAAACCTTGCCAACCAGACAGCAGCAGCAACAATTGATATTCGCCAGAAGATCGAAGGCATTCAATTGATCAGCGGCCAGACTGTGGATGAGATCAGGCGTGTAACAGATATTATTACCGATGTTAATGACCTGGTAAACACTGTGGTATCAGCGGTTGAAGAACAAACCGTAGCAACCAGTGAAATTGCCAAAAATATTAATCAAACCTCCATTGGATTCAACGACATTAATAAAAATGTTGCACAGACGAACGATGTTGCTGGTCAGATCGCCAGGGACATTGCCTTGGAGGATCAATCAGTCACTGCAATGGCAGGTAGCTCTGCTCGGGTAACTGAAAGTGCGGCAAATCTGAGCAAACTCGCAGAAAAGATGTCTCTCATTACCGGTCAATTTAAAATCAATGATAATGGGGTTCATACCGCACAGGAATAAAATCCTCTGCCCTGCGTACGCTGCCCGGCAACGGGTCAAGGCGGAAGAGTAATCATTCCATGGGTTGAATCACTGGTCAACCACCAGCCCCCATATCCCTGAGTCCGGCAATATGTGCCGCCAGGGACAGGCGGCCTAGGTGTAAGTATTAGGACAAATTCTTTCCTGATGGTGCTTGGGCTGATGCGTCACTGGGGCCGGGGTGGATCACATTGCCGGACATTGAAAAAAATGGGATCACTTCACCATATCCATTCTCTTAAATGCTGTGTCTTACAGGCACCGACGGTGTTTTTTATCATTATTCTCTAGTTTCAAGGGAATCAGATCTGGGGGCAGGGCGGTTGGAATCAGTAACTATTTCTCCTGTATTTGCAATGACTTGAACGGCACGATCATCGTAGAGCCTGATCATGTCATAGTCTTTTACGTTGGTCACCTCAAGGTTGGGAAGTCCGTTTTTTACAAGCCAGGCCTTAACCAGCTTTACCTGCTCGCTATCTTCGGCCCGGGCAGTGAATATTTTAACCCTCACGCCGTTATTTACCATGGACTTCACGAGATCAAGCATTTTTGGAACAGCCTCTCCGACCCTTGCAAGGGAGAGATTTCTGTCCGACCTTGCAAGGGTTCCGTCAAGATCAACACCGATCCACCCAGGAGAAAGGAAATTATCATCAGTTTCAGCAACAGGCACTGAATGGTGTCTGGTCGATTCCTGCTTTTTCTTTCGAATGAACTCTTTGAATCTCTTAATCATCCCAACCTACGGCTTTATTGTGGCCATCACAAAGGGGACCACAAGGGTTTCCCCGACATTGGCTCGGCTTTTTTTATCGAGTTTCATGTATCTTTACCCAGAGTAACGCCTAATCCCTTGTACCTCCAAAAATATGAAGCAGCATAAGAAACATGTTGATAAAATCTAGATAAAGGGTCAAGGCTCCCATGATGGCGCCTTTGCGAATAACAGATCCGGACAGGCCTTCGGGCTGGGTCATTGCCATAGTCTTAAGTTTCTGAGTATCATAGGCGGTAAGACCGACAAAGACGATTACTCCTATATAGGAGATAATCATGGTCATGGCCGGGCTTCTCAAAAACATGTTCACAAGGGAGGCAATGATAATACCGATCAGTCCCATCATCATGAATCCGCCCATGGAGGTAAGATCACGCTTTGTGATCATGCCGTAGACGCTGCATGCAGAAAAGGTTAAGGCACAGATGAAAAAGGTGGAAACAATGGAGGAGCTTGTATAGATAAGGAAGATGGCCGACAGGGTCACGCCGTTGAGCGCAGAATAAAGCACAAAGAGCCCGGTTGCCGTTGAGGCCTGGAGCTTTTGAACCCTGGCGCTGAGGAAAAAGACAAGACCAAGCTGACCGATAATCAAACCAAAGAAAAGAAGCTGGTTACCGAAAATGGCGCGCATGATGGTTTCATTTCCCGACACATAAAAGGCGGTAAAGCCAGTTAAGGCAAGTCCTATGGCCATCCAGTTGTAGACGCTCCGGATAAAAGAGTTGACCCTGACAAGGGTTGCTGCATTGGTAAATGTTGACTGGGTGCTCATGAATTAAAACCTCCTGAAAAATTTTATGGGAAATTACCACCGAACAAGCAACGGGCTTTCATTGCTACGGTTTATTAATCAAAGGAATATAACACAGGTGGATTTCATTTCAAGTCTTTAACATGTTGCGGCGTTGTTTTGACGGTTTGAAAAATACTGGAAATAGATCCGGGTACCACACTTAAAGTTTACATAATATATATTATCGGACAACGATATGTGATCACATCTGTTGAATTTGTTGTTTTCATACCAATTTTCATTGTTATTCTCCGCCCCCTGTTTTATAAATAACTCTTTGTCGATGCATAGATGGTGAGGATAAAGATAGAGACCATGGTTCAGGTAAATGATTTTAGACAGATATTCACCGTTTCAAAACTCACAGGTGCGATAAAAGCCCTTGTTGAGGAGAGCTTTCCCCTTGTATGGATTACAGGTGAAGTTTCTAATTTTTCCCTGCCGGCATCGGGTCATGCCTATTTTTCCCTGAAGGATGCCAACTCTGTTATCTCGGGTGTAATGTTTCGAAACCAGCGGAAGCGTTTAAGGTTTGCCCCTGAAAACGGTATGAAGATTGTTGGTATGGGCAGACTCAGCCTTTACGAGCCAAGGGGCACCTATCAGATTATCTTTGAGCATATGGAGCCTTCCGGCACAGGAGCCCTCCAGGCTGCCTTTGAACAGCTCAAACAAAAGCTCGCACTTGAAGGCCTGTTTGATCAGGATCGAAAGAGAAAGATTCCGTATCTTCCGGAAAAGATCAGCATTGTCACCTCCCCAACCGGAGCCGTTATACGGGATATCATCAACGTTTCAACCCGGCGTTTTCCAAATATTGCCCTTGAGATTGTTCCGGTCAAGGTTCAGGGTGTCGGTGCTGACGCTGAAATAGCAGAGGCCGTTGCCCTGGTAAACAGGATGGCAGAGAGTGACCTCATTATAGTGGCAAGGGGCGGTGGCTCCCTTGAGGACCTTGTTGCCTTTAATTCGGAAGTCGTTGCAAGGGCCATTTTTAACTCAACCATCCCTGTTATCTCAGCCGTGGGCCATGAGACTGATTTTACCATTGCCGACTTTGTGGCTGATGTAAGGGCCCCTACTCCGTCGGCCGCTGCCGAACTTGCCCTTCCTGAAAAGAGCGCCCTCTTCTCTCGAATCATGGAACAACGGACAACGATCCTCCGGGCGATCACTCTGAAACAAGCCTCTATCCGGGAGCGAATCCTTGATCTTACCGCAAGATTAAAGGACCCCAAGCGGTCTGTGGATGACCTGCGATTCAAACTTGAGGATCTTGAATCAAGGATGGCAAGGCTGATCCACAAACGAACGGCCGCCTGCAGGGAGCGCCTTGACTGGTTTGTCCATGCGCTCTTTGCAAATTCACCCGCCCGTCTGGTGCTAAGCGAACGGGAAACCGTCAATGCCCGCAAACACCACCTTGAGAAGTCAATGACCACGACTCTGGGACGGTACCGGGGATGCATAAACGAATTAACGGCAAGACTTGAGGCATTGGGCCCCATGGGGGTGCTTGACCGGGGATACAGCATTACAAGAACCCATCCTGGCAAGAGCATTGTCATGAATTCAGCAGAAATTGAAATAGACAATACAGTGGAGATTATCCTTGCCCAGGGAACTCTTTTCTGTGAGGTAAAAGAAAAAAATGACCAAAAAAAAGACATTTGAATCGTCCATGACCGAGCTTGAAAAGATCGTAAAAGAGCTTGAATCGGGTAACCTTTCCCTTGAAAAGGCGGTCGCCCTTTTTGAGCAGGGAAAGAAAGTATCTGATTTCTGCCTGAAAAAACTTGATGAGACTGAGGCTAAAATTACTCTTCTCATGACCGATGACAAAGGCAATACAACCCAAGAGCCGTTCAGCAATGAATGATTTTGATTTTAAGGCATATCTTAAAACCAGGCAAGCCCTTGTAAATAGGAGGCTCCAGGCTATACTTGCGGCCCTTGGGCCCCAGCGGGAGCTTATCCGTGCCATGACCCATTCCCTCATGTCTGGCGGGAAGAGGCTCAGACCCATTCTCTGCCTTGCCGCATGTGATGCCTGCTCCCGGGATATGTCTGAACCTAGGTTACCGGATCAGAGTCTTGCCATGCCTGCCGCCTGCGCCCTTGAGATGATCCACACCTATTCCCTTATCCATGACGATCTTCCAGCCATGGACAATGATAATCTGAGGCGGGGAGTACCCACCTGTCACAGGGCGTTTAACGAATCCACCGCCATTCTTGCTGGTGACGGACTTTTGACCCACGCCTTTTATATTCTGGCGCAGCCAGAATCGTTGTTCCCAGCATTTCCAGATCCCCAGATCCGCCTTGAAACGGTTGCAATCCTTTCCGATGCAGCAGGGGTGAATGGCATGGTGGAGGGCCAGATCCTTGACATGATCGCCCAGAGCAGCAGCGAAACTGTCCCTTCCCTTGAATTATTGACCCGTATCCACGCCTTGAAGACCGGGCGTATGATACGGGCAAGCGTTCTTGCGGGAGCGGTTTCAGCCAAAGCAGACCAGACCATGCGAGACAGACTTATAGTTTATGCGGAAAAAACAGGGCTTGCGTTTCAGATCGTGGACGATATTCTGGATGTGGAAGGTGATCCAAAGGTGATGGGAAAAACCGCTGGATCTGACCTGGACAATCACAAGATGACTTTTCCTTCGATCATGGGACTTGGGTCTTCCAAAAAATATGCCCATAACCTTATACAAGAGGCAGTTCAAGCCCTTGACCTGTTTGAACCCAAAAAGACCCTGGCACTTAAGGCCATTGCAGAATATATCCTCTGCCGAAAAGGTTGAGGATAAGGAGAAACGAGAATTTTGAGTTTGCTTAAAAACATCAAAAACGGACAGGATTTAAAACAGCTCTCCAAAAAGGAACTGCCGATCCTGGCCCGGGAAATCCGGGAGAGAATCATTGAGGTAGTATCCAAAAACGGAGGGCACCTTGCCTCAAGCCTTGGTGCCGTGGAACTGACCCTTGCCATCCATTACGTGTTTGACATTCCCCTTGACACCCTTGTTTGGGATGTGGGGCATCAGGCATACGCCCACAAGCTTTTGACCGGCAGGGAGGAGAGGTTTGACACCCTTCGACAGTATAAGGGGATAACCGGGTTTACGAAAATGAGTGAAAGCCCCTGTGATGGCTTTACGGTGGGCCATTCAAGCACCTCCATATCGGCGGGCCTCGGCATTGCCATGGGCCGTCACCTTAAGGGCCGGGACGGAAAGGTTATTTCGGTCATCGGCGACGGATCACTCACCGCAGGCCTTGCCTTTGAAGGTCTTAATCAGGCAGGAGACTCCAAACGTGATCTTCTGGTAATCCTCAATGACAATGACATGTCCATCGCTCCCAATGTGGGTGCCCTCTCTTCGTTTCTCAGCCGCACGTTTTCTTCGAAATATCTCCAGAACATGAAGAAAGAGTTCGGCATTTTCTTAAAGTCATTGCCCGGCATCGGGGACGAGATGTATAAAATTGCAAAGCGTTCTGAAGAGTCTTTCAAGGCCTTTGTAACCCCCGGCATGCTGTTTGAGGCGTTCAACTTCGACTATTTCGGACCGATCAACGGCCATAATCTGACCCACCTTATCGACATCCTGGAAAACATAAAGAAACACGACGAGCCGGTGCTTCTCCATGTGATAACAAAAAAGGGAAAAGGATATCCTCCTGCTGAAAAAAACCCGGTTTTTTTCCACGGGGTCGGTTCCTTCAACATCAATACCGGCGGGTGTATAAAAAAAGGGGGGAAGATTCCCTCGTACACGGACATATTCGGCTGCACCATGGTCGAACTTGCCCGAAAAGACCTTGAAATCGTTGCAATAACGGCTGCCATGCCGGAAGGTACAGGGCTTAAAAGATTTTCCGACCTGTATCCAGACCGGTTTTTCGATGTGGGCATTGCAGAGCAGCATGCCGTAACCTTTGCCGCAGGTCTTGCCACCCAGGGGTTAAAACCTGTGGTTGCCATTTATTCCACCTTCATGCAGAGGGCCTATGATCAGATCCTCCACGATGTGTGCGTGGAATCTCTCCCCGTTGTCCTTGCCCTTGACCGGGGCGGAATCGTGGGACAGGACGGCCCGACCCACCACGGCCTGTTCGATTACAGCTATCTTAGAAACATGCCCAACATGACCATTATGGCGCCAAAGGATGAAAACGAACTTGCAAGGATGGTAAAAACTGCAGTTGACCATGACGGGCCCATTGCCCTTCACTACCCAAGGGGCCGGGGCCAGGGTGTGGACGTTGATTCGGAAATAAAACCCATTGCCATCGGCCGGGCAGAAACCCTGATTCAAGGTAAAGATGTTACCATCATCGCCATTGGCCGCATGGTGGGCGAAGCCGTTACTGCCGCCCTTGAACTTGCAACCCTTGGTATATCATGTGGAGTTATCAATGCTCGGTTTGTCAAACCCCTGGACAAGACCCTGATCCTTGAAACGATCAAAGAAACAGGGGCCCTTGTAACGGCTGAAGAGCATGTCCTGGATGGCGGATTCGGCAGCGCAGTCCTGGAACTTCTATCTGACAACGACGCACTTCCCTGCAGGGTAAGACGGGTCGGCATCAGGGACACCTTTGTTGAGCATGGACCCCAGGAGATCCTTCGAGCAGAATACGGGGTTGATGCCGCAGCCATTGTCCGGGCCGCAAGGGAGATCGTTTGACAGCTGTAAAAAAACATTCCGATCCCCTATCTTTGAATACGAACAACAAAAAAACAGGCAAAAAGCGTCTTGATCTGCTGCTTGTGGAGCGTAACCTGGTTCAGTCAAGGGAAAGGGCAAAGGCTGTGATAATGGCCGGTCAGGTGATGGTGGATGACCTTATGATTGACAAGGCTGGAACCCCTGTTGCAACCGATGCTCAGATTATTCTGCGGGGTGAAGATATCCCCTTTGTGAGCCGGGGCGGCTTAAAGTTAGACCATGCCATCAGACACCTCAACCTGACGGTGAAAGGCTTAGTCTGCCTTGACATCGGGGCATCCACGGGCGGATTTACCGACTGCCTGCTCAAGAACGGTGCCGCCTTTGTCCATGCCGTTGATGTGGGGTATGGACAGCTTGACTGGTCCCTGAGACAGGATCCAAGGGTTGACGTGATTGAGCGTACCAATATCCGCTACATGGATTTCGACCGCATCGGCCGTACTGTTGATCTTGTAACAGTTGACACCTCTTTTATATCGTTAAAAATCGTGGTGCCGGCGGCTGAGAAGTTCATGCATAAGGACACCAGGGTTCTGGCCCTGATCAAACCACAGTTTGAGGCGGGAAAATCACGGGTAGGTAAGGGAGGTGTTGTCAGGGACCCAAAGGTAAGAGAGGAAATTATACAGGAAATAAGCGAATTTTTTACCCTCAGGGGATATGTGACAGGAGAGGTCATCCCCTCTCCTGTTCCAGGCCCAAAGGGAAACCTGGAATTTATAATATCCTTGCGGTATTCAGAAGATATATGTAACAAGGTATAATCTTGTTTACCAACAACCGGCATGGTCGGAGCGTAAGAGATTTGGAGTAAGAGACTTGGCCTGAGGTGTCGCTCGGCCACAACGTAATATGAAACTCCTCTGCGGGTGACGTCCCAGCTGGAGTTTCCCATAAAACTGGAAAAGGAGCTCTAATGACTGAACAAATCGACAAAATGAGAAATTTATCCCTGGCAGGTCATGGAGGTGCGGGTAAAACTTCTTTGGCTGAAGCAATGCTCTTTAAGGCAGGTGTTTTAACCCGGCTTGGAAGGGTTGAAGAGGGCAACACCGCCATGGACTTTCAGCCTGAAGAAGTGAAAAAACAGCAAAGCGTGAGCTCGTCCTTTCACAAACTCTCCTGGAAAAAGCATTCCATTACGCTGATGGACACCCCGGGTGATCAGAATTTTTTTTCATCTGCAAAAATCTGCATGCCTGCGTCCGACGCCGTAATTATTCTGGTGGACGGAGTTGACGGACCTTCAGCCATGACCGAAGAGGCTGCCGCCTGTGTAGCCGCCCACAAACTTCCCTGCGTGCTTTTTATCAACAAGCTCGACCGTGAACGTTCCGACTTTGAGGCAGCCGTTGCAGCCTCAGCTTCATCGTTGAAGCTAAAGACAGTCATCACCCACCTTCCCATTGGTGTTGCAGAAGAATTCAAGGGACTGGTGGATGTGCTATCCAACAAGGGCTATGTATACGACGACGCAGGCAAGGTTGAAATCATTGACGTTCCTTCTGAAATGACAGATGACGTGGCCCTTGCCCGGGAGGCCTTCATCGAAAGCGTGGCGGAATTTGACGACGACCTTCTTGAAAGCTATCTTGAGGGCGAAACCATACCCCAGGAAAACCTTATAAAGATTTTTAAACAGGCATTCCATTCGGGTGAACTTGTCCCTGTGATCGGCGGGTCTGCGACAAAGCCTGTGGGCATTGATCTGCTGCTGGACTTTATCAACGATTATCTTCCATCCCCAAAAGATAGGGGGCCATGGACGGTCCTTGATGAAAACAAAGCAGAGGTTCAAATAGCTCCTGATCCAGATGCCCCGTTCTGCGGGTTTGTGTTCAATACCATTGTCGACCCCTATGCCGGAAGACTTTCATTGATCCGGGTCATCTCGGGCACCCTTGGAAAAGAGGGCAATTTCCTCAACGTCAACAAGGACACCAAAGAACGGTACACCCAGCTTCTGGAGATCCTGGGCAAAGAGCAGAAACCAGTCCAGGAAGCGTTACCAGGCTCCATCGTGGCCGTTGCCAAATTAAAAGAGACCAAGACCGGTGACACCCTCACAGTTGACCAGCATCTCAAAATCACCCCCCCTGCCCCCATGGCTCCGGTAATTTCCTTTGCTGTATCATCCAAGGAAAAGGGGGATGAGGACAAGATCCACGGGGCCTTGAGAAAAATCATGGAAGAAGACACGGCCCTTCAACTCAAGAGAGAGGTCGAGACAAACGAAACCATTCTTTCCGGTCGGGGCCTTGTTCACATCGAAACCACCATTGAAAAGATCAAGCGTAAATTCAACGTTGAAATGATCATTTCAACCCCAAAGGTTCCCTACAGAGAGACCTTTAAAAAGAAGATAAGGGTCCAGGGACGTCACAAGAAACAGTCCGGAGGTCACGGTCAGTTCGGCGACTGCTGGATTGTTCTCGAGCCTCTGCCCAAGGGATCAGGATTTGAATTTGTGGACAAGATCGTTGGCGGTTCGATTCCCAAGACCTATATCCCAGCCGTTGAAAAGGGTGTTTTCGAAGCCTCCCAAAAGGGTATTCTTGCAGGTTTTCCCTGTGTGGATTTCAGGGTCACAGTGGATGACGGCTCCTACCATTCCGTGGACTCATCTGAAATGGCGTTCAAGATAGCAGGTTCCATTGCCTTTAAAAAGGCGGCCGAAGGTGCAAAACCCACCCTACTAGAGCCGATCATGAAGATCTCCATCCTGATTCCCGATGAATACACCGGGGACATCATGGGCGATCTTAACTCAAGACGGGGCCGGGTCCTCGGCATGGACACCGAGGGCGATAAGCAGGTGATCAATGCCCACGTTCCCATGGCCGAGATTTTGAGGTATGCGCCGGACCTACGCTCCATGACGGGTGGAAGGGGTACTTTCCACATGGAGTTTGACCATTACGATGAGGTGCCAGGGGAGCTTTCCGCCAAGGTGCTGGAAAAGATTATTGCCGAACGTGAAGAGTAGATAATTGTCGGGTTTCGTTCCTCGACCCGATCTGCGAAATGTAGAGACGCCCCGACTGGGCGTCTCTACTGCTCTTTAGCTGTTAGCTAACGGCTATCGAGCCATAAAGGGCGACCGCAAGGAATCGCCCCTACAACTCGGCATATTTTATCGAGTTTCATGCTTCGTGGTGTCCGTCAGGGTATGGGGGTTCTATAGAATGAAAACCTTGTTTCAAATCATGCTGATAATTTGTTGCACCTGTGTTCTGATTTTTCTTGCCGTTTATTTTTCCACCCAAGAACGAAAAGAATCCAGCATTCAGATTGTCCTTGCCCATGATAAAGGCATCATGCCGTCGTTCCAAAACAGCTTTACCCTTCAGGGGCAAGCAGCAAAAAAAGCCCTTGGAACGGGGTTTGTCCCGGAACCCTCCCAGACAACCGACCTCTTTGTCAGCCGAATGATGGCGGCCCTTCCCACCGACGAAGCCCCTGGATTGTTTACCTGGTGGTCTTCAACCAGGGTAAAACCCCTTGTTGACCAGGGCCTGGTGGATGATCTAACCCATTTATGGGACAAGTATAGAAACGAGTATGACAACGCCATCCGTGACGCCTACACCTTTGAAGGCAAGGTATATGGATTCCCCTACTCCATTGAGTACTGGGCTGTGTGGTACAACAAAAAGATATTTCACAGGCTGAACCTTGAAGAACCCGGGACTTTTGGTGAATTCATGACCATATGTGAGACCCTCAAGGCCAATGGTATCCCGCCCCTTCTCTCCTCCCTCCAGGACGAGTGGTATTCTTTTGTATGGTTTATACAGATGGTCATTGGTGAGGATCCCGATTTTTACGTTGACCTCTGTGAGGGCCGGGCAAGCTATCTCGACCCAAGGGCCCAAAAGGCCATGGCTGTGTGGGGTGAGATGATCAGCAAAGGGTATTTCACAGACCCCGGGACCAATATGTTCACCAACGGCGGCCATCTTTGGAACCGAGAAAAATTTGCCATGATTCTATGCGGTTCCTGGTACTACTCCACCGTGCTCGTACCCCAGGGGGTGGATGAAGAAAACATCGGCGTATTCATTCTTCCCTCCCACAATATGGTGGCTGGAAAAAACATTGTCATGGAAACAGGACCCGTATTGACGGCTGCCCAGGCCCCTTCAAACAAAGAGGCGCTCAAGATTGCCGACTGGTGGATGGGATCTGAGGGAAACGCCCATTTTTCAAGGGTATTTGGATCCTACGCCCCCAACCGCCAAACCGATCAAAGCTATCTCCCCCTGGCAAAGCAGACATTGCTTACCCGAATTTATGCTGAAGAGTACAGGATACTCAACCGCTACTGGGAGGCAACACCTGCACCAATTTGCGAATTTGCGGTTAAAAAATTTGGAGAATTCACCCTCAATCCCCATGCCGCCCTTCAAGTGCTGTCTGAAATTGACAGAATGGCCCGGGACTATTTTGCTGAAATTCCCTGGCAGAACAAGGTGTCACAGAATCAAGGCTCCTGTGAATGAAGATAAAAACCCGTTTTTTCATTGTTATTTCCATTGTCATCCTGGGTTTTTTCTGTATTGGAGGACTTGCCGGCCTTATGTTCTATAAGATCGGCAACCTGGCAAAGGTTGATATCATATGTACAAGAACCATACACACCTTGAAAGAACTCCAGCTTTTAAGCGCAGAGCTTTTATCCACAAACACTCTTGACGAAACATTTAATGAGTGGTGTCTTGTCCACCAGGAGCTTGTCTTAGCCATGGACGTTCTCAAAAGCTCCTACGAAGTGCACGAGCTTCTTACAACCCAAAACCAAAAGGCTCTTCTTGACTCTTTGTACGCCTTCTGGCTTGCCACAGGCCAGAAGATAGACCAGGTTGGCAAGAGTTTTGAACCTGTTTTAAACAAAAAAAACCACTCGCAAAATGGTATGATCCTCCAGTACCTGGAAGAAAAAAGCTATGAGAACCTGACTGCCAGAAACAGGACTTATGGTTTGATAAGGTATTTAAGGTCTGAGTTTCAAGTAAAACTCTCCCGGTTGCTCGTCCTTGTGGATTCAGAAATTCAGACCCGGTATTTTCGCCTATTCCTGCAAATTTCCATCCTGGGGGGGGTGATCGCAATTTGTGTCTCCGTGGTCCTCATCTCGTTTCTTGGAAAACTCCAGGCCTATTTAAAGCAGCTCCACCTCTCCATGGAGATCATCGGCAACGGTGATTTTTCCGAAAAGCTTGAGATTCTGGGTGATGATGAATTAAGCCGGATATCCCGGGCAATAAACCTTACAACGGACAACATCCAACGATCGCACAATGTTCTGGAACAGCGGTTAGACGAACTTTTTCTGGCCAAGGAAGAGGCTGAAAAAGCAAACCGGGCAAAAAATATCTTTCTTGCCAACATGAGCCACGAACTAAGAACCCCCCTGAATGCCATTATCGGATTTTCAAATCATATCTCCCAGAATCCTAGTCTGAACCCCGAGGATCAAAGGAATCTTTTGATCATCACCAAAAGCGGAAAGCATCTTCTCTCCTTGATCAACAATGTTCTGACCATGTCCAAAATAGAGGCAGGAGGAAACATCTTAAACGAACAAGATACAAATCTTGAGAATCTTCTCGTTGATATTTTTTCCATGTTTCATTTAAAAACTTTGGAAAAGAGTCTTGCTTTTGATTTTATCTGTCATCCAGATCTTCCCGTGAAGGTAAGGATTGACAGTGTGAAATTAAGGCAGGTTCTGATCAATCTCATCAACAATGCCATTAAATTCACAGACCAGGGCGAAATAAAGGTGTTTGTCGGGAGAAGGGGTTCTTCGGCCATCACCTTTGTTGTCAAAGATACAGGTTATGGAGTTGAAATCGCAGATCAAACAACCATCTTTGACCCCTTTGTGCAGCTGGAAACAGAATCTAAAACCAAAGAAGGAACCGGTCTCGGGCTATCCATCTGCCGCAACTACGTCAACCTCATGGGAGGGGAACTCAAAGTCAAGAGTATCAGGGGCCGAGGAAGCACATTTTCTTTTTCCATTCCCGTTAAAATCTTTTCACACGGGGAGAGCTTCGGTAAAAGCCCAAATTTTGCCGTGTTCAAAAATGGCCGTTCCGCAAGACCGGTTTTCAGGAAGGAAAACCGGGAAATCCTTCTCCCGGATACGTTCAACAATATCCCGGAACCTCTTCTTGACAACCTTGAACAGGCCGTGATCAAGGCTGAAATGGATAAAATAAACTTGCTTATAGATGAACTTTGCGGGTACAATCTAAATTTTGCAGATCAATTGAAAAAACTTGCCGATATCTTTGCCTACAATCGGATAGGTGCTCTTTTAAAGCACCGCAACAGAGGGAGTTAAGTCTTTACCATGGAAGATAATACCCGGGCTGACATAGTGATCGTTGATGATAATCCGTACAATCTTAAGGTTCTTTCCACCACCCTGAAAAAAGAGGGGTATGAGGTTCGACCGGCAACAGGCGGTCAATCTGCCCTTGACGCCATTTACGCAAAAGCACCGGAACTTATCCTCCTGGATGTTATGATGCCGGAAATGAACGGTTACGAGGTGTGTACATCCCTTAAAGACAATGAGAAGACTCGGGAGATCCCCATCATTTTCATCACTGCCCTGGACGATGTCAGGGACAAGGTCAAGGGTTTTTCCATGGGGTGCGTGGATTATATTTCCAAGCCCTTTCAGGAGGAGGAAGTTCTGGCAAGGGTGCGAACCCAGATTCGTCTGGGCCGTCTTCAGCATAGGCTTGTGATTCAAAATGAACGGCTTAAAAAGGATGCGAAAGAAAAAGAGCTCCTGATCCTGGAACTCCAGACGCTGATCGACAATGTAAAGGTGTTAAGCGGACTTTTGCCCATCTGTGCAAGCTGCAAAAAGATCCGAAGTGACCAGGGATATTGGGAACACCTGGAGATCTATATTGAAACCCACACAGAGGCTATTTTTTCCCACGGGATCTGCCCTGGCTGTGCTGAGAAGCTTTACGGCCACCAAAAGTGGTTTAAAAAAATTTGAATCCTGAAGCCACAATGGTCAACGACGCTTTTGTTGAGAAGCCTTTTTAAGACCCCTCCCCTTCGGGAAAAAAGCCACGGCTTTTTCCCCACATTTCCTGGTCCTCCATGCAGTTGAGGTTCACCGCTTTAAAGACTTCGGCAAAATGCAGCTGGATCTCGACTTCAAAGGCCATGAGCCTAAGGGCAGCCGTCATGGAAAGTCGTGATTCGTCGACAAGATCATGGATCTCCCTGGGGTTGTGGAGAAAGTGTGTCTTTCATTATTTATGTCCTGTAATACGGTCCAACACCTCTTGGTACTTGGCTGAGGTTCCGGCGATGACTTCTTTGGGTAATCTTGGCCCCGGCGCCTTCTGGTCCCAGCCGGACGAGATGAGCCAGTCCCTTACAAACTGCTTGTCATAACTCTTTTGTGTGCCTCCCGGTGCATAGGTATCCATTGGCCAGAACCTCGATGAGTCCGGGGTGAGCACCTCGTCGATCAGGATTATCTCTTCGTCCACGACTCCAAACTCGAACTTGGTGTCAGCAATGATGATTCCCCTTTCAAAGGCAAATTCTGCGCCTTTTCTGTAAATCTCAAGGCTCAAATCCCTGAGTCTTTCCGCCCGTTCCTGACCGATGAGGTCAATGGTTTTGGCAAAATCGATGTTGATGTCGTGATCCCCGACCTCGGCCTTGGTCGAGGGAGTATAGATGGGTTCGGGCAATCGGTCTGACTGGACAAGGCCCCTGGGAAGGGTTATGCCGCAAAGGGTGCCGTTCTTCTGGTAGGATTTCCATCCAGAGCCTGAAATATATCCCCGGACAATGCACTCCACCGGCAGGGGTTCTGCCTTTTTAACAAGCATGGTGCGCCCCTCCAGAACATTGCCATAGGGCTTGCAGACTTCCGGGAAATCGACCAGATCCGTTGAAATCAGATGGTTGTTCACAAGCGCTGCCATCTGTTTAAACCAGAAGGCGGAGATCTGTGTGAGCACCCTCCCCTTTCCGGGAATGCCGTCTGGAAGAACAACGTCAAAGGCTGAAAGCCTGTCGGTTGTCACCATTAAAAATGCTTCACCTGTGTCGTAGATATCCCTTACCTTGCCCTTCCTGACCAGTTTTAAATCTGCAAATTGTGTCTCAAGAACCGTTCTATCCATATTTTTATCCATGCAAGCGCTCCTTAAATTTTTAAATTGGTACACAGCCGTCCCCTTTGACTCCCGTCGGAACTAACAACCAGGGGAACAAAGTTTGAATGTACCATAACCTTACCTGGTTTTCCATTCTAAATGGAAATATCCTTGCAATTAAATGTCCATATGATAATTTATTGGTATTTAATAATGGAGACAGTTATGTGCTCTAATGTGTTGATCTTCATTAAAAAAACAATTTGGATACATCTTTCAATTTTTTAAATGGGCATTTGAAAATTATGGATATAGAAAATTGGGATTGGGATATCGGGAAGCGCAAAATAGCGGATTTTTCCGTTTGGCAGGAACGTTTTTCTTACCTTGAGGAGCCCTATGCAACTCCTGACGGGGAAAGTATTGCTGCGATTGTCAGAAATGACGAAGAAGAGTTTACAGTTTCTACCCAAAAATCAGATCAGGAAATAAAAGTCTGGGAGAATGCCTATGACAAGATCTGGAACCTCAGATATGGACCTGACGCAAGGCTTTCCGCACTTATATCTGACACCGGGGAATGGTCTGTTTCAACGGATGACACACCCTGGGCCAACACCTTTGACTTTGTCTGGGACATGACCACAACCTCCAGGGGAGAACACTTAGCCGTATCTGTCCAAAAAGATCTTAAATATGCCGCTGCCGTCAATGATACGCCCTGGACCACGAGCTTTTCCCGCCTTACCAGCATGACCCTGAGCCCTGACGGTCTGCATTCAGCTGCGGTTGTTGAGACCGAACCTTTGCTTGAAACCGAAATTTTCAAGTTCAGAAAAGGATGCTATTCGGTTGCCGTTGACGGCAAAGCCTGGAAGGAGAGCTTTATGAATGTATGGGAACCGTGTTTTTCCAGCAACGGTACCCATACGGCAGCATCGGTGAGGACAAATTATCTCGATTACACAATCGCCGTTGACGGCAAGGTGTGGAAGAAAAACTACAGATCGGTGTGGGCTCCAGTATTCTCTCCCGCCACAGATGCGGTTGTGGCCCCGGTGAAAGAGGATGGGCAATGGACCCTTGCCGACAAGGACGGAGCAATCTGGAACACCTCGTTTTATCAACTTTGGCACCCTGTCTTTGCAGGTGAGGGAAATAGTATATGGGCCATTGTTTCACCCAAGTACGGGCTCTGGACAGTGGCCCTGGACGGAAAGACCTGGGACGCAAAATTTAACGAGCTCGTGACCGATCTTTCCCTCTCCCTGGATGGCCAACGGGCCGGATGCGTCTTCAAGCACGACGGCAAATGGGGCATAGCCGTGGACGGCAAACCCTGGCAGGGACGATTTGACATGGCCTGGAAACCAGTTTTCTGTCCAGATGCAACCCATGTGGCGGCAAAGGTGGAAATCAACGGCAGATATACACTTGTGATCGATGGAACAGTTCTTGATCGAAAATTTACACGCCTTGAAATGCCTGTTTTCAGCCGGGACGGCAAACGGCTCCTGATCAGGGGAATTGAAAAAAACATTTTCTACCGGGAAATCATTGACCTTGGTCAACTATCCGTTCAAACATCTGGTTAATTATAAGGAGACGCTGATATGCACGATATTTACACTTTTGTCACAGGCCCCCTGGCATGGTTCTCCTTTGCCGTTTTTCTGGGGGGCAGCATCTTTAGATTTGTAAGCCTGTTCATGCTTGCCCGAAAAAAAGACAGGGCAGTTTTTGAGTACATGAACCTTAAATTTGCCCTGCGATCCATTACCCGCTGGCTCACCCCCTTTGCCACTCATAATATGCGCATCAATCCTGTCATGACCATTGTCACCTTTGCCTTTCACATCTGCCTCTTCCTGGCACCGCTCTTTGTGTTTGCCCATGTGATCCTGATCTACGAGAGCTTTGGTGTAAGTTATCCCACACTGCCCAATTGGGTTGCGGATGTTTTTTCCATTGTGGTCATCCTCTCCTGTATCTTTTTTGCCGCAAGAAGGATAATGCTGCCCGAGGTAAAGTATCTCACCACCTGGGTTGATATAGCCCTTCTCGTGGTAGTGGCTGCACCTTTTTTTACGGGGATCTGGGCCTTTCATCAATGCACGGGGTTTGAAACCATGACCCTTGTCCACATTGTATCAGGTGAACTCATGCTTCTCCTCATTCCGTTTACAAAGCTGTTTCACATGTTTTTGTTTCCCTTTATCCGGGGGTATATGGGATCGGAATTCGGTGGCATCAGAATGGCTAAGGACTGGTAGGGAAAAGCCCTGCAACACCGTAACAGCGGTCAAAACCACCAAATCAAATATAAGGATCGGTTTTTATGAGTGATTCAAAACCAATCGCAGACAGCACCAGCGAGGACAAGGGACTCATGGCCGGAGTGGAACAGCTCTCGCCTGAAAAAATAGAACGGATTATAAACGAGGTTATAGACAAGGAAACCGGTGCAAAACTAAAGGCTTACGTCGATACCTGCGTCCATTGCGGGCTTTGCAGTGACGGGTGTCATTTTTTTATCTCAAGGGACAGGGACCCCAAATTTTCCCCGGCCGGCAAGGTCAAGCAGACCATGTGGGAGATCCTGCGCAAAAAAGGGCGGGTATCACCCGAGTTCATCAAGCAGGCCGCAGTGGTCGCCTATACCCAGTGCAACCTGTGTAAGCGCTGCGCCATGTACTGCCCCTTTGGCATTGACATCGCCTATGTAATCTCGGTGATGCGGAGGATCTGCCACAGATTAGGAGTCGTTCCCCTTTACATCCAGGACACGGCCCACAGCCATTCTGTGACCGCCAACCAGATGTGGGTAAAGGACGACGAGTGGATAGATACCCTCATGTGGCAGGAGGAAGAGGCAAGGGACGAGGTGCCTAACCTTAGAATCCCCCTGGACGTTGAGGGCAGCGACACCTTTTACTCGGTCATCGGCCCCGAGCCCAAATTCAGGGCCCAACTCATCTACCAGGCCGCCATGATAATGGAGGCGGCAGGTGAAAGCTGGACCATGCCTTCCTCTCCCGGGTGGGATAATTCTGACATGTGTATGTTCACCGGCGATTATGATATGATGGAACGGCTTAAAAAAATTCATTTTGAGACTGCCCTGCGCCTCAAGGTCAAAAGAATCGTCATGGGCGAATGCGGCCATGCCTTTCGATCGGTATACGACATGGGCAACCGGGCACTTGGATGGAAAATGCCCCCCATCCCCGTCATCCATGCCATCGAATATTACCACGAAATCTTCGCCCAGAAAAAGATAAAGATCAAAAAGAAGTTTGACCGCCCAGTAACCCTCCACGACCCGTGCAATATCGTCAGGGGAAGGGGGCTTCACCACATGGCAAGGGAGGTGGTCAACGCCACCTGCGAGACTTTTATCGAGATGACTCCCAACTGCGAGCACAACTACTGCTGCGGTGCCGGTGGCGGGGTGATCAACTGTGGCCCTCCGTTCAAGAACGCCCGGGTGGAAAGCACCAGGGTTAAGGCTGAACAGCTCTTTGCGGCCAAGGCAAAGGGGGCCGAAGTTGTCATTGCCCCCTGTCATAACTGCCATGGCGGTCTTGAAGATATAATTCACCACTATGGGGTTGACATGGAGCTTAAGTTTCTTGGCGACATTATCTATGAAATCATGGAAATACCTGGAGAGCAGTAGATAGTAGGTAGTAGATAGTGGATAGTGTGTAATAGATAGTAAATAGTAGACAGTGGGTAGTAGGTGGTAAATGGTAGGTACTAACTACTACCTACTAACTACTACCTACTAATTAAAGGGGGAAGTTCTGTTGACTGACAAGGTAAAAAAATATATTTTCATACTAATGGTATCTGCCTTTGTTCTTGCGCCGCTCACAGCATGGGCGGAAGAGTGCATGAACATTGACGAAACTGTTTTTACGAATAAGACAAGGCCCTTTGTCTGCTTTGTCCACGATGAGCACAATGATAATGCAGGCATTGAAGAGTGCGATGTCTGCCACCATCTATACGAGGATGGAAAGCTTTTAGAAGGTGAAACCAGCGAAGAGATGGCCTGCTCAGAGTGCCATGGGTCAAAGGATGACCCTAAACATATCGAACTGATCGCAACCTATCATGACCGCTGTCGATCCTGTCATCTTGAGGAGAAAAAAGGGCCTGTCACCTGCGCTGGATGCCACGAGAAAAAAAACAAAAAGGAGACAAAATGACAAAAAAAATACTGGTCGTTGATGACGACCCCGTCATTGTCAAATACCTTGTGAATATTTTCAATGATAACGGCTATGAGACCTGTTCTGCCAATGACGGTGCCGAGGCATTTGAGGTACTTAAAGAGGAAAAACCAGATTTGATAACCCTGGATCTTGAAATGCCCAAGGAGTGGGGCCCCAAGTTTTTCAGAAGGCTCTCCAAACAAGAGGCTTATAAGGACATTCCCGTCATCGTGATCTCTGGACTTGCAAGTCGCCATCTGAGCATTGATAAGGCCATCACCTGGCTTACAAAACCCTTTGATCCTGAAAAACTGATTGGAATCGTTAAAAACACCATCGGATGATCCGGGCACGGTCTAAGAAGCTCCTCTCTTTTTGGCCCCGGGGAAAACATAACGGACTCCAGCCATGCTTTTGAACAGGATTCGTCACAGTATTGTGTTCAAGTTGATTATGATCATGACATTCATCTGTCTTGTGGCGATTTCTGTGTGGGCCTACTTCAGCATCAACTACCAGCGCAACAAGGCGATCCAAGATGTTCTGGAGGTTGCTGACCGCATCAGTAAAACTATCCGTCTAGGCACCCACTACTCGATGATGCTGAACGCCAGGGACGACATTCACCAGATCATCCAGAACACGGCAACCCAGCGGGAAATCGAGAACGTAAGGATATACAACAAACAGGGAGTTATTAAATTTTCCAACGTCCCATCCGAGATCGATACCAAGGCCCAGTCCAAATCTGATGGATGCATTGTCTGCCACATTAAAGACCCTCCCCTGGTGGAGCTGACCCTGAACCAGAGGAAACGGATCTTTTCCGATGATTCTGGGGAACGGGTCCTTGGCATTATAACCCCCATCTACAACGAGCCTGCCTGCAGCGAACAATGCCATTTCCACGACGCAACATCCAAGGTGCTGGGATCCATGGATCTTGTGATTTCCCTCAAGGATACAGATGCTGAAATCATCAAATATGAAAAGAGCATTGTTTCCCTTGCCCTTGCGATCTTTGTTGCCCCCTCATTTTTCATCTTTATCTTTGTCTACAGGTTCGTCATAGGCCCTATCCGCCAGCTCACAGAAGAGACAAAGCACATAACCTGCGCCACCAAGATCACCCGGGTGGATTCCCACAGGGACTCTGAAATAGGGCGGCTTGCAACTGCGTTCAATACCATGCGCCAGAGGATAAACCACCACCAGAAGGAGCTGACCAAGCAGAAAAACGAATACCGAAACCTTTTCGAACGGGTACCCTGCATGATCACGGTCCAGGACAAAAATTTCAGGCTGATCAACTTTAACCGAGAATTTCACAACCACTACCACCCAAAGATAGGTGATTTCTGTTACTCTGTCTACAAGGGTAGAACCACCAAGTGCAAGGATTGTCCGGTTGAAAAGACCCTGAAAGACGGAAAATCCTACTACTCTGAAGAACAGGGGATCGGGAAAAACGGTACCATGGAACATTGGATAGTAAGAACGAGCCCGGTCAAGAATGCAGCAGGTGAAATCGTTGCAGCCATGGAGATCAACCTTGATATCACCCAGCGAAAAGAGCTTGAACAGAGGGCAGAACTGTCTGAAAAAAAGTACCATGCCATTTTCAACAATATCCCCAATCCGGTTTTTGTTTTGGACAGCGATTCTCTCTCGATCCTTGACTGCAATGAGAGCGTTACCGAGGTGTATGGGTATGGGAAAGACGATATTGTCGGTCGATCGTTTACCGAGCTGTTCGACCCGTCTGTGCCGACATCCGGACCGTTCCATACAATCGATACCCTGGTAAGGGGCAGCACGATCATCAACTCGGCAAAACATCGCAAGGCCGACAACCGGTCCATTTATGTTGATATCTGGATCTCACCGTCGGAATATCCAGGTCAGAAGGTTCTCCTTGTCACCACTTCGGACATTACCGAGCGTCTGGAAACCGAAAATCAGTTTCTCCAGGCGGCAAAGCTTGCCACCCTGGGAGAGATGGCAACCGGTGTGGCCCATGAGCTTAACCAGCCCCTGTCGGTCATCAAGACTGCCTCGAGCTTCTGCATTGAAAAGGTCAAAAAAGCCCAGGAGATCAAGCCTGAAATACTGAAAACTCTGCTTGAAAAGATAGATGCCAATGTGGACAGGGCTTCGAAAATCATCAACCACATGCGCGACTTTGCCAGAAAAACCGATATCAACCTCATCCCGGTCAATATTGTTAAGGTCCTTGAAAGTGCCTATGAGATCTTCAGCCAGCAGCTCAAGGTAAGAGGCATCACTGTTGCCTGGGAGATCACCCCTCCCCTTGCCCCTGTTATGACCGACCCTGGGCGTCTTGAACAGGTGTTCATCAACCTTTTGATCAATGCACGGGATGCTATTGAGGCCAAGGCGAAAATCTGTCATAATGATCCTGACCTTGAAAAAAAAATAACGATCAGGGCCTATCTTGCGGGTGAAAAGGTTTGTGTGGAGGTCCAGGATACGGGCACAGGGGTTCCCAGGGAGGTTGCAGAAAAGATCTTCCAGCCTTTTTTTACCACCAAGGAGGTGGGTAAGGGGACCGGTCTGGGGCTCTCCATAAGCTATGGAATTATCAAGGAATGTTCTGGCCAGATAGTGATCAAAGAGACCTCAGACAAGGGATCTGTATTCCAGGTGATTCTACCTGCCTACAGAGATAGAGCTAATGTCCTGACGGACACAACGAAGAATGAAACTTGAGTAAGGCCACACCTTGTTTTTTGTCTCTTGTTTCAAGTCTCTTGTAATGGAGGAGACAGACGAACCATGCTGAATGATTCTGAAATTCGAGAGATCCTTCTTGTTGACGATGAGGAAGACATAAGGGAAGTGCTTGCCATCTCCCTCAAGGACATGGGATACAGGGTGACTCTTGCAGAAAACGGTCAAAAAGCCCTGACTCTGTTTGAAACCCATGGATTTCCCATTGTGCTTACAGATATCAAGATGCCTGTGATGGACGGAATTGAACTGTTAAAAAAGATTAAGACCATGGCTCCTGAAACTGAAATTATAATGATCACCGGCCACGGAGACATGGATCTTGCCATCGAGAGTTTTAGAAACCAGGCTGTGGAGTTCATCACAAAACCGGTTGATGTGCAAAGTCTTGAGATTGCACTTGAGAGGGCCAAAGAAAAGATCATCGTTAAAAAACATCTCCTTGACTACACCCACAACCTTGAACGTCTTGTTCTGGAAAAGAGCAAACAACTCGCAAGTGTTGACCGTGAATCATCAAGAGATCTTACATCCATAATGGACACCCTTCCCATGGTAGTTTTCTGCGTTGACCGTAAACTTAGAATCACCTCATCCAACACCTCGTTCAAGGAGATGTTCAATATCGATCCTGACGTTGACGAGATCAACGGCTTTTGCCACCAAATCTGCAGAAACTCTGTCATCCCTTGTGAGGGGTGTCCGGCCCTTGAAAGTTTTACTTCGGGGAAATCTGTCCAGGCAGAGGTTACCTACACAACCAGCCGGCAGGCTGACGTTTCTTTCCTGGCCTGGGCATCTCCTGTTGAGGATGCCCCAACTTCGGTAAGTTCAGACCTGGCTGAAGACAGCTCTGAGCATGGGCACCCTTCCATGAGCAGGGTTATGATAATGGCAACTGACGTAAGCCGGGTGATTGATATTGAAGATCATTTAAAATCCCTTGGTCTTATGATAGGATCCGTGTCCCACGGAATAAAAGGACTCCTCACCGGGCTTGACGGAGGGCTCTATCTGCTTGATTCGGCCCTTAAAAAGGAAAACCAGCACCTGGCCCAGGAGGGGCTTGATACCATGAAGCTCATGACGTCAAAGATCAGAAAATTGATCCTTGACATACTTTTTTACACAAAGAAAAGAACACTCACAAAAGGAACTGTTGATGCAACAGGGTTTGTCCGGGAAGTCATCCAGACGGTCAAGCAGCGGATGGACAGCACAGGTATTCTCCTTGATCTGAAGCTTCCCGCTGAAAAAGTTGAGTTCATGGCCGACTCCACCTCCCTGCAGTCTGCCGTTATCAACATCCTGGACAACGCCATTGACGCCTGTCAGGCAAACAAAAAGACAAAAACAGCCACTGATGCACCGGAATCAGCCCCGGAATCGGAACAAAAGATTTCGTTCACAGTTGCACAAAAAAAAGATATGATAGAGTTTATCATTAAGGATACGGGCATCGGCATGACCAAGGGTGAAATCCAAAAGGCCTTTACCCTGTTTCACTCGGGAAAGGAAAAAAAAGGAACCGGACTCGGCCTGTTCATTGCCGAAAAAGTCATATCCCAGCACGGTGGAACCATTCAGGTAGAATCAACCCCCAATCAGGGAACCACATTTTACATTAGCCTGCCCCTTGGTATTGATTAGACAAATTGAAAAAAAACATTAGAAAGACCATTCAATATACTGCCATCACCTTTGCAGCCCTTTCGCTAATTCTTGCCCTTGTGCTGTTTGCGTTTGGAATCATGGCTGCGACCCCACGGGGGCAGCAAGTTTTAATAGGAATTGTCAACGACCAGATTCCAGGACAGATCAGCCTCAAGAGCCTGGGCTTTTCCCTGTCAGACCAGGAGGTGAAAATCCAGGGGTTTAACATTCAAGATCCAGTCGGCAAGACCGTGGTGGAGGTTGAACAGATGGTGATCGGGTTTGACCTTTCAAAGTTGCCGAATAAAACTATCCATTTCAAAAAGATTCAAATCTCATCCCCCGGCGTTTCCCTTGTTCTGGACGAAGAAAACGTCTTGAATTTAGTCGCCTGTTTTGTGGAATCGGGCAAAGAATCAGAACCGACAACTCCTGAAACATCGACGGTTGTATTGCCTTTTAACATCATTGTTGAAAGGTTGCTTATCGAGGGAGCCACCCTCTCCTTTGAATCACGGGACCTTTCGTTTAAAACTGAAAAAATTTCCCTTGAGGGATCGGGCAACCTTGTCCAAAGAGTGATCCAGCTAGACCTTTTAACCCAGGACTGGTCTTTTTCCTTACCCCCAGGTGAATCACCCGGGGAAGAATCAGTCGGCAAATCCTTCAATATCGATTCCATCAATCTTGATCTTACCTTTGATAATGATTCCCTCACAGCAATCGATTTTTCAGTTCGTTCACCCCTTGCCAACCTTGGCATAAGGGGGGGTGCCGCCGATCTTTTTAACATACCCCGGGCCGATCTTAAGCTTAATTTCATGGCAGACCTTGGGCAGATATCATCCATCCTTCCAGGTTCCCTTGCCATGGAGGGAGCTGTCAAGGGCGACGCCACACTGACCGGTACAGCCCAGGACCCCGAGCTGGTTCTTTTAATTGCCTCTGACGGCGGTAAATTTGGTGATGAATCCTTTGACAGGACAACCCTTGACTTCAAGATTGAAAACCGGGTTCTGACCCTGAAAGAACTAACCACCTCCCTTGACTACGGCAAGGTAACGGCAAGGGCAAATGTGGACCTGACCGATGCCTTTCCCCAGGGGTTTATGGGCACCTCCTTGATTGAAAACATCCGGGCAACCCTTGATCTTACGGCAACGGAGGCGGGATATGGGAGCTTTCCCCGGGGGGATGGAAAAATCCTGCTTGCCTTTTCAAATGAAACCCTTGAAATCAAACAGCTTGATATAAATCTTCTTGACTCCAATTTTTTCCTGGCCGGAACCATCAAACCCATGGATAAAGGTCGCCTTGCTGCACCTGAAAAAATTGTCACAGACCTTGAGTTTCGTTCGACCAGGATCATCCTTGAAAATTTCCTTGAACCGTTCCTTGCAAAGGAAACCCTGGAACAAATAACAATCGGCGGTGTATTTACATTAAACGGTTCAGCCAGGGGGGATCTTGGCAATCCAACGGTTGTTTTAAACCTTGCCGGTGAAAAGATTCTCCTTCCAGGAGACGGAGAGAAAAGCCTCGTAAACAATGGGATAGATGCTCAATTACACCTTAAAGAACTGACGCTTACCCTTAAACGACTTGCGGCCGTGATCGAAGGTGGAACGATTGAAGCTGAGGGGAAAATTGACCTTACCCAGGTATTTTCCAATGGGTTCTTTAAGGAAGTTAACATTGAAAAAATATCGGGAACCCTGGGTGTCAAGGCGGATGATTTCACCCCTCAACCCATACTTGAGGTCTACAACATACCGGGTGTTCACGGGAAATTGTCCCTGGATTTAAACGTTCAAGGCGCCCTTGCCACCCCCCCCCAGGCAACCCTGAACCTCACGGTAACCGATGCAGGATTTCAAGATTCGCCCAGGGTGGATGCAAATTTTAGCGTTGAGCTTTTAGAAGGTGTCCTGGAAATAAACAAGGCTCTGGTTGTAAATCCCCATGGAAGTCTGACCCTGGATGGCCGAATTAAGGTTATGGAGAACTCCCAACTCCTTAAGCCTGAAAAGATGTCTGGAAACCTGAAGCTTAAAACTAATGAGCTTAATCCCGGACCCATCCTTGCCAAGTATGAAGACCTGCCCGAAATTTACGGAAGCTACTCCCTTGACTTGACCCTGGAAGGATCATTTAACAACCCCAGGGCAACCTTTAATCTTACGGCAACCGATGCAGGGTATGCTGATTTTCCAAAGGCCGATGCACGAATTGACCTTTTGTTTTTAAATGATCATCTGGAAATAAAAGAAGTTGTAGTTACAAATCCCGATACCAGAATTGACCTTAAAGGCCGAATAAGGGTGATGCAGAATGGGCAAATTCTTTCTCCTGAAAAAATGGAGGTTAAATCAGATATGAAGATTGAATTATCCGACATAGCTTCCCTTATTGACGTTGCCGCAACCCAGGCTGGTAATGGCAATCAAACGGCAAAAGAAGCTAAGAAACAGGAATTAAGGGCGACAGTTACGGCAGAGGGAAGCCTTGAACAAAAAATTAAGGTCATTGCCAATGGAAAGGTTCCCGCCGGCGTTGCCCAGCTATTTACCTCGGAGATTGCAAGGGTTGAAGGTGAAGTCAATCTGGAAGTGACCGCCCTTGTTGAAAAGGAAATCAAAAACAGTTTGATAACAGGCCGGGTGGTTCTTGATCAAATCTCCATGGTCATCGTTGAAACAGAGCAAAAGCTGCACAGTATTAACGGAACTATTCTTGCCGACCAGCAGGGGGTAACGATCCAGGGAATAAAGGGTAACCTTGACCGGGGCAGCTTCAACCTTACGGGCAGGGTGGAGTTAGTGGAACTTTTGCCCGATAGTTTCAAGTTCGAGTTCCAGGCAAGGGATCTGCCCCTTGAGTTGCCAGACAGGATGACCGCTTTGTTCAAGACGGATCTGAGCTTTGACGGTATCCTGGAACAAGGTACTTTGAAAAAGGCTAATCTGAGCGGTGAAATCAGACTTCTGTCCGGTGAATGGACGGCGGATTTTAACCTGGAAAAAACCGTCCTTGAAAAAATTCTGGGATCCCAGCGCAATCAACCAGATTCGGCCAGTGACAGTTCAGACACCATTACCAGCGTAATTAATCTTGATATTCTTGTGCGGGCCGACTCCCCCTTTGTGATCAGCAACAACCTTGCCTATCTCTTTGTAACTCCGGATCTCAAGATAGGCGGAACCGTTGCCAATCCTTCTGTCGCAGGCAGGGCAACCCTTGGACCAGGCAACATCACCTACCAGGGACGGCAGTTCGAAATTACAGAGGCAGGAGTTGATTTTGTAGATCCCTATGGGATCAGACCTGTGATTGACATCATGGCCGAACATCAGGTTCGTGACTGGCGGATTTTTCTGAAACTCACCGGCACCCCGGACAATCTGCTTCTGGAATTGTTGTCCAATCCAAGGGAAGAACACGGCGATATTCTCTCGCTTCTTTTGACCGGAAAAACCACAAACGAGCTGATCAGCTCCGAAGGGGGCACAACCACATCACCCGCATCCCTGGTTGCAGGGTTGGTAGCCACCTCATTTGCAGATCGACTCAAGAAAAACGTAGGGCTTGATGTGTTTGAGCTTGATCTTAAAGAAAACGGTTCCGGTTCCCCCATTGGAGATGTAAACCTCACCGTTGGCAAGGAAATTACCGATAAAATAACCGTGTCCTACGGCATGGAAACAAAGGAGGGAGAGATGATCCAGAAGACAGCCACCGACTATAAGCTGTCGGACCAGTTTTCCCTGTCTGGATTTCAAAACACCCAGGGACACTTTGGAGCCGAAGTCCGGTATCGGTTGGAATTTAGATGAAACAGCATTCCCTTGTATTAATATATCTGCTTTTACTCCTCTGTTCAGGGAGTGCCCTCTGTTTCTCCGCAACTCCCCATCCTGATTTTAATTCTGGTCCAGGGTATGCTTCAGGATCTGATTCTGCATCTGGCCCTGTCAATCCCCCCTGTATTCGAGTAAAAAGCCTTGATATTACAGGCAACAAACACTTTTCAACCATGCGGCTCAAACTGAGGACCAAGCTCTGGTCATCCACCCTTCTCCCCTTTTCAACTACTTGTCTCAACCTTGAGTGGCTCAAACTGGACAAGCAGAACCTTGTTTCGTTCTATCGGAAAAACGGGTTTGCAGATGTCGCTGTCACCCATGAAATTGTGCCTGAAAAGGATGGAGCCACCCTTAACCTGATTGTAGATGAAGGATTTGAATACCGCCTTTCCATCGAGGGTTCCGATTTTTTTTATCCATGGCAGTTAAAGGGAGAGATACCCATCTTTGAACGGGGAAACCCGGGAGATTCAGCCCTGAGACGAGGGGTGATTAACATTCGCAAACGCTATGTGGACAAAGGATTCAACAAGGTTCTTGTCACATTTACCAAACAAAAAAAGACGGAAAAGAACAAGGTTTTCTGGGATGTTGTTTACTCCATTCAAGAAAAACAGAGAACCCAGGTTGCATCTATTACCATTGAGGGCAACGAGAACATTGAAACCCAAAAGATCAGGGCTGAAATGGGGCTGTCTGAAAAGGGGTTGCTGAAAAACGACGGCTTTAATCAAAAGTTGCTGGACAATGATTTAAATGCCATCAGGCGTCTTTACCTATCAAGGGGGTTTACCCGGGCTGAAATAAAGGCCGAGAGTAAAGCTGAAATTAAACCAGAGAGTAGGGAAGGAGGCAGGAGAGAAGTTAAGCAAGATATCCAGGCAGCGCCCAGAACCGAGCAGAACGAGTCTGAGCCTGATCCTGAGACCATGCCTGAAACAAAACAGCCTTCAATCAAAGTACACATCACAATCCTTGTCAATGAACAGGCTCAAATGGTAGTACAAGGGGTCAGGATCAAAGGTGGTGAATCCCTTATTGATCAGAATGAAATAATAGAGACCCTTTCCCTGCGCCCCGGTGAACCATTCAGGCAATACATGATAAAGAGCGATGAAAACACCCTGGCGGCTGTTATTTCAAAAAAAGGGTACCCCCACGTCAAGGTTAAAGGGGAAAAAGCCGCCGGGGATGACGACGTTGCCGCCATGCTCTCCTATACCATCGATCCAGGGCCTTTTGTCCGGGTGGGAAAAATCCATTACACGGGGAACACCAAACTGAAAAACAAGGTTATGGAGGATCTCCTTAAAATAGAAACCAACGACCCTTTTTCACTCCAGGAGATCGTTGATGCCGAAAAGAGATTGAGATCCATCAGTGTCATCCAGTCGGTCAGAATTGAAGCAGGTGATCTAAAGGAAAAAAAGGCAACGGCCGACCTTGAAATAAACGTCAAGGAGCGAGACCCCTACTATGTGGAGGCAGCCTTTGGCCATGACACCCGGAGACTGCTTTATTTTAACGCAGCAACCGGCAACAACAATACTTTCGGTCTGGACATCGACTCATGGATAAAGGCGGAGGTGAGCGGAATCGGGTTTGAAGGTGAAACCGGCATAATGGATCCCTTTTTTCTCAAGACAGACATGACAGGTGCTCTGTCGCTTTTTGTTCAGAAACAGGAGGAGCTCAACAACGATTTTGGTATCGAGGCCTGGGGAGTCTCAGGCAACATAACAAAACCAGTACTGCCCCACCTCAATGCGGGACTGTCTTTAACCTATGAAAACCGTGCCAGGTATGGTGACGAAGAGAACTTCAACCAATTAAATGACCCGGAAAAGACGTACAAGACCCGTAACATCCTCAAAACTTCCCTGGTTCTTGCCTATGATACCAGGGACTCTGCAATCCGACCAACCACCGGTTTTTTTTCTTCACTGACAACGGATATTTACACGGGATTTGACACAGACCTTGATGATTTCATGAAGTATTCCCTGGATATCAGACGATATCTTACCCCCATGGAAAGATTAACCTTTGCCCTTCGCACCAGGCTTGGATACATTCAGCCGTTCTCAGCAAGCAAAACCGTGGCAGAGGATCGTCTTTTCTTTATAGGCGGAACATCGGATGTAAGGGGTTTCAAGGAGAACCTGCTTGCCCATGATCTTGAAATGAATCCGGTCGGGGGCATGTCCATTGTTGCGGCAAGTCTTGAGTCGCGAATTGCCCTGACCCAGAAGATGGAGTTGATTTTATTCCTGGACAGCGGCAGGCTTGGCGAAACAGGCGACGCTGCCGTTGAAAAGGGCTTCCGGTCATCCTTTGGCGGCGGATTGAGCTATGGAACGGTGGTGGGGCCCATCACCCTTGTCTACGGCCACAAACTCAACCCCGACGACCAGGAGAGTGCTGGTCGAATCCACTTTTCATTCGGGTACACATTCTAGGATTATTTTAATTGTACTTAAAGAACCGTTCGCAGGTATTGCTCCGACTCTATTACCTGTTCCACATCGGTATAATAATATCTGGTTGGATCAATCTCTGTTTTTTCCAGGAACAGTGACATGCGGTTCAGAATATCAAAGGAATCTGTAAGCAATGGAAGCAGACCGTAAACAAATGCAAAGGCTATACTCAGTATTAAAATAAATTTTTTTGTTCGATAAAACAGGCTTTGTTCAAGCATTATATCAGCTCCTTATAAAAACGAGGCGGGAGGGCTGCTCCCGCCTCGTTGAATCAAAGCAGAATTAAATCGTTGCTGTGATTTCCGGAAACACCAGGTAAAACATGATATACGCCATGATCAGGGTCAGAACCAGGTTGAGACTCTGGCCGCACACGTAAAGGATCACCGGCTTTCCGCCCTTAAAGTACTTGGAAAGCTCTCTGAAGTTGGTGGAAAGACCAATGGCAGCAAAGGACAAGGCAAAGAACCAGGCTCGAAAGAGACGGGTACCGCCACGAATGACACCTTGATCCAGAAGAGCAGTTCCCATATCCTTACCCATGTTGCTGTCAATCAGTGAGAAGATAATGGAGGCTGCGAGGAATCCCAGTACAAATTTGGGGAACCTGTTCCATATTTCCATTGCACCCACTTCCCTGCCGGCCTCACGTTCCACCTTCATAGTCCAATACATTGCAACGCAGAAAGCGGTAACACCGATCATCACATTCTGGATCATCTTGATGGTGGCTGCCACATACATTGCCTTTTCACCTAGAAAAGCACCTGCTGCCGCAACTGCGCCGGTGGAATCTATCGTCCCGCCCATCCAGGCGCCGCCAAGAACTTCTGGTATGCCCACTGCCTTTATGAAGGCAGGCAAGGCAATCATCATGATAGCGGTAAAAACCAGGGACATACCGATGGCGAGGGTCAACTCCTCTTTCTTGGCCCGGCAGGCAGATGCAACGGCTATGGCGGCAGACGTGCCGCAGACTGACATATCCGCTGAGATGACGATATTAAGGGTCTTGGACGGCATCTTCAACACTTTCTGACCGAATATATAGGTGCAGATCAAAACAATGGGGGTGACCACCCAGGCAACAAAGACACCGGGAATGCCTATGGCCATTATTTTACTGAAAAGGACCTCCGCCCCGAGGAGTACCAGACCGGTTTTAATGAAAAACTCCACCTGGCAGGATGGAAGGACCCACTTGGGTGTACCCACGGTATTTGCAATGATCATACCCAGGATAATACCCCAGGCTTCGGCACCTATACCGTATTGTTTGGAAATAGTCTGGCCTCCCAGCAGATAGGCCAGGGTTGCGATCAGGAAGACCACCGTGAATCCCTTGACAAATGGCATGAAACGTTGACCCATAAGGTGGATGCCAGCCCCGAGAATAAGTGCAAAGAAAAGACACAGACCCAGGAGGGTTGGGAGAAAATTATAGGGCTTATTCTCGGTCTTCTTTTTGGCATCTCCGGCAGCCTTGTGAGCTGTTCTCCAAACTGTAATTTTTGCCTTGGCTTCATCGTTGAGCGCGTCATCCTTGAAAGACATACTGGCTGCTGCCTGTTCAGCAATCAACGCCGCAGAGAGTGCCGCTTCACTCCTGGCTTTAGCTTCCTCGTATTTGGGCATGGCTTTTGCATTTAAGGCATTGGCCTGCTTTTCGGTGCGAATAAAACTATCAACAGGATTGCTCTTCCATGACCCTGGGTTTTTTGTCCACTTACTGACAAACTTGCCGAATTCAGAATTAGAGCCTTTTAATTTCAACTTATCGTCCAGGGCTTTATACCAGGTAATGCTTTTGAACGGGACTTTTGCAGATTCTGCGGCCTGGATTTGATTTGCAACATCAAACTTGTCGACAAATTCATCTCTGGGCCCAAAATTAAAATATGCTATTATACAGACCAAAATAATTGAAAACCCAAGCCAGATGGCCAGGTAATCTTCCTTTTTCCATAGGTCCGACCACCTGGCTCGGCCGTCATCAACTACCACATTGCTATCTTTTTCCATAATCTCTATTTGTTCCTTAATTCTTAATTACAGTATAATTTTTCCCATATGCACCCTTTGGTTTAACAGACTATCATCTGCTCTCCTTTGGATCAATTCCGGTGGTGCAAACAAAACGACTGGTTATATATAAACCAGCCTTGGTCATCATTTCTCCCACCTTGGAAGAAAAACAAAACATGTTAATTTACTATAGGCATTTACCTCACAACCATAAGAATTTTAGTATAGTACAAATCATATCCATTAAGGCCAAAAAACAGTGCAATTTTGCGACCAAAAACAACCTTACCTTTTTTTCGAAACATTCGAATACCAGATTGCCGGAACAAATGCAAGCCCTGCTGTTTCCCAAAACCCACCACCTAAAAAAGAAAAACCCTGTTGCGCATGATGGTTCAAGCAGGTAGAGAGTCTATATAACCCACATGTCCTGCGGACACAACGAAGAATGAAACACTTGAATTTGCACTTGTAAAATTTTAAAAAATGGTCATACTTATCTATTTTTTTTTATTTACCCAATAAAATACTAAAGGATAAG